>Ga0118677_10006810_pt1 | contig 19191 bp, 16 predicted proteins | sample AliMusrvi5mmetaG_FD_86154 | JGI IMG/M metagenome (GOLD analysis project Ga0118677, IMG submission 86154) | reverse complement strand
TTGCCGTGGAACGTGAAGATACCGCCTATAAGCTGTACAAGCGGGCTGCGGAGCTTTCCACCAGCATCGCTTCCAAAAAGATGTTCGAGGAGCTGGCTGCTGAAGAGGCGACCCACAAGGATGTGTTTGTCAAAATTGACAATGAAAAGGCCGAAAGCCATAAGCTCTGTACCCTTCCTGAATCAAGTATTGCGAAATATCTTGCTGATGTGCCGTTCCGCGCTGATCTGACCTACAATGAAATTCTGGCCTTTGCCCTGAAGACGGAAGAAAATGCCTACCAGCTTTATAAAGCCGCCGCGGGCATGACCGACGATCCGAAGCTGCAGAAAGTACTGATGAACTTCGCCGATGTTGAGCTTGGCCATCGGCGCAGGATTGAGGAGATTTACGAGGATCGGGTGTTGACGGAAGGGTGACCGGCCGCCGGATACTGAATCAAAAAGCATGCCGCAGTTTGGGTGTGTTTTTTTTGTGTTTGCGACGGCGAGGCGGAAAGTTCAAAGATCCAGCGGACTTTTCGCTTCCTTCACCGTCCTTACCGGCAAACAGTAATGGTGTCAGCAGAACAGTAATGGTGTCAGAGCTACACGTTACATAAAATGATTAGCGCTGGTAATTAAAGCTGCTGATATGCCGAGGGAAAACCATGGGCAGGCAACTACGTATTGAATATCGAGGAGCTTTTTATCATGTCACGGCGCGTGGCAATGAGCGAAAAGACATCTTTAAGAGTAATCGCGACCGTGAAAAGTTTATGGAATATTTTCAGTCAGCGGCTGTAAGGTATGAGGCTGTTATTCATGCCTGGTGCTTGATGAACAACCACTACCATCTGCTGCTGGAAACGCCAGAAGGGAACCTTTCGCAGATTATGCAGCATATCAACGGAGCGTACACGAATTACTTCAATACCAAACGAAAACGGTCCGGGCACCTGTTCCAAGGGAGGTATAAGGCAATATTGGTGGAAGCCGACGAGTATGCTCTTGAGTTGTCACGATACATTCACCTGAACCCGGTCCGGGTTGGTGCGGTCACCGATCCCGCATATTATCGTTGGTCAAGCTGTGCAGACTATATTGATCATCGAAAGGTTCCCAACTGGCTGAAGCGCGATTTCATCCTTGGTCATTTCGGTGCAGCAGAAAAAGATTCGGTACCGAAGTATCAACAATTCGTAAAAGATTTGATCGGAAAAGAGACGGCAAACCCAATGGCACAAGTCGTGGTCGGTTCGATTCTGGGGTCGCCAGAATTCGTGGAACGGATACAGGGAGAGTACGAGGAACGAATGCTCCAGGACCGGAATCTTCCAATGCCGCTCCAGGCAACTCCCAAAGTTGAGCTAAATCGACTAATGGAAGCAGCGCAGGCAGTGTTTGGAGAAAAAAATCGGCAGGCTAAAAATGTTGCGATTCATTTGGCGCACCAATATGGTGGTCTTAAACTTCGGGAAATAGGAGCGCGTTTCGGCCAGAAGGAATCAGGAGTTTCCGAGGCAAGTCGACGTGTTTCAAAAGCATTGGGAGAAGATGAAACATTTCGGAAGACCGTTCAAAAGCTGAGGGATGAGGCGGCTTTATGGAACGTGTAGCTTTGACACCCATATCTTTTCTTGTTACAAATGAAATTTCTGAGCAGTGGGGGCGTTTTGGAGTCCCTGATCCGGTTTCAGTAATTGACGGCCTGATGGCCGCAACTGCAATGGTTCATGGACATATTTTAGTGACACGCAATGTCCGTGATATTGAGCAAACAGGTGTGAACTTCATAAACCCCTTCAATCAAAAAGAAAACGAGTAATCTGTTTTCAAATCCTTCCTGAATGTGGCCATCGCAAGAGAAAGACGAAATGTCCAACAAGGCTTACGACCTGCCCTAAAGCCCGTCAGGTCAAAGCCATGCCCGTTGAACAACAAAAAAATACTAGAAAAAACACAAGCCGAAGTGAGCTTAGGCTCGGTGTGTTTACACTTCGATGCGGAATTCCGCCCCGTCCCCCGTATTGCGCGCGGTGAGGCTGCCGTTCATATTCTGCTCGATAATGACTTTGGACATATAGAGACCGATGCCGGTGCCCTTGTCCGGTGAACGTGTGGTGAAGTACGGGTCAAAAATTTTGGGCAGGATTGTTTCGTCGATACCCCCGCAATTGTCACGAATACAGACAACCGACCGGCCGTTTTCGCTCGTTACCCTAATATGGATGCTGGGTTCGGAGATTGATCGCTCGATGCATGCCGAACGGGAATTGGAGAGGATATTGAGCAGTACCTGTGCGTACTCATTCTGGTAACCGTTTGCAATGGTGCCGCCATCATCTTCGAAATCCACCTGAATGTCCTGATTAGAAAGAGTTGCAGAGATGAATTTCAATGTGTTGCAAATGGTGGTACCAATCTGGAATTCTCTTTTCTGTTTGTCCTCGCGGAAAAAATTACGGAAATCGTCAATAGTGCGCGACATGTGCATGATGACATCCATCGCGGTATCGATTTCCTTTTTCAGTTCTTCATGCGTTATGTTTCCGGAATCAAACGAAAACTGCAGGTTCTGGATAATCAGGCCGATATTGTTGAGCGGCTGACGCCACTGGTGGGCGATGTTGTTGATCATCTCGCCCAGAGCCGCAAGACGTCCCTGCTGGATCAAGGTCTGATCCTTGTGGCGCAGTTCGGCTACGGCCTGCTGGATACGTTCTCCGAGAGAATGATTCAGCTCTTCAAGGTTTGCCTGAGCGGCTTCGCGTTTGGCGATCTCGTTTTCAAGCTCTTCGGCCTGTTTCAGGAGTTCATGTTCCATCTGTTTGCGCTCGGATATATCCTGATTGCTTGCGCGCCATCCCCAGGGAAGCCCATCCGGTGTATTGACCTCCCTGCACACATGGCTGATCCAGCGTACATCCCCGTTTTTACAGATGATCCTGATTTCGATCGGCAGGATCTGTCCCTGCGCATCGGTGTTGTGGGTATGATGGCGAAACAGTTCCTGATCGTCCGGATGCATTATTGATTGCAGCAGTTCGGGATCTGTCTCGAATTCACGGATGCTGTAGCCGGTGAGCAGCAATACCGAGGGCGACATATAGAGGAAACGGTTGTCCGGAAGGCGCCAGTATTCCCAGTTAGAAGAATAGTCTGCGACAATTTTGAATTGCCGCTCGCTTTCCTGAAGAGACTCCTGCGCCGATTGGCGCTCGGCAATTTCTTCTTCCAATTGCAGGGCTTGCTGATGAAGTTCGTTTTCAATCAGTTTTTGCGACTGAGCACTACGGGATAGTTGCCGGGCTCCCAGTCCGGTGATGCCCAGACCCAACAGCCAGATTGCTCCATGGAAAGCGAGAGAACCGGCAATCTGCTCGCGCCCGGTATCGATTAAAGGCTGAATGGGGATGGAGACGCTTATTCCACCCCGGATGGACCCGACGGTATAGCCTTGTGCGGCGTGGCACTTCAGGCAAGGTTTGTCGGTGACAAAGGGGGTCATCAGCCTCATATAGGGGCTGCCGGAAATTGTTACTTCGGCACTGACATCTTTTGCACCATTTTCAAAAGCGCGCAACGCGACAGCCTCCCAGGGGTCGGGAGCATTTTCGGGGCGGAGCGGTTTCAGGCTGGTAATATGGGCGCGACCGAGAAATGAGCTCCCCTCTTGAGCGAGTTCATTCACTTGTCGCGTCATGTACGCCGGATTTATCAATGTCAGTTGTTTTCCGGACGGAGTCTGAATGTCCCGTTCAGGGATATGGGCAAGGTACTGGTTGGGAGGGCTCTTGGGAGTGACCGGTACATATACGCCGCCATGGGAAGAGCCCCACCGGCGATACAGGGCGTCCCGCTCAATAACGGCCCGTGCCTCGGCCAGGGCAACTTTCCGGAAAACTTTTTGCTCGGCACGGAGGTTCCATAGCCAGGAAACAACAACAAGTAGCGTCCAGAACAACGCCAATATCCAGGCATAGCGACGGATTCTCCGGGCAAGAAAGCCGTCCACGTCGGATAAATTAAGCTTTCGCAGGTAGTTCATGGCATGCTGCCCCTTCAGTAGTGCATTGCTACGAGTGTACCATGTGAATTTTGTATGACAACTGCTGGATCAGCGGAATCAGCGGAATCAGATCGTTTTTTCAATCCGTTTCAGCAGAAGGGAATTAAGAACAACCGACACTGATGAAAGAGCCATTGCCAGGCCGGCGTATTCCGGTTTCAAGGTTATGCCGTAGCGTGACAGCAGGCCCGCTGCCACCGGTATGCCGAGGATGTTGTAAAACAGTGCCCAGAACAGGTTCTGTTTAATTTTGGCCAGGGTGGCCCGGCCAATGGCCACGGCGCGCACGACATCGAGCAAGTCGTTGCGCATCAGGACAATGTCGCCGGTCTCTTTTGCCACATCCGTGCCGCCGCCGATGGCAATGCCGATCTGGGCCTGGGCCAGGGCTGGCGCATCATTGATGCCGTCTCCCACCATGCCGACAATCATGCCGCGACCCTGAAACTCTTTGACGACTTCCTGCTTCCGTTCCGGCATCACTTCGGCTTCGAAGGAGTCGACACCGGCCTGTTTCGCCACAATAGCGGCCACATCAGCGTGATCGCCGGTAATCATGCAGACGGTCATGCCCAAACGCCGCAGCTCGGCAACGGCTCGGGCCGATCCCGGTTTCAGGGTGTCTGCAAACGCGGCGACTCCAACCAGCGAAGTTCCGGCTGCGACATACACCAGCGATTTCCCGGCCGCGGTCAGATCGGCCGTTTTCTTTGCCAGCGGCTTTAATTCGATGCCCAGCTCATTCATCAACCGCTCGTTGCCGACTGCAAGCTGAAACCCTTCATAGCGGCAGGTGATTCCTCTGCCTCCCTGCTCTTCGAAGGTATCAGCATGGCCCGGTTCTATCCCCGCTTCCCGCGCGGCCGTAAGCGCCGCCTGGGCTAGCGGATGGGTCGAGTACGCTTCGGCGGTGGCCAGGCATTCGAGCAGCTTGCCCGGATCAACGCTGCGCGCCGCCGGTACCAGATCGGTCATTTCGGGAGTGCCGAACGTCAGGGTGCCGGTTTTGTCGAGCAGAATAACATTGATACGGGAAATTATTTCAAGTGCGGAACCTTTCTTTACCAAGATACCACGCCCCAGGGCAATGCCGCTGCCAACCATGATGGCGGTCGGTGTCGCCAATCCCATTGCACAGGGACAGGCAATTACCAGTACGGAAATTGCGAATCGGAAGGCGGTCAGGAAATCACGGGAAAAAATCGAGTACCAGAACAGAAAGGTGGTTGCTGCCAGCAGCATGACTATCGGGACAAACCAGGCAGAGACGGAGTCGGCGAATTTCTGAATCGGAGCTTTATCCCCCTGGGCTTCGCGCACCATTTTAACGATCTGGGCCAGCAGCGTCGCTTCACCGATGCGGGTCGCACGGATCTTCATTACGCCATTGACGCTGACAGTGGCTCCGGAAACCGGATCCCCCGGACTTTTCAGTACCGGCAGCGCTTCGCCGGTAACCATGCTTTCGTTGACGGAGCTGCTCCCTTCGAGCACTTCGCCATCGACCGGAATGATGTCACCGGCCCTCACTAGCACGATGTCGCCGACCCTGATAACGGAGGCGGGTACCTCTTTTTCGCCCTGGTCGGTGACCAGCCGTGCCTTGTCCGCCTGCAGGTTGAGCAGTTTTTTAAGCGCATCACCGGCTTTGCCCCGAGCGCGGGCCTCTAGATATTTTCCGAGCCGGATAAAGGCAATCAGCATGGCCGAGGTTTCAAAAAATACGTCGTGGCTGGCTCCGAGCAAGCCAAAATAGGCGGCCAGTGAATAAAAATATGCGGCGGAAGTGCCGAGAGCGACCAGTACGTCCATGTTGGTAGTGCGGTTTCTGAGGGCGTGCCAGGCACCGCGATAGAAGATCAAGCCTGCGGAGAACTGGACCGCTGTTGCCAGCAGCAGGTTCAGCTGCATTACGGCTCGATTGGAGTGCATTCCCATTGTCAGCATTATCGGCAGCGAGGCGCACAGTGAGAAAATGAACCAGTTACGCTGGGAAAGCAGGTCGTCACTGCGGGCGATTTCAGATCCTCGTATTTCGATTGGTGTATAGCCGGCCTCATGGACGACGGCGAAGATTGCAGCGGCATCGATCTGGTGGGGGGCAAAACGGACGAAGCCTGTTTCAGCGGCCAGATTGACGATTGCGGCGGTAATGGCGGGTTGTTCGAGTAACTTTTTTTCCAGGGTGGCTACACAGGAAGCGCAATGGAGCCCGTGCACGCCGAAAGTCAGTTCACCTTCGGGCTCTGGCATGACAACGCCATAGCCCAGATCCTCCACATATTTGGTTATCTGCTTTGGTGAAACAGCGGCAGGATCGAAAGTGATGGTCAGTTCAGCCATGGCGAAATTGACAACGGCATTCTGCACGCCTTCCCGAAGGGCGAGGCTTTTCTCAATCCGGGCGGCGCAGTTGGCGCAGGACATGCCGGTGATGGCAAATGTTTCCCTGCTCATCGGTCATTACCTCTGTTTGAAATCACCATGTACGAAGTGTCCCCAGGTAATTTTTATGGCTGACGCTATGGGCAGTGCCAGCAGAATACCCCAGAAGCCGAGCGTTTCACCGAGGGCCATAACCATGATAATGGTTACCAGCGGGTTGAGGTTCATCGACTCCTTAAAGACCAGCGGCTTTATGATATACCCCTCCACAAAGTAGATGAGTGCAAAGGCGAGGGCTGTCTGACCGAGTATGGCAGCAGACTGGAATTTGAACCAGGCGAGAAAGAGAGCCGGTAGGGTCGCAATTATGACGCCGATGAATGGAAGGATCGAGGCGGCACCGGCAAACACACCGCAAAAGACCGGATGGGTGATGCCGAGTATAAAAAGAGCGATGGTGGCCAAAAGGCCAACAATGAGAGAAACCACCACCTGACCGCGCAGGTAGCCGCCGATACTGCTGTTGACTTCATTGGCGATGTCAATTATCTGTTCGCGCCTGCCATCCGGCAGCCAGGAGGTCAATGTGTCAATGACTGTCTGTTTGTAGTACAGCATGAAAAAGACCAGGATCGGCGAGAGCACGATGTTGAAGATATTGAAAAAAATGCGGGTTCCGAAGCTGTAGGCCCACACGCCGGCCTTTTCAGCCGCCGTATCGATGTTGCTGGAGGCCTTGTCAATCAGCCATTCAATTTCATCCGAACCCTGCCGGTCAGGAATTCGGCTTTTCCATTCCAGGGCGACCTGTTTGAGCTTTTGTATATTGGCCGGCAGATCGTGAATGAAGCCGTTCCAGCCGATGGTAATTGCCGGAACTATGAAGGTGAGGAAAAAAACGGCGAGCAGTGCCCAGATTATATACAGAAGTCCGAGGGCATAGAGGCGATTTATATTGCGCCGCTCGGTATATACGAGAATCGGGTCAAGAAGGTAGGCGATAACCCAGGAAAGCAGAAAGCATGAAATGGTGTGCTGCAGCGCATAGCCGGAAGCGGCAAGCAGGCAGAACAGGAGTATGGTGGCAATGAAACGGCCGTAGTCGTTGCGTGGTGCGTGGGAGTGATGATGGTGCTCCATATCGCCTCCTAGGCGTGCTTCATGTCCTGCAGGAGCGCATCTGCGGTAAACAGGTTATTTTCTTCCATCCATGTCTTCAGGCGATTGGACAGGAACTGGTCTTTTAACAGTGTGTAGCGCTCTTCCTCGTGTGGATAAAACGAAAGAATATCTTCAGCTTTGCCAAAGGGTCTTTTACCGACCAGTGAGTTGTGCAGAAGGTTTTTTAATTCAGGATCGGCTACCTGGGCGACAAATTCAGTCACGATCTGCCGCTCGCTCAGATAGTCAAACGGGGGAATCTCCAGGAACCGTTCTCCGTTATTCTGGAGCTGTTTCAACACTTCGTTGTTATCCGAGGTTGAGGGGGTGAAAAAAATTTCGCCGGTCAGTCTGTCAAGATAGTATGATTTGCCAATCTGGCCGCTGGTAAATGCACCAAAGAGATCTTCCCAAGATATTTCAACACTGTGAATTGATGCCATCAGTATCTCCCGTTATTATCTTCGTGTTCTTCTTGTTGACTTTTTAGGCTTTCTCGAAGCACAATCTGCGCCATGCGAGCCATTTTTATTGCCGATGCCCATCTGATGTCGCCGGATGACACCAACTACCGCCAGATGCTCCGCTTCCTTCACGAACTGGAGGGGAAGGCGGATGCCCTCTATATTATGGGTGACCTGTTTGATTTCTGGCTGGGATTTCCATCCCGCCCGTTCACTCAATACGATGCAATCCTTGATGCCCTGGAGCGCCTTGTCGCGCGCGGCTGCCGCCTCGTCTATTTTGAGGGCAACCACGATTTCCATCTCGGCGAAGTGTTCTCACAGCGGTTGAAAGCCGAGATTCACACCGGTCCAGCAATCGACTGTATCCAGGGTAAACGGCTCTATCTCTGTCATGGTGACCAGATTAACCCGGAGGATCACTACTACCGCCTGCTGAGGTTCCTGCTCCGCACCCGCCCGGTGGCGGCAAGTGTCAGGCATTTTCCCCCGTCATGGGCTCAAAAGATCAAAGTGCGCCTGCAAAAGCGGAGTCAGGCCGGTTACCGCAAAAAGTCAGTGCGCTGGGACTATCGCCGCATTCTTCTTGATTTTGCCGCTACTCTTTCGGGGCAGGGCTGTGATGGCTTGATCAGTGGTCACTTCCATCTTGCTCTGCTTGAAAATGACCGCGAAACGGGCTTTACGGTCCTGTCGCTCGGTGACTGGATGGGGCAGCTGACCTATGGTGAAATGCTCGACGGAGAGTTGCGGTTGCTGACCTATCCCGCCGACCCCGCTATTTCTTGAAAAACTCTTCCAGTGCCTGCGCTCCAACCTGAGATGCCTTCACCTTCCATTTGTCCGGATTGATAATCAGTGTCACCAGGGCAATCCGCGGATTCTGGATCGGCGCAAAGGCTGCGAACCAGGAGTAGTGCCCTTTGGGGTCCGTACCGTTTATGGATCCTGTTTTGGCTGCTACCGATACATCCAGCAATGGCCTCCCGCGGCGGTCATGGAATGCTTTGCGTGACGTGCCGGTCAGGACCGTACTGGAAAGCATCCGCGTTAATGAAGCGGACGTTTCCGGAGTAACCAGCCTTCGCAGCTCCCGCGGAGCAAACGCCTCTTTTTCCACGCCCTGTGCGTCGATGATGCTGTTTGTCAACCCGGGAACCATCATTTTTCCGCCATTCGCTATTGCCGACATGATAACCGCCGCATGCAGAGGAGAAATTTTCACCTCGTGATCAAGGCCTGCCCCCATCAGCCGTAAGCCGTGGGTGCTGACCGGTTCGGCCGCCTGGCTCGGCTTGGCCGGGATGCCGGGCAGTAGTTCCTGATTAAAACCGAAGCGGGATACGGATTCCATGACGGATGTCTTGCCGGCAATATCACTGGCAACCCGCCCGTACACCGGGTTGATGGACTTGCCCATGGCATAGGTGGCGTCAAGGCGGTTGTTGCTCCTGGCATGAGGGCTGATGTCCCAATAGCGCGGGTTTTCCGAATAGGAATTGCCACGGAATTCAATTACCGAGTCCGGGGTGATCTTATGGTTTTCTAGCGCGGCTGACGCGGTAATTATCTTGAACAGGGAAGCCATCGGGTACAGTTCGTACGCAGATTTATTTGCCCAGGCCGGGTCTATGGCGGAATAGGCTGTCATACCGAGAATTCGGCCGGTGGATGGTTCTATGGCAACAAAAACGCCGTACGGAACCTGGTTCTTGGCCAGAAAGTCATGGACTCTTCGCTGGAGATCACCCTGAATGGTAAAAACGTATTCCAGCCCTTCCGGGGTCCGTGCCGAAACGCGGGGACCGGTAACATCAACTGTTGAAAGAAGATCGCTGGCTGCTTTGAAATGATTTGCCGCGACAGGCGGTTTTGCTGCTTCAGCCGGTTTTGGTGCCGGAGCAGAGAAAGATGCCAGCCACGCTTTGACGTGAGAACGTGCGGATTTGGTCTGACGCAGTGCCATAAAACAGAGCGGCGCAAGAGCCAGGACGATAGCGATGAAGAGCAGCGCCAGCTTTAATTGCTGAAGTTTTTTTCCCGTTGGGACGGATAGTATTGGTCTGGCCGATTCAGCGGCAGGACTACGGCGTTTGTTTTTAGCGCCGAATCCCAGAAACTTTGAACCTGGCACCGGCTTCTTTTGTGATAAGTGTTTGAAATCCTGCATGATGTCCTGGAATGATGGTTAATTGCTAGAGTATATAGGTAAGCGACCGACATTGTCAACGGAGCAGGAGGCACGAAATACGCTGTATACGCTCTATTTGCCTACGCAAAAGAATTTATACGGTTAATAAAGGCTATAAGCAGCCCGTAATGATGATGGGAAAACAACAGAGATATGCGCGGCAGTGCTGCAAGGTCCGGTTGGTCAATTTCCTCCGGAAATGCGCTACAGCAGCGGATTTCATCGCCGTCTTTGATGAGCTCCGGAAACTCTTTGGCAAGTGTTGCGATCTGATCCCTGGAAAGCACTTTTTGCAGGCGTATTACCAGGCGGTTCTCAATGAACCGGAGTGAGTGATAGACCTTGTAGAACGTGTTGATTACCTGAAGTGCTTCATCTTCATTTCTGGTAATGGTAAAGAGTGAAAAATCCTCACCGGAAATGAAGCCTTTCACCAACAGGCTCTCCTTGATAAAATCAAAAAAACGCTCCCAATAACCATCCTCATCATCCATCAATATCAGCGGTTTGGGTGACGTTTTACCGGTCTGAACCAGTGTGAACACTTCCATAGCCTCATCCAACGTGCCAAATCCGCCGGGAAATACAACTATTGCATCCGACTCTTTAACAAACGCAACCTTACGGTTAAAAAAGTATTTATAGGTAACGAGGCGGGGATTGCGGTACATGACCGGGTTCGGTTTTTGTTCAAATGGGAGGCGGATATTTACGGCAAACGAGTTCTCGCTCCCCGCTCCTTCGTTGCCGGCTTGCATGATGCCGGGGCCGCCACCGGTAATAACCATGTAGTTGCTTTCTGCCAGGCTGCGGCTGAACCGGACACATTTTTTATACATTTCATTGGTTTCTTCGGTCCGGGCTGATCCGAAGATGGTAACCTTTTTGCGATGCCGATAGGGGCCGAAAACTTTTGCTGTATAGCGCATTTCACGAAGAGTGCGGTTGATGAGTTTTAGGTCAGCCAGATAATCAACATCCTGCCCAAGTTTAAGTACCGAAAGCAGCATCTCTTTGATCACCGCCGGGTGATAAATGCCGCCGCTTTCTTCGATAAGCCGGGTGATTAACTGATCTATCTGCTCATTGCTTTTGGAAAAACTCAGCTCCATAAATGTGTGCCTTCCGGTTGAAATCGAGGTGCATGATTTTGCAAGCGCGGTAAGGTATCACAGCCGACTTCGTAAAGCAAACAGCTGATTACTTCTGTTAACATATAGATCTCTCTGAATAAGCTTGAAAGCAGGTAGGAGGTTTGCTATAAGGCAGGAGTATTTTCAGTAGAAAATTGATGTGCAGATGGTATTGCCAACTGGCAGGGAGATGGGCATGTCCAATACGACGCTGGTCATGTACGACGAAGAATTTCAGGAAATTAATGAAGTTATCGGTCGTTTGCTGAAAGAAGCCAACGCCACGGTTATTTTTCTGGTGGACAAAAACGGGCAGCTTATCTCCGGTGTTGGCGAAACGGAACGTTTTGACACCACATCACTTGCTTCCCTGACTGCCGGAAATATTGCCGCCACCGGTGGCCTTGCCAAGCTGATCGGTGAAAAGGAATTCTCGATTCTCTTTCATGAAGGTGAGAAAGACAATCTTCACATTTCAATTGTTGGCGGCAGGGTTATTCTCGTCGTACTATTTGATAGTCGTTCTTCTCTCGGTCTTGTGCGACTGCGGGTAAAAAAGTCATCTGACGAGCTTTCATCCATATTCGAAAGATTATTGAAAAAATCGGAGGAGCGGGAAAAACGAGGCTCTTCGGATTTTCCATTTGCTGAAATAACGGACGACGATATCGATAATCTTTTTAGCTGAAGTTGCACCAATATTGGTGCATATTCAGGTGCCGGGTGCGCGGTTCTCTTCGCTCATATTTCTAACTAACCAGATAAAAAACAGGGAAAGCCAGCGATGTCATTCATCAATTATGCTTCTCGTGAAATAAATTGTAAAATTGTCTATTACGGTCCCGGACTGTGCGGAAAAACGACGAATCTTCAGTACGTGTATCAAAAGACTGCGCCGGATGCGAAGGGCAAGATGATAAGTCTTGCCACCGAAACGGAACGGACACTGTTTTTCGATTTTCTGCCACTTTCGTTGGGTGAGATACGCGGATTTAAAACCCGTTTTCATCTCTATACTGTTCCTGGGCAGGTATTTTACGATGCGTCGAGGAAACTGATCCTTAAAGGGGTCGATGGTGTAGTCTTTGTCGCTGATTCTCAGGAAGAACGAATTGACGCAAATATTGAGTCATTGGAAAACCTGAGGATAAACCTTAAAGAACAAGGGTATGATCTCGACAAATTGCCGTATATTATCCAATACAACAAGCGAGACTTGCCGGATGTCATGTCGGTTGAAGAGCTGCGCCGTGAGTTGAATCCCACGAATGTCCCGGAGTTTGAAGCGTGTGCAATGACCGGTGAAGGTGTTTTTGAAACACTCAAGGCGGTTGCCAAGCTGATCCTTGTGGATCTGAAAAAAGGGAAATAGCTGCCCGTGCGGTTCTTGTCTGGCACTAAAGCGGATCTCCTTTGTTTCTATACGACCGGTCGCCCGTGTTGCATTTTTACAATGTTGGTTCTTTGAGCTTGATTTATTCTAAAGAGCATGGTAGGTTTCAAATCCCGCTGTAATGGAACGTTTGTTCACTCACGGAGAGATGGCCGAGTAGGTCGAAGGCGCTCGCCTGCTAAGCGAGTATACTGGGAAACCGGTATCGAGGGTTCGAATCCCTCTCTCTCCGCCACTATTTCATCGGATGCCCCATTGATTTGTGCTCGATTGGTAATTCAGTCTTTGTTTGTTTTATGTGCGTTGGTTCTCCTGGCTCCCCACCAGGGGCTCGCTGATGCTCTTCCCGGTAACTTCCGTCCCACAGCTTCCCACTCAACTAACATAGAAAAGGCAATTGTTGTCCCTCCTGAAGTTGCGCGTCGCTGGCGAGCCATCAAGATTGCCGTTATCGACAAAACCCGTGGCACAGAAAATATTTATATTATCCCGGTAGGCATAATCTACAGGGTGCCGTCTTCTACTCTTACAATTGTGGTGGATGCTTTTCTTCCCTCGTTCGTGATGGAAGGGATGACGATCACCTCTTCCTCAAACGAGCCGTTTAACCCGGGCGCAAAGGTTAAAATCAGCGATAATGGCACTCTGGTCTTCCAAGGGTGGCTTTTCGCAAAGTTCCCCAATACCCACGCTGTTACGCATCCTAAATACGGGTTTAGTCTGATCGGTGCTGTCCCGATGGTCAGGTAGCCAGCTGTAAAATTTTCCAAACGGTTTGATGAATTTGGCTCACGGAACAAACTTCATACAAAAGCTCTGGAACCGGAAAAGCCCAGCGTACCTGAAAATTCATTTGGTACGGATTTCCCTTACTCACTGAACGGTATATACGTTTGAAATATTCAACTTTTCGCCGATTACCGGATTGTCTTTCCAGGTTTTGAAGCTTTGCTGGATCAGTTTGTCCAGTTCGCCCCTCTTTTTTAGCTGATTTAGTTTGGTATTGATCGCATCGAGTTTGTCAGCACACGCGCCATTTTTAGTCAAAGCAATAAAATTAGTGGAATCTGCAACAAAGGGGCGCAGAGCAATAAACTTGGATTCGTCTCCGCGTTTGAGCAGGTAAGCCATTCCTGTGAAATAGCCCGTAACTAAATAGTCGAGACGACCTGCCTTGAGCTTTTCAAAATTATTCTCCGGTGTATTTGCCTGTCCAATCGTCAGTTTTTTGGCGAGGAACTCATCGAACCCGTCTCCGAATTTGTTCCCCCGCGTTATACCGCCCCGCAGACCGATCAAATCACTCCGCGAACTGTAATTAAACGCGTGACCACGGGGGGCAAAGACAGCTACCGGATTGGAAAACGCCGGTGTTGTTGGAAAGAGCAGGAAGCGCTCTCGTTCCGGAGTTTTCTTAAGAGTTGCAACCATGTCAATATCTCCGTGTTCGGCGAGCGCCATGAGCCGGGAAAACGGTCCTACATAGCGAATCTCGTAGGGGATTTTTAAATCGTCAAGGACCCGTTTGGCGATTTCAATACTAGCCCCTTGCATTTTCTTACCGTCGTACCAGTGTAGCGGGGGATATGCCGGGTCAGCCGCAACGATAAGGCGAGAGCACTCTGCATGAGCAGGAATGTCGAGCAAAGCGAGAAAAAGTCCAATGACGAGAGTCACTGATAGCGCTTTGATCATTTTTAGCTCCCCCGATTAATATGAATTCGTGTTATATCTCTTAATGTATATGATACTATCATTTAAACACCAAAACATCATGCCAAAAGTGAGCCCAATAGTGATTGACAGGAGCCCGCTCAACTATATAATCAAGCATGGTAAGGCATTTGTGCTATTCAACTAAATATCCTTTTTATTGCTCGGGTGAAATTTTTTAACATTGGGCATACCGGAGAAGCCAGGTGTTCATAAATTTTGCGGTACTCGCTTTTATTGGAATTGTGTTGCTGTCAGTCAGCCCGGGGCACGGAGCTGATAAGTCGGAACGTGGCGCATGTGACACCATTACTTATTCAGCCAATCCCCAATACCCGCCCTACCATTGGGCCACCAAAACTGGCAGTTTGGAAGGAGCGAGCATTGAGCTGCTCAAACAGGTGGTTCCTGCAGGGATTAAATTAAAATCCGTGGTGTATCCTTGGAAACGTTCATTAGCTATGGCGCAGCTCGGGGATATCGACCTTCTTCTCAGTCTTCGTAAAACCCCGGAACGCTCAAAATACCTTACGTTTACTTCTCATCAGGCCTTTCCCAACCCTATAGTGATCTTTGTCCGCACTGATAGAATTTTTCCTTACCGAAAATGGAGTGATCTTAAAGGGCGCAAAGGTGTGATAAGCCTCGGGGATAAATTTGGGAGCGGTTTTGATGAATATTGGCCGAAAGAGCTTTCCATGCAGGAAACCGGCACCATGATTGAAAACTTTCAACGCCTTGAGAACGGCCAGATTGACTATTTTATAACAGGACAGTTTAATGGCACGGCCTTCCTCAAAAGTTCCCGGACAAAATATTCAATTACAAATCTTGCACCACCAATTTCAGATGAAGGGATATATTTCGGTTTTAGTAGTAAATCTCGCTGCTCTTCTCTGGTTGATTATATTGACCGGCAGTTGGCCGAGCTCGAAAAAAAGGATGTTCCGCGTAAACTCTTGAAAAAAAGTCTGGAAGGAACGCGTCCATGACTTTGATGACAAAATCTATATCGACCTACCTGGTGACGGTGCTCCTTTCGGTTGTCACTGTAATACTGATTCTATTTTTTTCGGCGTACTACTTTCTGGATCGTGACAGGCAACTGGCTAGCCTGCACAACAAACTGGATATTTCTTCCGGTCTTCTTGCCAGCGGACTCTCGGTCCCGTTGTGGAATTTTGACGAAGAGCAGATTGACAAATTCATGGATGGTTTCATGAAAAACCAGGAAGTGGCCTATCTCGAGCTGAAGTCTAGAGAAAAGACGTACCAGCGTGGTCGCGATAATGCGTGGAATATCAGTACACATATAGTTCGCGATTCTTCAGCTGTGCTTGAACAGGAAAAACCGATTGTCTTTTCCGGGCAGCAGATAGGTACTGTCAAGGTTGGTTTGACGCAAAAATATGTGAGCCAGGAACTGCACAATAATGGACTGATGATGCTCGGCATTGTGCTGATTCTGGATAGCATTATTTTAGCCAGCCTGTATCTGATTCTCTCACGGAAATTGCTGAAGCCGCTTAAAACGCTGGATCTGTTTGCCGTATCGGTAATCAGCGGAGGGGAAGATCGCGGTCTGATCGCCGGGCGTCCATTCATGGGTGAGCTGGAAACGTTACGCAGTTCACTAATTACGATGATGGATACATTGGAAGCTCGTTTTGTCGAGAAGAAACAGCTTCAGGATCAGTTGCATCAGGCTCAGAAAATGGATGTAATCGGCCAGTTGGCGGGCGGTATCGCCCATGATTTTAATAATATGCTGGCAGCAATTATGGCCTCTGCCGAACTGATTAAAAATCGTTTGTCAGAAGATGATAGAAATCTAAAGTTGGTAAACAATATCATTAACGCAGCCAACCGTTCAGCGGACCTGACTCGTGACCTTTTGTCCTTTTCCCGCAAAGGAGCTAAGGAACGTAGTCCGGTTGCCATAAATGAAACCATAGTCGCTGTCATTGGTTTACTTGAGCGTACTTTGGATAAAAGTATCCGTCTCGTCACCCGTCTGGAAGCGGGGAATCCAATTGTGCTGGGTGATGTGGCCCAGATACAGAATGCTCTGCTTAATCTAGGTGTTAATGCCCGTGATGCCATGCCGGAAGGGGGAATTCTTACTTACGCAACGTCACTGATCACTCTGAATGCCACTGATTGCCAGTCCCATCATATACTTCTCAAGCCGGGAAAGTACCTGCAAATATCAGTTTCAGATACCGGTGTTGGTATCTCTCGGGAAATAATAAACCGGATATTTGAGCCATTTTTCACAACGAAACCGCAGGGAAAAGGAACCGGCCTTGGTCTTGCGGCTGTCTACAGAACCATTCAGGATCATCAGGGAAGTATCAACGTCTACAGCGAGCCGGGTAATGGTACTGTATTTAACGTTTATTTGCCGGTCAGCAGTGAAAACCTCACTCTGTTAGTGGAGGATGGACCAATTAGCGGAAGTGGTGGTATTCTCCTCGTTGATGATGAACCTATTCTGCTGTCAGCCGCTCAAGCGCTTCTTGAGGAACTTGGATACACGGTATATCTTGCCGAAGACGGTAACCAGGCACTGACAGTGTACGCACAGGAACAATCAAATATACAAATGGTTTTGCTCGATATGATAATGCCGGGGTTAAACGGCAGAGAAACTCTTGTACGGTTACGTAAACTCAATCCCGATGTTCGCGTGGTATTCTGCTCTGGATTCCACCGTGAGGGAACAAACGATGAGTTGCTTGAATTAGGTGCGCAGGGTTTTATCCAGAAGCCCTATTCCCGCTCTGCAATAAGCAAGGTTGTTGCGAATGTTATGGCTCCCGACGGTGATATTATTTCGCGATAATCTCGATCACCTGCTTTGCGAGCATGGCACTGAGCATGGAATCCACCTCTGATAGGGCAAAAAGGGCCAACTGCTTTTTCTGACTCTCATCGCGTAGATTAATATTGGTAGAATGAAAAATAAAATACCCGCTAAGTCCATCTTGGAGACGTAGCGGGTATCAGGTGAGGAATTAAGCTGTATTTATCTGTATTTCGCACTATTTAAATTTGTTACGCATGCCTTCAAAAAACGGCCTTACATCTTCTCTTTATACGCCTTGTAATCTACAACATGAATATCTTCAACGACCGAAGTTACGCCTTTAACTGATTTAACAATCTCAATTGCAGCATTCTTCTGGGTTTCGGATAAAATATAACCGCTGATGGACACTTCTCCTTTACTGATTGTAAGAGTAAAAGGGCGGTAATCCTTAAGGACAGGCGAATTCAGCAGCGCCGTTTCAATTTTCTTCGACAGGATAATATTGTCGATTACTGGAGCGGCCGTCTTGTCGTACTCTTTTAATAACGGCTCTTTGGCGGTTGCGATAATAGCTTCAATGATTGTGGACTCTGAGAGTCGGGAGGTATTAAAGACAAGATCGTAATTGTTAGGGTCCTGCCAGTCACGGTCAAAATAGAAATGAATAAACCCGCCGCGTTGATGGTCACTGCGCCGAATCAATGAACGAGCCATATCAGGGTCAATCCATTCCCGCTCGGCAAAGCGTTCTACACGCTCTTCAAAATCAGCTATAAACCGGAGACGGAGGATGTTCTTGCAGTCCTTCAGCAAATCCTGGCCACCGCGTCCATAGATGACCACGTTCCCTTTTCGGGCGAGATCCAGAATGATCAGCTCAATCGCATTCAGGGCGGCTGCACGCTTGCGATCCTCAGCAGTGACGTAGGAAGGGGGTTTTTCATCAACCATTTGCAGCATTTCAGGAGTCAGGCCATATTTCGATGCGAGTGAATTTATCTTTGGACCATCAATAAGGGTGTATTTAAGCCTCTGGGCGACTTCAGAAGCAATCTGATATGCTCCAGTGCCCATTTCACGTGATACGGTAATTATTGCCATTCTCCAGCCTCCAATAACGTGAATCAGTTTAATTGCTTATAGCACGTAAAAAACAAGCACACAAGCTGATCATGACGTGAAATGCGCTCTGCGTCAGGATATGTGCAGAACGCGTGCGGCCATTATTCCAGTGCCACATCCACGGTGACAACCAATGTGCGCACTTCGGAACCGAGTGCAATTTCAAGCGGAATACGGATTTTTTTCCCCTCGCACCTGATCTCATGTGACAAAAGGGTTACGCGCGGAGACTCCTCCTGATTCAGTAAGGATTCCCGCTCTACTGAGAGAGCAGGAACCGATGCTGCTTCCGGTGATGACGGCGGTAAATCAGCGACAGACTCGTTTTGTCCGTCCTGAACAGAAATCCGGTCAAGGACCTGGCGGAACAACATAGTCAGCGGTTCGATAACCATCTCACCGGCGGAAATAGTGGAGCAGTGGATCGGAAGCATGGAGAGTTCAAGTGCAGTCGCCAATTTTGATGCCATAATGTGCCGGTTTTGCCGATCAGAGCTGTCAAACTGGAAGACAGCGGGTGTCTCATTAAGGCTGACTCCATACGCTGAAAGAAACCCTCTCAGTTGTGTAATGCATTCTACGGTCTCCGCTGATTCACTGAACTCCTGACTCGTCACAATAACGATGCCATCCGCACCTTTGAGAATCATCTTCCAGGCTGCCGGGTTGCAGACGGGACCGGTAAGCGTGTAGACATGCAGGCGGACATGAAAGCCGTTCTGTATTGCCGATTCAAACGGACTGAAGTCGAAGAACAGCAGGTTGTC
>Ga0118677_10006809_pt1 | contig 19191 bp, 11 predicted proteins | sample AliMusrvi5mmetaG_FD_86154 | JGI IMG/M metagenome (GOLD analysis project Ga0118677, IMG submission 86154) | reverse complement strand
GAAACTAAGAGCCTATTTGAAAAAGACCATTGAGACCCGTTGCGGCAGGTTTGGAGTTCCGCCTTTAGGCGGTTTCTGCGCCGCGCCGCCTAAAGGCGGAACTCCAAACCAAGTCTTCAAATATGCCCTGAGAGCGTGCGCAGCCTGCGCAATCTCGTCGACCTCATGTAACCTATTCAACCCATGTACTTCATTTAGCTCCTTTGGCCGCTGCTCCGCACCGCTGGGATGGTATCGTGTTGACGTTTAGCCCCAGGTGGAGGTTAGCTATCGGTCCTAACATAATACTCGCAACATATGGAAGAATTGAGAAACCGCTGGCCTGACTCCAGGGAGCCTGCTTTCCGGTTTGGGTGTCTCCGCATCTCCGCCTTGCTCCTGCTCTCAGCCCTACGATCGGATGCCGCTGAGTCCCCGCAAGTGCTGCCTTCCACCTGGCCGCCAGGCTATTCCGTGCAGCGGAATAAGGCAGCGGGATTGCTCACTTTGAGTACTCCTTACTACACGGTGCAGCATGATCTCAAGCAAGGTGGCGCCCTCTCCAGCATCCGCTTGACGCACGGCAAAGCCACCAACTTGTTGGCCCTGCCGTTTGAAACCCGTGTCCAGGACGCCTCGGGCAATCCCTTTTCCGACCTCGCGGAGCCCGTTCCTCGTGTCACAACCCGCCACGACGGCTTGAACGAGTTCGTCACCGTCGAGAGCAATCTGCGGGACGCGCGGGGCAAGCAGTCCGGTGTTAGCGTGAAGACGGTTTATGAGTATCGCTGGGGTTATGTGAAAGTTCACAAGGAGCTCACATTCCGTGGCAAGGACTTTCTAGTGAGCGACGTTTCCCCTGTTTCGGCTGTGCTTGCTCCCAGTCTGTCGGCTTACGGATATCGCGACGGTTTGACGGAACAGGAAGGAGCGCCCGCGTTCTCGTTCGGCAGTTGCCACTGGGGGAAGCTGAACGCCGAGGGAGCCCCAGCCATCGACGCACCCTGGGTCCCGCGCTACGTAATGCTGGCCGACCCAGGGGTTGAGGGCCTCGAGTGGTTCGTGGGCTCGGACCTGGCGCAATGGGACCTCCCACTGACCGGCAAGAGGGGGCAGGGTAAAAGCCTTCTCCAGATGCGAACCAATTCCGCCGGCATCGCTTTCGCGGTCTCGCCTTTCCAGAATGCGCAGTCGCCGACACTGGCTCCCGCGCGTTTGACCTTCGACTACTACCTCGGCGTGCCCCTGCTCGAGGAACACGCGCTCAAGCCCTGGTTCCACAGCTCTTTCAATCGCAACCGGGGCGACTGGGTCAGCGCCGAACAGATCCGGCAGTGGGCCCAGACCGGCATCCAGACCGTCCATTGCCACAACGACGGCGACTACTACGATGACGGCCTGTTTTGGCGCGACGGTTCCTATCCGCCCTATCCGGACATGGATAAATACGACCACGTGATCGAGGATTGCCATAAAGTCGGCATCCGTGTCGCGACCTATTTCTCCAACAAGGAACTGCACCCCAGCACCCCCCAATTCCAACAACACGGGGCCGACTGGGGCAGGATGAACCGCAAGGGCGACCTCCAGCATAATTTCCTCAAAGACAAGAGTGAATTCGGCGTTCAGATGTGCCTCCACTCCGGCTGGCTCGATGCGCTCAAGTCTTCCATTGACCGCGTGCTCACGAACAATCCCCTGGACGGCGTTTACTATGATTGGAACGTTGCACTGCTTTGTTATAACCCCCGGCACGAGAAACTGGAGGCTGGCCAACCCGCTGCCGGCCACTGGGACATTGACGAATTGCTGAACCTGATGGAATGGACCCGCCACCGCGTCGGTCCGCGCGGGCTGGTGATCATTCACAACACGACCACCCCGATGTTCGCCACAGAGAATTTTGCCGATGATATCGTTGCCAATGAATGGGGTTACGGCAAATGGTCCGGCAAGGGCCCGGACCTTCAGGAGTTGCCCTTGGAATGGTCGCTGGTCGGTGCTCGCGCACGCGGCGTCATCAGCTACGGCCAGCTCGATGCCCAGGCACCCCGCCGCCTGCATCGTCTATTTGCGCTGGAGGCCCTCCTCGCCGGAGTCACACCCTGGCCCGCCAGTCCGGAGACGTTCGAATTGTTCCGGGTTCTCACGCCTATCGGCACACTCACAACCTGCCGCTTCGCCGATTGGCGCAACCAGGCCGTAACGCTTCAGGGAAAGCGCCTCGCTTCCGCCATCTACAGCCGGCCTGGCGAATCCTGGCTAGTGCTCGGCAATCTCGATGAATCTGCTCAGGAAGTCCGTTGCGTGCTCCATCCGGACAAGCTCCCGTATCCCCTGCCCTCGGTCACCAGCGCAACGCTGCTTCCCGCCAGCAATACTTCCACCAATGCCAGTAGTAATGCTGGCCCCCTCCCGCTTGACGCACGACAGCTAACCGGTGGTGGTGTGACTCTGACAATTCCGCCCGACACCGCCGTCCTGGTCCATGTGCGTTGACACATCTCGGACGAGCGCGACCTTAATTCCAGCTCGCCCTCGAAATGAGACCAACCATTGTAGGAGACGAGGTAACGACTCTCTGATCAGAGTGCCAAAGCACGCGAAAAAAGGAGTCAGAGACTCGTCACCTCGTCTCCTACAGAGGTTGGTGCGGTGCGTTAGTCCCATCTTGAAAGTAAATTGGAATAAGCTCATTTCGCGGGGGGCGCAAATCCACCCAAGGCTGCCCGCCATGAGAGCCGAGTCCCGAGTAGTTCTGAGGGGAGCCATTCCATGAAATACAGCAAGAGCATCATCGAGATCATCAAGGAACGCTCCTCGCGCCGGAGCTTCACTCCGCAGCCCGTAGAGGCGGAAAAGCTCTGTGCTCTCAGCGACTTCTTCACCGCTTTGGAAGGTCCTTTCGGAGGAAAGGCCCGCTTCGTGATTCTCAACAGCACCGGCTGGGGCGAGGGGAAGATCAATACCCTCGGGACTTATGGCACGATGCAGGGCGCGAGATTCTTCATCGTCGGGATCATCAAGCGGAGCGAGCACGACATGGAGGACTTCGGTTACCAGTTCGAGAAGGTCATCCTCCGCGCTACCGACTTGGGACTGGGGACCTGCTGGATCGGCGGCATCTTCAATCGCAGCCGCTTCGCCGACAAGGCAGGCGTCCGCGAAGACGAGGTCCTGCCCGCCATCTCACCACTTGGTTACGGTACGCCGAAGCGCAGCGTTACGGATTCGATCATCCGCTGGTCCGCTGGGTCCAGGACCCGCCGGCCTTGGGGCCAGCTCTTCTTTCACGGCAGCTTCGAGATGGCCCTGCCCGAGGGAGCCTCGGGACGCTACCTCGATCCCCTGGAAATGCTCAGGCTGGCCCCCTCAGCGTCCAACCGGCAGCCCTGGCGCGTCGTCAAGGAACAGGGGAACGATATTTTCCACCTCTACCTGCGCCGCTCGAAAGGGTACGATAAGCTCATCAAGGCCGTGGACCTCCAGCGCATGGACATGGGCATCGCCATGAGCCATTTCGAGCTGACGGCCAGGGAGTTGGGCCTCGGCGGAAGGTGGGAGGAAAGGGCGCCTTCCTTGAATCCCCTACCTGAAAGGACGGAGTATGTCCGGAGCTGGATCGCGAGATGCGAAGCGCATTGACTACCTTATTGCACATGTTCGAGCTACGCCGAAAAGCGGCAGGGGACAGCCGCACTCCAAGACGCTAGCGCGTTTTTCGGCACAATGCTCCTCCTGAATAACGGGCTTGCTCTCATGGGGCTGCGGCCGTGCTGACTTCCTGGCCGCGGAGTACAGGTCGGTCGAGCGTGAGTTCGATAACTGTAACCGGGTTGTCGCGTTGGGTCGTAGGAACGGTCACCTCCACGCCGCGCGCGGTTTGAACGAAGGCCACTTCGGCTCCGCCGGAAAGCACCTGAGCTTTGATGATCTTCTGCGGCAGTGCGCCAAGACGGAGCGTGTCTCCGGGCCACTCGAAGACCTGAAGGTACACCGTGTTCCCCCGATGCGTGCTGCCGCCCCATTTGCCGTTCGCAAACGGTCCGCCTCGCGTCCCGTAGATCGCCACGCCGTATTTCTTCAACCAGGCTCCCATGCCCCGCGCAATGGCAACTTCCTCGGGGCGGAATTCACCAAATTGGTCCGGGCCGAAATTCAGCAGCAGGTTGCCGCCGCCCGAAGCAATGCTTGCCAACATGCGGATGCATTCACCGAGCGGGCGGGTCTTGCCATCGCTGCGGTAGGACCAGCCATCATGCTGCGGCGTGGGCGAGAGGATCATGCATGACTCCCAGTCGCGCTTCAGGTTCATTGCGCCGATCTGCTGCTCGGGTGTGTCGAAGTCGCCCTCGGTCATCGTTCGAATCTCCGGCATGGCGGGACCGCGGTCCTCCGGTGATGCCGGCCCGCAGAATCGCGCGGCACGGTTATTCACCAGCAGCCCGGGTTGGAGACGGTACATCATGGCGAAGAGTTGGTCGAAGCGCCATTTGCCCCAATCGCGCCCGCCAACATGGTCAAACCACATCACGTCGATCTTCCCGTAGTTGCTCAACAACTCCTCCACCTGGCCTCGGTACCAGATGTCGTATTTGGCGTTGTCGCCGACGAGGTAATCCGGGTTGAACCAGTCGCGCGTCGAATAGTAGAGGCCGACTTTCATGCCGTGTTTGTGGCAAGCGTCCACGAACTGCTTCACAATGTCCCTCTCATAGGGTGTGGCCATGATATCGTGGTCGGTAAGTTTGGAGTCGAACTGGGCGAAGCCATCGTGGTGTTTGGAAATGAGCACCATGTATTTCATGCCCGCTTCCTGCGCCAGACGCACCCAGGCATCGGCGTCATACTTCACCGGGTTAAAACGCTTGTAGTAATTGTCGTAGTCCGGGTCGCTGGTGCGCGGACCGTGCTGGTTGATGTCCCACGGCCGATTCGCCTGGCGGCCCCAGCCGATCTCGCGATCGCCCACGGTGCAAGGCCCCCAGTGAATGAACATGCCGAACTTGGCGTCGCGAAACCATTGCATCCGCGCGTCGCGTTGGTCGGTGGTTTCGTGGATCTGCGGCACCTGGCTGAGGTCCAAGATCTGGTTCTTGTTCGTTTGGGCCTGGAGTGCTCCTGCGGTGGCGCTAAACGCGCAGACGGAGGCCGCCAAGAGTTGCAGCCTGAGCGGCAGCGTGATCATAAGGGTCCTGATTCTTATCATAGTGTTTTTGACGGTTTCGTATTACTTGCAGTGACCGGCCCAAACTCAATGCGGAGAGGTCGAAGGTCGTTTCTGGGCAGGTTGAAGGTCTGACTCCAACTCTTGGTAGAAGGGTCGTAATCGGTCTGCCAATAGTCATTACCGTGTATGGATTGGCTGAACGGACCACCGTTCACTCGCAGTTCATACCCGCGATGGCTGGCCAGACCGGTGAAAGTCACCGGCAACCATCCAACACCACCTTCCACATCGGCCTCAACCGTTTGCCCCGCACCTACGGCCACGACCAAGGGGAAAACGCGCGTCACGGTACCGCGCTGGGATTTCACACGCAACGCATTGCCCGTCGCCTCACGGTGAACAAGCCGCCAGGTATCGGCGCCGGTTGTCAGCGCTTCCCGGAACGGCTCGTTGGGGCCATAGTAAGATTTGGCATCGGCGGGAAAGACGACCACTTCCAGGTCAGCTTCGACGTAATCCCCGGGCTGAAGAGCGGCTATTCCCGGCGGCGGGCCAAGCTCGATTACCGTCCTGAAATTTCCCTGGCCCCACTCCGTGCAGAAGATCGAGACATGCGGTGTGTGACTGGGTTTCCCACCAAGCTGTGCACGCCAGGAACGAATGACCAGGCCACGGCTCGCTGCGGCACTGCCTTTGCCGAGTGCTTCCCGATCCAGCCCATGGATGGACACCCATGGCTGCGTACCGGCAAGCGCCACGGCGCGACGGTCAAAAGTCCCCTGGGCCCGCGGCGGAGCCCATTCCTCGCGAACCCCTTCGAGGTCGCCAATAGCCACGCGCTGCGCAGGAGTATCATTGTAGAAGTCCGCGCCGAGCTGGAAGAACGCCAGGCGCTGCCACTTCACCGGTTGGTTCACGTCGTAGCGCAGGCGATAGAATGCACGCATGTAATCATCGCTGCGAGCAAGCGAAACATTCATGTGGGCAGTGATCTCCCCGCCGGTCGTTTCCTCCAGGTAACACACATCGGTCCGGCAGGGACCTTGCGCCCGATAATCTGTCCGGGTCGCCCGAAAACCCCGATACGCGCCCTGCTCATCAACCCACGCCAAGAAATCGCCACCCCCACAATTCTCCGCCCAGCCCCAAGGCTTGCCCCCTGCCAGTGGCAGCGTCATTAGGGGGCGCATGTCGTCGATGAAACACCGCCGCTGCACGCGTCCCGGTTCGTAACAGATGCTCTCCCCAAAACTGCCGATAGCCGCCTCGTCCCAAAACTGGTTATGTCCCCAGCCGATCAGGGAGAGCTGTGCATGCGAAGCCGCAGGCACGCCGCCGTAACGCGCGTAGACCATCTGGAAAAGCAGCTCACGCCGCGATTTCGGCGGTAGCCGCACGACGGTGCATCCGTGGAACCAAGGACCCTCATAGGCAATATGACCTTTCTCCGGGCGCTGATGCCAGTTCTTGGAGATCTGGACAGGCAAACCGCTGGGTGTGCCGTCGGGATCGCACAGCATCGGCGTGAAGCCGGTGATCGGCAGGTCCTTTTCCTGGACGAACATCAGCCGCGCAACTGTCTCCCGTTCCGTGTCGTTGCGCAAAGTGAGGTACCAGCGGTCGAGACGATCCAAATGCTCTTCCGGGTAATAGGTGCCCTTCGCGTTGCTCCATGGCTTCTCCGGTAACCGGACGATTTGGCAGCTCAAAGATGGGTCAAAGGTCACCGCCAATGCGGGGTCCGCCTCAATCTGTGCAACTGGCGCTTCAGGTTCGCGGCCAAAAATGGCCACCGTTGCGCGCCGCACCTTGGCAAGCGAAGCGGAGCTGCGTCTGTCGCCGACTGCAATGGACAACTCGCCCTCACGCAGCGTGTCGCGGTCGTCCAAATCCAGCGACAGCGATAGCCGATCAGGCCACAGCGCAATTTCCAGGCTGCCTCCGACTTCCAGCTTCGCTCCGTCCACGCTGGTAAACTGCAATCCCTCGATTACCACTCGCTGGAAGAACCGCCCGCTTTCCACGATGCGGATTGGCTGGAAGAACTCGTCCTTCAGATCCGGGCCACGCCCGGTGCAGGTGAATGTTTTCCCGGCAAAGACGACGCTCATCTGCAAATCCCCCGCAGGTAGCGTCAATAATGCTTTGGTTCCAGCCTCCAGCGCCCCGTCCTTCGCCTGTTCCAACGCGAAGCGCCCCACATGCGGTAGCCTGAGCGACTTCGTGTCGAGCACAAGGCCGATCTCGCCACTGCGCATGCACAGCAGTGGAGACGCTGGCGGGCCTGTCTTTGAGAGATAGTACGGTGGGCCCTCCGTCCACCACATCGCGGTGAAGCCGCCCTCGCGAAATGATTGCGCTCCCGTTTCTGAGCCTGAGCCATAGGTGATGGTGGCCAGGAGGCCGATTCCGAGGATTATTTGGCACGTGGTCTTCATGAGCTGGAATCCACAGCGAGGCGCTTGGGCGAAAAAGGTGTAGCGGGCAATACGAACGTGGTGCATCGCCAACGGCTGGCCTCCTGAACGCAAGGCTCGCCATACTGAAGCCCCGCCATACTTCTTCCTATGGTTCTCGTATGGTCCTTCTATGGTCTTTCTATGGTCACCGTATGGTCATGCGGAGGGGTTGCTCTGTGGATATGGACCAGTTCATCGGCAAATCTCTTACTGTAACGTTAATGGTGCCTCTCATATCCGATTTAACCCTTTTCGAAGGCGGCGATCGCAGGCCAGCGTGATCGAAACGTCGAAGCAGATTAGCTGGCTAAGCCGCCGAAGCCTTCGGCCATGGCGACAGCTTTTAGCATGGCCTTGGACTTGTTCACGGTCTCCTGATATTCGCCCTCTGGCGTTGAATCGTTCACCCAGCCGCCGCCGACTTGCACCCAGGCGCGGCCATTCTTGACGAGGGCGGTCCGGATCGTGATGCAGCAATCGAGGTTGCCGTTGAAGGAGAAATAACCGACGCAGCCGCCATAGGGGCCACGCGCCGTCTGCTCCAACTCGGCAATAATCTGCATCGCCCTGATCTTGGGCGCCCCGCTAAGCGTGCCGGCGGGAAAAGTCGCACGCATCAGGTCGTATGGCGTTTTGTCCGCGGAGAGATGTCCTCCAACCTGCGAGACGATGTGCATCACGTGGCTGTAGCGCTCAATGATCATTAGGTCTTTCACCCGCACCGTGCCGTAGTCGCACACCCGTCCAAGATCATTGCGCGCCAGGTCCACGAGCATGACGTGCTCAGCACGTTCCTTGGGATCAGCGAGCAATTCCTTCTCCAGAGCCAGGTCCTCCTCGGGCGTAGCGCCGCGAGCGCGCGTGCCGGCGATGGGACGAATTTCAACTTCATGATCCTCGCAGCGGACGTGGATCTCGGGCGAAGCCCCGACGAGCGAAAACCCGTCCAGTTCGAGGAGGAACATGTAGGGCGATGGATTGATCGAGCGGGCGGCACGATAAATATCCAGAGGCGAGGCCTTGACCGCCGTAGAAAAGCGCTGGGAACCGACCACCTGGATAATGTCGCCGGAGGTGATGTATTGCTTGGCCTTGAGTACGTTGGCGAAGAACTTCTCCCGGGGCAGGTTCGACTCAAAGGGCAAGGGCGCCACTTGACGGGGCACACTCACCGGGCGGTGCTCGCTGGGTTGTTCGAGGAGGGAGATGAGGCGGTCAATCTCGCCAATGGCGTCTTCGTAGGCCTCCGCGGGGCTGGCGGCACCGTCGATCACGGCGTTGACCAGGACCGTGATAGTCTGGGCCACGCGATCAAAGATGAGCAGTTGGTCGGCAATAAGGAAGTAGATCACCGGGGTCTGCAAGTCGTCGCGCGGTGGGCGCGGCACGACGGGTTCGATGTCATGGATGAACTCGTAGCCGATGAACCCGACTGCCCCACCGGTAAAGCGCGGCAATCCGGGCACGGCGACGGCGTGATACCGCTTCATCACTCGCTCGACCACGGCCAGTCCGTCGCGCAGGCTGGGCGCGGTCGCAGGTTCACCGGCCATGGCTTCCGCCTGCACCTCGAACGTCTCGACTACCTTCCCGTTTTCGATCAACTCCACCCGGCTGCCGACCTGCCGGATGACCGCGCGCGGGTTGCAGCCCACAAACGAATAGCGCCCCAGATGTTCGCCGCCCTCGACGGACTCGAACAGGAAGGACTCGCCCGGCCCGCGGATCTTGCGATAGGCCGAGAGAGGGGTCTCGATATCAGCCAGCAGTTGGCGGGTGACCGGGATGAGATTGCCCTGGGCGGCCAGTTTGAGGAATTCTTCGAGTGTGGGAGAGTACACGTTGGGAGGTCAAAGGCTATTTGGTCTGAGGCTGAGTAGCCGGAGGGGCGGCAACCATCAGGAACTTGCCGTTCTTGCCGGGCGGCGGTTGAAGGTCGTCCAATCGAAGGTTTCGTTCCACCAGTCGAGCGGATCGGATCTCGGACCGGCGCAGGCGCCAGATGCCGAGCGTAGTGTAAAAGGCAACTGCCACCGCATAGGCAACGATGCCCATGCCGATGGCTAGCGGCGCCAGCCGCAATTCGCTGAAACAGATAACCGCCACGCCCACCCCGCCCGTCAGCGCGGTTTGGGCAAACAGACAAAACAGGTAAAGCGTCACGCTGGTTTCCTGGACACGCTCGATGTGCCAATCGCGATAGATATGCTCGCCCAACGAACGCATCAACCACGCGGATTGGAAATTACGCGCCGCCACCAGCACGCTGGTGGTGCTGATGACAATGGCCGGCAATGGCCAGAACGCCAGGCCGAAGCAGAGCGCGAAGTTAACGGGGATGCCCCACCTCCAGCCGAGCTTCTTCGCGATGGGGTTGCCTTCCAGCACCATATTGGGTGTCGCCACCCAGGTGCTCAGGAAATCCATCCCGCGCGAGACGAACAGCAGCAGGAACATCAGCGCATAGCTGCGGCTGGCAAATGGAACAAATTCTTCCATCGCGGTTCAGTGGTAACCCGGAACTTCAACCCGCCCGGTGCGAAGCGACGCTATCTCATCGCAGTCCCCGGGCAGTAGCGTAAGCCTCCGGCTTGCGCCGTCCCAACAAGCCTCTGGCTTGTCGAACCGAGGCAAGTCGCTATCGGGTGGGGCCGGCAACCCAGAGGGTTGCCAAGACCATGGCAAGCCGGAGGCTTGCCCTACTCCAGCAGGGTGTCGCTGCGGAGATGCGCCGGTGTCAAACCCGGCTTTGCCGGCGAGACCTGGCATCATTCCTTTCCGTAAATCTGCCCGGGGCTCTTGAGCTGCGCCTCATTGATTTTGAAGCTCGCCCCATTGTCTTGGACGGAACGGAAAAAGCAGGACTGGTAGCCCTCATGGCAGGCGGCGCCAATCTGCTCCACCTGGATAAGGAGCGTGTCGCCGTCGCAATCAAACGCGATGTCCTTGACGGCCTGGGTGTGGCCGCTGGATTCGCCCTTCATCCAGAACTTCTGGCGCGACCGGCTCCAAAAGTGGGTCCTCCCGCTCTCAATGGTCTTCTCCAACGACGCCCGGTTCATCCACGCCATCATCAGCACCCGGCCTGTCTTCTGTTCCTGGATGATAGCCGGGATAAGACCGTTGGCGTCGAACTTCAGTTTGTCGTAAAAATTCATATTCGCGAATCTACTAGGACAGTAAGGTAGCAAATCCTGGCCCGCCGGCCATGAAAAAAGAACGGAACCCGTAAGGCCTCTTTTATAACAGGTAGGGCGGGCAGTCCTCTGCGCGCCGCCGTTCGCTGATGATCCCAGCCCGGCGTTCAGAGGACTGCCCGCCCCACCTCCTGTCGCCATCAATGAGGTATTGCCAGAACCCTCTAATGCAGCCACAACAGAATTAACATGCCGATGACGCTCGTAACGATCGTCACCGGGATGCCATAGCGGGCATAGTCCCAGAAGCCCAGTTCCACATGACCGCGCGCCGATTCCACGACGATAATGTTGGCGACCGAGCCGACAATCGTAAGGTTCCCGGCGAAGGTGGTGGTCAGGGCCATTACTTTCCACATCAGCTCGGGCTGGGAGAAATTGTTGATCCACTTGCCGGCCACCAGGACAAACGGCACGTTCGAGAACACATTGGCCCCGGCCTCGGCAAACCAGGCAAAATTCCAGGCCTGCCTGGCGGTGGATGAGCCGAAAAGGGGCTGGACGCGGCGGAAGGCCTGGTCGGGCAAACCCGTCTTGCTCAATCCCTCGACCACGATGAATAGGGCCGCGAAGAAGATGAGCAAGTTCCAATCCACCAACTTGAGTACCTGATGTGTGTCGCGTTTGGCGAGCACCATCACCAACGCGCCACCGGCCAGCGCCGTCCAGGACAGGTTCAGCCCCGCCACAAAGCCCACGAAAACCAGCCCCAGCACACCGAGTGTCAGCAGCATCAATCGGCGGTTCAATGGAGGCGGCGGCGCCGTCGGGCGACGGATGATCGCCTGGCCGAGCACCCTCCGGAACCCCACGCGCAGAATAGCGTATTGAACCACCAGCCCTGCCAGCGCCACCGGCACCATCGAGACTGAGAACCGGAGGAAAGAGACTTGCGATAGGTGACCGATGATCATGTTCTGCGGGTTGCCCACTAGCGTGGCCACGCTACCGAGGTTGGCGCTCATGGCCAAGGCCAGCAGGTAAGGGGCCAGGGGCAGTTTCCCGCGCACCATGATGGCTACCACCAGCGGCGTCAGCATCAGGCAGATGATGTCGTTCACCAACAGCGCCGACAGGACCCCTGCGGTGAAGATCAAATGCAACAGCAGCGACTGCGGGTTTCTGGCCCGCCGCAAGATCCAATCCGCTGCCCAATCGAAGAACCCGGCGAGGCACAAATAGGCTGAGATCAGCATCATCCCCAGCAACAACACCAGCGTGTCGTAATCCACCGCGCGGTAAGCCTCTTCGGGCGTCAACACCCCACAAGCCACCATCAATACCGTTCCCAGCAGCGCGGCGGCCGGACGGTTCAGGGGCAGGATTTTCAACTGCCGCCCGCTGATGAGCAAATACGTGAGGCAGAAGATGCTGACAGCGAGGAATTCTTTGTGGTTCGGATTCACAGGTCAGAATCAGCCCTTCTCGCAGGCCGCAAAGTAATCTGCGTTCAGCGAATCTCGCGAAGCGTTTGGAGTGCGCGCAGCTTGCTGCCGCTTTCTGGTGGACCGATCGGCACGTTCGATAGCGGCAGCAAGCTGCGCGCACTCCAAACGCTGGCGCGCAGTTCGATTGCGGCCCTGCTGCTCTACGCCACCTTGCCTCCCCTGCCCCCTCAAGCCGGCCTCACGGGAATGCCCTTGGACGCCAGGAATGTCTTCACGTCGCCGACCGTATATTCGCCAAAATGGAAGATGCTCGCGGCCAGCACCGCATCTGCTTTGCCCTCCTGCAGCACCTCGGCCATGTGCTCGAGCTTACCCGCACCCCCGCTGGCAACTACCGGCACGCCAACCGACTCGCTAATCCGCCGCGTGACGACCAAATCAAAGCCCGCCTTCGTGCCATCCGCATCGATGCTGTTTAGCACAATCTCGCCCGCCCCGAGCGACACGGCTCTTTTCGCCCACTCGATTGCGTCCCAGCCGATTGCCTTGCGGCCGCCGTGCGAGAACACTTCCCACCGGTCGGGCCCGACTTTCTTGGCGTCAATCGAGACCACGATGCACTGGCTGCCGAACTTCTCCGCCCCGGCCCGAATCAGATCGGGATTGGCAATGGCCGAGGAGTTGATGCTGATCTTGTCCGCCCCCGCCCGCAGCATAGTGAACATATCGTCCACAGAACGCAGGCCGCCGCCAACGGTGAGCGGCATAAAGCACTGGTCCGCGGCGCGCTCGACTACGTCCACCATCGTCGTGCGCCCATGAGCCGTGGCGGTGATGTCGAAAAAGACCATCTCATCCGCGCCCTGCTCGTTATAGCGCAGGGCCAGTTCGACCGGGTCGCCCACATTGCGCAACCCGCCGGCCTCGGCGATGCCGAACTGGACGCCCCGCGTCACCTGGCCGTCATGCACATCCAGGCACGGTATGACACGTTTAGCAATCACAACCACAGATTGAACGGCTTTGTGAGGCTGGAATCAATACCTTCCGCGTCCCATCTTTGGCATCGGCTAGTGACGGACGAGCGAGGGGACTTCAGTTTCGCCAAGGGTATTGAGCCAGCGACGCTCATTCTCCAGAATCCAGCGCAACCAAACGACTCTTTCGGGCATGGCTACCCGGAACACCACTTTCTCCGTTCCCACTAGACAAGCTGACGCGCGGTTTCTAATACTAGCATTCATGGCGAGAAGTCAGAGATATTCCGCTTCTTCACTGGCTCTAGAAGCGATGGAAAGCTAATCGGTCAATGAAGACTTTCCATACTGCCTGGTGGAGCCTATTCGGATTCGTACTAAGCTTATCGCTATCTGCCCAGGCCCAGCGAGCAACTCCGGCGCAACCCGAACATGTCAAACTTCAGCTCAAATGGGTGCATAAGTTCCAATTTGCCGGATTCTACGCCGCCGTTGAGAAAGGCTACTACCGCGACGCGGGCCTGGAGGTGGAGCTTTTGGAGGGACGGTCCAACGCTGACTTTGTTAAAGAAGTAAGTTCCGGCGAAGTCGAGTATGGGGTTGAGATGCCCGACCTCTTGCTGCGGCGAAAGTCGGGTGAACCAGTGGTAGTGCTGGCGGCCATTTTTCAAAGCTCCCCTATCGCGCTGGTCAGCCTGGTTAAAGCAAACATCAAATCCCCGCGCGATTTGGTTGGTCGCAAGGTCATGCTGCGTTCCCCCGGGAATGTGGAATTGCGGGCAATGATCACGCACGAGGGCGTGGCGTTGGATAAGATTACTATAGTGGGCCACTCCTTCAACGTGGCGGATCTGGCACAGGGGACGGTAGATGCGATGAGCCTCTATTACGCGAATTACGCGTACGATCTGAAGGCGAGCAACATTGCGGTAAACGTGATGCAACCGAGCGACTACGGGATTGATTTTTACGGAGATTGCTTGTTTACATCCGAAAACGAACTACGGGACCACCCTGCGCGGGCGCGCGCATTTCGCAAGGCCAGCTTGCTCGGGTGGGAATACGCCATGGACCATCCCGAGGAGATCGCCCGGCTTATCCATGAGAAATATGCACCGAACAGGTCGGTGGAATCGCTGACGGCCGAGGCGCAGGGGATGCGGCGCATGGTTGTGCGCAGATCTGCGGAAATTGGGCACATGAACCCGGTGCGTTGGCGGCACATCCGCGACGAGTTTGCTAAACTAGGTATGTTGCCCGGCAACTACCCCCTGGAGGGCTTCCTCTACGACCCCGAGCAGTCCCCGGTCTACACTTGGCCGAAATGGTTAAAATGGCTTGCCGCAACCGTCACCATCGGCTTGCTGGGGACAATTCTGGTTGCGATCAGCTTGTGGGCGTTTAATCGGAAGCTCGACTCGGCGGTCAAAGAACGCACGGCCCACTTGAAGAGGGTCAATGCGGAAATGGAAATAGAAGCGCGGCAGCGAAAGGCGGCTGAAACGGAGCTGCGCGCCGAGCACTGGCGATTGCAGAACATCATTGAGGGCACTGGCGTCGGTACTTGGGAGTGGAACATCCAGAGCGGAGAGACCCTGTACAACGAGCAATGGGCTAAGATGATTGGTTACACCTTGGAGGAATTGGCCCCAATCAGCATAAAGACCTGGCAATCGCTTTGCCACCCGGATGACCTGAAAGAGTCCACGAGGGCCCACGAACGGCATTTCGCGGGCGAGCTGGCTTTCTACGACTGCGAGTGCCGGTTAAAGCACAAGAACGGCCATTGGATTTGGGTGCATGATCGTGGCTGCGTCGTCACCCGGGCCCCCGATGGCAAGCCTTTGAAGATGTTTGGCACCCATACCGATATCACAGCGCGGAAAACGCATGAGAGCGAAATGCTAAGGCTGAGTCGGCTTTACCTGGCGCTGAGCCAGGTCAATGAGTTGATCACGCGGGTCAAGACCCGCGATGAATTGCTGATTGGGGTCTGCCAGGTGGCGGTGGAGCGTGGCGGTCTGAAAATGGCTTGGATCGGGTGGCTTGATCGCCAGACCCAGGTGGTCGTACCGGCGGCTGTCTTTGGGGATCGAGGCGGCTACCTGAACGAGATCAAAATCTATGCAGATGACCGGCCCGAAGGACAAGGGCCCACCGGCACCGCCATCCGGGAAGGCCAAACCATCGTCTGCAACGATTTCATGCTCGCGGATGAAACCCTGCCTTGGCACGAGGCGGCGAAGCGGCAGGGCTTTGGTTCGTCCGCAGTCTTCCCTATCCGTGAGGGGGGCCCGGTCTGTGGCGCGTTAACGGTTTATGCGGGCGAGCCGGAGTTCTTTTCGGAACAGGAAGTCCTGCTGTTCGAGAAGGCGGCGCTGAATGTCTCGTTCGCCCTCGATCACCTAGAGCAGGAGGAGCGGCGGCGGCACCTGGAGGCCACCTTGCGATGGAAAACCGAGGAACTGGATCGTTATTTCACTTCGGCGTTGGATTTGCTGTGTATTGCGGACACAAAGGGGATCTTCCGTCGATTGAATCCTCAATGGCAGCAGGCGCTCGGATATTTGCTGTCGGAAATGGAGGGCAGTCAGCTTCTGGATTGGGTGCACCCCGAAGACAAAGACGCGACCCAGAGGATCATTGCCAAACTCACGGACCAGGAACTTGTTACAGATTTCACGAACCGATTGCGTCACAAGAACGGGTCCTACCGATCGCTTGAATGGCGCTGTTTCTCGCGGGGAAAAATGATCTACGCCGTAGCGCGTGACATGACGGAGCAACACCAGGCCGTGGCGGCTCTGATGGCCAGCGAGGAACGCTTTCGGCAGATGGCTGAGAATATTGAAAGCGTCTTTTGGGTGAGCAACGCGGAGATTTCCCAGATGATCTATGTCAGCCCAGCCTACGAGAAGATTTGGGGGCGGACGTGCGAGAGCCCGTACCAACAGCCGCGCTCCTTCTTAGAGGCGGTGCACCCAGAGGACCGCGAGCGCGTGATTTCGGCCATGCGAAGCGAACACGCTGACGCCCAAGGTCAGTTCAGGCTCGAATATCGGATTCATCGTCCTGATGGTTCCGTTCGTTGGATCAGGGATCGCGGTTTCCCGATTCGGAATCAGGCCGGGCAGTTAGTGCGGATTGTCGGCATCGCTGATGATATTTCCGAACACAAGCTGGCCAGTGATACGCTGCGCGAGAGCGAGCAATATCATCGCACGGTCCTTGAGACGGCCATGGACGGATTCTGGCGCCTGGACCTCCAGGGGCGGCTGCGGGATGTGAATGAAGCGTATTGTCGCATGAGTGGCTACGATAAGGAATCGCTGCTGGCGATGCACGTTTCTGGCCTCGAATCCACTGAGACCGCCGCCGATACCGCAGCCCATATCCAAAGAGTGGTGACCGCAGGACAAGACCGGTTTGAGTCCAAGCATCGGCGAAAGGATGGCAGCACTTTTGACGTGGAAGCCAGTGCGCAATACCGGCCTGAGGGCTCGGGGGAGATCATCGCATTTGTGCGGGACATCACCCAACGGAAGGTCTTGGAAGCACAGTTGTTCCAAGCACAGAAACTCGAATCCATCGGCCGATTGGCGGGAGGGGTGGCGCACGACTTCAATAACATCCTCGCGGCGATCATGCTGCAATTAGGCTTCTTGCAGCAGCATCCCAGCCTGGACTTGGAATTACAGGAATCGTTGAGTGAATTGATGAATGAATCTCAACGAGCGGCCGATTTGACCCGGCAATTACTCATGTTTGGCCGGCAGTCGGTCTTGCAGTTCAAGACCCTGGATCTGAATGAAACGGTGGCGAATGTGCTCAAGATGCTAATGCGGCTCATTGGTGAGCATATCAGTTTGCGGTTCAGCCGCACTGCGGGTTTGCCCCCGGTGAAAGCTGATCCCGGCATGGTGGAGCAGGTGCTCATGAACCTCTGCCTTAACTCGCGCGATTCGATGCCCAGGGGCGGTAGGGTTACGATCAGCCTCGAGGCCGTCCAAGCAGACGAGTCACGAACGCGACCTTACGCAGGGGTGCAGCCCGGGCCGTTTGCATGTGTCTCTGTATCCGATACGGGGTGCGGTATGGACGAAGCGACGCGCCAACGGGTTTTTGAGCCCTTTTTCACCACTAAGGAAGTTGGCAAAGGCACCGGCCTGGGCCTGGCGACAGTCTATGGCATCGTGGGCCAGCATAAAGGATGGATCGAAGTGGATAGCAAACTCGGCCAAGGCACGACCTTCCGAGTCTTTCTCCCGGCAACCCGGCCGGAAGAGGTTGAGCCGGCCCGGACGTTGAAGCCGATGGCCATTGGCGGCTATGAGAGAATCCTGCTGGCGGAGGACGAGCCTGCCGTCCGCCAGATTACTGCGCGCGGTTTGCGGCGAATGGGTTACGAAGTCCTTGAGGCGGCTAGCGGCGAGGAGGCTCTCAAGTTATGGGAGCAACAGCATTTGGCGGTTGATTTAGTACTGACGGACATGGTGATGTCCGGGGGCATGACGGGCCTTGATTTAGCGGCGAAACTCCGCGAGATCTCTCCCAGCTTGAAGGTCATTATTTCCAGCGGATATAGCGCGGAAATGGTTGCCGGAAGCAACTCCACTGGGATCAACTACGTCCGCTTGGATAAACCCTATCGACTTGAAACACTGTCAAAAGTCGTCAGGGATTGCCTCGATGAAGGATAAGGACCACGGCGGTGCGGCCGGTGAGCCTTAAGGAGGGTAAAGCCCGGACCCGTTTTCAGAGGATGCGCCGGTGGCGCTGGCTCCAGCCGCCACAATATCCGGTTCTTTCATCGGTGATGGCACTTAACGTGCAGCTTGGACTCGAAAAGTAGCGAGTCACATGAATGTAGCAAAGCGGATCCTGTTCGTTGGTGAAGATCAGCCTCTGTGGGAGGAGTTTCGCCGGGTTTCGCCCGGTCCGGAAGGGGACTGGGAGGCTGAATACGCCCACAACGAACCCGAAGCGCTCGGGTGGATCGAACAGGGACCCTTCACCGCTGTCGTGGCGGATGTCCACTTATCAGACACTGGAGGGCTGGATGTGCTGGACGAGGTAATGCGCCGCCAACCCCGGGCGCTGAGGATTGTGCTCTCGGATCTTGACGATGCCGAGAGCACGATTAAATGTGTTGGAAAAGGCCACCACCATTTGATGAAGCCGTGCGATGTGGCCACGCTGCTCCATGCACTGCAGTTGGCGATAGCGATGGAGTCCTGGCTGCCCAGCGCCGCGGTGCAGGGCCTAATCTCCAGAATGCGCTGGACCCCTAGTTGTCCAGCGCTCTATTTCCAAATCGTATCGGAAATCCAATCCCCCTCCGCCTCGGTGGAGAGAATCGGGGACCTCATAGCCCAGGACCCGGCCATTGCGGCCAAGGTCCTGCAACTGGCCAACTCGGCGGTGTTCGGCCTGCAATTGCAGGTCATCCACCCGGCCGAAGCTGTCATCTATCTGGGCCTGGAGACCACCAAGGCGCTGGTGTTGTGGGCGCATACTTTTTCGTCCTTCGAGCATCTGCGCCTGTCGGGGTTTTCCAGCGAACATCTCTGGCGCCACTCGTTATTGGTCGGCCGCTTCGCCCGCCAGATTGCGCAACTGGAGAGCAGCGGCCCGGAGGTTTCAGAGCAAGCCTTTGCGGCCGGATTGCTCCACGACCTGGGAAAGCTCATGTTTGCCGCCAATCTGCCCAGGCCTTTTATGCAGGCCCTGGCCCAGGCGCGCGAACACTCCTGCAGCCTGTGGGAAACCGAAACCCCGGTACTGGGCGCCACTCATGCCGAATTAGGTGCCTGCCTGCTAGGCATCTGGGGCTTGCCATCCCCCATCGTGGAAGCCATTGCCTTGCACCACCACCCGCTGAGCGTCCCGGCGCAGGCCTTCAGCCCGTTGACGGCCGTGCATGCCGCAAATGTACTGGCCTATGAGGCCGCCCCAGACCCCACCGGGCTGGTCGGGCCGCCAATCGACCTGGCCTCTTTGAAGCAACTTGGTCTGGGGGAA
>Ga0118677_10006557_pt2 | contig 19191 bp, 16 predicted proteins | sample AliMusrvi5mmetaG_FD_86154 | JGI IMG/M metagenome (GOLD analysis project Ga0118677, IMG submission 86154) | reverse complement strand
CAGCCGGGCACTTATCTGTACAACAGCGGTTCCAGACCCGATCTTCAGGTTGAGATGGGCCTGGTCGGGGCCATTATCGTCCGTCCCCCGGTGAGCACCCAGGCTTACAACCATGCCGACACCGCCTTTGATGTGGAATTCCTCTTTCTCCTCACCGAGATGGATCCTGTGATTCATGACCTGGTCGAACAGGGCCGGATGGCAGAGGTGGACACGACCACCTTTTTCCCCGTCTATTGGTTTATTAACGGACGATGCGGCCCGGACACACTGGCCGACTCCTATGTGTCCTGGTTGCCCAATCAGCCTTATAACTGTGCCCCCACAATGGTTCCCGGACAGAAGCTGCTGATGCGGTTGATTGGTGGAGGATGGGATCCCCATCCCTTTCATTTCCACGGAAATAATGCCACGATCATTGCGCATGACGGACGTATGATGGAAAGCAAACCGGGCGTCTCCGGCCCTGATCTGGCGGACTCGGACTTTACTATTACGGCCTATCCCGGTGGCACCGCCGATGCCATTTACACATGGACGGGCGCCAAGCTCGGATGGGATGTCTATGGCCACACCTCAACCAACGATATGCTCATGCCCGGGGAATATGCTCCAGATCATGGAAAGCCTTTCCCTGTCGCACTGCCCACCCAGCAGTCCTTGACCTATGGCGAGCACTTTGGCGGCGGACCTTTCCTCGGCCAGCCAGGTTATTTGCAACCAGGGACATTCAATCTTAATCCCGATGGTGCCTATATGTATATGTGGCACTCACACGCTGAGAAAGAAATTGTAAACAACAACGTCTTTCCCGGTGGAATGATGACCATGCTGATGATCATGGCACCCACGACTAACGGGATGATGATGGCGCCCTAAATAGAAATTTCATGGGAGGATAAATATGAGAACAAGTACTTCATACAAACTGATGATTGGAATTACAGCCGCTTTAATGCTTCAGGCAGGGCAACTCATGGCTGCAGAATATTTTCTCCGCGCCGACACCACTACTCTCACCTTGCCTAATGGCAGCAACGTGGTCATGTGGGGATTTGCCCGTGACACCGCGTTTGGCGCCATGGATGGTGTCGTCACCGTGCCGGGCCCAATGCTGACAGTGATGCCGGGCGATTCAACGTTGATCATTCATCTGGACAACAGGCTGCCAGAACCGGTTTCGGTGATGATTCCGGGACAGAGCATCGTGCCAACGCCGGTGCGCTTGGGGAATGGCCGAGCCCGTTCATTTACCACAGAGACACCCACCACCAACGGTGCGCCGGTGGACTATGTGTGGACGAACCTTCGCCCGGGAACTTTCCTGTATGAGAGCGCCACTCATCCCTCGGTACAGGTTCAGATGGGACTCTATGGCTGTGTCCGGAAGGATTATGCCTATGGTCAATCCTATCCCGGAGTGTTGTTCAACGCCGAGGTGATCTTGTTCTACAGCGAAGTGGATCCAGCCTTGCACGATGCCGTCGCAACCGGACAATATGGCCCCGGTCAGGCCATGCCCAGTACCGTCAATTACCTCCCGAAATACTTCCTGATCAACGGGCACCCCTATACTAATGGTCTGACCCCCATTCCTTCCGGACAACCCGGCGACAATGTCATGATCCATTTCCTGAATGCAGGACTGGAAACGCATGTTCCGATCGTGAATAATGCCTATCTCCGGTTAATTGCCGAGGATGGCTTCCCCTATCCCTATCCCAAGGATCAATACTCGGTATTCCTTGCCGCAGGCAAAACCATCGATGCCCTGTTTTCGTCCAGCACCAGCAACGTGTTTGCTGTATATGACCGGCGGCTGGATATGATGAACGGCGCCACGGCCACCCCCGGCGGTATGCTGACCTATCTGGGTGTAAGTAGTCCTGTGTGCCCAACCAATCTTCCCCAATCCTGGATCACAGCATATTTCGGCGCAGGTCCGATTTATCCTCTCGGCACAACAGGCCCATTGGATGACCCTGATGGCGACGGGGTCAACAATCTGGGAGAATATATCGCCGGCACAGATCCGACCAATGCCTTATCGGTCTTCCGGATCGCATCGATTGCCTCCCCTGCTCCAAGCAACACGGCTACAGTCGTTTTCGAAACCACGGTCACAGGGCGTTACTATTCACTGGATTACAGCACGAACCTGATAACCGGAATATGGGAACCAGTTTACACTAATGTGCCCGGCTACCCCGGCAGCATGGAGTTGATTGTGCCGCATTCCAACGATCCGGCTGGCTTTTTCCGGGTGAATGTTGATGTTTGCCCGTAAACCGATAAGCATCAGCATGAACCTTATGCTCACCATCAAATACAACTTGATCGCAGGCTTGGCGAGAGCGTTCATGACGACCGGCGTGGTGGTCGTCATAGCCTGCGCAGGGGCGGGATGCACTTCATGGCGCAGAACATCAAGCGAGACGGTATCCCGTCCTGTCACTGTGGTGCCGTTCCCGGATTTGCGTAAAAAATGGGGGATCGAAATCACGAGCGTACGACCATCGGGCCATGGACACTTGATAGATTTTCGCTATCGAGTATTTGATCCTGTCAAGGCGGCCATGCTCGGGGATCGCCGTTATAAACCCCGCATGATCGACCAATTGACGGGCACTCAGATGACAGTTCCAAACACGCCGAAATTGGGACCACTACGACAGTCCGCGACCCGCCTGGAAGCTGGAAAAATCTATTTTATGCTGTTTGCGAATACCGGAAGCCTGATCAAGTCCGGCAGAAAGGTCACGGTGGTGATCGGGGATTTCAAAGTGGAAAATCTTACCGTCGAGTAAATCTCAACCAATGAAAGATACTTTATGAAAAGCATTATCTACGCTGTTTCAATCCTGATTCCCGGTCTCTGCTGGGCCTGTGCATGCGGCTGCGGCGTATTCGATGTCAGGACGCGTTCAATGTTCCCCACCGGCGAAGGTGGTCTTGCTTACTTTGAATATAATTACATGGATCAAAACAAAAACTGGAGCGGGTCATCCAGAGCCTCTGCAGCGGATAACGCCGACAAGGAAATCAAAACAGACTATTACACTGCCGGTGCGCAAAATATGTTCAATCGGGAATGGGGAGTTCTGCTGCAGGTTCCCTATGAGAACCGCACGTTCAAGACAACGGCTGACAACGGCGAGATTGCGTCATACTCTCATTCTGCCTGGGGCGATGTGCGTATCAAAGGCATCTACTCCGGCTTTTCAGATGATATGTCATCCGGGATTACCTTTGGCTTGAAACTGCCGACTGGCGACGACACCTTCGGCCATTTCGATCCTGATACGCAAATCGGGACCGGTAGCACGGATGTACTGCTTGGAACTTACCTTCTGGGTCGGCTTCCTGCCTGTGACAGATGGGACTGGTTCATGACTGGTCAGTTGGATCAACCTGCCCTGACCCAGAACGGATATCGTCCCGGCAGCGAATTCGATCTCGTGGCAGGCGTCTACTACGACGGCTTAAGGGTAATGGGCATCAAGATCGCCCCGGTCGCACAGATTATCGGGTCTCATCACTGGCGGGATAGCGGCATGTCCGCCTCACCTAGTGATACCGGTTTTGATCGTGTGCTGTGTTCCCCTGGAATCGAATTCGATATGGGCAGGATTTCACTATACGCCGATGTGGCTTTTCCTGCCTATCAGAGGGTGAACGGCAATCAATTGGTGGCGCCAGAGCTGTATACGGCAAGACTTTCTTATGGTTTTTAGTGAATGTATTGTTGATAATGCCGACGCAAATAGGACGATATAATATGAAGAAATATAACAGCATGAGGGTAAGGTTAATAGGAATTGTCGCTCCGGTTATAGTGGCCTTGACAACGGCCGTCGCCTCGGCACAAGAGGCTGACCCCGGCGGAAAGTGGCATTTTTCCGCTGGCATCGGCTATCGCGGCGGAATGAAAGCCGAAGCTTCCGGTTCTTCGCGCGTCCAACAGGAGGGCATCCAGGCAGCCCGGAACCACCCCATGACGGCGCCACTCAACGCAGATAACATTACCCAACAAGGAAACCGGACTTTCGATGATGGCTTTGTGAATACTGATATTTTCACGACACTTGACGGAAAAACGATCAACTGGGGCTACCAGAATGCATCCCAATATAACAGCGCCGCCAATACCATGACGTATCAGAGAATGATCCCGCCATCTTCCGTTACACGTTCCGTGTCGGTCACAACGGATCGCAACACGGATCTATCGACGGATGATCATTTCGATGCAGCCGGGCTTGTTATGCGCCTGACTTATGACCTGTTGCAGCGGCAGAATATGAGCCTGTCACTCGCCGTGGATCTGCGCGGCTACTGGAACATGGAACAATCCCTGCACGGCTCCACTTTCCAACAGACCATCAATGAGAAAACCTTCTCGGTGGTTGACACCTATGTTTACGGTACCGACCCCAACAGCACTATTCCGCCCGCGCCGTATTTTGGCGGTACAAACCCGAGTACGGATCCCTTGATCAATAATGTCCCAACCAGCGCCACACGCTCCATCACGCAGACAAGGTCTTCCGTCTGGCACGCCGCAAATGACATTATGATTGATCTCAATTCTGATCTCTATCAGATCGGTCTGGGCCCGCAGTTCGAGCTTCAGCCTATCCGCCGACTTCGGGTCAACGTTGAACCCTCGGTGCTTCTTAACTATATCAGGACCGATGTCACACGGAATGAGACTTTTGTCGCCACCTACGGCGATGGAAGTATGACAACACTGAATTCCTGGCAGGACAGTTACAGCGATTCAAAATGGGCCATGGGGCTGGGGCTTCAAGGAGGGGTTAACCTGGGTTTGACCGAGTCGTGGTCAATCTCCTTGGACGCAGGCTACGAGTACGTGGACAAGGTTCACGTGGACTGCGGCCCAAACAAGGTTTCGCTTGATTTGAGCGCCTATACCCTTTCCGCCAGTCTGGTCCGCAGTTTCTGAGGACTGGATCACAATTTTAAGGTAGGGCGGCCAGTCCCTTGGCAGCCGTCCTGATCTATCCAGAACAAACCTGATGTGCTAAAATGCAACATGATCAAGGCGAGCCAATGGTATATAGCGATAGCTGGCTACACCATCATGTTCACCTTCCTCCCATTACCGGGGTTGGCCTTGTCTCCCGTTCCACCTGAAACCATTTCTGTAACTTGTCGTTTCGACCAGCCTCAATTTACCTTGGGTCCGTTCGGCTACTCGACTGTCTCGATAAAAGATTGCTCGACCACCATGCGGGCCGGTTGGCCGCTACTGCCATTCCGGGTTGTGCGACTGCTGCTGCCGCCCAGATCAAGCGTTACCGGTGTACTAGCCACACCGCGAGCGGAATCTGTGGTTATGGATGGCAACTGGCTCCTTGATTTTGGACGTCAGCCCTTGTCGCCGGGCCGACAACTATTGGCAACACCTGTGTCGGAACAACCAGCCGTGTACCGGTCGTCTGAACCAATCCCGGCAAACCGGATCGAACTGGTTTCGGTTCAGCACATGGCGGGCTATGATATTGCAATCCTTCGAGCCTTCCCGCTCGTATACACCCCGATCTCCGGGCGCTTGGTCTTCGCGCCAGTCCTGGATCTCAGCTTAATCTTGACCAATCGGTTGTCCGGATTGGAGGTAATGAACATGCGTGCCACGCCAATCATTCGGGCGCGGGATCGCGACCGCATTCTCACCCTCGTTGATAACCCGGACAGGCTTACCGATTACGATGCCCTGAATACAAGTGCCGGCAATCTCACTGTTCAGTCCTCGCCCATCGACTATCTCCTGGTAACCAAGCAATCGTTGTTGCCAGCATTCCAACCATTGGTAAACCGCAAAACAGCTGATGGTCTTGCCGTACGGACGGAGACAATGGAAAACATCAACACAAACTATCCCGGCAGGGACTCAGCCGAGAAGTTACGGAATTATATACGTTATGCCTATACAAACTGGGGCATCGAATATGTCCTGCTCGGGGGTGATACAGCTACGGTGCCCTGTCGGCTGGCTTACGGTTATTGCGCTGGCGCCAGCGACCAGATTCCGTGCGATCTGTACTTTGCCTGTCTGGATGGCTCATGGAACCGGGACAATAACTCCTGGTGGGGAGAGCCGTCTGATGGTGACGGTGGTGGTGATGTGGATCTGCTTGCAGAAGTTTACGTCGGCCGTGCGCCAGTTGACACGCCCGAGGAGACGAGCAATTTCGTTTTCAAGGTCGTTCAGTACGAAACCTCAGGGGTGGCGCATCCTTTTCAGGCACTCAATGCCGGTGAATATCTGGGTAGCGGGAACGCCCAGGGTGGTGCGGCATTAGACCGACTCATTCCAGCGATGAGCAACGGGAGCTTCAGAGTTAACTGGCTGGATGACCGCCCTTTTGAGCTGGCAATGTGGTCGAAAGATGATTGTCTCACCTTGCTGAACCAGTCACCACATCTCATCTTTCATGAAGGGCATGCAGATGCAACCACAGTCTTGAGACTTGTTACGCCTAACCTGGATTCCCTGACTAATTCAACGCCTTTTTTATTCTATAGTGCAGGTTGCGATGCTGGAGCTTTCGATAACGACATCTTCAGTCCTGACTGCATTGGCGAGGAACTTGTAAAACGGAACAAGGCTGGAGCCGTGGCGGCGATTCTAAACTCACGCCTCGGCTGGTTTGATGCCTCAAAGGAATGGAAGTACAGCGGTGAATTTCAGGAATCATTCCTGAACCAACTGTTGACGCAGGGTAATACAACCCTGGGAAAGGCCCACCAGTTGGCAAAGCAGGCAATGGTAGGGCTGGTGGAAACATCGGGAAACATGCCTTATCGCTGGTGCTATTTCGACTTGGTGCTATTTGGTGATCCCCACATGCCGCTCTTCACGCCAATTGTAATGGGCCTCACGGGGCTCGATGATCACATTGTTCCATCGGCGGTTGTGCAATGGAATAGTCTATCCAATCGGATCTATTCTGTGCAGAGGACTACAAATATGACCTTTTCCGGCTTCGCCTGCCTGAGCAGTAATATCACGGCCACACCACCTCTAAACAGTTACACAGATAGTGTCTCTGGAGTGGAAAAAGCCTTTTACCGGATCAGCGCAGACCGCTGACCTCATTGTCCTCTGAGACAGGAACCTTCCACCTCGCGGAATGTATGTCTCACACTTGCCGGCTTGAGACATCCGCGTGAGTCATAGTCTTCAGTTCGTGGCTTCGTAGAAACAGCCGAAAGACATACGGATTGCGTTATCAGCCCATTTTGACCCCATAAAACCTATTCGAACTACCCCCGGCGAGTAACCCCATCCCGCCGCCGCTTTGGCACAAGCAATGCTGAAGATAGAGGTGTTCATGTATCTATAGGTATGAAGAGAAGAAAGGAAGTGGATCATGAAAACATATGTTATTACTGGAGCAACTGGTCATATAGGCTTTCGGATAGCTGAGAGTCTACTTCAGACCGGTGACAGGGTGAAAGTTATCGCGCGTAGTCGCGAGAAACTGTTGCCTTTGATAGAGAAAGGTGCCGAAGCTCTCATAGGAAATTTGGCAGAAACCGAGTTCCTGACGGAAAGTTTCAAAGGCGCTGATGCCGTCTTCACCATGATACCGCCGGATATGCAAGCCAAGGATGTATGGGCTTCGCAAACACGAATTGGAACTTCCATTGCGGAGGCCATCAGGAAAACCGGGGTAAAATGGGTTGTGAATCTGAGCAGTCAGGGTGCACATCTATCAAGAGGTACTGGGCCGATTGCGGGGCTTCATGAACAGGAAGAACGGTTGAATCGTATTCCGGATGTGAATGTGGTTCACCTGCGTCCTGCCTTTTTCATGGAGAATCTGCTGAATAATATAGGGCTAATTAAAGAGAAAGGAATAACTGGGTCTCCATTACGTGGAGAAGTTAAATTCCCCGTGATAGCCACACGTGATATCGCGCGTGTTGCGGCAGAATACCTGACGAAGTTGAACTTTACAGGTAGCAGCGTACGCGATCTCCTTGGCCATCGCGATCTCTCGATGATCGAGATGACGGAACTCCTTGGCAAGGCCATCGAAAAGCCAAGTCTGAGATACGTGCAATTCAGTTATGAAGCGGCAAAGGAAGCCATGTTGGGCATGGGCTTGTCGCCAGATGTGGCCCGGGTTATGAACGAAATGTATGAAGCCTTCAATGAAGGACGTATTTTGCACGGGAATGAACGCAAAGCAGAAAACACAACCGAAACTACTTTCGAAGAGTTTACTGCTGAATTCGCCCGGCTTTATAAGGCAGAAACGCCTTCCACATTGACGGAAGAACCCGGTAAAAAAAGTGAGGTGACTGAGTTAGAAGAGAAACCACATCGGTCTTGGTGGAGTCAAATCCATCGGCGGTCTAAAGCCGCCTGACCAGTGTTTCTCAAGAGTATAACGAAGCATCAAGAGCGGCGGATCCCCCTCCGCCGCTTTTCGTTTATCAAACCGAAATTACACTGTTGAATGAGCCAAGATCATTGGGCACTGATTCAAGGCAGGCAGAATCCATACACCATTGGCCATTGACCACAAATTTATACTCATGCCTTCCGGGCGGGAGTGAGACGCTGGCTTTATAATGTCCATTGCCCGAATTGTGTTCCATTTGGAGTTCCCGGGGGTTCCATTCGTTAAATGACCCGACCAGAAACACTTCGCTCCCAGGCTCGGCTTTGAATTGAAAATTCACCATCTTGCCTTTTTTGCCTACTGATTTCTTCATCGCTACTGCTCCTTTTTTAGCCGTCATATGCTTACTCCTCAACAGATATTGCACCAACCGGACATCCTTCCATCGCCTCACGGCACAAAGCCTCGGTATCAGGCGGAACCTTTACAACTTTTACCTTCGCCACATCCTTATCCATCTCAAATATCTCCGGACAAATCTCCTGGCACAGGCCACAGCCTATACATGTTACCTGGTCAACAATCGCTCTCATTTTTCCACCTCTTTCCATTTCATTAGTTTCGTGGAGGACTTCAACGATTAGCCAAGGGAACCCCCGGATTCCCGCAACTGGTAGCCGCTAACAAACGGTGGACATTCTCCACCGTCTCCTGATCGCCATCGTAAAGCACCTGTATGGTGCGACGCGCCGAATCTACGTGAACCTGAGACACTCCTGCCAATGAAGACAGACATTCGGTTATAGCCTGGGTCAAAGTGCTGAAATCAAATCCCGATTTAATGACCGCCAACGAGAGATGTGCTCCAACAGGGGCACATCTTGCAGCGTACCATTTACCCTGCCTGCTGCTTTTTCGCTGACCACTTTTGCTCGTTAAGGCTCTCATAACTGTGGAGATTCTCAACAATAGGCAAATTTTTTAACATCGGGGAAAGGATGGTGTATGAGTTCGTAAAACCCTACCTGCACTATTTCTCAACTGGCACGACAATCCCGCGCAAGATGATTTTCTGACAGAAGATAAAGACAAGCATTGTGGGAATGGAGGCAATGATCAATGAAGCAAAAACCACGCCCTGCCCACTGGTAGTCTGTAATTGATAGAGCCAGGGCATGATCGTCCACATGCGTTCATCCTGGCACAACAACAGCGCCATCATGAAGTTGGAATAGGCCGCCGTAAATGCCCCCAGCGCGGTCACGGCTAAAATTGGCGTACTCAGCCACATCGTGATCTGCCAGAAAAGACGAAATTCCCCTGCCCCGTCAAGCTGGGCACATTCATAAAGTTCCCGAGGCAACGAGTCAAAGAAGCCCTTTAACAGAAAGATCGTGTACCCATTAACCAGCCCCGGTAAAACCAGCGCAGCAAACGTATTAAGCATGTGGAACTGGCGCAGCATTAAAAATACCGGAATTTGTGTCACCATCGGCGGAAAGGCCATGGTCATCATTAAAAACAACAGAATCTTATAAGTCGATTTCGGCTTGTAGCGACTCAAGGCATAGGCCGCAAGCGGATTAAATATCAACGCACAAAGCACCGACAAACCGCAATAAATGATCGAATTCATCACAGCCCGTCCGTGCCGCACCACGTAGTCGGTAACCGTCCTGAAGTTGCGTGTCAGAAACTCATATCGCAACGCAGTGGTATTGGCCTTGAACGCCAGATATTGAAAATCCTGCTGTGGGGGGAGGATTCCCAGATCGCTCTTTGCTCCCCGTTTTTGCAACCAATCACGAAAACGGAACTCGACGGTATCGAGACTGATGGCCTCAGCGGGCAACATATGCAAGTCATCTGTAGCCGGGTCACGCCATCCCTGGAGATAGGATTCCCAATCGGAACAGGCCACCCCCTCTTCAGGGGCGCGATTGGGAAAAGGTACCTGTTCAAATCCTTGAAATGACGATCCGCTACGGTGATTGAACTTGGCGATATCGGTATACTTGGCACGAAGATAGTCCCTGTAGCCCGATACGGCTGAGGCATCCGCCCGGATCCAGTCAAGACTCAGGACACCCCGGACAAATCTTTCCCAATCATCCCGCTCCAATTGCGAACACCGATCGGGATCGGGAAGACGCCGCTCCAGATGGATATCGTCCCAGGAGGTGTAAGTTGTGCCATGAACGCGATTATACGCAGCAATATCCCGCGAAAACTGATTTTTCAAATACCCCGCTTTGTAAAAACCTTCAACATTGAAAACGATCCTGTTTTCCAGAGGTTGATGCCGGGCAAATTCAGCAAGAACAGTATCAAAGGGGCGATTCCCCGTCTTTACCCGTCGCTCGAGACCGTTTTTGGGGAGCACAAAAAAGGCGTTCCAGCCGGAAAAGGTGGTTCCCATGGCCTCATTAAGCCGGGTAATATCATTGCCATATTCCTGCTCCATCTGGAGTTTGAAGGCACGAAGTCCGGATGGAATCGAACCACGTGATTGCGGTGCTGACAAATATCCAATCCCGTACATAAAAGCTGGCAACTCTTCTGTCAGCAGGAATTCACGCCAGGCAGCAACAAGTGCGGGCGTCGCATTTGTCCGAAGCAACACCAGTTGCTGGAAAGTCGCGACATCACTGCCATACATCCAGCGCATTTGATTGAGTGATTCATTGAAAAGTCCCTCCACATGCTTTTGATAGAGGGCTGTATCACTCAAAATAAAGGCGGGAATGATTTTTTGATCTGCCGCATCTACGGATGATTTTGAGGAACCCGCCAGCATCAGCAGAAACGGATAGAGCATGGAGACTGAGCCAGCCAGCAAAAGTACATACATCAGACCGACCAACAGACGGGTCTTCCAATGGCGACGGCCTATAGGGGATATGATAGGCATTTAATCCCTCCCTGTGGCACGGAACTCCACACGCGCGAGGAGCTTAAGTTGTTGCACGGTAAACCCGATTAAAATGACTCCCAACATCCAGGCGGCGGCAGTAGCAGGTCCGAATTTAAGAAAGGTAAAGGCTTTGTACCAGATGTGCAGACCCGCCACCTCGGTATTGGCCGCCCCGCCCGTCATCACCAGGATATTACCGGTGGCATTATAGAATGACGCGATAAAGGCACCCACGAAGTTGATCAAGATCAACGGCTTTAATACCGGGAACACAACAAACAGAATTTTATCCACAAATGTGGCGCCATCCACGTCTGCCGCCTCGTATAGATCGTCCGGGATCCCCTTCAACGCCGCCAGATAAATCAAGCATCCGGGCCCCATCCCAGCCCATATCATAGGAATGACACAGGACAACATCGCCGTATCTGGATCGGCCAACCAATGATAAGCCTCGGCTGTATGCATGAAAAGACGGGTCGGGAGATGGGTTAATGCCATCAAGACCGGCTCGCCTCCAGGGAACATGATCGGCAGAGCCAGACGTCCCACCGTAGCCAACATCAATAATCCCACTCCAACGAACGCCCAAGCCGCCATGCGCATATCATTCAACCAAAGCCGGCGGGCAAAAAGTAATGCCGTGCCTAACAAGCCCACCCCCACGGCCACGAACCCGATCGCCGGTATCCGCAATACTACCGCGTTGAGCGCGCCATGGCTTGAAGGATCAAAGAATTCCTTCCACAACAACATGGCGACGATTCCTGCCACCACCGCGGGCAAATAATAAATCAACCGGAAAAATATTTTGCCTCGTGGAATTTCCTGAAGAAAGATCGCCAGCAGAATGGGGGGAATAAATGTTAACAACAACACCAGAAAGCTGTAACGGAACGAGTTTAAAAGTGCCTGCCACCAAAAATTATCGAAAAGAATGTCACCGAAATTATCCAGCCCCACCCACGTTGATTCCCCGACCAGACGATAATCCTGAAAAGCCATCAGCGAACCCCACCCCAGGGGAATATAATGCCAGAGCAGCAAGGTCAGCAGAGCGGGCAAGAGCAGAATCACTGCCCAGAAACGATTCCTACGACGCCTTGATACGCCTTTTCCTGTGACGGTTGAGACAAGAGAATTACCTGTGGAAAAAACCCGCGCCACGCGGGAAAAGCCGACAACAAAAGCCCCGATCATGACCACCATCACGATGGCCGCGACCACCCTCCGCATCAGACGCTCACGCGGCGTGACAATCCCCATCATCAGGTCATTCGCCCGGACCACTCCCTTGTGCAGAATGGACTCCAACACCTCCAACCGCCGGGATCGCTCCGACGGGAGTTGATCCCTCAGCATCAGCGTCTCGGCATACTGAAGCGGCAGGGTCATCATGTCATACGCCAGATTACTATTCCCCCCATAGGGTTCCGGCTTACCCGTTTCCATGGCAATATCGAAGGTCTTGGCCCAACCCGGCGGGGATAGACGTTCAATTTCCGGGTACCCGAATAACTTCAAATATCGCGGATTAATAAAGCGACCCAGTCCGCTTTCCACCATAACCCGGGTTTTGATGGCGGTCGCATCGCGACTGTCAAAATAAAGCATATATTCCCAGGCCGCATCGCGGACAGAAGGATCCTTGATGCCGGAAAAAAGCCCCATCATCATGCTGTTCAATTCTGTGCCCCGCACTCCCGTTGGCCCGGCAGGGATCGGCACCATCCCCGTCACATCAGGATTGATCGTCGCCATCAATTTCTCATCGATGTAGGCAAACCACATTCCAATCTGCCCCCGCTCCTGGCGGGCAATAAAATCCCCGGTATCTTTGCAGGAATAACCACGGCGAATCACCCCATTGGCATCGACCCACTTCTCGGCGCTTAGCCGCAGGTAGAAATCCAATGCCTCTGCAGCCTCAGGAGAATCAAAAGTACATTTCCACCGACCGGTTGCCTCATCCGATACGACCGCCTCACCCCCAAAGGACCAGAGCATTGGCAGCCAGTAATGAGCTTCATGCTTGCCCCGCACCAGAAAAAATCCATAGGTACCCGCCTCAGGGTCGGTCAGTTTTTTTGCCGCGGACATCACATCGTCCATGCTCCAATCGACTGTCGGATAGGGAAGATGTTTGGCGTCGAAAAGATCCTTCCTGAACATGAGGACATTTCCCATGGCACCGCCATAAGGCAATGCCCAGACATGAGTTCCTCCGGGGCCTGGCCGCTTGATCACTGGCCACAGCTTGGAATTGATCCGGAAGTCCTGTGACTCCTTGTCCATGGCCGAGACGTAGCCATCCTCAGGACAATCCAACGGGTATAAAAACCGGTTCTGGATATAGGTTTCTGATTTTCTAAAATTGACATACAGGATATCAGGAGCCATTCCCCCGGCGATGGCCAGGAGATCCACTTCAACTCCTTTGACACTGATGCCTGTGAACCGCTCCAATTCAACGCTCACTTGGTCCCAGTTATGACGACCATATTTCGCCGGATTCGATCGGTAGTGATCGCGATATTTTGCGGTAAAGATCCGGGGAAACTCCTGCTTAAAGGCATCTACCGCCGCAACCCCTGCCCGACTGGCAGCGTCTAAACTGGAAGGATCAGGCAGATCGAAGAGCTTCACATGGATGACTGTCCGCCCAGCACGATCCTCCACCCAACCGGCATGGGTTAGAAGTGGAAGGAGAATGCAAAGCAAAACAAGTATGAACCTGAATGAGTCTGGTAAGAAACCCCTCACCCTAACCCTCTCCCTCAAGGGGAGAGGGAATTTTACACCCGCTCGGCTTCCTCTCCCCTTGGGGGAGAGGATTGAGGTGAGGGGTATTTGCCTGGACGGCTGCATCGTTCCATCTTAGACATTGAACAAGAACTCGATCACGTCGCCGTCCTGGACTTCATATTCCTTGCCTTCGACTCGCAGTAGCCCTTTGGCGCGGCAGGCGGCTTCGCCACCGTGTGCGATAAAATCCTTATAGGCAATCACTTGGGCGCGAATAAAGCCCCGTTCAAAGTCCGTATGGATCACCCCGGCGGCTTGTGGCGCCTTCCAGCCTCGATGGATGGTCCAGGCGCGAACCTCATCCGGACCTGCTGTCAGATAACTGATCAGTCCCAAGGCGTGATATCCCGTGTGAACAATCTGGTCGAGACCGCTTTCCACCACCTTATATTCCTTCAGGAACTCCACCCGCTCCGCCTCACTCATCCCGTTAAGATCTTCTTCCATCTTGGCGCATATCTTGACAGCCTCACACCCCCGCTCCGCGGCGTGGTCACGCGCAAATCGGACAAAATCATTATCCTCCTGAAGCCCCGCCTCATCGACGTTACAACAGTAAATCATCTTCTTATCTGTCAGGAGCGCGCATTCCTTGAACATCAGGACAGCGGCATCGGTTTTATGGTCCTCAAATTCAACAGCCATGTTACCGGCTCCGAGGTGCTCCAATAACAACTTTGAAATATCCAACGAAGCTTGAACGCTCTTATCTCCCCGGACCTGCTTTCCCAACCGGGCCACACGGGTTTCAATGGTCTGGTAATCGGCCAGAATCAGTTCGGTTTCAATGACGCCGATGTCGCGCGACGGATCCACCGCACCATCAACATGGACGATATTCTCGTCATTAAAGCATCTAACGACATGGAGCAGGGCATCCGTCTCACGAATATTCATGAGGAACTTATTCCCCAAACCTTCTCCTTTGCTGGCCCCCTTCACCAGACCGGCGATATCGACAAAATCCACGGTGGCATAAATGGTCTTTTTGGGGTGACAGATTTTAACAAGCTCAGCCAGCCTTGGGTCGGGAACCGGCACCACGGCTTTATTCGGCTCAATGGTACAAAAAGGATAATTTGCGCTTTCGGCGTTTTGAGCGCGGGTCAATGCGTTAAAAATCGTGGACTTACCAACATTCGGAAGCCCGACTATACCAATGCTTAATCCCATACTGTTCTCCCCAAAAGCCGAGCACCATAACAGGTTTCCGGTTACTTACCAGCTTGTAACACCTTGGCCTCAAAATCGGCGTAACGGGGCAAGAGTGCGGCATAGACCGCCGCCGAACCCACGGAGGGTCGCACTTCACTGGACATCAAAGGATCTGTAAATCCCGCCACGATTTGAGCCCATGCCAGAGGTTTGCCGCTCGCTTTTTGCCACGCCTGGGCGGCACGCAGGGCCGCGCCAAGCGCAGCCGTCTTGGAAACCTCAAATTGGTGAACAGGGCAACCCATTACATCCGCCATCACCTGTAATATCGCCCGTTCCTTGGCACCACCCCCGGTCGCGCGAATGGACGTGGGCTGAATACCCATCCACTGGGAATGGATCTTCATGCTCATCATCTGAGCTTCAACCACGGCACGACAGTTGGCCGCTGCATTCTTCGCATCCAGATTGAGCCGGTGGACACCGGGGGTCAACATTCTGGGAACAATCTCCGGGTCAAACCAGGGCAACATGATCCCACCCCCATTACCAGGAACCGTTGAGTTGAGTGCGGTAGCGAATCCACGCCAATCCATTCCGTACGCATCCTTTACCTTCTCGCGGGCAAGGGAACCATTCTTGAAGCAGATTAACGTCATATAGTCACCGGTCGGCGAGACAAACACATGGCCCTCGCCGCGCGGATCGGTATGGCAGGCCGACATGGTTCCAAAGTAAGTATCACTCGTCCCAAGACTGATGGCCACCATGCCCGGTTCAACCAGCCCCGTTCCAATGACACTGCAGGGATTATCCCCCGACCACACCACGGCCATGGCATTCGGATTCAGCCCATATTTCTGCGAAAAATAGGGACTGATTTTGCCCATCGAAGCCCAGGGCTCGGCCAAGAGAGGCAATTTATTGACCAAGCCAGGAGCAGTAGCCTCAAGGGCTTTGCCAGACCACTGATGGAGGCGGATATCCATCAGGTTCATTCCGGCGCCATCCCCATGATCAATCGGCGCCACACGCCCAGCCATTAGTGAAGCCATGAACGAACTGACCAAACTGATCCCGGCAGTAGACTCATAGGCTTCGGACTCAGTCTTATAAAATTTCCGGATCTGGGGGCCTGTGAATCGTTCAAATGCCGCCGACCCGGTGGTTTCCGCCATGGCGGGGGCACCCCCTAGCGAATCTTGAATTTCCGCACATTCCCGGCTGGTTGAGGAGTCCATCCAAATTGGAGCAGTCGGCCTGGAAAAACAATGAGCCAATTGATCTTTCAACGATTTCCGGGAGTCCAGACCGGCCAACACTTGCGGAAACGAGGCATTCCAATATACTGAACCGTGCTGCTGGCCGGAGCCCGCTACAGCCCGGACATCACCGAGCGCCACGCCTTCTTGTTTCAACTGGGCGAATAACATATCCAACGCTTCAACCCACATCAGCGGAGGGGCATGGACCACGGTGGGATCCTGACTGCGCAAAACCCCATTCTGCGTGCCATAATCTGGCAAAGTCTTATCAAAGTTAAGCGACACCTCATGGACGATTTTCCGCGTTGACAGATCAACTACCACCGCAGACAGGCTCTGAGTGCTTGAATCCAATCCCAAAAACAGATCGCTCATGATGATATCCTCCGTTGTGCCTCACCCGAAAAAACAAACGCCCCGGGCGCACCCGGGGCGTTTGTTCATTAATTTAGATATACTCGTTGATAATTTGTTCAAACAGTTCCTGTTGGCCACTGATTTGAATGGGTTCACCCACCTTCAGCGCATGATCACGCAGGCCAGCCAGGGTCAGCTTGCCCTTCTCAAAATCACGCCCTTTACCGCTATCAAACGAAGCATACCGCGTTTTGCGAAGTTTCAGGAAATCCGATTCCTTCAATACGCGGCTCGCAACCAACAAGGCGCGTGCAAAGACGTCCATACCACCGATGTGGGCAATGAACAGATCAGCGGCGTCCGTTGAATTACGGCGCGTCTTGGCATCAAAATTCACGCCGCCCTTGCCGAAACCACCCGCTTGGATGATCACCATCATGGCCTCCGCCACTTCATAAAGGTTCGTGGGAAATTCATCGGTATCCCAGCCGCTCAGGTAGTCACCCTTGTTGGCATCAATACTGCCCAACATCCCTGCATCCGCTGCACATTGAAGCTCATGCGGGAAAGTATGCCCGGCGAGGATGGCATGGTTGACCTCGATATTCACCTTGAAATCCTTATCCAAACCATAATGGCGCAGGAAACCAATTACCGTCTCTGTGTCGAAATCATACTGATGCTTGGTCGGCTCTTTCGGCTTGGGCTCGATCAGGAAGGTTCCCCGGAACCCCTGCTTGCGGGCATAGTCACGCGCCATGGCCAGGAAAGTTCCCAGATGTTCCTTCTCACGCTTCATATCGGTATTGAAAAGAGACATATATCCTTCACGCCCGCCCCAGAAGACATAATTCTCTCCGCCCAGCGCAATCGTGGCATCAATCGCATTCTTCACCTGTGTACCGGCATGAGCCACAGCAGCAAAATCCGGATTCGTCGAGGCCCCATTCATATAACGCGCATTGGAGAAAACGTTAGCAGTGCCCCACAACAGCTTCACCCCTGTCGCCTTTTGACGCACCTTGGCTTCTTCAACCATCACGGCGAGACGCGCCTCGATTTCAAACACCGACCCATCGCCCACCACATCGGTGTCGTGGAAACAATAGAATGGGGCGCCAACCTTACTGATAAACTCGAAAGCCGCATCCATGCGTGCCATGTTGCGATCCATCACATTCTCGTGTTTGTCCCAAGGGAACACCTTGGTGCCCGGCCCAAAGGGATCACCCCCCGCGCCACACAACGTATGCCAGTAAGCAACCGCAAAGCGCAGGTACTCCCTCATCGTGACGCCATTAACTTTTTGCGTGGGGTTATACCACTTGAACGCCAGAGGATTCTTGGACTTTGCCCCTTCGTATTGAATTTTGCCGATACCGGGAAAAAACTCTTGATTACCTTTATAGTATTTCATCATGACCCTTTCTGATTAATTCCGATGCAGTTTCTAATGTTCCGTTATTAAGTCAATAAAAAGCTTTAGGGACAGGCATCGTTCCGAATAAGGACTCCCTATTATCCTGTAAAATGAATCGGCAGGCGACTACCACCCGTGCCGTCCCAGCCGCCCTTCATAAAAGTGCATTTCAAGCCAAAATGCCACGAGTTTTCTAAGAAACTCGGGAATCCAGTCCAACAGTTGGACTGGCCTTTTCATGCTGGATCGCTATGCCAGGATCAGCTCGGTCCAGGCGCCTGGCCGGATCGTTATCAGGCGAAGGCCAGCCGTCTTCAACACCTTCTCGTTGCCCGCGATGTTGAGGGCGGCATCGAGATGGGTGATCGCCTCCGGCGGCATGCCGGCAATCTTGCCGGCCTTCTGGCGGAGTCCGCGCAGCGTAACCCCCCGTTTTCTTCTATAGGTGAAAAAGTCGGCGTTATTTGGTGTTGGCTAACCCCGTTCTCCCCTTGTCCGTTAGGCGGTCAATTAAAAACCTCCGCCTAAGGCCCCTTTTGCAGGACTCATCAGGCGGAGGTTATGGTTTTTAAAATTATTGAAGAGGGATTTTGCCAGGAGTCTCTACCGCATAACACGGTCAAAAAACTCATCTTTCTTTAGCCCCTGTTGCCAAAGTTGATGACGCCGTACCGAATCCATACGCTTCCGGGGCGAAAGCGAAAGAAAACGTTGGGTTTCTATCGGCCCTAGATTTTTCATGAGTAGTCTAATCCCTTTTTCAACCAAGGTATTTTCCTCTAGTAACGCTATCGATTTCATCTCAACGCCTCCTTCATCACGAATTCCACCGGGCTATAGACTTCCAATTTTACGCGGCTAGCACGACACCGCTTGATCAATACCTTATCACAGGTA
>Ga0118677_10006808_pt1 | contig 19193 bp, 17 predicted proteins | sample AliMusrvi5mmetaG_FD_86154 | JGI IMG/M metagenome (GOLD analysis project Ga0118677, IMG submission 86154) | reverse complement strand
ACACGAATTTTATGCCGATACCTGCGGATACCAAAGTCATCAACGAGGCGATAGGCGAAACATATGAAATGCTCAAACCGCATTTTGGGAGTTTATAAAGGAGATTTGAATGAACAGCGACATTAATTTGGCGCAATTGCTTCCCCTCCTCATCCCCGTCGCTATCCTTGAGATAGGATTGTTGGTGTGGGCGCTTTTGGATCTCATTCGGCGTAAACACGTCAAGGGAAACAAGATTGTTTGGATAATCGTAATCGTGCTGATCAACGTCATCGGCAACGCCATCAAGTTCACGCAGGAGGAAGGCGAGATCCGCGTGCAGCTGGCACTCGACCCGGCCGCGCCGGAGTGGCTGGACCTGCAGGTCAGCGACAACGGCAGCGGCATCTCCAAGGAAGCCATCGCCAAGGTCACGCAGCGCTACTTCAAGGTGGGCAACCATCCGGACGGTTCCGGCTTGGGGCTCTCGATCTCACGCGAAATCGTGGAACTGCACGGCGGCGCGCTGCTGATCGAGAGCCCGGTGCCGGGGTTGGGCCGCGGCACGGTTGTGCACGTGCGGCTGGCGGTGGCGCCGCCGCCGGTGGTGCTGGTGGCCCTGGCCGAGGAGCCGGTGGCCGAGGCGCTGCGGCTGGCCATTGCTGCGCGCGGCTATGCTGCGGAGCGCGTCGGCACCGGGCAGGAGACCCTGGCACGCTGCGCCGCGCAGCCGCCGGACCTTCTGGTACTGGAACTGGGGCTGCCGGACTTGGACGGCGCCGAGCTGGCGCTGCGTGTGCGCGACGACCGCCGGACGCAGCGCCTGCCGCTCATTGCCCTGGCGCGCGAGGCACCGGCCCGGGCCAAGCTGGATGTCCTGCAGCAACTCAACGTTCCGGTCCTGTCCCAGCCGTGGCGGGAGGCGGACATCCTCAATCGTATTGCCATGGTGTTCGCGGGCCGCGGTCCGGCCTCACGTCCGGGTGGGTGACGCCAAACCCGTCATTGCGATTGGGTGGGGAAATGCGTTATTGTTAGACGCATTCGTCGGCGGCGCGACACGTCCCGGCAGGGAGTCATTTATGTCCTCTGGAACAACAGGCAAGCGCCGGATTCTGCTGGTGGACGACGACACCAGCCTGCTCGAAACCCTCGGCGATTTTCTGAGCTACGAAGGGTATGAGGTCGTGACCGCCACCAGCGCCGAGCAGGGGCTGCAACTGCTGCGCGTCGCGCCGCCGGATATCATCATCCTGGACATGAGCATGCCGGGCATGGGTGGCGTCGGGTTCCTCGACCGCATCACCAACGCCGACGGCAGCACGCAGGTCCCGGTGCTGGTGCTGACGGCGCGCGCAGCCATGGCGTCGTACTTCGCCGACAAGCAGATCGACGGCTTCATCGCCAAGCCCTGCGAGCAGTTGGATCTGCTCACCGAGGTCAGCCGCATCCTCTTCCTGCGCGGCGACATGCCCCGGCCCGCGGCGGCGGCCGTCCCCGTGGTGCTGGCGGAGAGCGACCACCTGCTGAACGAGGCGCTGACCCAGGCGCTCACCCAGGCGGGCTGCGCCGTGAAGTCCTGTTTCACCGGCCCCGACGCCATCGAGGCCGCGGTCACCGTGCGGCCGATGGCCATGATCCTGCGCCTGGAACTGGCCGGCATGAGCGCGGACGAGGTCTGCCGCTTGCTGCGGCGCCTGCCGGGCACGCGCGCCACGCCGGTGGTGGTGTACGGCGTCGATGCGCCGGGCGCGCAGATCGAACACGTGGCGGGGCTGGACGAGCAGACCGCCCGGCTGGTCAAGGACCTGTCAACGGAGCGGATCGTGCAGGCCGTGTGCAGCGTGGTACGAATCTAGCAGCTTGTCGGACGTAGAGTAGAATTGGCCCATCACTAGGAACCTGTCGGCACAAGGTTTTGGAACAATCCGGGCGCTACGTCCGACAGGTTCCTAGGAGCGGGCGGAAGGGGAGACGAGCCATGCGGTGCCCGAAGTGCGGACATACGGACGACAAGGTGCTGGACAGCCGTGCGGCGCGCGACAGCGTCGCCATCCGGCGGCGGCGCGCCTGCCTTGGGTGCAACCACCGCTTCACGACGTACGAGGAGATCGTCAAGGACGCCCTGCGCGTGGTCAAGCGCGACGGCCGCCGCGAGGAGCTGAGCCGCCTCAAGCTGATGAGCGGCATCCTGCGCGCCTGCGAGAAGCGCCCGATCAGCCCCATGAAGATCGAGGAGATGGTCGACGAGATCATCGACCAGATCGAGCAGGAGTATGACGCCGAGGTGCCGAGCGGCGTCATCGGCGAGAAGGTGATGGCCCGTCTCGAGAAGCTCGACGAGGTCGCCTACGTCCGTTTCGCCTCCGTCTACAAGCGCTTTGCCGACGTCAACCAGTTCCTCAACGCCATCCAAGGAATCGTGGGAAAATCGTGAGGCGGCCGGAGTACCGGAGACTTCACAGTTTTCTTGGGGGATGAATCACATGGTGTCTGAAGCCCGCATCCGCGCCGAGCTGGACAATGTGCTCGACGCCACCGACTTCCCCGGCCTGGGCAAGCGCATCAGCGGCAAAGTGCGCGACAGTTACCTGCTGGACGGCCGCCGGGTGCTGATCACCACAGACCGCATCTCGGCCTTCGACCGCATCCTCGGGACGATTCCGTTCAAGGGGCAGGTGCTCAACCAGATCGCGGCCTTCTGGTTCCAGAAGACCGCCGCTGTGGGCGCCAACCACATGCTGGCCGTGCCCGACCCGAACGTGATGATCGTGGCCGAGTGCGAGCAGCTTCCGCTCGAATTCATCGTGCGCGGCTACGTCACCGGCGTGACCAAGACCTCCGCCTGGTACAACTACCAGCAGGGCGTGCGCAACCTCTGCGGCAACCCGCTGCCCGAAGGGCTGCGCAAGGATCAGCAGCTCGCGCAGCCGATTCTCACGCCCACCACCAAGCACGAGGAGCACGACCGCAACATCTCCCGCGACGAGGCGATTCGCGAGGGGCTCATCGACGGCGCGACCTTCGACGAGGCTGCGGCGCTCTGCTTCCGGCTGTTCGACGCAGGTGTGCGCCACGCCGCCGCACGCGGGCTGATCCTGGTGGACACCAAGTACGAGATCGGCCGTCGCCACGGACAGCTCGTCGTGAGCGACGAGATTCACACGCCGGACTCCTCGCGTTACTGGTACACGGACACCTACGCGGAACTTTTCCAGCAGGGGAAGGACCAGCGCAAGCTCGACAAGGAGTATGTGCGCGAATGGCTCGTTTCGCAGGGGTTCCGCGGCGACGGGCCCATCCCTGTGCTGCCCGACGAAATCCGCATCGAGGCGGCCCGGCGCTACATCCAGGCGTACGAGCTGGTCACCGGCCTGGAATTCCAGCCGGTCGAGGGGCCGATCCGCGACCGCGTCCGCCAGGCGCTCGCGCGCGTGGCCTGACCCGCGGCCGCACGCGAAGGAAAGTCACACGATGCCGTTCATTCCGCACACCGACGCCGAGCGTGCCGCAATGCTCTCCGCCGTGGGCGCGCGGAAGATTTCTGACCTGTTTGCCGACATTCCACCGGCGTTCCGCCTGCAGGCCCTGCGCATGCCAGAGGGGCTGAGCGAGATCGAAGTCTACGAGCGCCTGCACCGGCTCTCGCACCGCAACGCGCATGAGCTCACCTGCTTCCTGGGCGGCGGATTCTACGACCACTTCATCCCCGCGGCTGTGGACGCGCTCGCCAGCCGCGGCGAGTTCTACACCGCCTACACGCCCTACCAGCCGGAGGCGTCGCAGGGGACGCTGCAGGCGGTCTTTGAATACCAGTCCGCCATCTGCCGCCTGACGCGCATGGAAGTGGCCAACGCCTCCCTGTACGACGGCGGCACGGCGCTCTTCGAGGCGGCCATGATGGCGGTCCGCGCCACGGGCCGCAACCGCATCGTGCTCGACAGCGGTGTCAGTCCGATCTACCGCGTGATGCTGCGCAGTTACACGCGCAACCTCCACGTCGAGTTCGAGGAGGTCGATGTCGCCCACGGCCAGAGCAACCGCGCGCGCTTGCAGGCCGCGATCACGGACCAGACCGCGGCCGTGATCGTGCAGAACCCCAACTTCTTCGGCGCCGTGGACGATTTCACCGACATCGCCGCCCGGGCGCACAGTCGCGGCTGCCTCGTAATTGCCTCGGTCTACCCGGTTTCGCTGGGCCTGCTCAAGGCGCCGGGCGACATGGACGTGGACATTGTCGCGGGCGAGGGGCAGTCGCTCGGCCTGCCGCTCTCGTTCGGCGGCCCGTACCTGGGGTTTCTCGCCACGCGCCTGGCACTGGTGCGCAAGATGCCCGGCCGCCTGGTGGGTGAAACCGTGGACCGCCAGGGGCGTCGCGGCTACGTGCTCACGTTGCAGGCGCGCGAGCAGCACATCCGCCGCGAGAAGGCCACCAGCAACATCTGCTCCAACGAGGCGCTCTGCGCCCTGCGCGCCGTGATCTACCTGTCGCTCCTGGGCAAGCAGGGGCTGCATGATCTGGCACAGCTCTGCGCGACCAAGGCTGAATACGCTAAGCAGCGTCTGTCAGCCGTGCCGGGCGTGTGCGTCAAACGCAGCGCGCCGACCTTCAATGAGTTTACCCTTGAGCTGCCCATCGACGCTTCCGAGGTCGTGGCACGGTTGGTGGACAAGGGGATCGCCGCCGGCTTTCCGCTGGGCCGCTATTACAAAGGCATGGAGAACTATCTGCTCGTCGCCGTCACCGAGAAGCGCACCCGCGCCGAGATCGGCCACCTCGCGGAGGCGCTGGAGAGCGTTTTGTAACGGAACCGCAGAATATCGAATGTCGAGCCGCAGAATCAGGAAGGCTGGACGATTGAGTAATGAACAGAGGCGCCAACCTTCCTGATTCGAAGTTCCTGGTTCGATGTTCGACATTTCGAAGCTGAAAGCCCCATGAACACTTCGCCATCCCAGTTGATTTTCGAGCAGTCCGTTCCCGGCCGGCGCGGCTGCACGCTGCCGAAGCTGACGCCAGCAGAGGCAGCCTGCGCGCTGCGCATCCCCAACAAGTACCTGGCAACGAAGCCGCCGGAACTGCCGGAGGTGAGCGAGCTCGATGTGGTGCGCCACTTCACGAATCTCTCTCGCAAGAACTTCAGCGTAGATACCCACTTCTACCCGCTGGGTTCCTGCACCATGAAGTACAACCCCAAGATCTGCGAGAAAATTGCGGCGCTCGACGGCTTTGCCGGCCTGCATCCGCTCCTGCCGCAGCTCCGCGGTGGCGGCATGCTGACGCAGGGCGCGCTGGAGGTGCTCTACGAGACCGAGCGCCTGCTGGCTGAGATCTGCGGCATGGATGCCATGAGCCTCCAGCCCATGGCCGGCGCGCATGGCGAACTCACGGGCATCATGCTGATCGCCGCCTACCACCGCGACCGCGGCAACCGCAAGACCAAGGTGATCGTGCCGGACTCCTCCCACGGCACCAACCCCGCCAGCGCCGCGCTGGCCGGCTACGAGGTGGTCACTGTTCCGAGCGGACCGGACGGCTGCATGGACATGGCGGCCTTTGAGGCGGCGCTGGACGATCAAGTGGCGGCCATCATGATGACCTGCCCGAACACGCTGGGGCTCTTCGAGCGGCAGATCCACCGCATCGCCGAGCTGGCCCATGCGAAGGACGCGCTGCTCTATTACGACGGCGCCAACCTGAATGCCCTGCTGGGGCAGTGCCATCCGGGAGACCTCGGGTTCGACGTGGTGCACATCAACCTGCACAAGACCTTTGCTACACCGCACGGCGGCGGCGGCCCCGGTGCAGGGCCGGTGGGCGTGAAGGCGGCACTGATCCCGTTCCTTCCCATCAGCGTGGTCGTGAAACGCGATGACGGCACCTACGCGCTGGAGTACACCCGCGAGAAGTCCATCGGCTACATCGCACCATTCTATGGCAACTTCGGTGTGATTTTAAAAGCCTATGCCTACCTCCTGCTGCTGGGGCGCGACGGGCTCCAGGCGGTCTCCGAGAATGCGGTGCTGGCCGCGAACTACATCAAGGAAAAGCTCAAGCCGCATTTCGACCTGCCGTTCGACCACACCTGCATGCATGAGTGCGTCTTCGATGCTGGCCGCCAGGCCGCCCGCGGCGTGCATGCCATTGACATTGCCAAGGCGCTGATCGACCGCGGCTTCCATCCGCCGACGGTCTACTTCCCGCTCGTGGTCCATGAGGCGATCATGATCGAGCCCACGGAGACGGAGTCCAAGGAAGATCTCGACCGCTTCATCGCGGCCATGATCGAGATCGTGGAACAGGCCAAGGCCAACCCCGCCGCCTTTGCCGCGCTGCCGGTCACCATGCCGGTCACGCGCCTGGACGAGACCAAGGCCGTGAAAAACATGAAGTTCCGGGTGTAGCGGCGGGCCAGTGCCGTACGCGCAAAACCTGCCGGCTGCTGTCGCCGCCGCCTTTCGACGGGCGCAGGGCAGCGCCCCGCGGCGGCTGGGTGCGGCCATTTCGCCGCGCTCCATTTTTCACGCCCCCAGTTGAAGAAAACGTCCGTTTGGGTTACTCTATTGACATGGATCCGATGGCGATAACCTTTGACGGGCTGGGCGTCCGCTTCCCCTCGCGGAGGGGCGATGTGGTAGCGCTGGACAACCTCGACATCTCCGTGGCGCCGGGAAGGATCTTTGGCTTCCTCGGCCCCAACGGCGCGGGCAAGACCACGGCGATTCACGTGCTGCTCGGGTTTCTTTCGGCAACCTCGGGCCGCGCTTCGGTGTTTGGTTGCGACGTGCGCGAAACGATTGCGCGGCAGCGCATCGGCTACCTGCCGGAGCACCCGGACGTCTACCGGTTCCTGACCGGTCGCGAGATGTTGCGCTTTGCAGGCCGCCTGTGCGGACTTGATGGCGCGGTGCTGGATCAACGGGCCGAGGCGGTGCTGCAGGAGGTCGACCTGACGGCCGCCGCGGACCGGCGCATCGCGACCTATTCGCGTGGCATGCGCCAGCGCGTCTGCCTGGCACAGGCGCTGATCCACGAGCCGGATCTGCTGATCCTCGACGAACCGACCGGTGGGCTGGACCCCATCGGCCGGCTGCTGGTCCGGCGGATCATCAGTGACTGGCGCGATCATGGCCGGACGGTATTTTTCTCCTCGCACGAGTTGTCAGAGGTCGAGCTGGTCTGCGACCGCGTTTGCATTCTGGCGCGTGGACGCGTGGTCGCGCAGGGCGTGCCGCATGAACTGGCAGCCCCCGGCGAACGGCTCGAGCAGTTTTTCATGCGCGTGGTGGTGGCCGAGGCCGCGCCGGCGAACGGAGGCCGCTGATGCGCAACGTGCTGGCCGTGGCAGGTGTCGTGCTGCGCTGCTGGGCGCGGCGCAAGGAAGGGTACATCCTGGTCGTCCTCCTGGCGGCCGCTCAATATGCCATTGCGTCCATGCAGGTCCTGGCGAGCGGAGGACCGGGGCTCTATCTCTACGACGTGGGGCTGTTGCTGACATGGTTCCTGGGGTGGATCGTCGCGATTCATGTCGGCGCCTCTGAACTCCCTGGCGAAGAGTCGCACGGCACGATCTTTCTCCTGCTGGCCAAGCCATTGGACCGAGCCGAGTTGCTGGTCGGGAAGTGGCTGGGCGCCTGGACGACAGTGGCGGCTTGTACGCTGGCTTTTCATGCCGTGGCGCTGGCCTCAGCGCTGCTCACGGGTGTGCATCCGCCGCTGGCGGCCATGGGCCAGATGTGCCTGCTGCACATTGTCTCGCTCGCCGTGCTTACGGCCATGGCCATCGCAGTTTCCACGCGGTTCAACCGCGATGCTGCCGTGTCGCTGACCGTGACGGCGGTGCTGGCGATGTTCCTGATCGTGCCGAAGATTCCCAAGTTCATTGTGACCACCGCCGGATGGCGCGCCAGCATGTTCGAGGCTCTGTACTACGCGCTGCCGCACCTGGACCTCTTCGACATGCGCCGCCGGGTGCTGCACGGCTATGGACCGATCTCCGGCGGCACGTTCCTCACGCTGGTCGGCTACGGCGCGGTCTGGGCCGGCGTGCTGCTTTTCATCGCTTGGCTGGCCTACCGCCGTCGCCGCTTCCAGCGCGATCGATTGCTGGAGTAATCAGGAGCCAGGCGTCAGAATGAAAACTCCAACGACAGGGTTGTGCATCATTCTGAATTCTATATTCTGGATTCTGGATTCCTAGGCCAAGACGCCATGCGACTTTTCCCTTCCATCCTGTTGGTAACGCTGCTGACTGCGGCGTTCATTCTGGCCTGCCGTCTGACCGGCCTGGCCGAGCTCGGCGCGGCGAGCCGCGGCGACGATGCCTTGGAGGACATGCTGGGCGGCAGCCGCGTGTTCGTCGGCGGTCTCTGCATGAATCGTGCCGACCTCTACCTGCACCGCGGGCTTGCATACATCGACGAAGCAGCCTTCTCGAACCGCTGGTACCAGCGACTTGGCGCGGAAATCTCCCCCAACGTGGTCCAGCACCGCGAAGGGCCGGCAGGAATGAGGATCGTCTTGCCGTGGGTGATCCTGGCGGCCCGCGCCACACCCACCAACACGGATTATGTGCTAACGCAGGCCTATCTGTTCCGCGCCACCGGTGATCCGCAGCGCGCGCTTCGCGAAATCTGCGGCGCCGTGGGCGACCAGCCGAAGAACCCCGAGTTCCGGCTGGAGGAGGCGCGCATTCGCCTCGCCCTGAACCAGTGGGACGGATCGGCTTCCGCATTCGACATCTGCATCCGGATGATCGGGCCGAAGCCGGTTGACGACGATCAGGCCCGGACACTGGCAGAGGCTTGCATGTGGCGTGGGCTGCTTCTGGAACGCAGCGGCGAAAGCAATGCAGCGGTGGCTCTTCTTTCCGGCGCCATTCATCTCGAACCGAAGCTCTATGGCACCTTGTCCAACCGCGTGACCGCGCTGCAGGCCGGTCGGGCGCCGCAGCCCTCTGTCATGGATTTGCTCGCCCAATACCAGAAGGCGGCGATCAACCCGCTCTGCGCACATGATCACGACCACGAACACGTTGATCATGACGACGACGGGGATTGAGTGGCGTAGGCATCCCCTCCCGACGGACCGATTTCGCAGCCGGGACGGCTGTGCCACGCGAACCGCAAAACAGCAGAGTGTCGATTTTGGAAGGGAGATCGGCCCAAGCCTTCAACACTCTGCGGTTGGGCATTCGTCACTCTGCGGTTCGTGCGCCTCAAATGAAACTCCTTGGTACATTCGCCAGAGCCAAATTAACTAATACTTCAAACGATAATGAGGAAGCGATCCATGCCAGACTACAAACTCACGTGCGAAGTGATTACCGTCAACGAGGAGAAGACCAAGTGTCAGAAGCTGGGGGATTCATTTACCCTTGGGGCGCGAACGCCTGACGGCATGTGTGCCAGAGCATTCTCTGCCATTTAACCCATTGCACTGGCTATGCGTTTTACCGACAGTATCCCTTGGCAGGGCAAAAATGAATACTTTGACGTTACCTGTCCTGATCGGCATGTGACGTATAGACTCACAAGAATCAAAGAGAAGTGACCGTAGAACCACGCTGGATGTTGAAGGAACGTCACATGAAGACATGGCCTGTGATTGCGTCTACGCTCGGCGCGGTTGTCCTGATATCCAGCGGCAGAACCATTCAGGAGACGGTGCGTTCTGCTTCGCCCGACAACTGGGTTGCGGCCTATGAATCCGATTTCAAAAATATGAAGGCGACGGCAGATAACTGGTGTTGCCGGTTGGGCAAGATGAAGATCGACGACGGGAAGGTGGTTCTGCTCCCCATCGAGAAGAGAAAACGCGCCTGGTTCATTCTGGATCCACTCACGTTTCCTGACAGTTTCCGTGTCGAGGTCATTGGCTCGGTTTCCCCCGGCAACAAACCGCAACTGCTGAGTTTCGGTTTCTGCCTGAGCACCTTTGGCGACGACACGGGATCCGGATACATGCTCCAGTTCGGGGCAAACAACAACACCTGCAGTCTGCTGAAAAAATGCGGGAAGGTCATTGGCTCAACAATCAACACGAATGCCCGCCCGGAGGCTGGCAGGGCGTACAACTTTGCAGTGGAAAGGGTCGGCGGTCGAATCAGTCTGTCCGTGGACGGTGCGCCGGTGTTTTCCTATGACGACCCGGCGCCGCTGGGAGACGTGACCTGCGACAGCATCAGCCTGTTCACGGCAAACTGCTCGATGACCGTGGAGAAGGTGACCGTGTACGCGCGGAAGGATCATCCGGAGGACGTCTTTGCCCCCATGATTGCGCCGGCGGGAGGTCCCCCGGTCACAATAAAAGGCGCGTTGGTGTGGGAGAACACGAAGAATTCCGAGCGCAAGGACGCCGGGGATTATCAGGTGATCTATGCGATCGAAGGCACGTCGGAAATCAACTCGGAGTGGGGAAGGATGATGCGGGATTACTGGCCGGGCGACGCCATGGATTGCGATCAGGCGAAGAAATTGAATGACGAAGTGGTTCACCGCTTCAAGTATTACCTTGCGCCGCATCAGACAGCTGCACGGGCGCAGCGCGCGAGCGGAAGATATGGAGCCACGCCGATGGAAGTGTCAGGTGCCATAGTCGAGAAGGACGGGCGGAGATGGATCGTCCCCACCGGCATGCAGAAAACAAAAATAAACTATCCGGCAAAAATGCTGGCGCCCGACAAGCCTCTGGTCATGCCGGGGAAAGAGCCGCTGGTTCTGAAGATCAACGACAAGGTGTCGTTGAAATGCGTGCTCCTGCCGGCGGGGCGGTATCTGCAGGGCGCGCCTTATTATCAGCGGGTGCGCTGTGCCTGCGAAGACCCGCACGAGGTGGTGCTGACCAAGCCGTTCTGGATGGCCGAGACACCGGTTACACAGGAGATTTTCGAATCAATGATGGGGACCAATCCCTGTCGAAGCAACGCCGCATGCAATGTGGGTCCGTTGTGTCCCGTGGAGCAGGTCCCCTACGCAGATATCGAGACCTTCTGCAGGCTGCTGTCGGAGAAAACTCGCCGCAAGGTGCGCCTGGCGACACATGGCGAGTGGGAATTTGCGGGGCGTGTCGGGACTTCCAACCCGTGTTTTCCCGAGAAGTACAAGGATCAGATCAGCAACATCGGCGCCGACACACAGGATGACACGTACATGCGCAACTGCCCGGTTAAAAGCGCACAACCGAATGCGTGGGGCTTGTACGACATGTTGACCCGTGCCGAACACGTCCTCAGCGACTGGGGCGGCCCCAATTCGCACCAAAAAGAGGTTGATCCTTCCGGTCCGCTGCCAAGCGCGGCTTGGAACAAAGGCGTGCATCTGGCCATCGGGTACCACCAGCAAAGGCCCGACATTCTGGGAGGCACTGAATCGGAAGGACAAGGATGGGAAGCGCTCGCGATATTCCGCGTGGTTGTGGAAGCCACGCCGCAAGAGATCGCTCAGATGGAGACGGCGGGGAAGAAATAACCCGAGTGAATCTGTTCTGTTGGCCAGGGAACGTAAAAGCTGTTGCCACGGCGAACCGCAAAACCGCAGGACAGCAGCGTGTTGTTTTTTGAAGGGGCAACGGCCCAAGCCTTCAACACTCTGCGGTTGGACGTTCGTCACTCTGCGGTTCGCATGTCGTTGTCATGCGCCTCGCATCGGCAGTGCGCCCCTTACGCCTCGCCGCGGGCCACGGCAGGGAGAAGTCCGCCGGCGAGCAGCAGACGCTTCTGGCGTGCGGTGAGCGTGGCGACCACGGGGATGCACTTCCCCTGCGTGAGGTTCTTCAGCTCCGCCCTTCCGTCGCCAGATACGACCGCACGCAGGTTGTCGATCGCAAGCCAATCGCCCGCGGCAATGGCGTCGTAGTCGGCCGGGTTGGCGAAGGAGAACGGCACGATCCCGAAGTTGATCAGGTTGGCGAGGTGAATGCGCTCGATGCTTCTGGCCAGCACGACCTTGACACCGAGGTACATCGGGCACATGGCCGCGTGCTCGCGGCTCGACCCCTGGCCGTAGCTCTCGCCGGCCACGATCACGTTGTGCCGGCCGGCGTCGCGGTTGGCCGCAGCGCGCGTGTGAAAATCCTTGTCCACGCTCTCAAAAACGTATTGAGAGTAGGCTGGGACATTCGAACGGTACTTCAGCCGCGCGCCGGCGGGCATGATGTGGTCCGTGGTGATCTTGTCGCCGACCTTGATGGCAGCCACGCCGTCGAGCTTTTCCGGCAGCGGTGTGTTGGCCGGCACCTGGCCGATGTTCGGGCCGCGTACGATGGCTGTCCCGGGCACACCCTTGCCGGCGGTCTCGGCGAAGAGGAACATGCTGTCGTCGATGCCGTAGCGCTCCGGCTCCTTCACAGCCGGGAGGTCTTTCAGTGTGCACGGGTCGGTAAAGACGCCGGTGAGCGCAGCCGCGGCCGCGGTTTCGGGGCTGACGAGATAAACCTGCGCCGAGGCTGTGCCGCTGCGCCCCTCGAAGTTGCGGTTGTTAGTGCGCAGGCTGACGGCATCCGTTCCCGGTGACATGTGGTTGCCGATGCAGAAGCCGCAGGCGTTCTCGAGGATGCGCACGCCGGCCGCCACGAAATCGGCCAACAGCCCTTCCTTGGCCAGCATCAGGACCACCTGTCGTGAGCCGGGCGCCACGCCGACCTCCACCTCCGGGTGGACCTTCTTGCCGCGCAGCAGCAGCGCGACGGTCTTGAGGTCGCGGTACGACGAGTTCGTGCAGGAGCCGATCAGCACCTGATTTACCTTGCGGCCGGCGAGGGAGGCTATGGTGGTGATGTTGCCTGGCGAGTGCGGACAGGCGGCCATGGGTGCCACGGCCGAGAGGTCGAGATCGAGAACCTGGTCGTACGAGGCGTCGGCGTCGGCAATCAGCTCGCTCCAGTCGGCCTCGCGCCCCTGCGCCGCGAGAAAACGCCGGGTGTTGTCGTCGCTGGGGAATACCGAGGTGGTGACGCCGAGCTCGGCGCCCATGTTGGTGATCGTGGCGCGCGACGGCACGTCCAGCGTGGCCACGCCAGGGCCGCCGTATTCCAGCACACGGCCGACATTCCCCTTGGTGCCGTAGACCGACAGTACCTGCAGGATCACGTCCTTTGCAGAGACACCGGGGCGAAGCGCGTCGCGCAGGCGCACGAGCGTGACCTTGGGGCAGGTGAGGTAGAATGGCCCGCCGCCCAGGGCCACGGCCACGTCGATACCACCGGCACCGATGGCCAGCATGCCGATGCCGCCGCCGGTGGGGGTGTGCGAATCGCTGCCAAGCAGGGTCTTGCCGGGTCTGCCGAAGCGTTCGAGGTGGAGCTGGTGGCAGATGCCGTTGCCGGGGCGCGAGTAGATCACGCCGTAGCGTTGCGCCACGCTGCGCAAGTAGGCGTGGTCGTCGGCGTTCTCGAAGCCGACCTGGATCGTATTGTGGTCCACGTAGCTGACGGAAAGCTCCGTCTTGGCGCGCGCCAGCCCCATGCTCTCGAATTGCAGGTAGGCCATGGTGCCGGTCGCGTCCTGCGTCAGCGTCTGGTCGATGCGGACGGCGAGCTCGCGACCTGGGATCAGATCGCCGGAGACCCGGTGCGCCGTCAGAATCTTTTCAACTACGGTCCTGCCCATGAAACGCCTCTTGGGTTACGGTTGTGACAAAACAGAATACCGGCAGGCAAGGCGAGCGTCAATGATGCGGGCCTGGTAACTGGTTAAATCCCCTTGTCGTTTCTTCGCCGGCGTGACTACACTAACAGCTACCTTCTTCATGCGGACCTCATGAACCATCCCAGCGCAGAACCAATGATTGTGGCGCGCGAGCTCACGTGCGTCTTTGGCTCGTTCACGGCCGTGGACCATGTTTCCTTTGCGGTTGCGCGCGGCGAGATCTTCGGCTTTCTCGGTCCCAACGGCGCGGGGAAGTCCACCACCATCCGCATGCTCTGTGGCCTGCTAAGGCCCACGTCCGGAACGGCGCGGGTGGCTGGGTATGACACGGGCCGCGAGCCGGAGTGCGTACGCGAGCGGATTGGCTACATGTCGCAGAAGTTCAGCCTCTACCGCGACCTGAGTGTGCGCGAGAATCTGGCATTTTTCGGCGGCGTCTACGGCTTGACCGGCGCGCGCCTGCAGGCGCGCCGCGAGGCGGTGGTGGGCATGGCCGGGCTGGCCGGGATGATTGATCGCATCACGGGGACGCTTTCCGGTGCGCTGCAGCAGCGCCTGGCGCTCGGCTGCGCCATTCTGCACGAGCCGTCCATCCTCTTCCTCGACGAGCCCACCAGCGGTGTGGATCCGCTCTCGCGCCGGACCTTCTGGGACCTGATCCAGGGGCTGGCGGCACAGGGTGTCACAGTGCTGGTGACCACGCATTTTCTCGACGAGGCGGAATTCTGCCAGCGCCTGGCGTTCATCCATGCGGGGCGGCTGGTGGCGCTCGGCACGCCGGCTGATGTCCGGCGCGAGAGCGTGCAGGAGGATCTGTTTGAGGTCGCCCTGGAGACCTTGGCGGGCGCGCGGGAGAAACTGCAGGGTCTCGCGGATGTGCTGGCAGTTTCATTCTTTGGTCCGCGACTGCACGTCTTCTGCCGGTCGGGCTGCTACGATTCGCACACGCTCGGCCGGGCGCTGGCGGCGCGGGGGCTGGCCACGCAACACGTGGCACGTGTTCCGGTGCGGCTGGAGGACGTTTTCATCCGACTGGTGCAACGACAACCGTTGAACCGTTGAACCGTGAACCACCGAATCCCAGACATGCAGCGTTTTCTTGCCATCTTTGTGAAGGAAATCCGGCAGCTTCGGCGAGATCGGCTGTCGCTCGGCATGCTCTTCCTCGTGCCGGTGCTGCTGCTGGCGCTATACGGGTATGCGCTGTCGTTCGATGTTAAGCACATCCCCGTGGCGGTGCTCGACGAGGACGCCACGCGCGCGAGCCGGGAATTTCTGGAGAGTCTCTTCAGCAACCCGTATTTCGACCGTGTGCTGACGCTCGACCGCCGGGCCGAGGCCGATGCGGTGTTGGACCGCGGCCGGGCGCGTTTGGTGCTGGTGATCCCGCGCGGCTTCGCGCAGCGTTTGGCGCGCGGCGAGACGGCCGAGGTGCAGGCGCTGGTGGACGGCGCGGATGCCTCCTCGGCCGGCGCGGCGGTGGGCTATCTCGACGCGCTGGCCGCGCGCGCCACCCGCCGCGTGCAGATCGAGACTATCCAGCGAGCCGGAATCGCGCCGTCCCTGCCGCTGGTGGCACTGGTGCCGCGCATCTGGTTCAACCCGGATCAGGAGAGTTCGCACTTCCTGATTCCGGGGCTGATCTCCATGCTGATGATGCTGGCCGCAGTGATCGCGACTTCGCTCTCGATTGTGCGCGAGCGGGAGCGCCGGACTCTGGAGCAGATCCTGGTTTCGCCAGTCCGGCCGATGGAATTGATCCTCGGCAAGACGCTGCCGTATGTGCTCGTGGGCGTGGCCACAATGGGGTTGATCCTGCTGCTGGGGCGGATTGCCTTCGGCGTCACCGTGGCCGGCTCATGGTGGCTGCTGTCGCTGACGACGCTCGTGTTTTTGTTCAGCGCCCTCGGCATGGGGCTGATGATTTCGTCCATCACGCGCTCGCAACAGGTGGCGTTTCAGCTGGCGACGATCCTGACACTGCTGCCCTCGTTCCTGCTCTCCGGCCTGATCTTCCCGATTCGGAGCATGCCGGTCTTCCACCAGGTCTTTTCGCTTTTCTTCATCCCGCGGCACTTTGTGACCGCGCTGCGCGCGATCATGCTCAAGGGGGCGGGATTCGCCGAGATCTGGCCCTCGCTGGCGGCCATGCTCGCGCTGGGGCTCTTCTTCAACGGGATCGCCCTCTGGCGGACGCGTCGAAGCATGTGAGGCGACGGGGAGATTGGGCCATTTTATGATTTTTGATGCCGGGCGATGGATCGCTGCACGAAGTCCGTCTCCGCCTGCTTCTTCCAGAAGGCGTCGTCCGGCCGCGCGTCCGTGGTCTTCAGCTCCATCTTGTCCGCCAGCGCATGGACATGTTCGCGCAGCATATCCTGAATGCATTCCGGAACATGGCGGCGGTGTTCCAGGTGGTTCTGGACGCACAGAGCGCAATTGCCGCGGATCGGACAGAACGTTTGCGCGCAGGGGCAGTTTTTGTTCAGCGAGATCTTGTGGTCAATCATGGCGTCTCCGTCCCGGTTTCTCGGCTGCCGCCAGCCGCTTACACGTAGCGCCGTTCGACGCGGTTGCTGATAGAGCAAAGGATCTCGTAGGGGTGGGTCCCCTTGAGGCTCGCCCAGTCCTTGACAGAAATCGCCTGCGGCCCTTCGCCGCCCAGGCAGATCACCTCGTCTCCGACCGCGGCGTCGGGAACCTGGTCGAGCGCCACGGTCGTGTAATCCATGGAGATGCGTCCGAGGATTGGGCAGGGGACGCCTCGGATCAGCACGTGGCCGCGGTTCGAGAGCGCCAGTGGCAGGCCGTCCGCATAGCCGGCTGAGATGGTCCCCACGGATGTCTCGCACGCCAGCCGGTGTGTGAGCCCGTAGCCGATGCTCATTCCGGTCGGCAGGTGCCGCACGGAAATCAGGCGCGTCTTGAGCGTCAGCACTTGGCGCAATGGCAGCGTGCCCCCTCCCTCGGTGTCGAACGGCCCGTGCAGATCGATCCCCGTTCGCACCAGGTTGAATGGTACCTTGGCCGTCTGGGGGAAGTTGCAGGACGCATCGCTATTGGCCATGTGCCGCAGTGGGATCGAGATATCATCGGCCTTCAGGTCGTGCAGCAGCGCGAGAAATGCGTCGATCTGTTGCTGCGTGTACGCTTCGCCCGCGCGGCAGGCCATTGGGAAGTGCGAATAGATCCCCTCGGGGTCGAGGTTGGGCAGGCGCACAGCCTGGTTGATTGTCTTGCGGGCCTCGGGTAGGAGAATGCCAAGGCGTCCCATGCCGGTGTCGATCTTGAAGTGGACCTTTACGCGGCGGTTTTGGCGTGCTCCCTCGTCCTGAATCCACTGCGCGGCGCGCAGGTCAGTCACCGGCAGCACAACGTCAGCGGCAACCATGGCGGGGAGTTCATCGGGGAGGATGCTGCCGAGAATCTGCACCGGCAGGCTGAGCGGCGACAGGGCGAGCGCCTCATGTGGTTCGGCCACGCCAAATCGCTCCACGCCGGACTTGGCCAGCGCGGCGGCGATGGGTTGGACGCCAAGACCGTAGGCGTTGGCCTTGAGCACGGCCATCACGCACGCCGGTTTCACGGCGTCGACGATTTTTCGGTAGTTGGCGCAGAGAGTGGCGAGATCAACCTCGACCGAGACGCGGCGGGGCGGTGAAAATGAGGCAGGCATGGCTGTCGCTTTCGTGTGAATGCATCATAGCTCACCCGCCATCTACCCGCAAGGCAGGGACAACGCTCCGCTCCGCCGTCCGCCTGGCGTGCGCGAAACTGCGGCTGACTCACCGTTGGGGAGCGGATCGGGCCGCACGGATCGTGCAGGATACCGCAAACAAGCGCGCTTTCTCTGCCCTCTGGCTTGACGATGGGCGCGCCTTCTGGCAACATGACGCCGTCTTTGCGCACCCGTGGTGGAATTGGCAGACACGCAAGATTCAGGTTCTTGTACCGCAAGGTGTGGGGGTTCAACTCCCTCCGGGTGCACCAGTCTAGGAAGGGCGTTGTCGGCGGCAAACGGCTGTTGGCGGCGCCTTTTTTTTGCAGCCCGACAGGGACTCCGGACCAGCTGTCGCGCCTCTGCGGTTGGATGTTCGTCACGTTGCGGTTTGTGCGTCACGCCTGGCTTCGATCGCCGCCAGCGCATGGGCCAGATCCTTGTCGCCGCGCCCCGAGAGGCAGACCAGCAGCGACTGCTTTGCCGGCCGCCGGCGCGCCTCCTCCATCGTGGCTGCGATGGCGTGCGAGCTCTCCAGCGCGGGGATGATCCCCTCCAGCCTTGCCAGCAGTTGAAACGCGTCCAGCGCGGCGCGGTCCTCAACCGCGACGTATCGTGCGCGGCCGCACTCCTTGAGCCAGGCGTGCTCCGGTCCCACGCCGGGGTAATCGAGCCCGGCGGAGATCGAGTGCGCTTCCTGCACCTGGCCGTCGGCGTTCTGCAGCAGGTAGGATTTCGTTCCGTGCAGCACCCCCACGCTGCCGTGGCCAAGCGTGGCCGCGTGGCGGCCGGTGGCGACCCCTTCGCCGGCAGCCTCAACACCGAGCAGTTCTACTGGGTCGTCCAGGAACGGATAAAATATCCCCATGGCGTTGCTGCCGCCGCCGACACAGGCCACGATCAGGTCCGGCAGACGGCCGGTGGCGTCCACCATCTGCGCACGCGCCTCGTCGCCGATCACCCGTTGGAAGTCGCGCACCAGCACCGGGTAGGGATGCGGTCCGGCCACGGTGCCGATCACATAGAAGGTGTCCTCTACGGCGCCGACCCAGTAGCGCAGGGCCTCGTTCATGGCATCCTTGAGCGTGGCGCTGCCGGAGGTCACGGGCACCACTTCCGCGCCGAGAAGCTTCATGCGGCTGACATTTGGCGCCTGGCGGCGGATGTCCTCCGCGCCCATGAAAACCTTGCATGCAAGCCCGAAGCGCGCCGCCACCGTGGCCGTGGCCACGCCGTGCTGGCCGGCACCGGTCTCGGCAATGACCCGGCGCTTCCCCATGCGGCGCGCAAGCAGGACCTGGCCGACGGTATTGTTGATCTTGTGCGCGCCGGTATGGGTGAGGTCCTCGCGCTTCAGATAGATGCGCGCGCCGCAGGCGTGCGCCGTGAGGCGCGCCGCGAAGTCCACGGGCGTGGGACGGCCCACGTAGTCGCGCAGCAGCGAACGGAACTCGGCGAGGAAAACGGGGTCAGTCATGGCAGCCTGGCGCGCGGCGTCGAGTTCTAGCAGCGCAGGCATGAGCGTTTCGCCAACGTACCGTCCGCCGAACGCGCCGAAGTGGCCGTTGGCGTCAGGCAGGTGGTGAAAAAATGGTGGGGTGTTCATGGCGTGTTTTTTCTGCCCACGAAAAACGCAAAAGATTCCCTTTCGCGAGGATTCGCGTATTTCGCTGGCTGGAAACTTATTTGTTCTTTCGTTCAGCAATCACGTTCTTGTGCCTGGCATGCGCCTCGCGCAGAAGGCGCGCGGTGGTATCCCAGCCGATGCAGGCATCGGTGATGGAGACGCCGTAGCGCAGCTTGTCCTTCGGCGCGGGGAAGGACTGGCTGCCGGCGCCGAGGTTGCTCTC
>Ga0118677_10006807_pt1 | contig 19194 bp, 17 predicted proteins | sample AliMusrvi5mmetaG_FD_86154 | JGI IMG/M metagenome (GOLD analysis project Ga0118677, IMG submission 86154) | reverse complement strand
GGGGAAGAATTGTTCCCTGCCCGAAACGGGTAGAAGCTGCCGAAACGGCGCGGGCCTGATCGGACGAGAAAACACCGGCGGCGAGTTTGATCCGCTGCATGAAAAAGCCATCCTGGCGCTGGCGATAGATGCCGTCCAGACGATAATCGGTAAGCTGTGTTGACATCAAATCCCCTCAAAAAGTGCAGTTGAAAGGTAGCGTTCCGCCCCGTCAGGCAGTATGACCACAATGGTTTTGCCGGCAAACTCATCCAGTTGGCCGAGCCGTACCGCCGCCGCTACCGCAGCGCCGCAGGAAATTCCTACCAGCAGCCCTTCTTCTCTTGCCAGGCGTTTTGCGAATTCGATCGCTTCGGCGCTGTCCACCTGTTCAACACGATCTACAACGGAGAGGTCCAGTGTATCCGGGATAAATCCGGCGCCGATTCCCTGAATCTTGTGCGGAGCAGGCTGAATAGGCTGACCGGCCAAGTGCTGGGTGATTACAGGACTCTCCTTTGGTTCTACCGCTACCGAGATTATTTTTTTGCCTTTGGTGTTTTTGATGTAACGCGAAATTCCTGTGATGGTTCCGCCGGTGCCTACTCCGGATACCAGAACGTCAATGGCTCCGTCGGTGTCGTTCCAGATCTCCGGCCCGGTTGTTTTCTCGTGTATCTCCGGGTTCGCAGGGTTCTTGAACTGTTGCGGCAGGAAGTATTTCTCCGGTTCTGCTTCGGCGATCTGCTCAGCCCTTGAGATGGCTCCCTTCATCCCTTCGGCGCCGGGGGTCAGGATCAGGTTGGCTCCCAGGGCGGCCAGTACACGGCGACGTTCGATGCTCATGGTCTCGGGCATGGTCAGGGTCAACTTGTAGCCGCGGGCGGCGGCAACGTACGCCAGAGCGATACCGGTATTACCGGATGTAGGCTCAATAATCTCGACTCCAGGTTTCAGAACGCCACGCTTCTCGGCGTCCCAGATCATATTGGCGCCGATGCGGCATTTTACGGAATAAGCCGGGTTACGCCCCTCTATCTTTGCCAGGATGGTGGCTTTTGAGTTGCCGATGACTTTGTTAAGTTTTACCAGGGGGGTGTTACCAATCGATTGCGAGTTGTCAGCGTAGATTTTGCTCATAATTTTTCTCCTCTCGTTGTTAATGTCTATGGAATTTATAGATCAGTTTTGCAAATAAAAACTCAGATGTTGAAGTCTACGATCTTGGCCTGTGTCCGGCGGGCATTCTCGGATCGGTCGATCATATCGGCCAGAGTGTTTGTTTCAAGAACAGAGCTTATACACTGCATTACGTCCGACATCACGAGCCGGATTCCGCAACTGGAGGGGTCTGCGCATTCATTGCATCCGGACGATACGGAATCATTGAGACACTGCACCGGAGCGTAACCACCCTCCAGCACCTTGATAATACTTCCGACGGTTATATGCCGCGTGTCTCTGGCAAGATAATAACCACCACCCTTCCCGATCTTACTCTGAAGTATACCGGCATTCTTCAGCGCAAGCAAAATCGCCTCAAGAAATTTACGTGGTATGCTTTCCGCTCTGGCCAACTCCGAAATCAGTATTGGCTCGTCAGCCGGCTGTGCAGCCAGATGGATCAGCGCCTTGAGGGCATATTTTGTTTTCATTGATAACATGTCTATAATATCTATAGATAAAAAACCACAATGTCAAGATTTATTTTTGCTGCCTCTATTTGCATTGAAAATTCAGCCGTTAATACAAAAATCCCTCCCGCCGGACGGCAAGATATGCTACAGTTGCACAATTTTTCCAAAGGATTGTCATGCTGATCCCGATAAAGTCCGCTTCGTTCCTGCCTTGGGAGGATGCGGAGCCCGCCCCGCAGTGGGGCAATATATTTGGAAACGACCACCCTCTGGCGCTGGAGATCGGCTGCGGCGTGGGCGATTTTGTGGTTCAGATGGCTGCTTTGCATCCCGATTGGAACTTTATTGCTCTTGATTTCTACAACAAGGGGTGTCTTAAAACCTGCAAACGGATCGATAAGGCCGGACTTGCCAACGTGCGGGTTCTGAGGGCCGAGGCGCGTAGTTTTATCGAGGCTTGTATTCTTCCGGGGTCGCTGCGGGGGATAATCATCAACTGTCCGGATCCGTGGCCCAAGATGCGGCACCGCAAGCGCCGCCTTGTCAACACCGGTTTCGTCGCCTACCTGTCAAGCTTCATGTTGCCGGAGGCCGACTTCTATTTTGCCACCGATTTTATTGACTATGGTCTGGATGTGTCTGAATTCATGGCGATCCAGGAGGGGTTTGAGAATGCACTTGCGCCTGATGCCTTTCGGCATGAACTGGAGGGTTATCCGGTATCAAAATACATGCGGCGTTTTCTGAATGAGGGGAAGCCGATTTATTACGTTCATTACAAGAAGTCTCATCCGGGAATTTGAAAAGCGATGTGGGGGGAACCATGGAAGAAAAAACTTCTGATACGAGTTACAGTTTTTTCAGACCGCGAGGCGCGACCATGCGGAGCGATACACGGGTAATCAAGCTAATCCTGGCAGGATGGCTGATCGCCATCGTCGGTATCCAGATCTTTGTATATCTGCTGATGGCGAACTATTCCGCACTTCTGCTTGATGAGCTGACCTTTTTCAACCTGCCGATCCATTTTTGGCTGACCGGTCAGTTCCTGCCGCTATGGTTCATCATTCTCTGTGTGCTGTTCAATTTCTGGATGGATCGCAATGCCGCGAAAGCCGGCAGTCTGGACGGTTCGTTGCGGTTTCGCGTAAAATCGGCGAGCAGGGAGGAAGATTGAAATGATAGACGGTACGGTACAAGTGTTGCCGCTTGCCATTGTGGTCGGTTTGTTAGCACTGTTTATCATTTCAGGGCTGCGCCACCGCGCCCGCAAGCAGTGGGAGTATGGTCTCAGCGGCGTCTACACCGGACGGATCGGAATAGGCGCGGCTATTGCCAGCAACTGGATGAGTGCGGCCAGCTTTCTCGGCCTGGCGGGCATGTTCTATCTGAAAGGGTATTATGCCATGGCCTTTGTGGTGGGGTGGACCGGCGGTTATGTTCTGCTGCTGGTACTTATGGCCACCCAGATCAGGCGATTCGGCAAATTCAGCGCCTCCGATTTTGTCGGCTTCCGATATGAGTCCGACACCGCCCGAACCCTGGCGGCGTTCATTTTAATCATCATCACGATCATCTACAGTGTGGCCCAGTTCCGAGGTATTGCCCTGCTGGTCTCCTGGTTGTTTGGCATCGCATACTTTCAGGCAGTCATTGTTGGAGCCCTGCTGCTGGTATCGTTCGTAGTCGTGTCCGGCGCCCTGGGTGTTACTCAAAACCAGAAACTTCAGTATTTCGTGCTGATATTCACCTTTATTCTACCGCTGATGCTTCTGACCCGCAAGCTGGGCTATTTCTGGATTCTGCCCCAGTTCGGCTACGGGGCGGCCATCGGCGACCTCCATAAGCTGGGTTTTGCCTGGTCGGAACCGTTTGTAAACACCACCCTTTTTCAGTGGCTGGCACTCTGCTTTACCCTGATGTTTGGAACCGCCGGTCTGCCACATGTGCTCTCCCGTTTTTATGCGGTGCCCGGTATCCGCGATGCCCGTTGGGGCGTTGTCTGGGGGCTGTTTTTTATTGCCCTGATCTACTGGTCGGCGCCGGCCTACGGTGTGCTTGCTCGCCTTTTTGAAGTTCGAAACAGCATCCCGTTCAATGTCGGCGATGGCCAGGCGGCCGACATGGTCGTGCTGTCTGCTGCAAGTCTGGCAGGATTGCCGGTATGGGTGATCGGTCTTTTGGCCGCGGGAGGCATAAGCGCCGCTTTTTCCGCTTCGGCAGCTCTTCTGCTGAGTGGTGCGGCATCCTTTTCTTACGATATTTATCCTCACCTGATTCGGCCGGATGCCACGGAGAGCGACAAGCTTTTTGCGGCAAAAGGTTTTTTTCTGATTTTGGCAGCCATTGTTACGTTGCTGGCCCTTAAACCGTGGGGAATGATTGCCGAAATTGCCGCTTTTGCCTTTGCACTGGCCGGTAATACCATTTTCCCGGCATTTCTGCTGGGAATATGGTGGAGCCGTGCCAATTCGGCCGGTGTTATCAGCGGTATGCTGACCGGTGTGGTGATTACCTTTACGCCTTTGCTGATAGGTGATGCGCTGCCGCTGCTCTCCCGGCTGCTTCCGGTTACTTCATCCGCCTTTATCGGAGCGCCGCTGGTGATGATTGTCATGGTAGTTGTTTCCAGGCTGACCGCTCCACCGTCGGAAGATATGCGGCGCTTCCTGGCCCGTAACGTTCATGGCTGCACGGAGAACTGATGACAGTTCACGTTTTGGCAACAGGGAATAGCCCTCTATGCTGATTTCTCTTTCGACCGGATGCCTGTTCAAACTGCCTCTTCAGAGGGCCTTTGAACTGGCGGCAGAATCGGGGTTTGACGGGGTCGAGCTGATTCTTAACCAGGATTTTGCCGGAGTTGATCCTGTCAAGCTGGTCAATTCACTGCAGAAGATCGCGACCATCCATTCCCTCCACGCCCCGTTCATGATGCTGGACGGGTGGGGCGCGCCCATGGATTCCCTCAAACTAAGTGTTAAAATTGCGGCAGAATGCGGGATTCCGCTGGTAAACTTTCACCCTCCCTCCTGGATGGGGTTGGAGATCGCTTTCTGGCGCGGATTCTACAAGGTTCGCGACTTTCAGAAAGAGATCGGAATGGATGGGAAGGTAATTGTAACCCTTGAAAATATGCCATGGGTCGGTGATTATAAAATTAATCCCAATATCCTCTCAAAACCGGAGCGGATGATCGAATTCTTGCATGAGCATAATCTGTTCATGACGTTCGACTGCACACATATGGGGTCCGGGCATACGAGCTTTATAAATGATTTTTTTCTGTTTTATGGTTCCGGTCGCATCCGCAACATTCATTTCTCCGACTATGGACATGGGCGGGAACACCTGTTGCCGGGGCATGGCATCCTGCCGCTGACCCGTTTCCTTAACCATCTGCGCAGCACCGATTATCAGAGTACTGTGACGCTCGAGCTTAATCCGAAGGAATTTCCCAAGGGGGAGCCCAATATTCTGGAGAGCCTGAAAGAGATTGCGGCCTTTCTGCGAAAAGAAACGGTTCATCAGGCTGACACTTATCGCGGTTATGCCCATGAGGTCATTCAGGTCGACCCCTCTGCCTGACATCACTCAACCATGCCGCATACCGAAATGATCGTATCCAATGTCTGATCGCTATATAGAAAAAAACTTTCTTTATCTGGTTGTACTCTCTCTGCTGCTTCACGCAGGTGTACTTGCAGTACTCTATTACCTGCCTCAGTCCCGCCAGGAACCTCCGAAAGAGCCGGTTTTTTTAGACCTGCAGCAGATGCCCGAACTCAAAAAGCCTGTGCAGCAGCAGGAAATCAAGCGGCGATCGGACCAGCGGCTGCGGGTTCCTCGAGAAACCGCACCGCGTGGTGATTCTCCGCGCGAAAGCCCACCTTCAATTGCGCCATCGAAGCCTACAGGTGAGCAACGTGCTTCTTCAGCAGTCAAACCATATTTGCCTCTGCCGACTGACCGTAAACAGCCCCAGATTGCCCCGGGTTCATCCGCAGCAAGCCTTCTAAAACCGATGCCTCAGGCCGCCCGGCAATCGTCCCTGCCGCAGCTGTTCCCGGGAGCTAGCAGGCTTGCAAAACTTGAAGAGAGTTATCGCCGCAAGTTTGAGAACGACATTGCCGAAGGGGACACACGTTTTCTGAACAGTGAAGATATACTGTTCGGCTCATTTCTGCGACGCTTTGAGGGGGCGGTCTACGGAGTCTGGCGCTATCCCCAGGAAGCGGCCATCCGCGGGATTGAAGGGATAACACCGGTCAGGATCACGTTCAACCGGCGCGGCGAGATTACCAACATACAGCAGCTCGAAAGTTCGGGCGCCCGGATTCTTGATGATGAGGTCATCAGGACGTTGCGTGCCATCGGGCCGGTAGGAGGATTTCCCAAGGGGTATGATAAGGATGAATTCCATCTGATCGCGTTCTTCCAGTATGGCGGAACCAGGAGGTCGCTCAGATGATCATGAGGCTCATATGAATGGTTTCCTGATAGCAGCTCCCCAGAGCGGCAGCGGCAAGACAACAGTCAGTCTGGCGATCATGGCTGCACTGGTGCGGCGTGGAGTTGCGGTGTCGCCTTACAAGTGCGGTCCGGATTTCATTGATCCGGGGTATCATCGCCTGGTGACCGGCCACCCTTCGATTAACCTCGATGGCTGGATGTGCGGCGAGGAGTTTGTGCGTGAGGCTTTTCTGACCAGTCTGACAAGTCAGACTAGTCAGACTTGTCCGACAATCGCTGTCATCGAAGGGGTGATGGGCCTGTTCGACGGCCTGGGTTCATCGCCGAGCGAAGGAAGCAGCGCCCAGGTCGCCGCAATTACCGGAGTGTCGGTTGTTCTTGTTGTTAATGCCCGAGGCATGGCGGCCAGCGTCGCGGCGCTTGTTAAAGGTTTTGCCGGATTTGATCCGCAGGTCAGGCTGGCGGGTGTCATCTTCAACAACGTTGGCAGTGCTTCACATGGCGAGCTGCTTCGTACGGTGATGGCGGAAACTCTGCCGGAGATGGCTGTGTTCGGCTGCATCCCCCGAGACGAGTCGCTGCTCATTCCCTCGCGCCACCTGGGGTTGGTAACTTCCGAGGATAACCCGCTTTCAGACGAATTCATCGGGCGGCTGGCGGATATTGCGGAGCGCAGTCTGGATCTGGACCGGTTGATGCGGCTGGGCTTCGACTCCGCTCAGCCAGCGGATAGTTTGCGTTTGGGTTGCGACCGGTTGGTGAGCGGAGTCGAACCGCCGGTCAGGATCGCCGTAGCCAGCGACCCGGCCTTCTGCTTTATGTACGAGGATAATCTTCGGCTTTTACGGGATGCCGGAGCAGAGCTCACCTTTTTCTCGCCGCTGAATGATGCAAATCTGCCGGTCGACATCCGGGGCATCTATCTGCCGGGCGGCTATCCCGAGCTGCATGCTGAAAAGCTGGCCGCAAACAGCGGCATGAAGGGTGCGATTCGGACGGCGGTGGCGGCTGATATGCCGGTTTACGCCGAGTGTGGCGGTTTAATTTATCTGACAGAGGGGTTGGATGCGTCTGAGGATAAACCGCGAATCGATCTGGTCGGAATTTTTCCGGTGCGGGCCAGGATGCTTCCCAGGCGCAAGTCCCTTGGCTACCGGCAGGTGGAATTTGTATCGGAATCAGTCATTGGCGCCAGTGGGGCAGACTGCCGGGGGCATGAGTTCCACTACTCCGAGATAGGCAGGATGCCGGATAATGTCGAACGATGCTACAGCGTGTCGCGACAGGGCACCGAGTTGGGGCTGGAGGGGTATCGCGTCCGCAATTGCCTGGCTTCCTACATACATCTGCATTTCGGAAGCAATAGGGAAATTGCTCCCGCCTTTGTAGCTTCGTGCCGGCGGCACAAACAGTAACTTTACCACCCCTGGCCCCTCCTATAAATAGGAGGGGGATTTATAAAGCTCCCCTCCTTACAAAAGGAGGGGTTGGGGGTGGTTGGGTTAAGTGAGGTAGCTACTCAATGCCGGGCAGTACCTGTTGTTTCTGAAGCCGTTTGTAATAAAAATTCTGGCCGTACAGCACGGCTATCGGATTGTGGCCGGTAACGCGGTCCTTGACGATCAGGGTCGTGACAGGCGCCTTGGAGTGCCTGTTAAAGAGCATGTCATGGCCGACGCAGAGGCCGACGATGATATTCATGTCGGTACCCAGACGGTTACAGATTTCAGCCTGGGCGATCGGATTGCAGGCAGGTTCGAAACCGCCCGGCCTGACCTTGTCGGTTTCGGCCAGTCCCAACTTCAGTTTGTCGATGCTGCCGGCCTTGCAGCAGACGCTGACCGGCTTAAAACCCTGCGCAGTGAGGATTTTGGACAGCCGCTCGGACTCATCCAGCAGTCCGAGACAGGTTGCCATACCGATTTTTTTGTATCCCATCAGTTTGGCGAAAGCAATAGTGTCTTCAACTCTTGTCCAGCGTGCATTGACGGCATCGCTCCCCGGCACCGGCTGGTAGCAGAGACCTTCGACCCGAGCCGCCGTAAAGGCTATTTTAGCATCCTCACTATCCCCAAGATACTCGTCCAAGGATTCCTTTATAACCTCTGCATAAAGATCTGAAGGGCAGTTTCCAGGTTTGGGTGGCGCCTGTTCCGGATCTTTGCTCCAGCAATTGGTTGTTCCACGATTCTGCCATACCGTACTGCACTTGGAACATGTGACGTCTGTTTGCTCTGACATGGGGGGGTCTCCTCTTGATATTTTAGTTAATTTTTGCAATCAGCTTGTGTAAGCGGCCAGCAGAAGCGGCGGAACTGCGATTACCAGTATGGCAAACAGCGCATCCAGCCATAAACGGCTGCCAAACTGGGTTATTCGTATCAACGCGACCACCGGAACCAGCAGCATTTTGGGCAGGAAGCCCACGTTGCTACTCGTAACGTCTTCCCAGAGGGCGTCGGCGTCGCCGCTGCTGGGGAAAGCGTGCAAGGCAAACGAGAAGCTCAGCCAGGCTGAGACGGGTGCTGCAAAGTCAGCTAAAGCGCCGGTTGATTGAAAATAGACCAATAATGTGCCAGCACCGCTTGCTGCAAATGCGAAACAGGTAGAGACAAAAAAAGGAGCCGTCGCCACCATGATATGTTGAATGGCCGATTGTGGCCGTTCATGAAGTACGTAACCCACGGGGTTGCCTATGCGAAGGTAACAGACTTTTATGACCCGGATGCCAAGAAGTCGGCAGGCCCAGGCGTGGCCATACTCATGCAGCATGATGCCGGGAAAGGTGAGCCAGGAAAGTATGAGTCTCATTCAAATTGCCTCAAACCTTACTCTTCCTGCCTCAGCAACTCCAGGAACTCCTCTTCGGTCAACACCATCACACCCAGCTCCCTGGCCTTGACCAGTTTGCCTCCGGCATCCTCGCCGGTTACTACATAATCAGTTTTTTTCGACACCGAACCTACTGCGTTACCACCCTCGTTTTCCACCAGAACGCGGGCTTCATCACGGGTAAAGCGCAAAAGCGCGCCGGTGAAAACGAAGCTCTTCCCGGTGAAGCGGCCGCCGATTTTTTTCTGCTCAGCAGCGAGTGTCACTCCTGCCTCCAGCATGCGCCGGATAATGGCAATGTTTGCCTGGTTGTCGAAAAAGGTACGGATGCTCTGCGCAACCGTCGCACCGATGTCACGGATGCTTACAAGCTCCTCGAACGTGGCCTGCTCCAGGTTTTCAAGGCTGCCGAAAGCCTGGGCCAGCGATTTGGCGGTGCGCTCCCCCACGTGACGGATACCGAGGGCAAAGATGAAGTGCCCCAGATCCCTTTGTTTGCTGGTTTCGATGGCAGCCAGCAGGTTTGACGCCAGCTTTTCTCCCATCCGCTCGAATTTCATGAGGTCGTCTCGGGTCAGACAATAGAGATCGGCCACGCTGGACACCAGCCCCAGCGACAGGAGCTGTTCGATGAACTTTTCCCCCAGACCTTCGATGTCCATGGCATTTCGCGACGCAAAGTGCATGATCGACTCACGGAACTGGGGAGGACAGGCCAATCCCATGCAGCGCACCGCCACCTCGTCCGCTATCCGGACTACCGCCGAGCCGCATTGCGGGCAATGCTCCGGAGGAAGCGAGGGTTGCTCGGTTCCATTGCGTTTTTCCGTTATCACCCTGACCACGGCCGGGATGACGTCACCGGCCCGTTCCACAATCACGGTGTCGCCGACGCGGATATCCTTGAGAGAGATTTCGTCCCAATTATGCAGCGTGGCGCGGGAGACCGTGACGCCGGAAATCTCCACCGGCCTGAGCAGAGCCACCGGGGTGATTACGCCGGTTCTGCCGACAGAGTGGAGGATCTTTTCAACAACGGTTACCGCCTGGCGCGGAGGAAACTTGCAGGCCACCGCCCAGCGGGGAGAGCGGCTCTTTTCGCCCAGTTCACGCTGAATAGCAAATGAGTCAACCTTTATGACGGTGCCGTCTATCTCATAGGGGAGTAACTCGCGTTGCTTCTCCATCTCTTCGTAGAATGCCACGGCCGCCTCGATACCTGCGGCCGGACGTACCAGCGGATTAACCGGCAATCCCCATCCGGCTATTGCAGCAAAAAAAACCATCTGTGACGGAAAATCAGCACCTTCGGCAACACCAGGGGCATAACAGTAGACCGAAAGCGGACGCCGGGCGGTAATGCGCGGGTCGAGTTGTCGAAGTGACCCGGCCGCCGCGTTGCGGGGGTTGACAAACGGCGCATCGCCATTTTCTTCCTTTTCACAGTTGATCCGGCGAAAGGCTTCCAATGACAGAAAAACCTCGCCGCGGACTTCAAGCAGGCGTGGAATCCGGTCGCCCAAAAGACGCAGTGGTAGAGAACGGATGGTGCGTATGTTTTCCGTTACATCCTCTCCGGTAACACCGTCGCCTCGGGTTGAGGCGACCGACAACAGACCGTTGGTATAGACCAGTTCCACCGCCAGACCATCCATCTTGGGTTCACAGACATAGAAAACCGTCTCTTCCGGGGGCAGCCCCAGATTTTTTTTGACCCGTAGATCAAAGTCCCTGATTTCACCGGCATTGGCAGCATTCTCCAGGGAAAGCATGGGCAGGCGGTGAGCAACTGAGGAAAACTTATCGAGTGCGGCGGCGCCAACCCTCCGGGTCGGTGAATCGAGGCTGACCAACCCCGGATATTGATCCTCCAGCCGCTGCAGTTCTCGAAAAAGTGCGTCATACTCGGCATCGGAGATTGCCGGCGCGTCGAGTACATAGTAGAGCCGATTATGATGCTCAAGCTGGCGACGAAGTTCATCAACCCGTATTATGGCGGCATCTTCAGGGGTGGCGGCATCAAGAAACGACAGCTGCATCGGTGTCCTCACGGGATTGGTTGACTTCACGGCAGGGTACAGTATTATGCAGGCAATTTCAACGATTACGGGGACCATCTTCAACATGGAACAGAAACAGCTTGATTCTCTAATTGCATGGTTTGACAGATATGTCGAGCCATATCTCGACACCGATGAGGAGGGAGCCGGAAATATCCGGCTCAAGATTGTGCACACCCGCAAGGTTCGTGAGGTGATGGCGCTTCTCTGTACAGGGGAATCCCTTTCGCCGGAAGAGAGCCGCATCGCGGCAACCGTGGCATTGCTGCATGATGCAGGTCGTTTTCCTCAGTATCACCGCTGGCGGACTTTCCGCGACGGTGATTCCGACAACCATGCCCGCCTGGCCGTAGATGTCATCCGTGAAGAGAAGTTGTTGTGCGGCTTGGATCAGCAAGAGCAACTGCTGATTGAGGAGGCGGTTCGTTTTCATAATCTGCTGTGTGTTCCAAAGCGGATCCAGTCGCCCACCCGACTTTATATCAACCTGATCCGTGACGCCGATAAAATCGACATCTGGCGGGTCTTTGGCGAGCTGCTGGCGCTGCCTCCGGATGAGCGCGCTTCAGCCGCAACTCTTGGATTCGCCGACCTTCCGGATGAGGTTTCGGAGGAGTGCATCAGAACCATTGCCGGTGGCTGCGTCATCCAACTTGATAGCGTCAGGACGCTGAACGACTTCAAGCTTCTGCAGGTATCATGGGTATATGACCTGAATTTCCGTTCATCACGACGCCTGCTTCTTGAGCGGGGTCACATACCTGCACTGGCGTCATACCTGCCGGATCGTGAAGATATCAGGCTTGCAATCGCCAGGGCTCTTGATTCGCTTGCGGATGAAAACCAATTAAAATCTTGACATATCCGCAACCGCTTCACACAATGCCATCCCCACTCTTTGATGAAGGAGCTTTTGATGCACTCTGAACGCTTTCTATTGCCCGCTGAAAAATTACGCTGGAGCTGCGACCCTGAGTTGCTCGGCTTTGAAACTACCGAGGAGCTTCCTGATTTTGATTTTGCTATCGGCCAGAAGCGTGCCCTGCGTTCGATAGATTTCGGCCTGGGTGTAGAGGCCACCGGTTTCAATCTGTACATCTCCGGCGAAACCGGAACCGGCCGCACAACGACCATCGCAAGCATCCTTCATAAACGGGCCAAAAACGAACCAAAACCGCATGACTGGGTCTATGTCAACAACTTCAAAAATTCAGATTCAGCGATTTCTCTCGATCTTCCGACAGGCATGGGAAGCGATCTGGCCGCCGACATGAAGGATCTCATCGAGGCTTTCCGTAAAGACATCCCGAAGTCGCTGGAGAGCAGTGAGTATGAGAGTAGAAGAGCCGAACTTCTTGAAAGCTATCAGTCTGTCACCAACGGCCTTTTTCAGGAGCTTGAGAAGGCTTCCGAAAAGCTGGGTTTCGCGTTGCAGAGGACTGTCTCCGGGTTGGTGATAGTACCTCAGAAAAGCGGGCGCAATTATACCCAGGACGAGTATGAGGCTCTGACCGATAAAAAACGGCAGAAACTCGACAATCAGGGCAAGAAACTGACCGAACGTCTTAATGACGTCCTGCGCCAGGTGCGTGAGCAGGAAAAGGCCACCAAGGAAGCTCTTTCAAAGTCTGACAGGGAGCTGGGCATGTACTGTCTGGGACACCGCCTTGACCCGCTGCGTGAAAAATACGCCGGCCTGGAGAAGGTTCTTGCCTATCTGGAATCGGTACAGGAGGATATCCTCAACACCCTGGACGATTTCAAGCCCCAGTCAACTCAACCGCAGATCCCGGGCATCAAGATGCCGCGGCAGGAGCCGACTTTTGAACGCTATCAGGTTAACCTGCTGGTGGATAACAAGGGGGCCGAGGGCGCCCCGGTAGTTTTCGAGTCGAACCCGACATACAATAATCTCTTCGGCCGGATAGAACATGTCATGCAGTACGGCGGGGTGGCTGTGACCGATTTCACCATGATCCGTTCCGGCGCCCTGCATCGCGCCAACGGTGGCTACCTGGTGATCGATGCGCGCGAGGTGTTGATGAACCCCTTCGTATGGGACTCCCTCAAGCGTTGCATTCGCAACAGTGAGATCAGGATTGAGGATGTACTGGAGCAGTACCGCTTCATGACAATGGTTTCGCTGAAGCCGGAACCGGTGCAGATGAGTGCCAAGATTGTACTGATCGGCACCCCCTGGATCTACTACCTGTTATTCCACCTCGATCCGGACTACCGCAAGTTTTTTAAGGTCAAAGCCGAGTTTGACAGCCGGGTGGCGCGTACTCCGGAGATGATCCGCGATTATTCCCTGTTTATTGCCAGCCACTGCCGGGCTGAAGGTCTGCTCCCGTTCCACAAGAGCGGAGTGGCGGCACTGCTTGAGCATACCTCCCGCATGGCTGATGATCAGGCCAAATTCTCGTCCCAGTTCATGGAGATCGCAGATTTCATACGCGAAGTCAGCTTCTGGGCCAGCAGGGCCGGGCGGACCGTTATTGAAGGGGATGACGTGAGGGCCGCCGCCGAGGAGAGTCTTTATCGCGTCAACCGCATTGAGGAGCGGCTCCAGGAACTTTACGAAGACGGCACCATCATGGTGGACACCGATGGAGCGGTCGTCGGGCAGATTAACGGCCTTTCGGTTATAGGTCTGGGTGATCACACCTTCGGCCGCCCGACCCGTATCACAGCCAGCGTCTATGCCGGTCAGGACGGAATGGTCAATATAGAGCGTGAGGTCAAACTTTCCGGGCCGTTACACGACAAAGGAGTATTAATACTGACCGGTTACCTGGGCGGGACTTTTGCCGCAGAACATCCGTTGTCACTGTCAGCTTCAATCTGCTTTGAACAGTCTTACGACGGCATAGAAGGTGACAGCGCCTCGTCAACCGAGCTGTATGCGCTGTTATCGGCTCTTTCCGGTGTGGCGATAAAACAGGGCATAGCCGTGACAGGCAGCGTAAACCAGCGCGGTATCGTACAGCCGATCGGCGGAGTCAATTACAAGATCGAGGGTTTTTTTGCCGTCTGCCGGGCCAAGGGGCTGACAGGCTCGCAGGGCGTCATTATCCCCAAAACGAACGAGCGTCATCTCATGCTGCATGAAGATGTTGTGCAGGCGGTCAACGCCGGTCAGTTCCACATCTGGAGCATTGGTACAATTGAGCAGGGAATAGAGATACTCACAGGTATCAAGGCCGGATCTCAAGGTAAAAACGGGAAGTTCCCAAAAGGGTCTGTTTATCAACTGGTTGATGATCGCCTGAAAATGATGGCGGATCGACTGAAGGAGCAAAAGCAGAAACCTAAGACCAATAAACGGACAGCCCAATAGGACATAGAACTGAATTCAGGGAGAAAGGAGCATATCGTGGGTATAGAGTGGAGAGATTCATTATCAATCGGCGTTGAAGCAATCGACAATCAGCACAAGGAACTTCTGCTTCGTTTTGACAGGCTGCTGAATGCGTGTCAAGCGGGCCAGGGGATTGAAGAACTGAAAAAAGTGCAGGTATTTCTTGGGGAGTACGTGAATACCCATTTTAATGATGAGGAAGCGCTTCAGCGCCAGCACAGATATCCGGGTTATGAAGCCCATCACGCAGAACACCTCTATTTTATTGAACAGATTAACAAGCTGAAGTCGGAAACCGACGAGGAAGGATTTTTTACCCACCATGTTGTCGAGACCAACAACATGCTTCTTAAATGGCTGCTGAACCATATTTCCAAAGTTGACAAGGCGCTGGGGGTATTTCTTAAATCCCGCACTTCTTGATAAACCGGACCGGGGTGTATTAACTCTGCGCCTTTTCGCCTACCCGGCATCCCGTCATTTTGCAGACAATCAGCTCATCTTAAAATGTGGAATGTTAAATCCAGAGACAAAAAAACAGGAAGGAGGGTCAACGTGTCTCCTCCTTCCTGTTTAATATTTGATATGATATCGGTAAATATTATACAGAAATACCGGCAAGACGGAATAATGCCTCTCGATATTTATCGCCGGTCTTTTCAAGAATTTCCTGCGGCAAAAACGGTGCCGGAGCGCATTTGCCCCAATCAAGGGTCTCCAGATAATCCCGCAGAAACTGCTTGTCAAAACTCGGTTGCGGGCCACCCGGCAGGTACTGGTCCTTGAGCCAGAAACGGCTTGAATCAGGGGTTATGCACTCGTCAATTATGATCAGTTCTCCGTTATGAACACCAAATTCGAACTTGGTGTCGGCGATAATGATCCCCTTCCGGTCGGCAAGGTCACGGGCCCGGCTGTAAATCTTCAGGGCGCAGTCGCGGGCCTGCTCGGCCAGTTCACGTCCGCACATTTCAGCCATCTTTTCAAACGAAATATTTTCATCGTGGGCGCCCAGCTCGGCCTTGGTGGCCGGTGTAATGATCGGTTCCGGCAAGCGGTCGGATTCTTTCAAGCCAGCCGGCAACCTAATGCCGCAGACAGAGCCGGTCGCCTTGTAATCCTTCCAGCCGGAGCCGGAGATATATCCGCGGACGACGCATTCCACCGGCAGAGGTTTGGCCTTCAATACAAGCATCGAACGCCCCTTGAGCAGTTCTGCATATGGCTGACAGGAGGCAGGATAATCGGCCACGTCTGTTGATATGATGTGGTTCTTGATGATATCCTCCATCTGGCGGAACCAGAAGATTGAAATCTGGTTCAGAACAAACCCCTTGTCCGGTATCGGCTCGTTCATGATGACATCGAAGGCCGAGATGCGATCTGAGGTGACCATTAGCAGGGTATCTCCCAAATCGTAGATGTCGCGAACCTTGCCCCGGGCCATTAGTTTCAAACCGGGAAAATCAGTTTGCAATACGAGTTTTGACATAGCTACTCTCCTATTTCTCGGCGACCAGCGCCTGATTGATCTCGATCGTGGCTTTTGCCCGTAGCCCCTTGGTCCAGAGGTCAACAGCCTCTTCCTGTTTTTTGGGGAGGATTTTTTTCTTAATATCCTCTTTTACCTTGTCAAACTCGGCCCTGGAGGATTCTGTACGGCTTTTCACACGCACTGCATACCAGCGGTTCCCAATTTTGAACGGTGAGGCGGGGGCCTGCGACGCCGACAGTTTGAAAGCGGCATCTACGATTTCGGGAGAAGCCCCGATTGTTGGTATCTCGCCCGTGGTACTGAATCCGAAACTGCCGGTGGTCCGGGTTTTAAGATCTGTCTTTGACGACAGCTGTTTGACAGCGTCTTCCGCTTTCTTTTTCGAGAGATCAACCGCCATGGCTGCCCTGGTTTTTTCCTCTACGGCAGACTTGATTTCGGCCAGGGGGGGGACAGCTGCTGCCTTGCGCTCCCTTGCTTTAAGTATATATATCCCTTTGGCCGTTTCAACCGGTCCGCCAAGTTCCCCCTGTTTCAACTCGAGAGCTTTTTTGATCACCGCACTCTCGCCGGTCAGGGCAGCAGCGGGAGCTTTTTCCGAAAATATGGGTGTTTCCTGGATTTTCAGACCCAGCTGGCCTGCGATCAGGTTAAGGTCACCCGACTTGATGTTTTTGTAGAGGGTGTCGGCGGCCAATTCGAAGGCCTGCTTGGCTGACTTCTGCCTTAAGGCATCGGCCTTGACCTTGTCCTTCACATCCTTGAGCGGCATGATGCCATCCTTGCCCTGCCAGCGGTCGATATTCTTGCTGTAGAAGGTCTGAATCTCCTCCTCCGAGACGGACATCTTTGCAGCCTGCGATGAAGGGTCAAGCATAATATAGGAAAGAGCAACTTTCTCCGGGGTCTTGAAATCATTCTGGTTCTTCTGCAGATAATCGTTCAGATCGGTCTCGCCCGGTTTTACCTCCGCAAGGACTTCGGCAGGAGAATAGGACACATACTCCAGGTCAAGCTTGTCGTTTTCCTTTTTATACTGAGCCAGAGCATCTTCATCGCTAACGGTGACCTTGTCCTTGATTGACTGGCGGGTCTTTTTAAGCAGCAGCTCACCCTTCTGGCCTTCCTCATAATCCTTGGCAGTCAATCGGTTGCTCTTTAACAGCTGATTATACAAGTCAAAACTGAACGCCCCATCTTTCTGAAACATCGGCATGGCCGAAATGGCGGCCGTAACCTCGTCCTTGGAAACTTTAATGCCCATGGATTTGGCTTCTTTCATTACCAGCAGGCTATCGATCAAATTATCCAGGGCCACCTTTTTCAGCCCCAGCATTTTCTCCATCTCGGCAGGAATCGACTGCCCATAAATCTGCTGGTACATGGCGCGCATGCGTTGATAAGCATTCTGGTATTCCTCAATGGTTATCCTGTTGCCGTCAACTTTGGCAGCATAACCGCCCTTTCCGCCGATACCCTCACTACCCTTACCCCACACCAGGAAGATCGTGCCGACAAAAGAAAGCACGATTATAATGAATACTATCTTTATGATTATGGATTCTTTCTGCTTGCGCATGATGCTCAACATAAAATTGGAACTCCTTCAAGGAATTTATTGTACGCAAAACGCCGCTTCAGGCGGCGGGTTCGGAATACTACTATACGTCCTCTTTGAATGCAAGAGCTTGTTTGCCACATGGCGCAGCACGTGCTGATCGCCGACGTTAACCGGTTTCCATCCGGAGTTTCCGGATGGGAACTAACCGGAATATATCCTTGAGTTTATATGACTGTTCGGGTACCATTCCGATAAGAGCATACGATTTCAACAGCATTTTCGCATCTATTCCAACTGGAGCCACATGAACACAGAATTTATTCCGAAATGGATCGCATGGGAAACCACGCAAAAGTGCAATCTCCGCTGCGTACACTGTCGATGTTCATCCGATATGACGTCATCAGAAGGTGATTTTACTACCGAAGAGGGCAAAAATCTTCTCAAGGAAATAGCTGATTTCTCAAAGCCGGTTGTTGTGCTTTCCGGAGGCGAACCGCTCCTGAGGCCCGATATTTTTGAACTGGCCGAATACGGGACTTCGCTTGGACTCCGGATGTGCATGGCTTCAAACGGCGCCCTCGTGACGGATGATGTCTGCAGGAAAATGCGGGAGGCGGACATCAAGATGGTCTCGCTGTCGCTGGATGGTTCAACCGCCGATGTTCACGACAATTTCCGCCAGTGCCCCGGATCGTTTGAGGGGGTGGTGCGGGCTGCGGAAATTTTCCGCAGGAACGGCCAGAAATTCCTGATAAACTCATCCTTTACCAAGCGCAATCAGTCCGATATCGCCAACACCTTCAAGGTTGCAAAATCTCTGGGCGCTACCGCCTGGTACATGTTCATGATCGTTCCGACCGGGCGCGGCGAAGAGATCATGAACGAGTTGATTTCTAAAGAAGATTATGAGGAGATTCTGGATTGGCACTACCATCAGGAAAAGATGGAGGATGATATCCTGATGAGGCCGACCTGCGCACCGCACTACTATCGTATCGTACCGCAAAAGGCGAAAGAGGACGGCGTCAAATTTGAGCGTCGATCGCTCACTTTTTCAACCGGCGGCGGAAAAGGATGCATAGCCGCCCAGACCATCTGTCTGATCGACTGTTTCGGCAACGTCAAGCCATGCTCGTATTTTCATCGCACCGCCGGAAACGTGAAACAGGTTCCGTTCAGGGAAATCTGGGAGAATTCGGAGATATTCAAGAATCTGCGCGATTTCAAATCCTATAAGGGTAAATGCGGTCAGTGTGAATACCTGAATGTCTGCGGCGGCTGCCGGGCACGCGCCGATGCGATTCATGGCGACTATATGGAAGAGGAACCGTTCTGCAACTACGTTCCCATCCGTACCCGCCGCGAAGGCGCCGCCGTAGAGGAAAATAAGTAGTTGACAGAAAGAGATGCTTTAGGGTACATAACCAGCTCAATTTTGCCCAGGTAGCTCAGTCGGTAGAGCAGAGGATTGAAAATCCTCGTGTCGGCGGTTCGATTCCGTCCCTGGGCACCACTTAATCGCATAATGGCAATGATTACAATACGTTGCCAGCTTAAGAGTAAACCTCCGATCCTGTCCGGTACACCAACGGTACACCGACAATCGGAGGTTTTTCTTTTATGCCGACTCTACAGACCATATCGCGTCAAAATTTACTTAACACTCCGCATGGTTTTTGCTTTAGAATGAAAGTTCCAAAGAGACATCGTGATTACTTCCATCGTCGCGAATTCAAGAAATCTCTACAAACAACAGACTTGAAAGAAGCACAGAAGCGGGCGTTACTCCTCAC
>Ga0118677_10006806_pt1 | contig 19194 bp, 17 predicted proteins | sample AliMusrvi5mmetaG_FD_86154 | JGI IMG/M metagenome (GOLD analysis project Ga0118677, IMG submission 86154) | reverse complement strand
GGTTAAAATCGCGCTTCAATCCTTTTGAGGTGCCCATGCTCCTTTGGACACCGCAAACCTAAAACTGTTCACTATATTATACAGTTATCAATAATGGTTCGGAAGATTCAAAATGCCGAAAATTTAGGGTTTTCAGCCTTTGATTAAGGTCATTGCGTCACGGATTAAGGTCAATGGCTCAACAATTGAAGTCAATCGTTCAACAATCAAAGTCAATTGCTGAGGGATTAAAGTCAATCGTTCAACGGTCAATGCCAATGGTTCAACGATTAAAGTCAATTACTGAAGAATTAAAGCTAACGGTTCAATGATCAAAGCCAATCGTTTAAGAATCAAAGTCAATCGTTCAACGATTAGAGTCAATTGTTCGCCAGTCAAAGCCAATTACTGAAGGATTAAAGCCAATCGTTCGACGATCAATGCCAATGGTTCGACGATTAAAGTCAATCCATGACGGATTAGAGTCATTGCGTTACGGATTAAGGTCAATCCGTGACCGAAAAGGTTAAGTCCGGCACCGAAAAGCTAGTTTCAGTCAGGCAAAAGGTTGATTCCAAGGCTGCCAAACCTGCCGCCGTTTCCAATCAAGTCTTGTCGGCAGCCAAACCTTACGGCAGAAGCGGTCGCGCTTGTGCTGTGGCTTCAGAGGATGGTTTCCAATGTTTCCACGACCGTTGTCACACAACCTTTGCAGGTCTTGTTCAACAAATCGTTGGCCTTGAAGTCGAGCTGCCCGTCCGGGGTGCTCAGGTCGCAACCCTTCAACAGCGCGCGGCAGTTGCAGGTGCCATGCTTGGCTTCAAAGCGCGCCATGAGTTCCCGCACTTTCCGGTAGGTTTCCTCGGTGAGCGCGCGGTCTTGGCCTTCACCCCGGCCATGCTTGAGTCCAATGGCGAGGATGCCCCCGGTGATGGCGCCGCAAACTTCCTGCCGCCGCCCCATGCCGGCCCCGAACCCGCAGGCGAGCTTCAAGGCGGAATCCTTGTCGAAGCGCAACTCGTCGCTGACCGAGTAGAGTACTGCCTGCGCGCAGTTGTACCCGCTCAGAAACTTTTCCACCGCAATCTCATTACTCGTGCTCATGGACTTCCTCCCAGTTCAAAAACGGATCGCCCACCCCGGCCCGCGGCGCGGGAAGTGCGCCAGTCAGATTGGCACCGGCCATGTGGCCTGTCAATCGCAACGGCGGTCACAGGAACCGCTGGCGAACTTCAGCCCAATCGTTGACGCGGGGAAACCGGGTCTCCCCAATATTGCTGGGCGAGGTGTAGAGGATGCCCTGCCCGTTGAACCGGGTCAGTTGATGGACGTTGTCGTCAATGAGGAAGTCAGCAGCCAGGATGCTCTTGTCGCCACAGAAGACAATGTGGGTGTACGGGATGAACGGGAAATGTTCGTGCAGCCATTCGTACTTGTCGGTGAATGAAGTGGGGAACTCCATCGCGGCACTCGCGACGAAGATTTCGTATCGCTTGGCGAGCGCCCGGATTACTTCCTGGCTGCCGGACATCACAGGGATGTCGCGGAAATAACCGTTGATGCGGAGGTAACCGCGAACGTGTTCCCGCCGCTCCGCCGGCACAAACGCGTCAAGCCGGTGTCCCGCCAAATCCGCCTTGGTCAGCGTCTCGCCAAAGTCCCGTTTGTAGCAGGCCAGATGCTTGGCGAGCGTGTCCGCCATAACTTCATCCATGTCGATGGCAATGCGTTCTTTCATGGGTAATCTGGACTGACCATAGCACGTCCCAAGTGACAGCGCCAAGCCGCATCCCCTTCCCTGCAAGTTTCCAGTCTTGCACCGCACCGCTTGAACCGGTAACAATAAAACATGCGCCGCGCCGTCATCGACATCGGAACCAATACCGTCAAGCTGCTCGTGGCCGACGTTCGCGATGGACAGGTTTTCACCGTCGCGGCCAAAGACCAGACCACCCGGCTCGGTGAAGGCGTGGACGCCACCCGGCAACTCAAGCCAACCGCCATTGCCCGCACTGTGGCCGCCATTGTCAACTATGTGGCCGAGGCCCGCGAACTGAAAGCCAGTCTCACCGCGTTCACCACCAGCGCCGCACGCGACGCCGGCAATCAACAGGAATTTCTCGAAGCCGTCCGCCGGCAATGCGACCTTGAAGTGGAAGTGCTATCCGGCCAGCGCGAGGCTGAATTTATTTTCCGCGGTGTCACTTCCGATCCCGCTTGGTCAACGAGCCGGCTGCTGGTGCTCGACATCGGCGGCGGCAGCGTGGAGTTCATCCAAGGAGTTGCCGGCAAGATCGAGCGTTGGCAAAGCCTGCCGCTCGGCGCGGTGCGAGTGACGGAGCAATTTCGCGACCGCACCTTTGCGGAGTTGGCCGAGCATTTGCGGACAACATTGTGCGCCGCCTTGGCTGGTTATGACATGACGGGCCGGCAATTCATCGCGACCGGCGGCGCGACCACAACGCTGGGCCGCGTGGCAACCGGTAAGGCGGATCACGCCGACCTGACATTCGAGGAAGTGAGCGGCTTGGTCGCCCACCTCAACGCCATGACACTCGCCGAACGACGGCAAGTCCCCGGTCTTCCCCCTGACCGCGCCGACATCATCGTCGCCGGCAGCGCCGTCTTGATGTTTGCAATGGAAGCGCTCGGCGCACAGGCATTGACAGTCAGCACGCGCAATCTCCGGTATGGAGCATTACTCAGCTAAGCAAGGCATGAATGGTGAGATTCCCGGGTTTATCTTGCCAAGAGCCCACACGCCCAATTACCATTTAGAACTTCCATGAAGTTCGCTTGCTCCAACTGCAGCCAGCATATCGATGTGGAGAACGATTGGGTGGGTATGCAAGTGACCTGCCCCACCTGTGGCATTGCGATTATTGTTCCGGCACCGAAAGAAGCTGCGGCGTCACTAAATCCGCCTCCCCCAGTCTTGACGAATATCGTGTCACCAAAGCCTACATCTAGCGCGAGCGCAGCTAGTCCTGATAGCGGTGCCGGCGAGAAAATTCGGAAAGATGGGAGTGCCAATCCGGAATCAAAACCCACGGGTTCCCCATCAGCGACCACGTCTGGCTTCACGAAACATGCATTCATCAGCCATTCATCGAAAGACCATGAGACGGCGAAGCGGATCTGTGAAGTGTTGGAAAGCCATGGCGTGAATTGCTGGATTGCCCCACGCGACATCGATCCGGGCGCTCCGTATGATGAAGAGATCTTGCGCGGCCTCGCCTCCTCGCAAACGTTTGTCCTCCTGTTGTCGGACTCCGCCAATGCATCCCCACATGTTAAGCGGGAATTGATGTGCGCACTGAATGCCGGTCATGCCGTGTACCCGATCCGGATTCAAGAGGTGCAGCCTGGCCCCAAGTTGGAATATCTCTTACAAGGCATCCACTGGGTCGATGCCTGGACACCGCCAATCGAGGCGCACTTGGATCGTCTAGCCAAGTTAATAATGACCGGACACAGCCCGAACGTAGAAAATACCAGCCACACAACAGAGCCCACTCAACCACAGAAGAGAAAAAGTCGAGTGGGCGTGAGCCTCGCACTGGTAATGGTCGTGGTGGCTGGGATTTGGGTTGCTCACAATTGGAATGAGGAGACGATTTCAAACATCGCATCATCCGTGACTAAGCAAGTAAATACTCAGCTTAGCGGACTACAAATCATTTCACCGTCCCCTTCTTCTCCGTCCTCATCCGCACCTTTAGATCAGGCCAAGAAGGCCGGCAGTATACTGAACCAGACGAAGAAGGCCACACAGGTAAACCAGACAGTAACACTTTGTTGGGCGGAAGACACGAATGGAGACAAACACTATTCATCATCTGAACAGATTTTTAATGAAGCAGGAGATATTCTTGGAGAATTGCAATTAACTAGAGGACCAAATCGGCGTGTTGAGGAGAACGCAGCTGGACTTGGAAAACAAGCTTATCTCGATTTTACTGGAGCAACCGGCAAGGTTCGACTCTGTGTCTTCAGAGTAGACGATCCCACCGGACAGAGACGGGTGGGAAAAACTGACAGTTTGTTTTTTTCGGGCCAGTTGATTGGAGTCAAATCCAACAACGATGGCCATATTGGAACTATTACGATCCAAGTTACCGCGAGCTCGTCCGCGCAGATTATTTCTGAACATGCAGGTGCAGTCGCTTTGCCTAACGAAACCTCAGCAGCACAGGTGCGTACCCAACACGGTCAGATTGTTGCCCCAGTGAACAACCAAGCTCAAGCAGTGTCGCATGTGAACCAAACAGCAACGCTTAGTTGGGCGTTTGACCCGAAGGTAGATAAAAAATATCCCTCATCTGAGCAGATTCTTGATGACACAGGAGAAGTACTTGGAGAAGTCAGCATCAAGTCTGGAGAGGGAGGCTGGGGTGGTGTTTTTGTTACAACAGTTATCAATTTCCGCGGACAAAAAGAGACAACCAAGATATGTGAGTTCAGGTTTGACGACCCTGTCGGGCAAACGCGAGTTGGTAAAGCTGAGGGTGTGTCAATTTCCGGACGGATAACAGAACTGAAGAGGGGCAACAGCGGCAATATTCTAACTATAACGGTCCAAGTTACCGCCAAGCGGCCGGTCGCTGGCAGTACTAATCTCAGCCCTATAGCCGATGCACAAAACGCTACGGATGAACAGGCGCAGCAACCGGAAGCTGCGACACCTGTTAGTGTGCACAAGAATAAAAATGGGCACAATCCTGCGCCAGTAACCCAAAAGCTACCATCCGCACCCGATGTCCCGGTTGATACTGCAGTTACTGAAGCGAACGCAACACGCACTGCACTTGTCGCCGACCCGCTAAATCAAACATTACTCAGACAACTCCGACAACGCGCCGATAACCTCACGGATGCCGATGTCAAAGCTCGTTGCCTTGCCGCCTATGCGCTCGGTTGCCAACTCACCGGCAACGCGAAGGAAGCGGCCAGCACCAGAGATCGCTTGAACACACAAGCCGCTGGTGCCAGCTATGTCCGGTTGCTTTCTGCCGATAACCTCAGTGAATCGTGCGCAGCCTGTCAGGGGCGAGGTGCTTTCATGCAATCCTGCGCTTCTTGTGGAGGCAGCGGACGTTGTGCCTTTTGCAAAGGCAGCGGCCGCGTTCAATTTCAACTATCACAAACCACCTCGTCTTGTCCCAACTGCAAAGATGGTGGCTGCCGCACATGTGGCGGCAAAGGACAAGCCGATACCGGTCGGTGTTTAGCCTGCAATGGCCAAGGCAAAAAAGTGACCACCGACCGCATCCGTGTTGTATATCTTGAGTTGCTGCGCTCCTAACCGCAACGATACAAGTTACTGAGAAACGATAGAACGAAATCAAAATGATATCAGAATTATGAGATCCACTCTCAACAGCACAGGTGCGGATATGGTTTCGGAACATCAAACTTCGCAAGCCATGACTCAGCCGGCAGAATTACTTCCGCTCGGCATTGTTGGGTTAACCGGACATCGAGAATTACGCGATCCAGCCCGGATCAAGATCGCCATTCGCAAAGTATTGCAGGAGTTGAAACAGAAATGTGACGGACGACTCCTGACATTTTCCTCAATTGCGAGCGGGGCGGACGCATTGTTTGCGGAAGAAAGCATTGCACTCCAACTCCCGTGGAAGGTTGTCTTGCCATTTTCAAAAGAGTTTTATTTGAAATCGGTTGCGGACGAAGAACGGCGCGTAGTGAGTAGTTATTTGGAGAAAGCGTATGCGGTGGAAACAATGCCATTTGCCGAACAGCAAGAGGATCTCTATCTGAATTGCGGAGTTCGCACTGTTGATGACTGTGATGTGCTGCTGGCTGTGTGGGACGGTGAACCGGCCCGCGGTAAAGGTGGCACGGCGGATGTGGTAGCCTATGCGCGCCAAGTCAAGAAGCCGGTAATCTGGATTCACGCAATGACCGGCGAGATTCGCCGTGAAGATTTTGTTGGTGAATTTTGGCGCGATGCAGAACTGGAGGCACTCAATGCCATTCCTGAACCAATAGTCAAGTTGGCGCCATGGTCGCCGGATATTCCAACCGAGTTGACACGCTTCTTTGCAAAAGTGGATGCGGTCGCCACTGGCATTGCCCCCAGATTTCGCCGACTGACAGCCCTGACGATCTTGCTCCATTTGGCAGCGACTTTGACGGCGCTGGTGGTGCTGGCATTTACGTTGCATTTGCTTTTGTTGCCGTGGTTAAAAGCACTATTCGTAGTGGGAGCCGTGGTCGCCGGGCTTTACCTTGTATGGAAGGAATCCCACCATCATTGGATTCGCTGTCGGTTGGCAGCGGAAATTTGCCGGTCATTCATTTCGACATGGCACATCCCCGGCATCTTTGCACCGGTGGCATTGCATGATTTCCCACATCTGAAGGGTTTGTTGCGGGCCTTGCGTTACCGGAAGGAGTTGGCGAGCTACAACCAAGTGCTAGACTTTGACAACATCAAAAATCTCTACCTGCAAGACCGCGTTGAAAACCAACGACAATACTACCGGGCTCAGGAACTCAAGGTTGAACCGTTTCTGCGTTGGCTCCACAGCTTGTTTTGGCTGGGAACCATTCTAGCCGTCGTTGCGGCATTATTGTACGCAGTCACAGAGACACTGCATTCACATTTGATTGATGGCGCAGCTAGAGAATTTCTATTCTATGTTATTCCATCGGCAGCACCGGCCTTGGCCGGTTGCGCCTTGTCGCTCATTTCGGTTTACGATCTCAAACGACGACTCAGTCGTTACCGGCAAATGCAGGCTGAGCTCGGCAATGCCAAAAGCCGGATTGAAGCCTGCCAGACATGGGACAATCTGCAACGCGCCGTCGAACAGACCGAGCATCTCTTGCTCGCGGAAGTTGTGGAGTGGTACAGTACATCGAAATATGCAGGTACTCATTAATCGCAATTATATAAATAGGGTATCACCCAGCTGATCATGGCCACTTGGATTGATACTCTTGGGCAGCGGGCACTGCATGCGCCGATGGGATTTTGGCGGCGGGTGCAGTTTGGGCGCACGGCAATCGCGGCGACGTTCCGCGTGCCTAAAGATGAGCGCGCGGCGGTGCGGGCCGCGACGGCGGCGCAGTTATGGCAATGCGGGGTCCGGCAACTGCCGTTGGTGAGTTTCGTGGGAATGGCGCTGGGCATGTTGGTGATCGGGCAGGCGGTATCGCTGTTGCAGGAAGTCAGCGCCCAGCGCTACATGGGCACAATCATGGTGATGGTGGTGCTCCGGGAACTCGGGCCGTTGCTGACGGCGTTTCTGGTGGCGGCGCGCCCCGGGACGGCGGTGGTGGTGGAACTGGGCGCGATGCAATTTGCCGGCAAGGTGACGCAGGTGGACCGACTGAGCACACGCGAGTTGCGGGAATTGGTGGCGCCGCACGTGAAAGGCTTGGCGCAAGCGGGATTTTGCCTGACGATTTATCTCATCGCTGTGGCGCTGGTGTGCGGGTACGTGATGACATTCATGCATGGTATACCGTTACGGCTGACGGAGTATGCCGGGCAATTGGCAGATGCGATGCACTGGCTGGATTTTTTACTGATCGCGTTGAAGGCGGTGCTGTTTGGCGTGGTAATTGCCGTGGTCAGTTGTTACCATGGATTGAAGCGGATGATGCGGATTGAAGAGTTGCCGCTGGCGACGACGCGCGCCGTGGTCGAAGGACTCGGCGCGTGCGTATTGTTGGATGCGGTATTTTTACTGGGATATTTAATTCGATGAACGAAGCACAACCAATCAACGAGGCCATCAAAGAGCGACGGCTTGAGCGCTGGGTCGGGGTGTTTGTCTTGCTGGCAGTGTTACTGCTACTGGCCGGCTTCGGCTATCACCTTTATCACACCGCGGAACGCAAAGGCTGGCTAATCCCACACGCGCCATATTTTACTTATGTGATGACCGGCGATGGATTGAATATCGGCGATCCGGTCACACTGATGGGCTTTAACGTTGGCGCGGTTAAAGGGATCACCGCGCAATCACCAGGCGGCTCCAACCGGGTGTACGTGGCGTTTGAAATCCGGAAACCCTACTATGGCTATATTCTCTCTGATTCGCATGTGAACATCGCCATGTCAGGATTTCTTGGTAGCCGGCGCTTGGAAGTCACACCCGGACTCACCGGGATTCCGACAATTTACGAGACGAATGGGGTAATCACCGAAGTGCTCTATCATGGTCAGCGGATTCCGTTTACTAAATCGCGGAAGGGTGTGTTTCTGCGGCCGCATGAAGATCCGTCGGTCACCGATCGCGCCCAAAAGTTGCTGGACCAACTCGAAGTTGCGTTGCCGAACATTCTCGCCATCACTAACCGGCTTAATAACGTACTCGATAACGCCAGCGTCCTGTTGACGAACAGCAATGCGCTCGTCATCAATCTCAGCCAGACCTCTGCCCAGTTGGCGCCGGTCATCAGCAATGCCGCAGTCATCACTGCCAACCTGCGCGACCCGCACGGTTCGCTCGGCGAGTGGGCGTTACCGGTGGATTTGCACACCAACCTCAACGCCTCGCTCTGCACCTTGACGACCGGTCTAAACGATACCTTGCTCAACCTCGCCGCGATTACCGGCAACCTGAATTCGCAAGTGCAATCCAACGATCAAATGCTCGCCGGTATCTCCAAGCTGGTCGTGGACACGGACAATCTGGTGCAAGGCTTGAAGAAGCACTGGCTCCTGCGTGGGGTTTTCCCGCAACCGAAACCAGGCAGCACCAACGCCCCGCCCAAAAATGCGCAGTGATTAATCCGTGTCGGTGCGGAATGACGACGCCGGCAAGCCTTCGCCATTGTAAAGATTGGCCAGCGGATTATTTGCCCACGCATACCGGACGGATACCGGCTGACGCACCAAATCGCTGCGCACCAAAACTGTTGTCCCGTCAATCCATGCCTCGGCCCATTCAAATTTCTTGTCGCGCCCAGCAATCACGAAACCTTTGACAGCTTTGCCGTCGTTGGTTTTCAAACCAATTGCTTGATCAAACTCAATACGAATCGTGTCCCCTTCCACACGGTGTGACCGGTACAGCGGGCCGTTGCAAACAACTTGCCGACCGTACACTTTGGCAAGTGCGTGCCGGGCCAGCCGCTGGCCGACTGCTTGTTTGTTCTTCGGGTGAATATCATCAGCCTCACCAACATCAAAGGCGACCGCCATCCCGGTGTGCGGCTCGCTCAAAGTCATCGTCTGCGCCTCGCGCAATTCGGCCTGACCGTTCTCGACCGGTGCAGACTGCGGCATACCATGATTGGCGATTTGGACAAAATAAAACGGCAGATCCGGTTGCCCAAACGTCCGCCGCCAATCGCGAATCAATAATGGAAATAGTTGCCGGTAATGCCGCGCGCGCGCCACGTTCGATTCGCCTTGATACCAGAGAACACCGCAGATGGCCGCCGGCACGAGCGGTGTGACCATGCTGTCGTAAAGAATGTGCGGCGTGTTTGAGTTACCGGGACCGGGCGGCGGGCCGGGTGGCAACGCTGGTTCGATGTACCCAAAGTCGTGTTCGATTTTGTAGCGCAATGGCCCGGTCAACGGAATGGCGGGCGCATGGGGGATGACCAATTGCATGTTTGCCGCCGGACCAATGAGGCCGCCTTGGAAATAATTCGAGTGCACGCGTGTGGCGATCACATTGCGGCCGGCGCGGACGAGCTGCCCGGGAATCCGGTAAACGCGCGGCACACTCCAGCAGTTTTTTGTTTCAAACCCGGTGACACCGACCGGTGTGCCGTTGAAATACGTGGTGTCGGTCTTGTCACACAAGCCAAGGTGTAACACCAATTCCTTACCGGCTGCCGCTGCCGGCAGGTTCACTTCCCGGCGAAACCAAAACACACCACTGCAATTGTGCCCGGCCGTCTGCCACGTTCGCGGGATTTCCATGACCGGCCACTGATTGTCAGCGAAATCAAACGCCGCCCAGCCGGCACCGAAACCGTCGTTACCGGGATCGGGGCGACCCTGTTGGGAAACCCATTGGTTCACGTCAAAAGCCGGCGGGTTTGCGATTTCAGCCCGGCCTTCAGGAGTTGCCAACTTGGCATCAATGCGCGCCACTGCCGGCCCAGCCAACGGATCGGAAAGCAATGCCTCACGACTCAGCCACGGTTCGATTTGGGTGCCGCCCCACGTGCAGGTAATCAAGCCGAGCGGGATGCCGGTGGCTTGCCAGATTTCGCGAGCAAAGAAATACGCCGCCGCCGAAAATGGTTTCACAGTCGCCGGCGAACAGACGCGCCAAGCCGCTTCGACATCCGTCTGCGGTTCGAGCTTCGCGACCTGTGGCACGCTGAACAAGCGCAAGTAGGGAAAATCCGCTGCCGCCATCTCCGCTGCGGCATTTGCGCTCTCCCCGACCGCCATTTGCATGTTCGACTGGCCGGAACAAAACCACACATCACCAACGAGCACATTCTTGACCCGGCAATCACCGGCAACCAACTCGCGCGGTTCAGTACTGACCGGCATTGGATCAAGCGTCACCATCCACTTGCCGGCGGCATCGGCGGTCGCAGTTTTCTTCTGACCGGCAAATTCGACGGCGACCCGGTCGCCCGGCTTGCTCCAGCCCCAGATTGGCACGGGCCGGTCGCGTTGCAGAACCATGTTATCGGAAAAGAGCGCGGCTAGTTTCATAAACTCTCAATCAATATCAGTGCGGAATGGCATCGCCGGCAAGCCGACGGAGTTGTAGAGATTACCAATGGGATTATTCGCCCACGCGTAGCGCACTGCCGTCGGCTGGAGGGCGCGGATGACAACGGTCTTTCCATCAATGCTGGCCGCGGCCCACGCGAATTTACCATCGGTGCCGGCCACAGCGAAACCTTGGAGCGGCCCCTTGGCACTGAGACCAGCGGCCACGTTGTCAAACTCGATGCGCACAGTGTCGCCTTCGATTGTGTGTGAGTTGTAACACGGACCGCCCGGCACGACCGGCTGGCCGTGGACTTGCGCGAGCGCGGCGAGCGCGAGCCGTTTGCCAACGGCCTGTTTGTTTTTTGGATGAATATCGTCGGCATCCCCGACGTCGATGGCTGAGGCCATGCCGGTGTGCGGCAACTGCAATGCGAACGCCTGCGCCTCGCGCAGCTCCGCCCAGCCGCTTTCGACCGGTGCCTTTTGCACAGCCATGTAGTTGGCGAGTTCGACGTAGAAGAACGGCAGCTCGGCCTGTTCAAAGGTGCGCCGCCAGTCATTGATCAGCAGCGGGAACAAGTTCCGGTAACGGCGGGCGTTACCGGCATTGCTTTCGCCCTGATACCAGATCACGCCGCGTAACGCCGCCGGCGCCAGCGGCGCGATCATGCTGTTGTGCAAAATCGTCGCGGTGTTCGCGTTGCCGGGACCGGGGGACGAGAACACCATCGGCGTGAGGCCGAGGTTGTGTTCGATCTTGTAGCGCCACGGGCCAGCGAGCGGAATGCTGGCGGAGTCGAGTTTCAACTGCATCGCTTCGGCCGGGCCGACGAGGCCGCCTTGATAAACATTGGAGTAGACGCGCGTGGCGATGACATTGCGGCCCGGTTGGACAAGCTTGCCGGGAATGCGATAGACGCGCGGGGTGTTCCACGGGCTTTTGGATTCGAACCCAATCGCGCCGACTTGGACGTTATTAAAATACGTGGTGTCCGTCTTGTCGGCGGAACCGAGTTGCAACACGAGATCCTTGCCGGCCCACGCGGCGGGCACATCGACGGTCTGGCGAAACCAAAACACGCCGCTGAAGTTGTGCTGTTGCATCTGCCAGCCGGACGGGATCGGCATCGTCGCCCACGTGGCGTCATCGAGATCGCGCGCCGCCCAACCCTGGGCGTGGCCGATGTTACCGGGGTCAGGCTTGCCCAAACTCTTGATCCACGTGTCAATGTCGGTCTTGGACAGTTGTTGGCTTTCGCGCGCAGCCCGACCGGCTGGCGTCTGCGTCCACTTCTCGTACATCTGAATTTCATTGCGCAGTTCCGGATCAGTCCACAACGCGTCGCGGCTCGTCCACGCCTCGACGCGCGTGCCGCCCCACGAACTGTCGATGAGGCCGATGGGAACATCGAGTTTCCCTAACAGTTCGCGGCCAAAGAAATAGCCGACCGCTGAGAACTGGGCAATCGTTGCCGGCGTGCAGACTCGCCATGCCGCAGTGACATCCGCTTGCGGGTCGAGCACTGCCTGGCGCGGAACGGTGAACAGCCGGAGGCGCGGATAATTTGCAGCGGCGACTTCTGCCGTGCCGTTGAGACTGTCGTTGACCGTCCATTGCATGTTCGACTGGCCCGAGCAAAGCCACACGTCGCCGACGAGGACGTTCTTGACTCGGCAATCGCCGGCAACCAACTCGCGCGGCTCATGGCTGGCCGGTAGCGGGTCAAGCGTGACGCGCCATTTGCCGGCGGCATCGGCGGTCGTGGTTTTCTTCTGGCCGGCGAACTCTACCGTGACACGCTCGCCGGGTTTGCCCCAGCCCCAGATCGGGACGGGCCGGTCGCGTTGCAGGATACAATTATCAGAGAATAGGTTTGCTAGTTTCATAAAGTTTTCCAACCGGCTTGAATGCGTTGCCGGGTTTCGTCCCACGAGCGAATGCCGGACGTCGCGTCCGGTGCTTCGCAGCAACAGGCGCCGACCGCCGCCGCCAGCGCCATAGTTTCTTCCGCCGGTAAACCGCGCAGGACGCCGGCGAGAAAGCCGGCAATCGTCGCGTCACCAGCGCCGGTCGTGCCGGCCACGTTCACCCGGAAACACGGGGCGTGGAGTTCCCGGTCCGGCCAGCGCACATATAATCCTTTATCGCCCATCTTCAGGCCGGCAATCTTCACACCCCAATCGCGGAGTTGCCGGGCGATTTCAGGCGCGGCGGCTTTGGTCTGGAGCATCAATTGCATTTCATCGAGGCTGGGCAGGAAAATGTCCACGTGCGGCAACACGCGCTTGAGCCAGGCCGGCCAGTCCACTTGGCCGGCTTCCGACTTCGGGTCGGGATACGACATATCGAGCGACGTGGTCAGGCCAACCGCTTTGGCTTGCCGGAAGATTTTCTCCATCTCGCGCCCGCCATCATTGTAGATGCGCTGCATCAATGTGGGATAACCAAAATGGAACAGCCGCGCGCCGGCGAGTTTCTCCGCGTTGATGTCGGCGGCGGTGAATGTGTCGTTCGCGCCGGTGCAATGCAGGAATGTGCGGTCAATGCCGGGCGGGTTGATGACGACGGTGTACGAACTGGTCTCGCCTTTGGCGACAATCATCCCCGCCGCGAGGGTCGGCCCGATGAAATCGAGGATCGCCCGGCCAATCAAATCATCCCCCACCTTCCCCATCAACTGCGTTTTGATGCCGAGCCGGTGCAACGCGAGGCCGGTATTGCTGACCGCGCCGCCGGTGGAGATGGTGGCCGGGCCCATCTTGATGAGCTTGCCCGGTTCGAGCGCCGCGCCGTGCGCGGGAAACGCCGGGATGATATCCAGACAGATATGCCCGGCAACCACGGCTTCAATTGGGGGAGACAACGGCATGCTGAAAGACAGTTGCAAAGATGCCGATAGCTTGGCAAGGTATTTGTGATGAAGAAAACGCCGGACATCCGGGACCTATTACGCGACTGGCCGTACGACGCCGACAACGCCGTGCGCATCGTGCCGTGCGGCGACGAACGCGACGTATTGCAGGTGCGCACGCCGGTCGGCATTGAGCAATACGAACTCGAAGGCCGCCCGGACGGGCAGCGCCCGCACAACGCCGAGTCCGCCTTCGCGTTTTACCAAGCGCGGTTCGACCGCCTCAAGGCCGCCAGTGAGGAAGACGAGTTCCGCCTCAACCACACTGAGTGCGTCGAATTGTTTGAAGAAAGCGTGCTCTACTACTTCCGCTATCTCCACCTGTTCCAATTAAAGGAATGGACCCTGACCGCGCGCGACACCACCCGCAACCTGCGCGTCTTTGATTTCGTCCACAAGTACGCCCAGCGGAAAGAGGACCGGCAACACCTCGAACAATGGCGCCCCTACATCCTCCGCATGCACACCACCGCCCGTGCCATGGTCGAGGCCGATGAACACGCCCACGACCGCGCGCTCCGCATCTTACGCGACGGCATCGAACAGATCGAAGGCTTGACGGAGATTGACAACCAGACCTTCAACACCGAGCGCGAGCGGGCGGTGCAAGCGTTGCGCGAAACGATTATCCAAGTCGAGAAAGCCCGGCCTCTCTCCGAGATCGAGCAACTGGAAAAACAACTCCGGGCCGCCATCGAAACCCAATCCTTCGAACGCGCCGCCCAACTCCGCGACCAACTCCGCGACCTCCGCGCCAAGCCCACGCGCACCGCGCAATAACCCGGCTCAGCCCGCCACAGTCCCAAGCCGCCTGACAATTGCCCCAACCTTGCCGGCAATTCCCCCGCGTCTGCTCAAAGTCGGCCCTGAACCGCTAAAGGTTGCGTTGGCCATGCTCAAAGTTGCGTTTTGGCCGCTCGAAGTCCCGTCCGGGCTGCTCGAAGTTCCGTTTTGGTCGCTCCAAGTCCCGTCGGCGTTGCTCGAAGTTGCGTTCTGACCGCTCGAAGTTGCGTTTTGGCTGCTCAATGTTCCGTTTTGGTCGCTCAACATTGCGTTTTGGCTGCTCAAAGTTGCGTTTTGCGCCCTCAAACTCGCCCCGCGCCTCCAAAAAGCCTGAAAATATGCGGTTTTGGGCTGATTGCGATGGGCGGCAAGGGATTTTGGATATGTATTATGTATTGTTTACACTTTCAAGCAGGTACCCCCCCTACAAGGACCATGACATTCCCTGATTGACATATGGGGGGGGGGGGTAAGTATTTTCCCAAACTTATTATGGGAAATGACGTATTAAATACTCGCCAAGTGAAATATTTGATCTTGGGACTGTTCATCATTGCCGTAACGACGGCAATTCTGTTGCGCCATCTGTGGCACTGACGAAGAGCCAATGAGCCAAAGTCCTGCCGAGTTCGCCAGCCGGATCCAGCACCGCTGTCAAGTGTGGTTTGAGTTCAACCCCACTGAAAAACCGCCCACCGGATTGTTTATTGAATTGACGCTGGTTGAAGCGCATTTGGTGATGGATGATATTCCCGACTTATCGGCAAACAAGGCGACCAGACAAAAAAAGCAAAAACGCAATGACCGCATTGCCAGAATTGAAGAGTTGCTTAACCAACATCCAAAATTATTGGAGCAAGTGCGTTCGGACCTCACCCTCCTCTGGGAATACTACAAGCCCACACATTAACACCGTCAGGACGATGACACCACTCATCGGCTTCCCCACGTACTTTCCGACTTGACTGCGTTTGGGAGATATGGTTCAAGGCTATTATGAATGCATTCCAAATGGCCCATCGCAAAATGCAGGGAGTTGTTCTCGGCGTGCTGGATGCCAATACCGCAATCTGGCAAGCCAACGTGGCGTTAACCGCCGCACGGAATCAACTCGACACAGGCATCAAATACGTTGATAGCCTGCAAACCACGCAGGCCGGTGTCACCACCGGCGTCACCCAGGACAAAACCACCATCCGCCAAAACCTCGCCGCCGCCGCCGTGATCGTCGCCGGCGCGGTCGCCGCCTACGCGGACAGCCAGAACAATCATGAGTTGTTCGCCAAAGTGGATTTCACCGCCGCCGACCTGACGCACGGCGCGGAGGAGAAGTGCCAGACCAATTGCGCGAACATCCTCCAAATCGGCAAGGACAATCTGGCCGCGCTGGTGGCCAATAACACTTTGGCGCAATCCGATCTCGACACGTTGACGACCCAGTTGAGCGCATTCGGCGGAATCGCGACCAAGCCCCGCCAAGCCAAGGCCGGCACGAAGAGCGCGACGAACCAGTTGCCGGCGGCGTTGCTGGCCAATGACCGGACGCTGGAACGGCAGTTGGACAAATTGATGGAGAAGTACCGGGTCACTAATCCGGACTTCTATCAAGCGTATCAGGTGGCGCGCATTATCGTGGACATCGGCGCGCATCCCAACAAACCGGCAAAAGCGGCCACCAAGCCCGCCACGCCCTAACCCGAAAGTAAAACTCCGATGGAACAGCATCATCGGAAGCATCGGCATCCGCCCATCGCGGATGCCGATTTGCTTCGCCAACAATTCGCCCACCCTGCCCCGCCGGTCGGCCCCACGGCGGACGCCTACCGGCTCGTCGGCTATCAGGACGGCCTCGTCGGCAACTCCGACGAACTCCAAGCCCATTACGATTCCGGCCTGACCTGGCCCGACTCGAATAATCCGCGCCCCGACGACCCGCTTTGGGGCGGCGGCGTGGACGGCGGCGTCAAATGGGACGGCACCTTTTATCGCGACTTGTCCCGGTATGGCCAGAGCGGTTCGCTCTTCTGGAGTGCCTACCTCAAGCCCGGCACTGCTCCCGGCAGCAAGAACGGTTACTGGCTCAACTTCGGTTCCGGCTGGAGTCATCTCGCCAACGACGATTGTTCCCAAATCCTGACCGGTGCCAGCCAGCGAATCTTTTATGAAGCCGGCCATTGGAAACTCGTCATCGAAGCCACCATGTTCGTAACCTATGCCGTGGTCAACGTCTGGACCGGCACGAAACAAGGCGGCAACGACCCCACCGGCACCTACACACGCCTGACCGGCTGCGATCCCACCGCGACGTTAACCGTGGAAGCGGTATAGGAACGCAGCGTCTTTGTTATCTATCTCAAAGCAGGCCGGCAATTCTGCCGGTCTGACTGTTTCGCCGCCCGCAACTAGCACTATTTTCGTAGCTTTCCCAGCCTCGCATACAAACCCGCCAAGCATTTCTGGTCGCGCTGTCGATAATCAAGGTGCCTTGGCTGTTTTCAACACTGACAACATTGGCTCGCGTTCACGGACGGCGTCGTTGGCCTCCCCATGAACACAGGCAGCAAAAATCGCTTTCCCAGTCGTGAAGACGACAATGTCGGCGGTGCCCGGATCGTTATCATCGGCTTCAACGCCACGTCCGATGAGGTGTTTGGCGACAGCACCGGCCACCGTGATCGTGTTGGTGGTGGTCGCAACAAAGTTTACGACTTCATGCACGATGACATTAGCAATCTGCGCAACGCCCTCGTCGATTGTTTTGGCTGGGGAAACTGCCCAAAGATACAACGTCATGTCCTTCGTCTTGATCTCGGTCTTCTCTTGTTTGAGCGTGATCTTGGCGGTCTGCGGAACCGTCAATACAAGTGCCGGTGAACCCTTGGCAACAATGGTGAGGTTCGTATTTTCAGCCAGACAAACGTTGGCAGCAAGCAACAAACAAACAATGATTAGTTTCATATATCTTTACCGGCCGCGTGCCGAAACTGGCGCCAGAACTTCCTTATGCGATGAACCACTGCCAAAATCATAGCCAAAAACTATCCACATCTCGACATGCGGGGAAACGCTGGTCAATCCCACCAACGGAACCACATCCAGATGCGTGTTGTGCGTCGGTCGCCACTGAATGCTCGGACCAAGATCAACCTCAATCGGCGTACCTGTTTCATCTTGCGGCGCTTCGTTTTCAACTTTCAATTCCAAACCGACGCTCAGCTTCCGGTCAATCAGCGTATAGCTGATGGCCGCTTCTCCGGAGTACTCGCGCGTTCGTGATTGGCCGACTTCCTGTTCAAACACAACATTGGCGCCCCAATGCCAGCGCTGGGCAATTTGATCTCCCAGCAAGAGCTTGATTTCGTACCGGTCGGCACCCAGGACGTGGTTGCGGAATGTCCATTCGGCGTACACCGTCGGGTTGCCCGGCAACTTACCCCAGTCGGCCAGCGCCCAGCGCATTTCCGTCGACACACTGTCATGCTGCACCTTGCCGTCTTTATCGCAAATCCAGTTCTCGTATACGTCCGCCTGAAGCCGGCCCGGTAAGCCGACCTCGACTTCCTCCTCGAACAGATAATTCGGCGCTTCGCCACGCGGCCATTGCGCTTTGACCCACTGCTCGACGCCAACGTCCCAGGGCGTTTGCTGCAAATAGACACGGGTGGTCGGGAAGCGGCGGGCGGTTGTCCATTCCGGCTGATTGTATGGGCCGACCGGCGCGGCTTCCGCTACCGGCTCTGCTTTGGCCGCTGGTTCCACTACTCCTTGCACAATTGTTGCCGGCAACGGCGTTGGCGCTTCGTCCGCCCAGGCCGGTAAAACTGCTATTGCAGCCGCAAAAAAAACAATTTTGGTTTTCATGATTTAGTCCGACACCGATTTGAACAAAAGGTTCCAAGAAAATACCACTTTTAATATTTATCGATAAGCCAGAAAGGGATAACGCCTTGCGACTGCGTAAATCAGCCCGAGTAGTCACAGTCAGCTCGCCCGCATTTCCCAGCCCAATTTAGCCGGGCGTCTTGCCCATCTATTCCGGCCAGATGTAGTTCACCGTCACTTTGACATCGGGGTGGATTGCCAGAAAGACCGGACATTGCTTGCTGGCAGTCTCCAATTTAGATTGAGCAACCGCCGCCAGTTTCTTCGGCAGTCGGATGGCAACCTTGATTACGGCGATGCGGTAGTTGACCAAATCATAGCTGACATCAGCTTTAGCCCCGACAATATCCAGCTTCTCGGCTTCGGCCGTCTTGCCCATGACGATCAGCAAACAACTGGCAACCCCCATCGCCACCAAATCAACCGGATTGAGATCGAGTCCTTTTCCGCCGAAGGCGCAGCAACCCTCCAGCGGGATATTCTTTTTCAGCGGAAGGTGTGATGCCACGGTATGCACATTCTTGTCGTAAACAACCTGCATCACTGGTTTTGTGGCGGCTCCTGTCGAGCAGCAGTCGGTTTTGGTCTTATTCATTTTCCCTCATCCAATTTCGGGCAATGCGTAAATCACCAATGCGAGTAGGTCAAGCGGAAATAGATTACTGCATTAAATCTTGGCTTTCGCCACCAGCGTCCGCGCCAGCATCCACGCTAACGTGAACGCTACCAGCGTACCGACCGCGCCAATCACCGCCGTGACCCAGCCCGATTCGCCAAGCCACGCCAGTTTGTAGTCTGGAAAAGGTGCAGCCAGCAACGACGTGGTTACTGCCTGATGTTCGAAACCAAGTTTGGCCGCGATTTTTTCCAACCCATCCGGCCATTCACACGCAAATGGCGACACGAACAACGCCAGTCCAAGCGCAACAAGTAACCCATAACCAATTGTCGCCGCCGGTTGCGGCACAT
>Ga0118677_10006804_pt1 | contig 19197 bp, 15 predicted proteins | sample AliMusrvi5mmetaG_FD_86154 | JGI IMG/M metagenome (GOLD analysis project Ga0118677, IMG submission 86154) | reverse complement strand
TGAATTTCATTCAACTTTCAATAAAAAAATATTTATAACACGTTGTTATCGTGAATCATATCTCTTTTTTATGAAAAAATGTCAGTTTTGCCAAAATGTCATGAGTGTATAATTATAAAATCGCCTGCCTTTTCCCGGATGTTCTGAGAAAAGGCAGGCGATATTCTTTTTTTTTAAAGGTTTTATAAATATATTCTCACACGCACTCGTTGGGAAACGAGCGCTAACTTGCAGGAGGAGGAAAAATAATGAGCGATATCAAATTAACGAGTGCAATCAGGGATTATCAAAAGGGCGGGAATAAGGAAGAATTACGATATAAGATAGTATGCATTTAAAACTACTGAATCAAGAGAATTTACAATTGCATTACCTGCCTCATTTGTTCCTTTATCTTATCTTTGCACTTCAAATTGTCAATTGTCATTGGTCAATTTTGTACCAATTTAAAATAAGTCGTTTTGAATAAACCACACTGACCAATGACTAATGACTTTTGACTAATGACTATTGACCAATGACTATTGTTATGATAACAGCCCAAAACATCCACAAATCCTACGGAAAACTTAAAGTTCTGAAGGGAATTGACCTTGAAATAAACAAAGGAGAGATCATCTCCATCGTTGGTGCATCAGGCGCAGGCAAATCCACATTGCTGCACATACTCGGAACGCTTGACCATGCTGACGAAGGAAAGGTGAACATCAATAAAGTTGAAGTGAATGTTCTCAGCGATAAAAAGCTGTCGGAATTCCGCAATAAAAATATTGGATTTGTTTTTCAGTTTCATCATCTGCTGCCTGAATTCAGCGCTTTTGAAAACGTCTGCATTCCGTCGTTCATCGCACGGATGCCGCGCAAAGAAGCAGAAGCAAACGCCACCAAGCTACTTAATTTTCTGGGACTGTCGGAACGAATGGACCATAAACCTTCGCAGCTTTCAGGAGGCGAGCAGCAACGGGTGGCTGTTGCACGTGCACTCATCAATAGCCCTGCTGTAATTCTTGCCGATGAACCCTCAGGAAACCTGGATTCAGCATCTGCCAGGGAACTTCACAGCTTGTTCTTTTCGTTAAGAGATGAATTTCAGCAAACCTTTGTCATCGTTACCCACAACGAAGAGCTTGCAAACATGGCCGACAGAAAACTTACGATCAAAGATGGAGTGATTATGAAGTAGCAGTTGGCAGTGGCAGCGGCAACATCCAACATCCAACATCCAACAACTAACAACTAACCTTCTTCAATTTTGCGTAACATTCAGCTTATGAATGATCAGTTTTAGTCCGCTGCTTCCGAAGCCATAGTAACCCGGTGTCTTTGTAATTCCTTTGATCTTACAGTGCAGACGCGAATAATAACCAGCATACACCCGAAGTTCATCATTTGACAATTCAAAGCGTACGGTGCTTTTTTCATTAAAGAAATCTCCCGACATTTTTTTCTGCTTTAATAATTTTGTAACGTTGTCCTTGATGTAGTAAAGGCTGACCAGCTTTGTCTTTTTGGCAAATTCAACCCTGTAACATTCATTGTCGCTCTTCTTGAAATACACTACAAAAACACTTTTATCAGTTCCTTTAATAGTGGTTATATCAAGGTCGAATTCGTAATTGCCAAAATTGTATTTTGAAAATTCCATGTACTTATAATCCGTGCCCTCATCAAGCTGGGCGCAACCTTCGTCAAACATGTACCAGGGCTGTGGATGCGACATGGTATTCGTGTATGGAAACCACCAAACAGATTTATAATTAAAATAATCGTTCGCTGTAAACACTTTGAATTGGGTTGAATCATGCACTGCGACTGTTCCAATATTGTCAGTCAATTTTGCAACATACAAACTGTCAAATTGCGATTTGTTATAGGCAGAATAAAATCCGGCTTTCCCAAAGGAAGCGAAACTTGTTTTGGCAGAGATCACGCATTTATCATTAAGAAAACATGTGATGTTATTGTCCTTTGCAATGGCTGAAAGGGTGTACCATTTATCATCCAGGTCAAAATCAAGTTTATTTTCAGCAACCGTGATCCATCCGAAAGGCTGGTTGAGATGATAAAGAAGTTTTACTTTTTTGGTTTCTCTCGAAAGATAGAAAAGATAAAATCCCTCGGAGGTTGAACGCAGGATAATGCCGGCCACACCATCGGTGCGAGGTATCTTTAACTTTGCTTTCACAGCATAATTTGTCCATGCGGAATCGCCGATAAAAATGGCATGCATATAATCATCTTCCTCAAACTGGTTGAGCAGCCCATCCTCAATATACCATTCCGAATCCTCGCCATAATCACCGCCTGAATTTTGTTTCCAGTTTGCAATGCTGTCGGGGGCATTAAAATCTTCGTCTTTCAGAATCCTGTCCAGTGGCAATTTTCGCGAATAAAAATTACTGAAATAATTTTGCAGAGTCAAAGGTGTTTCGATGTAAACCTTACTGTTATCAATGGTGATTTCATGCGAATCGTTTTTACTGTTCTTTGATTTATTTTTATCATTTTTTGATTTCTCATTTTTCACCGAGGCAAAAGTAGAGTGGTTCAACAATTTCAAATTGCATTTTATGGTGTCCGTTTTCAGGAAGCCATGATTCTCGATGAACAGATAATAATCTTTCTTGATCACATAGATATTGTGGTAACCGGTTTTCACCCTGATATTGCTGAGTGGTGTAATGCCCACTTTTTTGAAATCAATAAAAACTTCAGCCCCCTCAACATTTGAAACAAAGCTTGCTTTTACCGAGTCCGTAGCCTGCACATGCTGTTTGAGATTTACATCTTTCAATAGTTTTGAAAGAAAATGAACAGGCACACCGAAACTCAGCTTGGCATCTCGCAAAATTGAATTCACCACGGCAATCACTTTACCTTTATCATTGATGGCAGGTCCGCCACTATTTCCGCTGTTTGCCAAAGCATCCAACTGCAACTTGCTGTAAACACCTTTTTCATTATGACGAATGGCAGAAACGATTCCTTTGGTTACGGAGATCTCAGGGCCATACTGCAAAACCGAGAACTTCTCGCCAAAAGGATAACCGAAGATCCACGTTGTTTGTGTTTCAACGGGAGTGGTCAGCGAATCAATATCAATATAGGGCGTTGTCACAGTATCCACCAACTGCAGAATGGCAAGATCATCCTTCTTGTTTGCTGCCAGAATAAAGGCTTTGTATTTTTTCTGATCTTTTGATCCGCTGTTGCAGACAACCACGATCTCCTTTATCGGCGAAGGATAGGAATAGCCATAATAACCTCCCTGCATATCGGATTCAATGACATGATAGTTTGTTACCAGGTGGCCATAAGGACTAATGAAAAAGCCCGAACCCGAAGGAGTGTACTCTTCCTCCGTTGGAAGCCAGTCGTGTTTTACCTGTATAAACACTGATGCTTTTTTGATCTTGGCTACCTGTTCGTCGGTCAGGTTTTGGGCATGAGAAAAATTCAACAGTAAAACTGTCAGAAAAAATGAAAACAATAATTTTTTCATAGCATTAAAATTATTTTAAAAATCCTTTATAAAACTGGAATAATCAACTATCGTGGTAACGGTAAAAAGAGCAAATTATTACAGAATGGCTACCTTTATTTATTTTGAAAACAAAACTACATAATGTTAATGACAAAATTATGTAATTATTTTTACACACCTGAATTATTTTTCGGATTTATTAATTGTTCATTATTTTCAATAAATGAAATGATCAAAAAGTCAATGAAGATGATAATTTCATTGAACCTGATTAATTTTCAATTTGATCAATCCTGTTCAGGTATCAACTTAAAAGAATTAACTTTGCAACTACTCCGTCTTATAAAAACAGTGAGATGCAGAACACAGGGAAAACAATAGTCATCATTGGCATTATCGTAATCATCATAGGAATTATCATCTGGCTATTTGGTGATAAACTCAACTGGTTTGGAAACCTTCCCGGCGATATAAAGATCAAAAAAGAAAATTTTTCTTTCTATTTTCCCATAACTACAATGATACTACTCAGTGCAGTTCTGAGCCTCATTATATGGCTTGTGCGAAAATTTCTGAATTAACTTTTCTTCTCAATATAATTATTTTCAAAGTTAATAATGGTTAACAATGTAAACCATTTAATAAAAAGATTTACTTTTGCCATTTTATAAATGGGCCGGACTTCTCATCAAAATATTGAACAACCAATAGGACGTATTCTATCACACGCAGGAAGACGTTTTTTGTATCTGATCAATGAAGATCTTTCTTCTCTTGATATTGACAGAAATTTCTATTCACTTTTATTAATTGAGCAGGGCGAAGGTCAGATTACTCAGCAGGACCTGGCAGGGCTTATGGGTACCGACAAAGTCAGTATTGTAAGGACTGTGGATTATTTGTGCGACAGAGGATATGTGACACGTGATATTAACTCGAATGACAAGAGAAAATACAGCCTGCAAATAACTGAAAAGGCAAAAAAATATCTGCCTCAAATAAAAAAAACACTTAAAAATGTAACCAAAAAGGCTTTCAAAGGCCTCGAGCCGGATGAGATCTCAGCATTTTTAAAGACTATAAATATTATTAAAAATAACCTCGACAAATAAAATTCTTGTTTATGAATTATTTTAAATTAATTTTTTTATCACTGGCATTCATTGCTCTTGTTTCATGCAAGAGCAAAAATGCTGATCAGAAAAAAGAAAATCCACCGGTTTCTGTGGATATAATGATTGCAGGAGATGAGGACTTCCCGACATCCGTTGAAGTTAATGGCACCGTGCTGTCGCAGGAAATGGTGGAATTGCATCCGGAGATCAGCGGACGCATCACTTTTTTAAATATCCCTGATGGCGCCACAGTGAAGGAAGGAACCATACTTGCCAAGATCAACGATGCCGATCTGCAGGCAGAGTTGGAACAACAAAAAGTTAAACTTGACCTTGCCGCTAAAACAGAAGCAAGATTAAAAAAACTTTTGGCTGTTGCCGGAGTTGATCAGGCCACTTATGATGCCGCACTGAATGATAAAGAACTTACCGAAGCCAATATAAAAGTACTTGATGCTGACATTGACAAAACGGTTATCAAAGCTCCGTTTACCGGCAAATTGGGATTGCGACAGGTCAGTCTTGGCGCTTATGTTTCGCCCACCACATTGATCGGAACATTACAACAAACTGATAAAATTAAAATTGATTTTACAGTCCCATCAACTTATGAAAACCTTGTAAATGTTGGCGACGAGGTATCTGTTAAAACAACTGATGCATCAGAATCGCAGACCGCAGTGATCAGTGCAATCGAGCCACAGATAAGCACCTCCACACGTAACTTAAAAGTGAGGGCCATTCTTAATGAAGGCATAATCAGTCCGGGCACTTTCGTGAAAGTTTCGCTGATACAAACCGGTAAAAGCATCGTTGTACCTACCAGCGCCATCATTCCTGATGCTCTTTCGAACCAGGTAATTGTTGTGAAAAACGGAAAAGGAGTTTTTGTAAATGTCGAAACCGGGACCAAAAATGCCGACCTTGTATCAATCACAAAGGGACTGACAGCAGGTGACAGCATCGTTGTCAGTGGTGTTTTATTTGTCCGTCCCAATGCAAAGGTGAAAGTTAAAAACGTAAAGAAAGCCGGGAAATAAAAGGTGAGTAACATCAACGGTTCACAGCAACATTGAACTTTGAACCTTGAACTTTGAACCTTGAACTTTAGACCTTGAACAAAATTTAAAATCCAAACTGAATTAATGAACATTTCTGAATTATCAATAAAGCGACCCATACTGGCAACGGTGATGAATGTATTCATCATTCTACTGGGTATTATTGGATATACATATCTGGGTGTACGTGATTATCCTGCCATTGACCCGCCTCTGATCACGGTGACCACTTCATATACAGGTGCAAATTCCGATATTATAGAAAGCCAGATCACCGAACCACTGGAAAAATCAATCAATGGTATCGCCGGCATCCGTACCATTTCATCTACCAGTTCTGTTGGCAGAAGTTCCATCAGTGTTGAGTTTAACCTCAAATCAGACCTTGAAACTGCTGCAAACGATGTGCGTGACAAGGTAGGACAGGCATTGAGAAACCTTCCTTTGGATATTGATGCACCTCCTGTGGTAACAAAGTCTGATGCCAATAGTGACTTTATCATATTACTTGCAGTTCAAAGTCCAAGTATGGGGTTGATTGAATTAAGTGATTACACTGAAAATGTTTTACTGAAAAATTTCCAGACTATCCCCGAAGTAAGCGCTGTGAATATTGTAGGGCAAAAGCGTCCTGCCATGCGTTTGTGGATTGACCCTGATAAATTGAATGCTTACAATGTAGCATTTAATGACATTTCAAATGTATTGAGTGCCGAAAACGTTGACATACCTTCGGGAAAGATCTATGGTAATAAAACTGAACTTACCATCCGTGCGATGGGAAGACTTACCACTGAGAAGGATTTTCAGGACCTGATAATCCGCGAAGATTCTAATGGAATAGTCAGACTGAGTGATGTTGCCAAAGTTGAAGTAGGTCCTGAACTATACGAACAGAGCTGGAAACTGAATGGTGTAAGCGCTGTGGGTCTGGCAATAGTACCTCAGCCGGGTGCAAACTACATCAATATTTCGAATGAATATCAAAAGAGACTGGCTGAGATCAAAAAAACACAAAAAGGAGATTTACGTTTTACCACTCTTATTGACAATACAACCTATGTGCGCCGTTCAATCAGTGAGGTTAGCGAGACCTTATTGATTGCAATCATTTTGGTGATCATGGTAATATTTTTCTTTTTCAGGAACTGGCTGATTGCATTGCGACCTCTCATTGATATCCCAATTTCTCTTATTTTTACTTTCTTCATCATGTATATTGCAGGATTCTCAGTGAACATTCTGACCTTGCTTGCGATTATCCTTGCGACAGGTCTTGTTGTTGACGATGGAATTGTTGTTACTGAAAATATTTTCAGGAGAATTGAAAAAGGAATACCAATCAGGAAAGCCGCTATTGAAGGAAGTAAAGAAATATTCTTTGTGGTTATTGCAACCTCAGCAACTCTTGCGATAGTTTTTTTACCGGTATTATTCCTTCAAGGGTTTGTTGGAAGTTTGTTCCGTGAGTTTGGTGTTGTACTTGCAAGTGCAGTACTCATTTCAGCGTTTGTTTCTCTTACCATCACTCCTGTTTTAAATATTTTTCTAACAAAAAAGAACGCACATCACGGTAAGTTTTATTTGAAAACAGAGCCATTCTTCAACGGAATGGAAAGTGGTTATAAAAAAAGGCTGACAGGTTTTCTCAAACGCCCGCATTGGGCCACTCTGATAGCGGCTGCCTGTATTGCGCTGATCGCCGTTATTGGAATAAATCTGCAAAGTGAAATTGCACCTCTTGAAGATAAAGGCATGATCCGTCTGACCATCACCGGACAGGAAGGCGCAAGTTTTCCGTTTATGATGAATGTCGGCAATAAGATCGGCGATTACCTGATTGATTCCATTCCGGAAAGAGATTTTTCATTCTTGTCAGTGCCGGGTTATAGTAGCACAGGAGTAAATAGTGCAAATGGCAGAATAGGTTTATTGCCAAAAAATGAAAGGAATAAAAGCCAGAGCGATATAGTAAAAGAATTGAATGCAAAACTTCCCCGTTTCAAGGATGTGCGAATTTTCCCTATCGAGGAACAAACCATTGCTGTTGGTTTGGCTTCTAAAGGTTCTTTGCCGGTTCAGTTTGTTATACAGAATCTGAATTTCGAAAAATTGAAAGCAGTCATTCCGAAATTCATGGATGAAGTAAAAAATGACAAGACATTTCAAAATGCCGATGTGAACCTGAAATTCAACAAACCTGAAGTTGATATTTTCATTGACAGAATAAAAGCCCGTGAATTTGGACTTTCAGTTACGGACATTTCCAATGTTCTGCAAAGCGCTTTTAGTGGCGGCAGGCTTGCCTATTTTATCATGAACGGCATGCAATACCAGGTGATCATGCAGGTGGCTCTGAAAGACCGGCAGAAACCTGTTGACATTTCAAATCTTTTTGTGCGTGATAAAAAAGGTGATAATATTCCATTATCATCGGTTGTAAAGGTTGTCAATAATGCGAACCCGCCTGCTTTATACCATTTCAATCGTTCTAAAGCAGCCACAGTTTCCGCTTCTCTTGCCAGTGGCAAAACTATAGGTGATGGAGTTAAAGCCATGCAGGCCATTGCAGATAAATTATTAGACAGTAGCTTTACGACATCATTGAGTGGTCCATCGCGCGACTATGCTGAGAGTTCTTCAAACACAGCCTTTGCATTTATACTTGCCCTTGTGTTTATTTTCCTTGTACTCGCAGCGCAGTTCGAAAGTTTCAAAGATCCGCTCATCATCATGATGACTGTTCCATTGGCAATAGCAGGAGCTTTGCTCAGTTTATGGATATTCGGACAAACGCTCAATATCTTTTCCGAGATAGGAATGATCATGCTCATTGGACTGGTAACAAAAAATGGAATTCTGATTGTTGAATTTGCCAATAAAAAAAGAAGAGCAGGCTTCGATAAACTTCAGGCTGTAATAGAAGCCGCCACCCAGCGATTGCGTCCTATTTTAATGACGAGTCTTGCAACTTCATTGGGTGCGTTGCCGATCGCATTGAGTTTGGGCGCTGCTGCCACAAGCCGAATTCCTTTGGGTATTGTTGTTGTTGGTGGTATCTTATTTTCACTTATTCTTACGTTGTTTGTTGTTCCTGCTTTTTATCTTCTAATCTCCGGAAAAAACATTAAAGTGATTGAAGAGGTTGGAGAAAAAAATGAACAGGAATAAGAAATTGTTAGTGGTTTGTTGTTTGTAGTTAGTTGTTAGTTGTTGTTTAAAGTTCGCAAAAAATATAAACAGATGAAAAAGTATTTGGTTTATTTTGCATTGTTATTTCCAATCATGGCGCAGTCGCAGCAGCTCAATTTGCAGGCTGCTATTGACACTGCGCTTAAAAATAATTTTGATATCAGGATCGCAAAAAAAAATTCTGAGATCGGAAAGATCAACAATACTTATGGTGTTGCAGGGGGTTTGCCTACCATCGAAGGTAACGCAAGCGATGAAGGCGCTTTGAGTGATGTCTATCAAAAATTAAATTCGGGCACGATCAACTCTGAAGACAATGGCACCAGCAATTCGGTGGATGCCGGGATCACTGCCAGCATGACATTATTCAATGGTTTCAGGATCGTTGCTACCAAAGAGCGTCTGAGCTGTCTGCAAAAACAAAGTGAACTTCTCCTCAACGAACAAATCCAAAATACCATTGGTGCAGTAATGATGCAATATTACGATATTATCCGCCAGGAAAGTTATCTCAGGATCATTAAAAATTCGTTGGATGTTTCGCAAAAAAAACTTGATATCATCAATGAACGTGATAAGGTAGGAATGGCAAATGCCATGGATATTCTGCAAGCCCAAATGGATGTAAACAGTGCAAAGCAGGATATCAAACTCCAGCAGCTGGTGGTTGACCAGGATATAGCCAGTCTGTTACTCCTTATCAGCGCAAAGCATTACACACCCTATAAGATAAGTGACACTATAGTTGTGGATAGCACAATCATCTTGGATTCTATTTCCAATTATCTTGTTCGCAACCCTCAATATCTTTCGGCTGAGCAGAGCGTGAAAATAGATCAGCAGATCATAAAGGAAACTGCCGCACTCCGCTACCCTTCATTAAAAATGAATGCAGGCTATGACTACAGTTTAACCAACAGTTCTTACGGAACATTGCTTACAAACAGGATCAATGGACCATCAGCAGGATTGACTTTGCAAATTCCAATTTTCAATGGAAATGCTTACAGGGTTAAACAAAAGACAGCCGAGTTTGATCTGGCAAATGCGAATCTTGAGAAAGAAAGCCTTCTCACAACACTAAAATCAAGCGCTATTACAACATATCTTGCCTACAGTACCGCCTTAAAACAACTGCAATCACAAAAGATCAATTATCAACTTTCAAACAAACTGGTTGAAGTTGTGCTTAATAATTTCCAGGTGCGGCAAGCTACCATCCTGGATGTAAAAGCAGCTCAAACTACCTACGAAAATGCCTCATATTTATTGGTCAATCTGCAATATTCAGCAAAAGTGGCGGAGATAAAACTAAAACAACTTGTTTATAATCTGAAATACTAGTGTGTTTTTCCTTAATTTTTAGTACCTTTACGATTTTGTTATTTAAATTGAATGAGTTTTTTCAATAAGACAAGGTAAAAGGTATTTGTATAAGGAGAATCAGTTAACGATCTGTTGTTTATTCTCTGTTTCCCAAACCTCTCTCCTAAGCGGAAATTATCCCATTTACAAAAAGCAAAACTTTTATTTACCAAAATTTTCGTAATACGAAAAAAAATACCGTCTTAAAAAAAGAGAAAAACCAAAATTCAGGAACAACCAATAATTAAAGCTTTCTACCAGGCATTGTTTGGTTCAAAGTTTGCTTACTTTCCGAAAAGGTATTTCGAACAAATGCTAAAATCAAAAACAATGAAAACAAAATTTGCAATCACGATGCTATTGGTTATACTGCTCCAGGGAGCTATAACCAAAAATTATGGTCAACAGCAGACCCAACATGCAACCAAAGAGGATTCGGCTGCTTTCAAAGCGTTGGTGATGTATCCCGACACTATACGCCTTTATATTTTTCAGGCATGCGAATATCCCGGTGCAGTGGTAAGTATTGCAAGCCTGCAAACCAATTCGAGTACCGGTTTCACCGATGCCATCAGTAGTTTCACAAAGACAGAGCAGGAAGATTTCTGGAACCTGGGAAGGTATCCCGGATTAATATCGGAGCTTGCACAGGGAGGCATGAAATCGAAAGAAGAAATTGAAAAAATATTGGTGAACTATCCGGCCGAAATTCATGAAACAGCACTGAAATACGGACTGGGTTATTATGAAACTCTCAAGAAAATTGATGATCTGCAGACATCAACAAATACCCAGTTTGCACAAATTCTATCCGATTATCCTTTGGTGACACAGAAAGCATTAAAAACTCTTACTCAATATCCGGAAATCATTAGTCTGCTTAACGATCATCTTAGCCTCACGGTGAGGGTGGGCGACCATTTCCGCCGCGATTCGTTGGGTGTAATTCACCGTATGGATTCATTGAACCTTGCCGAAATCAGGCAGAATGCCATTGATGCCGCCGCATGGAAGGAAGAAATCAAGCAAAACCTTGACGAGACCAATGATCTGAAAAGCGCCGCCACTGATTATGCTACTGAAAACGGATATAGTCAGGAAGAAATAAACACACCACCAAGCACGGAATACATGTCAAACTATTCGTGCTACCCTTATTCTTATTGGTTCGGCTACCCAACATGGTATCCTTATAGCTATTGGTATCCTTACCCCTACTGGTTTGATTGCGGCTTCTATTATGATGCTTATGGCAATATGGTCATTATCGGCTATCCTTCCTATTATTTCACCAACTGGTACTTCTATTATCCAGAGCATATTCATCATTACCCGCACCTTTGCGATACGTATATCAATCATTACTATGGCCACCACAAGCGTCCCGATGGCAACTCAGTGATAGTTCATCATTGGTATAACGACAATAAACAATATCTGCCGGATGATTTTCTTACCAACAAAACCAAAAGACCTGATATTATTAAACAGGTTGGACAAATGAATGAAGACGCTATAAAGGGACATAAAGGTACCACACTTCAAACTGTTGATAAGGATAAATATTTTCAGAAAAATTCAACCAAATATCCTGATCTGAAAAAAACGCCTGTTACAACTACTACAGTTGAAAATAAATCGCAGATCGTGCCTGATGTTATTGAAAAACCTACGAAAATCCCACCGGTGAAAATTACCAAATCCGTTCAAAAAACTGAGGTAACACCAAAGAAAGAGACAACGCCCACATTCAATAATATGAACAAAGCTCAGGAATACCACAAGCAGGTTTGGGAACAAACACAGCCAGTTGTGAAAACAAAGGTTGAAACCACCACTCCGCAGGTTCAGAAACAAGAAAGACAGGTAAAACAGGCTCCGCAAAGGCAGGAACCAGTGAAGACAAGCACAACGGGGAAAAAGAAGTAAGGGGTTTGTTGTTTGTGGTTCAATGTTGAGCTATCTATTGACATTTGACAAATGACTAATTGCTATTAATGCAGGAGATGTTAAATGTTTATAGAAAACAGAACCATCCACAGCAGCACAAATCCTGAGGATTCGAATATTTTTTTGATTTGCCATTTTTATTGATGTATTCATGCGACCACCTTCAGGGTCGCTTCTCCCAGGCCATTATTATCACTATAAACATTTGAATCCTTTGGATTCACTGATTGCGGAACCAAACGATTTGTGATAATGATTATGCTGTTAACAAGCAGGACTGTGATAGGAATAGTTGTAACTAACTTAGTAATGGTTGTTCCTATCTCAGACATGGTTGTTCCTATCTTAGTAATGCTTGTTCCTAACTTAGACATGGTTGTTCCTAATTTAGACATGGTTGTTCCTAGCTTAGTAATGCTTGTTCCTAGCTTAGTAATGCTTGTTCCTAGCTTAGACATGGTTGTTCCTAACTTAATAATGGTTGTTCCTAACTTAATAATGGTTGTTCCTAACTTAATAATGGTTGTTCCTAACTTAGTAATGGTTGTTCCTAACTTAGTAATGGTTGTTCCTAAAACAGACATAGATGTTTCGGAACATTTTTATTGAGTAGGTTAAGGTTTTTAAATTAAATATAAACAAGAAGTTACCTGAAACGTCTTAAAAAAATGAATATTCCACCCCTGCTGGCGCGCATTTCCCAATGCATGACATTAAATAATTCTCTTCATAAAAAATGTCCATCTCAAAAAGTGAAGCATTTTTTATTTCCCTCCTGCATTATCCAACACTCTAAATTCAGTGCGGCGGTTCAGCGCTCTTCCTTTATCAGAGTCCTCAGTGTTTATCGGCATTGTTTCACCGAAACCTTTGTAAGAAAGCCTTTCTTTGGCAATGCCATGTTCAATAAGATAAGTATAGACTGCTTTGGCCCTGTTTTCGGACAAAACCTGGTTGTAGGCTGCTTCGCCGACATTGTCGGTGTGGCCGTCAATTTCAATTTTTAGTTTCGGATTTTTCAACAGCAGGGCTTTCAGTCGTTCAAGTTCAGTTGTTGATTCTGGTTTCAGATCGTACTTGTCAGTATCGAAAAATATGTTTTTCAGCACCACAGTTTCATTTACTTTTATCGGCTGCAGCGGAACATCTTTCAGGTAGGGATCGGAATTGGGATGCACACCGCTCAATTTGAAATTTTCAGAGTAGAACAAATATCCATCCTTCGAAATATTTAGTGCATAGTCTTTTTCAGACGGCAGGCAAACAAGAAACTCGCCTGTCAGTGTGTCAGAATAAGATTCCAGAAAAGTTTTCCCTGTTTTCAGATCTATGAGTTCAAATTTGGCATAGAGTTTTGCATAGCTATTTTTATCGTAAACTGTGCCTTTCATGTAGGTAACCATTTTTGGACGTGCTTTTGCATAAAGCGGAAAGGAATAAATATCCAGATGGCCTTTTCCACCCGGTCTGTCGGAAGCAAAGTATGCAAGGTCGCCGGCGGAATTTACGATCAGGTAGCTTTCATCAGCAAAAGTGTTGATAGGATATCCGATGTTCACGGCCTTTCCCCAGTTTCCGGCAGAGTCTTTACGTGAATAAAAAATATCAAACCCGCCCATTCCCGGATGACCGTCGGATGCAAAATACAATGTCTGATCATCGGGATGAATAAAAGGAGCCATTTCTCCCCTGATCGTATTAATAGAATCTCCGAGGTTCACAGGCTGTGTCCAAACTCCCAGCTTGTCTTTGGTAGTTTTCCATATGTCCATGCCGCCTTTGCCACCACTCCGAGCGCTTGTAAAATAAAGAGTGTTTCCATCCGATGATATGGAAGGTTGTGAATCCCACTTTGCAGAATTAACTACTGCCCCCATATTTTTCGGGATGCTCCAAGCGTTTCCAACACGCCTTGAATAATAAATATCGCAGCTTCCAATACCATCTGGACGATTACAGGCCGTAAAATAAAGGGTTTTCCCATCAGGCGATATGCATTGTGCTCCTTCATTTCCTGGAGTATTGATAGGTGGTCCAATATCCTTTGCTTTGCTCCACAAACTATCATCAACCCTGTGGCACACATAAAAATCTTCCTGATCACTCAGGCTTTCGAAAACAGTGTTGGAATCCTTGGGCAGTCTTCGGGTAATAACCAGTGTTTGTCCGTCAGCCGTAAGAGATGGCAGGTATTCATTGTATTTTGAATTGACACTGTCACCAAGATTGACAGGATTGAAGGGAACAGGGTTGTTCAATGCATTGATGCCAAACTCAGCATTCTTCAGGAAAAAATCTGCTTTCTTCTTGTTTGCAGGCAGAACCTTTTTGTTGTTCACATAAACAGTAAGGCTGTTCTTTGCAAGCTGGTATTTCCCGCATTTTAATTCAGCCATACCAAGATTAAAATAATTGTTAGAGTAAAAATCAGGATCAATTTCAATTGCTTTCTGGTAACAGACAATAGCTGATTCATATTTTTTCATGTCAGCCAGGATATCTCCTTTCAACATGTATGCTTCAATAAATTTATCATCCGCTTTTATGGCCTCATCCAGTTCTTTCAAAGCATCAGCATTGTCATAACTGTCATAAAATTTCGTGGCTTTTTCGTACGATTTTATTGCCTTTGCATTTTTCGTTGAATATTTATAGGTATTGTCCTGCGCTCTGCCTGAGAAAGCAAGAACCAGGATCAACAGGGGAAGGGTACACAGAATTTTTTTCATCGGACGCTTGTGTTTGTTTAATAAGCCGTACAGATCTTTACCTTTTTTTTACTTTTACCAATTACCCCTTACGGAATATTCATATACTTGTGCGATTGCAACGAAATAATCCATTTTGGATTTTTCAAAACATAATCAACGATCAATGGGATCATTTCCCTGCGTCTGCTCCATTCCGGCTGCAACAGCAGTAAAGATTTACCGTTGATCAGTTCAGCGTTTTCTTCAGCCCACGCAAAATCCGAACCATCATGAATGATAACTTTCAATTCATCACTTTTAGTATAAATAAAAGGCAACGGAGGTGATTTTTTTTTGGGCGACAGACAAATCCAATCCCATTCGCCACTCAATTTACATGATCCTGAAGTTTCGAGAAAACAGCGGATATTCCTTGATTTTAATTCCCTGCACAGGTAGTCAAGATTATATTGAAGAGGTTCGCCGCCTGTGATAACAACAGCGTTTGAAGGACATTTTTCAATGTTTGAAATAACAGCTTCCGTTGATGAAAGAGGCCACAGATCGGCATTCCACGATTCTTTCACATCACACCAGTGGCAACCCACATCGCAACCACCAATTCTCAGGAAATATGCGGCCTGACCGGTGTTATGCCCCTCCCCTTGTATGGAATAAAATTCTTCCATCACCGGCAACATCCGGCCTTCATTCAGCAGTTTTATGTTTTCTTCGTTTTCGATCATTAAAAAAATCCCCCTTTACAGGGGGCAAATATTTTAGAATTGAAAAGAGTAAATAGAAAAGAGAAGATAGAAAATATCTTGGCTAATCAATAATTGCTGTTTTCTATCAACTATTTTCTCTTTTCTTTATTATCCGTAAATTTCATTTTTTGCAGCTTTCATGGTGTTCATGAGCAAGGCAACAACAGTCATCAATCCCACTCCGCCCGGAACGGGTGTTATCATACTGCATTTTTTAGAAACTTCATCAAAAGCCACATCGCCTTTCAGTCTGAAACCCGATTTTGTTTCCGTTGAAGGAACCCTGTGCATTCCAACATCAATCACCACTGCGCCTTCTTTCACCATGTCAGCCTTGATGAATTCAAGTTGTCCCATTGCCACTATAAGAATATCGGCGCCGGCACAAACCTCTTTCAGGTTTTTTGTTTTGCTGTGACACAAAGTCACGGTGCAATTGGCATCCTTATTATTTCTCGACAACAAAATACTCAAAGGTGTGCCAACAATATTGCTCCTACCGGCAACCACACAATTTTTTCCTTCAGTTTCAATTCCTGAATGTTTCATCAGTTGTAGGATTCCGTATGGAGTTGCAGAAATATATGCCGGTAAATTCAACACCATATTTCCAATATTCATGGGGTGAAAACCATCAACATCTTTCTTTGGATTTATTGCTTTGATGATCTTTTCCGGCGAAATATGTTTTGGCAATGGCAACTGTACGATGAAACCATCAACTTCATCATCCCTGTTTAAAAACTCAACAGCTTCGAGCAGGTCTTTTTCAGACATTGATTCAGGATATCTGTAAAGTGAAGAGGTAAACCCAACTTCCTTGCAGGCTTTTTCTTTGTGTGCAACGTATGTTTGACTAGCGGGATCTTCACCAACCAGAACGGCTGCCAGGTGAGGAACTCTTTGACCTGCATCAATCATTTTTCTAACTTCAATTGCCATCTCGGTCTTTATCTCATCAGCTATTTTTTTACCATCAATCAATTTCATAAAAGGAACTTTTGCTTAATATTGAATTCTTACTCTACCTTCTTTTCTTCGCCTGATTTTTCATCATCTGAATTGCTTTGGCTTTATTTCCTCCCAGGGCTTCCTTCATCACCATGCGTGTCTGGTCAAACTGCTTGATAACTTTATTGACCTCCATAATATCCGTACCACTTCCCGAAGCAATACGTTTACGACGGCTACCATTTAAAATATCGGGATTTTCCCTTTCAGCCGGAGTCATAGAACCTACGATTGCTTCAATGTTTTTATAAATATCATCAGGAATTTCAACATTCTTCATGGCTTTGCCAATTCCGGGGATCATGCTCATCACTTCTTTCATGTTTCCCATCTTTTTCACCTGCATTAACTGACCCAGATAGTCATTCATCGTGAACTGATCTTTCAGTATCTTGCGTTGAATTTTCTGTTGTTCAATTTCATCAAAATTCTCCTGTGCTTTCTCAACAAACGAAACGATGTCACCCATTCCAAGAATACGGTCGGCCATACGTTCGGGGTAGAAGATATCAATGGCATCAAGCTTTTCTCCGACACCTACAAATTTAATAGGTTTATCAACTACTGATTTTATTGACAATGCAGCACCACCACGTGTATCACCATCAAGTTTGGTAAGAACAACACCTTCGTAATCGAGCCGGTCATTAAAAGCTTTGGCTGTGTTCACAGCATCCTGCCCGGTCATGGAGTCAACAACAAACAGGGTTTCCTGGGGATTGACCGCCTTTTTAATATTGGCGATCTCGTCCATCATTTGTTCATCAATGGCAAGACGGCCGGCGGTATCAATGATCACGGGATTATATCCCATGTCACGTGCATGGGTCAAAGCTTTTTTAGCTATCGAAACCGGGTCGTTATTTGTTTCATCCGCATATACATTTACTCCGATCTGCTCACCAAGAACTTTTAACTGGTTGATGGCAGCAGGACGATAGACGTCGCAGGCAACAAGCAGCGGATTACGACCTTTCTTTGATTTTACAAATCCTGCAAGCTTTGCTGCAAAAGTTGTTTTACCGGAACCCTGCAAACCTGCTATCAAAATAATTGCGGGGCTTCCCTTCAGGTTAAGTTCGGTCATTTCGCCACCCATCAGCTTCACAAGTTCATCGTGTGTGATCTTAACCATCAACTGTCCTGGTGATAAAGAAGTCAATACATTTGCACCAAGAGCTTTTTCCTTTACCTGTTCGGTGAAGGTCTTTGCAATTTTAAAATTAACGTCGGCATCAAGCAGCGCTTTGCGCACATCCTTCAACGTTTCGGCAACATTTATTTCCGTGATCCTACCCTGACCTTTGAGCAATTTAAACGCCCGGTCAAATTTTTCACTTATACTTTCAAACATTTCTAATCCTGTTTTTTTTAAAAATGCAAAGTTAAACTGAATTCAGAAAGTATAGCAAAAAAAAACAGGAATTATTGAAAAGGAAATTGCAAGGCGATTTAGCTTGCTGATTTGAGGACATCGTAACCCTACAAACAGATTTACAAATAATACTTCAAAACAAATTACTTTTTTGGTTTCTCGTAACTAATAACAATGACTACACATGCATTTAAACTCCCTTATTTCATACATTTTGAACATTTATACTGAATATCCTAAAAAAATATTCTGTTGAAAATTTGATTAATCCTCATTTTGTCAAAGATAATACCTACATTTGCGCCAATAAATCATCTTATTATTATGAGCCGACAAAGATTGATCATAGTCGCGATGACCATTGTAGGGCTGATCTCAGTATTTTTACCATGGAACGAAGGCTATGAAGATGTAACTTCCGAAAGCACCTCAGGTGATGGATGGATGGTATTCGGACTTTTTCTCATTTGCTTCATTCTGGCAATTGCAGGAAACAGGAACAGAAGTATCAGAGGTACTCAATACGTACTTTTATTAATTACTTCGTTAATTATCGTTCTATTTTGTTTGATCAAAATGAATGAAATTGTTGACAGTCACAGAGCCGGTTCATCATTTCTCAATGTGTTTGGTATAACTTCTGTAGGATTCGGACTTTATTCTATTTTAATAATTGGGTTTACGATCCCTATTGTTGCCATCAGTATAAAAAAGAGCAAAGCAAAAAAACGAGGTCATCGCCGTGAGAGACCCTATAAAGAACACAACGATTAAATTTATTTTACGTCCTAAAGCCCTGAATATACAGGGCTTTTTTTCTGATTTGAAATTTACCTGAAATGAAAGTTCTTGTTATGTCAATAATTTTATATTTTTGCACTCCGAAAATGGCGAGGTAGCTCAGTTGGTTAGAGCGTCGGATTCATAACCCGGAGGTCACGAGTTCAATTCTCGTCCTCGCTACACTGAAAAAAAGCAAGCTGATGGCTTGCTTTTGTGTTTTGTGGGTATGAGGAATAAGGTATAAAAGGGATGCCGGAATCTTTCGTTTTGCTTTAAATAAAAAGGTTTAACTGGGTATCGTGTGAAATAGTTCTAAATTTCCATTGAAGAAAAGAATAGCAGATCTAAAGTTTTCAAATTTACGATACCCTTTAGCAATGACCCGCAGTTCTTGTATTTTGCCA
>Ga0118677_10006803_pt1 | contig 19197 bp, 8 predicted proteins | sample AliMusrvi5mmetaG_FD_86154 | JGI IMG/M metagenome (GOLD analysis project Ga0118677, IMG submission 86154) | reverse complement strand
TCAAAAGGCCTGTCGTGAAACTGCCCGAGGAGCCGAGGCCGGTTCCGGCGGGGATGTCCGCCATGGATGTCAGTTCCAGAGAATTTTCTGTTATATCCAGTGCATTAAAGGCTTCGCGGATGATGGGGTGCTCTATTTCCGCCGCGGTCTGCGCAAGCTCCAGTTTGGAATACTTGATAATCAACCCCGGCGCAAACGTCTCGTGCAGGGTGATATAAACATATTTGTCGATGGCGGCGGCAATGAGGAAGCCGGTGTGCTGCTCATAATAGGAGGGGAGGTCTGTGCCGCCACCGCCCAAACTGATTCGCAATGGAGAACGTGCAATAATCATGACTGTTTTTGTGCGTATATTTTTTCCACAACGGCAAGCGCGGCTTTCGCCTCCTTCAAGCCGGGTACCGGCGTGCGGTTCAGGCGAATGTCCTCGAAAAATTCTGACATCTCAAGGCGCCAGGAATCATCTCCGCGCGGATATTCAAAAAGCGTTGTTTCCGGAGGACCCATCTGGGGCAGCATTTTGTAATAAGTCAACCGCTCAACGCCATAGCTACCGCCCAAACCTTCGATGTGCAACTTGGCGTCACGTCCATAAATTTCGAGGGAAAAAAGATTTTTCCATTCGGTGCAACTTACCTGCAAGAACGCCGTTTGTCCGCCGGCGGTGCGCAGGATGAGAAACGCATTGTCGTCCACGGGCATTTCCCAAAAATATGTCGTAGCATGGCCCGCTACGTGGATAAAATCGCCGAGAAACCAGCGTGCCAGATCAATCAGGTGCACGCCTTGATCCATCAATTCGCCGCCACCGGAAATCATCGGATCAGCTCGCCATTCCTTTTCATAGCCAAGCCGCCCGCCATGTCCATAGCGCCCGCGCACGAACATCATGGGACCCAGCACGCCGGTTTCAAACAGTTCCCGTGCTTTTTGCAGGGCGGGGTGATAGCGGTGATTGAAACCCACGCGCACAAACTTCCGCGAACGTTGCGCGGCAGCCATCACGAGGTCCAACTCGGCCACGTTACGGGCCGCGGGCTTCTCCACCAAAACATGTTTACCGCTGTTTAGCGCAGCACACGCAACTTCTGCCAGCAGATTATTCGGCGTTGCCACAATGACTACATCAAGATCGTTGCGCGCGACCAATTCGCGCCAGTCTTTTAAAGCCGTCGCTTCGGGATGTTTTTGCGCCAATGTTACGGCGCGTTCACATGCGCTGTCAGCGCAGGCCACCAGCTGCGCGCCGGCGAGAGCGGCGGCGCGCTTATTACCGATCAGGCCGCAGCCCACAATTCCAATGTTTGGAAATTTAGCGCACATCATTTTCCAATCCTTGAAAACCGCGCTCTTTGGGTGTAATCCGCCGCAACGTGAACACGTCGCTGTCTTTCAGTTTTCCCCACTGTGACGGAATATTTTCCCAAGCATCCCAGACAGCACTGATCAGCCGTCCGGTGATGCCGTCGCTGGCCGCCGCCGCTAGAAACACGGCCAGTTCAACAGCGCGGGTTTCTATACCGCCCCCGCGTGCCATTATTTTTTGCGCGGCTTCATAGTCGCGCACTCCGGCTTGGTCAGAGCCGGCGTCGAGTACGGCTTGCATCATGGCGGTACCCATCGCACCCGGTGCGATGCAGTTTACATCCACGCCGAGGGGTTGCGCTTCGGCAGCAAGCGTTTCGCTGAAACGTACCAAGCCGGCCTTGGCGGTTGCGTAGGCGCTGACGACCGCATTGCTGCCCGCAAACACATCCTGGTGTGCCGGCTGCACGGTGACGGTCACAAAGGCCATCGCCTCCTGCGTGCCGAACCAGCACGTCAGACTGATTGCGGCAACGAGGGAATAGTAAACGCTGTTAAGTCTCATATGATTTGTGTGCTCACAGAGGGTTAAACCGGTGGGAAGGACGCAATCTTACAAAAAAATGCGGCTCTCTGTAACTAACACGCCGTCCAGGCCGTTAAGCAATACGAGGAGATGCAAACCCAGCCTCATTAGGCAGGAAACCAGCCCAACCAGACTGCAACTCGAGGGTCAGGGACTCTTTATGATTGCGGCCACTTGAGCTGCGTACTGTTGGGGCTGCACGCGGCCAACGATTCGACTCCGGTTAACCACGGCTGTAAGTGATTGGGACCGGTTATCCCCAGCGACCACGAAACAGCCAGGCCAAAGCCGTCCGGCAGCAATGCTGCTAGTAGAGGGGTTCGCCCATAGCATGGGTCGTTCTTGGCAACTCCGCGGTTCGGGCTGATAGCGTAAACAGGGCGCGCCTCTGCTTTACTCGACCAGTAGTTTAGACCGCCTTGAGCATCTTCCCCTGGGGCATTTCGTTAATCAGGCCGGGGAAGCACTGCCCGTCAGCGCGCCAAAGCCAAGGCGATGACACCTGCCACAGCGATCGCGGCGCCGAGCAGCGAACGCCTGCTGGGGCGTTCACCTTCGAGCACCCAGGCGAAGGGGATGATCACAATCGGCGTGATGGCCAGGATGGCGAAGACGATGCCCGCCGGCGTGCTCTCCAAAGCCCACTGCATGCAACTCACCCCGAGGGTCTGACCGGCGAAACCGTTGGCCAGTACCCAAGGCCACACGCCGCGCCATTTCTTCATCGAGGCCGCTACCACCAGGTTGTGCGGGGCGCGGGCCTGGAGTCTGAACGCGCGCCGCTTCACCACCAGCAGGCAAATCCCGGCGAGCAGCAACCCACCGAGCACCCGTTGAAAGCCCGCGTTCCCCCCGTCAAGGTGCTCGCCGGTCGAATGCACGACCTCATAGGCTTTGCGGCTCAGGACACCCCCGGCCGCTCCACAGACAGAAGCGAGCAACGACCAAACGGTTCCGACGACAACGTCGCGCCGGGTCCGATGCAAGTGTTCACTCGGCATCAACGCCACCCCGACGCCGAAGACGGTGAGAAGACCCCAGAGCATTTGCGCCACGCTCAGCGTAGTCCCCAGCCAAATCCATTCGATGAGCGCGGCCAATGGAGCGCTCATGCAGCCGGTGAGCAGCGAGGTGAGCCGCGAGCCCAAGCGCGGCAAGGTTTGGAAAAACGCCACGTCGCCGATGCCGATGCCGATAGCGCCGCTGAGAAAGAAAAGGGGGAAGGCAGCGCTGTTAAGCCCGACACCAAACGCATAGGCCCAGACGCCTAGCAGCAGCCCGGCCACCGTCACTCGCCAGAAATTAGCCTCAGTCCCACCTATGAGTTTGGCCGACCGATGGCCGCACGTGATGGAGATCGAGAATAAGACCGTGCATAACAGCGCCGCGAACACGGGGCGGACACTAGACCCTTGAGCGCACCTCGTCGAGGAGGTCCGGTTGGATCACAGCAAAGCTCATTATGTCAGTCTGGTAGGGCGCGTCACTCCGTGCGCACCGGTCGTGGGGTGCCTGCTGGCGAACGGCGCGCACGGAGTGACGCGCCCTACCCTGCGGCCCATGGCCATAAATAAGCACTGCCGGTTGGATCACTTGCTGCCCAAGGAATGGACCCCGCCCGAGCCGGAGAAGTGAGAATTGACCTGCGGAGAGCCAAAATACCTGATGTCGCCGCTGCCGCTCACACGGGCATCCAGGGTAAGAATTAGTTAGCCAGTGGTTAATTGCCTGCACCGATTCCATGAAACTGAAGCCCAAGTGGCAAGCGGTTTCCGCCTGTCCCAGCTCGCCAGAAAAAGGGAGACACTCGACTTTTCGGCAGTCGAGTGTGCGTCGCCGCGGCCACACCCCTTGCCCCCCGCATAATACCCTCCGAGGGCACCCGCCCTTACGGTGCCTTTAGTAGACATGTTGCGAAAGATGTTTGCGTCTTATCAAAGGAGGAGTAGCTTGCGGACGCGGAATGGTTAAACATATGCAATTGGCGTGGCGGTCCTGCCGTGATTGGGTGCTTGGAACTTCCATGCGCAAACGATGTTTCACCAGTTCCTCTCCAATCACTTATCCAAGTCTGGTTCTGATTGCCGCTTGCTTAAGCGGCACCGACCTGTTCGCCCAGTCCGGGGCCGGATCGGCGCTTCGCTTCGGCAGCAGCAACGCCCTCGTGCAGGTGGCGCACAACGCCAATTTCAACAGCTATCCCTTCACGATCTCCGCTTGGTTTCGGACGGCCAATGCCTCCAATATCGTGCAAGGGATCGTGGGCAAGTACCTGGATGCCAGCGGCAACGGCTGGACGCTGGTCGTTCAAAATGGCCGGCTGCGCGGGTTCCATTATCGAACGTTCTCCAATTACTCAGTTGACGCCACTTCCGTGGCGGTCGTAGCCGACGGCTTTTGGCATCACGCGGCCATGACGGTGGATGCCGGAGGCGGAAGACTCTTCCTGGACGGCGTGCAAATCGGCTCCAGTCCATGGGCTGGAGCCGCCGGGGGGACCACCAGCACCCAACCGTTGTTTATTGGCCGGTATTCCCTTCCCATCTTCCCGAGTTTCTCGGGTGACCTGGATGAAATCACCTATTGGAACCGCGCGCTCGGCGCGAATGAACTCAACTACCTCAAGCACCGTCAGCTCAAAGGCAACGAGGATGGCCTGGTGGGTTTATGGCATTTCGATGAGGGCAGCGGGCTCACCACTGCTGATGCGACGGGCCACGGTTCAGTCGGCACTCTCTCCAACGGTCCCGTCTGGATCGCGTCGAGCGCGCCTTTGGTCTTTAATTCCGTGGCCGGAACCGCCATCTCCCTCAACGGCGTAAACCAATCCGTCTCGGTGGCGCACGCGGCGGACTTGAACGCCTATCCGCTGACGGTCACGGCCTGGGTCAAGACCTCGCGCACGGCGCTCAATTACGACGCGATCGTCAACAAATACCTTTCCGGCTCCGCCAATGGCTTCTCGCTGCATTTGTACAACGGCCGCGTTTATGGGTTTTATTTCCGGGGAGACGGAGTCAGCCGCGTCTACGCCACCGATCCGGGGCTGGATGGCGGCGTCATCGCGGATGGACAATGGCATCACGTGGCTTACACCATCGGCAGCACCGGAGGGAAGATCTTCGTTGACGGCGCACAGCGCAACAGCCTCGCCTGGACGGGGACGCCCGGCCCGCCGAGCACGACGGCTGCTGTGACGATCGGCCAATACCCGGGTTTCGGCTCGTTCGCGGGGCAGATTGACGAGACCACTGTCTGGAATCGCGAACTTGCGCTTGCGGAAATTCAGGCGATGCGGAACCTGCGACTCGCGGGCAATGAAGCGAATCTCGTCGCCTACTGGCGCTTCGACGAAGCCTCGGGCTCGACTGCCGCAGACTTCACCGGTCTGAACCACATCGGCACCCTGAATAACGGCGCGGCGTGGATTGGCTCGACGGCCTTTCTCGGCGATGGCACGTCGGCCATCCAAACCACCCTGGGCGCGGTGCAGTGGACCCGCCGATTCGCGATCCAGAGTATCCCGGCGCAACGTGGTTTCGCGGTGAGCGCGCCGTTCTGGGTGCGGCGGCTGGATGATTTTGGAGCGCCGGGCGGCAACACCGACGTCCAGGTGAATCTGCAGTCCACCTTGCAGGCCACGCTGGCCGGCGCGGTGCCGCTGGTGAACGACACCACCCAAGTTTCCCTTTCGCTGCCCCCGTTCAATGCTGCCGCGCCCCAGGCCGGCGCGGGCGGCATCGTGCAATCCCCCGCGCTCAGCGTCGAACCGCAGGCAGGCACCCAACTCGATTCAGTGAACGACTCGTTCCAACTTGGCGTCACCCAGACTTACAGCGTCAACAGCGGACCGATGCTTGCCGCCGACACCCTATCCCTGGCGGCGCTGAACCTGTTGCACTTCAATGGCCAGGTCTTCTTCGGCCCTATTGACGCCATCCTCACCAACATCGCCAACACCCCGACCCCAGGCACGGTGACGGCGCCGACGCATTTGCAAGCGCAACTGCAAATAAGCCCGGGCGGCGCGTACCTCGCGGTCGCGCCCGGCTTCTTGTTCGGCGGCGGCGCGGCGTTTAACGTGAATCTCGGCGCGAATGGCTACGCCACGAATCTCAACGGCAGTTTCAGCTTGGCCAATGCCACGCAGTTCTTTGAGACTAACGGCATTCGCTATCGGCTTCCCGGCGCGGCCCTGAATTCCTCCGGCTTGACCGCCACGAGTCTCGAAGCCTGGTTCCCCGCCGGCTTCGGCATGGCGACGAGCACCAACGTCCGGGCCATGACGCCCTTCGCCTCGCAATCCAATATCGTCCTCGGCCCTGATCTTCTGCCCACCACTCCGACCATTACCTTCACCGCAGCCGCTTACAACACAAGCCGACTTTACTTTGGCGAGGACACGAAGCCGTGCTTTATCGGCGCGGCGCAGATCGAATGGCACATTCCGCAGGGCGAGTTTTACCTCGCGCAAGCCGACTCCCTGCAGTTCGTCCGGCAGCAGGAGGACGATGATTTGGCCGCGCAGCAGGCGAACCTGGTGGTGCCGCTGGCGGCGGATCGGGTTTCCAACGACGGTTACTACCGCAATATGGCGGCCGTCGCGGGCGTGCCGATTTACATTCGGCCGGATACGAACGGCGCGGCGCTGCTCACGATGCAGGCAACCCTGGGGGCCAGTGAATACCGGCCGCATTTCCCGTACATGAACCGCAATCTTGGCGGCAACATCCCGGTGGCGGGCGGCCAGATGTCGATTACGAACGACCTGATTGACATCTCGGCGAGTTATCTGTCGTTGTCCGGCCCGGTGCCCGTGCCATACGCGCGCGATTGCCCTCCGGAAGGTGGTTGCGCCGGATCACCAACGAATGGCCCCCGTATCCTGTCCTTTACCGCGCCGCCCGGACATTCGGCTGTCGGTGAGCTTGGTTTCACTCCCGAAGGCGGACTGCTGGCGGCTGGCGCCATCCCATCGGAGAATCTGACTTGGGGATATGTTGGCGGAGGCGAATATGCTCTGAGCACTAGCGAAGTTTCGAGCGGCCACTATTACATCTCCGGCACTTTTCTGAAACCTGAGGATCTCGCGTTGGAGCAGGATGCGCAACGTCCAGCGCGCCTGTTGCTCACGGGCCAGGGGAGCAGCAACGATGTGACCTACGTCGAGCGCACCGACCAGGTAAACTACGCTGATGGCCTGGCGAATTATGCCGGACTGAATTTCCGCGCACCGACGCAAGGACGAAGTGTCATCGCCGGCGTGGACACCGGATTCTATCCGCTGACGCCACGCTCGAAATATTACGTGCGTTACGGCGGGGTGAATGGCATTCACGAATCGGCGAGCTTCCCCGCCAGCCTCACTCTCTATGGTTATGCATTCTCGTTCCAGAGCTACCGTCTCTCCTATCTCGACAGCGCCAATCGGGAATCGCGCACCGACGGCGTAATCGCGTTGCCCTTTCCGTCGGCCTTTCCGGTGGAGTTCGAGCGGATGAAATTTCTCTGTCGCGGCAACCTCGATTCCGCCCGATTGCCGGCAACCATCGGGACGAAACATCTGGCCTATTGGAACACCGACCTCAAGCCGCTGAGCCTTCAATTCAAACCCCGGACCGGCAACGCATGCAGCCTCACGGAGCGTTATCTGGTCCTCGGGGTCGAAACCAAGTTGCCGCTCATACCACAAGCATTGCACGCCGCCCTCGCCATCAGAAACAATGGCAATCTCGCCACCGAACTCACGGCGGTGGAAGGGGTGAATCCGCGCTTTCCCGTGCCCGCGAATTTGAGTTTGCAGGGGCCGGGTGGAAGTTTTTATCCGCTCACGACCGCCGCCGAGGGCTACTTCAACAACTGGGAAACGCCCGGCAAGCCTGATCGCGGTTTCTACAATCTCGTGGGACGTGTCCGCGTGCCGTTCTTCCGAGACGTCAAGGCGCACTTGCACATCACTCCGACCACGGCGACAACGGCGCAAGTCGATGTGATGGGAGGGTGGGCAGCGGAGGACGGCAGCGGAGTCAATCGCGGCTGGAACATCGGCCCGCAGAATTACTTCAACTTCTCCACTTTCGACCCCAACCACGACGGCTGGCCGGGCGGAGTGCCGCTCAACGACTATCGGCAGACCGACGAGACTTACCGCCCGCGCGCGCAGCAGAACTGGATTGATGTGGCGTTCTTCGATTATCCACTCGCGTGGGATTCCCTGCTACACCAGTTTTCCGGTTTCGCCCCCGCGTCGGTAGTGTTGCCGGTGATTGATGTGAACAGCCGGTTGAAACAAGTCACGCCCGGCAAGGTGGACTTTGATTTCGACCAGGATCTCAACCTGGAATTGCCGCGCGTGAAAGTGCTGGATTTTGCCAACGACGCCTTGAACGAAATCAACGCGCCCCTGGACTCGCTCTCCAGCGCGATCCGCTCGCAACTAGGCGCGGCGTTCAATACCACCGGACTAACCAGCGGTTTCCGCAGCCTGCAAAACGCGCTACGCGAGAATCCCGAGGGCTTTTTCCGGCCGGTGCTTGAACCGGCGCTGGATCCGGTGGTGAACAATCTCTACAACGCCCTCGCCGCCGAGCTCGCCGTGAGCAAGGCAAATCTGCTCGCCAAAGCCCCTGCCATCGTCAGCGCGAGCAGCAACGGACTCCAGAACGCCATCCAGAATCTCAATGGCACCGCCGGTGACGCCAACAAGGTTTTCGGCCAGTTGGACCAGACCTTCGCCGATGTGGACGACACGCTCGGGCTGTTTCTGAACATGCTGAAAAAGGATGGCACTGGCAACCGCAACATCGTGCGCGCCATTATTCAAAAGCTGGCCGACGACCAGGGGCCGGCGCTGGGCTTCGTTGGAAGTCTCGCCGACGACTTTGTCAGCGGCCTGGTGAAGGATCTCGAACCGACGCTGGCAAACATCGAAGGCGAACTGACTCAGTTGCGCGAGCAATTCAGCCAGCTACGCGCGCAGATCACCGGCGCCTCGGGCGATTTCGCCTCCGCACTCAATGCCGGCAATCATACCAGCGCGTCCCTCACTACTTATTTGCAGCAGGCGGGCGGCGGGATCACGAGCCTGCTCTCGGCGGGCGTCGGACCCTCGGCCGATTACTTCACCGCTGATTCCCTGCGAGCAAAGCACGAGATCCGCGAGCGATTGCTCGGGACGTTCCTCGGCTCACCGGTACCGGGCGCATATCAAACGGCGCTCCGGCAGTTCCTGTCGGACAAGAATTTCCTACTGACCCAGTTGGCGGACGTGTTGTTCGACCAGGTGAACCGCGCGCTTCGCGACGGACTCGCTTCGCAGATCGCGGGCGCGCAGGATGGCTTTCAAAGCATGAAAGGCGGCGGGCTGATGAGCGGTTCCTTGCTCTCCGCGAAGATTCGGGGCGCACCGACGTTCGAGGGTGACTCGCTGCGGCGCATTCATCTCGACGCCGCCATCCAGATGAACCTGCCGGACGAGATGCATTTCTCGGCCTACATGGACATCAAGGAATTGACCTCCTCGACCACGCCGATCAGTTGCATTCCACCCGGCGCGCCGGCGGCGGAAGTGGTGATCGGCGCGCGGGACGTGCCGCTGGACTGGCTGGGAGTGTCAGGAGGCACACCGCTCGCGTTGAATGTCGAGGCGCGCTGGACGTTGCAAAGCGGCGCAGTGCTTGGCGTGGGCGGCATGTTCGAGGTGAAAGGCAAGATCGGCTTCAAGGGATGCAGTATCAATAATTTTGGCGCGTCGCTCGCTTTCGGACAGACCGAGAATTATTTCGCGGCCAAGGCTGGGGCAACGGTTCTCATCCTGGGCATCCCGGTGGATTTCAACGCGGGCATTTTCGCGGGCAAGGCCTGCTCGTTGGACCCGCTGCGGTTCGTCGATCCCGAAGTCGAGGACGTACTGATCGTCAATGCGACCGAGTTCACTGGCATTTATCTGCAGTTCGGCGCCGGGCTGTCGCTCTCGGACATCTTATTTGGAACGTCGAGTTGTTTTCTCGACGTAGGCGCACAAGTCAACGGTGCATTGTATTACCAGGGAGGTCCACGCTTCGGCAGCATCGGCGGCCGCCAGAAGGTCGGCGTGAACGTGGACCTGATCTGCATCATCAGCGCCTCAGCGGAATGGGCCACGGCGATGCGGCTCGACAGCGTGGGTAAATTGAGCGTGCAGGGTCAGGCGCGGTTGTGCGGTAAGATCGGTGCGTGTCCGTTCTGCCTCAAAGCTTGCAAGTCGCTCAAGGTCACCGGAATCGTGACCGACGGTGGTGTTGATTATAGCATTGATTTCTGAAAGTTGTGAAAGCCGAACCGCCCACCTCGAACATCCAACCTCCAACGCCCAGGACAGCCACCCGCCGTGCTTCATTCGAGGTTGGATGTTGGGTGTTGGTGGTTGGATGTTTCTGTTCCCCCCTGCTCGCTCACGCCCAAGCCCCGCTCTCCAATCTCGTCTTCGCCGTCGGCACAACCTGGCAGGACATTTCCAACAATCAATGGTCCTATGTCCTGCTCGACAGTCCGGACGGTGTCGTGCTGGCGGGCCGGCGATTTGCCGTGTTTGGCAAGGATGGCAATGCGGGGAGCGCGAACCCTTTCACGCAACGAGGAACAATGTTCCGGCAGTCGGATGCGACGGCCATCAACAACTTGCTAAGTCAGTCCGTGGCGCTGGGCGACGATTTGCTCTCTCTGAGCAACGCGCTGAACTTCATGTTTCGCAGCGTGCCCGGTATCACCAACCAAACGCTCGTGCAAAAACTCGTCAGCGTGTTTCAGCTCGCATCTACCGACCCGGAGAGCAACGAACTGCTTTCGCTGATGGGCAAGGGGCATCCCGGGCTGAACCGTTGCCTCGGGCGCGTTTTTTCGGAACAGGTCAACAGCGTGACCACTTACGAGCTGCGCGAACTTGATCCCACCACCGGCGCGCCCGGCGACGTCGTGGGCCGCGTGACGGTTGTTCCCGGCGCCCCCGTGGTGCTCCCCGCGCCCGGCAAGCCGTTCCAGGCGGTTACCAATAATCCCAGCGATCACTTGCGCGTGCGATTGCGCTGGGGCACGCCGCCGGAATTGCGCCGTCTTTCTCCGCTGCAATTCGGTTACAGCGTCTGGCGAATCGCGCGGGCCACTGCCGAGGACCACAATTACCAGAACACGACGCCCACTCTCACCCAGCTCAATGGTCCGGGCTTTTTCCGCGCCAATGCAGCTCCAGTCATGCCGGCCACGGAGATGGACCTCGGCGCGGCTTTGGGCGGCGCGGAAAACCCCGCTGACCGCCTCACGTATTTCTTCGCGGACACCGGTCGCACCACCGCCACGGTGTTTGGCGATGGCGAGGAGTTTTATTATTTCATCACAGCGCGCGATATTCTGGGCCGTGACGGCCTAGCCTCGCCCGGCGGATTGGCCCGCGCCTGCCGCCGCCTGCCCCCCGGGCCGCCCACCAACTTGCGTGTGGAGAACACCGTATTGTCCGGTTCGACCAATCTACCGCGCCTGCTTTTGAGCTGGGATCAAAACCTCAACCCGACGAACGTGGTGACGCACTATTGGGTTTACCGCTGGATCAACCCAACGGCGGCGCTGACCAACGATGCTATTCCAACGAACGGGTTGATCGGCGTCGTACCGCAAGCGCTCGGGACTAACCGCAATTATTTCCTCGACGACACCACCGACGCGTTGACGACCCCTAACCTGACGAACATCTGGTACACTCTGCGCGCCGTGAATCAGGCAGCGTGTGATCCGTTGCTTTCGCAACACACCGCCCCCGCCTGGGGCGTACTCCGACAGCGCGATGGACCGGACACGACCACGGGCGAATTGGTGGGCAGTTGCGGAACGCCAGTCGTGATGTTTCGGAATTTCGTCACCCATCCTATCAACGCGGACACGCAGACCTGGAGTTTTAGCCTCAGTTGTGTGCGGCGCGATCGCGGCATCGACTGGGTGCAGTTCGCCGTCACCAACACCGTCTCGGGCGTCAGCACTCAGGTGGACACCCTTGGCCCGGTGTATTTCCCGCCCGACGGGGATACCGCGCAATTGAATTATCCGCTGGCCGCCGGGGACATCGCCACGCACACGATCCAGGTCGGTTGCATTGTGGGAACGGTTTACGATCAGGTTTCGACCGCCGCCAACTGCACGATGTTTGCTCCCGTGCCGCCAACGGAGCAGCGGGAGGCTGTTTTCTATGCGGGGCAATTGCTCACGACTGCGCTTAGTTTCAGTGATCCGCTGCTCACCGCGCTCAATGCCGGCGGTTCTTTCTGCACGACCGCGTATTACGTCACAGTCGACCCCAGCGGCATGGTTTCGATGCAGTTTAGCGTCGCGTCCGGTGCGCCGTTACTAATTCGGGCGTTGACGAACAACATCTGGCAGGACGTTGGCGTCGTGACCCCGGATTCGAACAATGTTTATTGGGTGAGCTATCCCGCCTGCCTCGTCGGGCCGCTACCGACCTTCCAGGGCTGCACCATCAATCCGGCCCTGAACGACGCCGGTTGCGACCAACACGTCGCCCGTGCGGCGGACGATGGTCCGGTAGCTCCGATACGAGTGCGCTTCCGGCTCACGCGGCGCACGCGCGAGTATCGCGTCTATCGCCGCGCGGGTGATGGGCCGCTCACTTTGTTTGCGCAAGGCGCAGCGCTTTATGATCCAGCCAATCCGAACAAGCTGATTGAAACCAAAGACGGAGCGATGCCGCCCAGTCCCACGCGCCTTTGCTATTTTGTTCAACTGCTCGACAATCAGGGCCACGGCAGTCCACTCGCGTTTGTCGGCTGCAAAGAAGTCAAACCTGCCACATTACCCCGGCCCGTGCTGAGCGAACCCCAACCCATCGGTGCGCTCAACAATCCACAAGTGCTGCTGAACTGGTTTTGCCCGACCTCGGGTATTGCGCGCTTTCAATTCAAGATCGCCCGTGCGGATGCACCTGCTCCGAGTCCCGCGCCGAGCGGGTTTGCGAGCCTAAATACGACGATTTACCTTCCGTTCAATCCCAAGGCGAGCTACCTGGGCCTGCTGCAGGACAAAGGATTACTTTCCTATTTCGGCGAAGCCCACATGACTAAGCTGATCGGCCCGAGCTTCGGCCCGGGACCGCAATTTACCATCAGCGGCAATGTGCAGCCCGACGTGGCCTACGATATTTCAGTCGCCGCCGTGGATGATCAGGGGCACATAGGTCCGAACTCGGAGATCTGGCGATTCAAGTGGACACCGGCCGTTGTGCCAGCCACCGTGCCGTGGCCCGCGCGGCCGTTGCCGCCCGTGCGCGATTTTGATGCGACTGCGTCCGGCGACCCTCCGTCGGTCATTTCTCCCCGGGTCGCCGCCACCGTATTTTACGATTCCGACGGCGTTGCGCCCAACCCGCGCTATCCCATTGGGGTGCGCATCGGCGAGTTGGGTGTTCCCGGCCCGTCAGGCGTCTCAAGCCTGCCGAACGACAACGCGCTCACGGAACATGCCGACGAGTATTTGCAATACAACGCCGGAAGCATCAATTCAGGCAATGAGGGGCCAACGGATCCGAACACCGGGGTCTTCCGCGCTCGCGGCGGCTCACGCCCGGGCCAACTCCTCCTGCCCATAGTTGTTTATCGTGAACAATTGACGAACGCGCTTTTCCCACGCGTCTCCGGTGCCATCGTGCAAGTCACCCCGCTGATTGAACGCATTCCGTGGATGATCAACGTGAACCGACAGGTAACGATTCCCGACCGGTTGTTCGCCGGGACCATCGAATACCACGCGCCGAATTACTACTATTACTTCTACCTTCGCGATTTGCAGCCCGTACAGTTGGGCGCAAAATACAGATACTTCGTTATGCGTTTCAACGACCAGCGGGAAATACAGGAAATCTTCCCGGCAGGTGATGTGGAACTGCCATTGAACTGAAACTCACAATCCGATGACCGAGATCCGATATCCGAGAGAGATACGAAGCCGACGCTCCGCAAAGGGCATTCGGGCAATGTTGAGCCGAGCGGGCTTCCAGCTTTCGGCTTTCGGCCTTGCTCTCCTCGCCGGCTTAAGCCTCTTGACCACCCCCGCTCGCGCCGGCTTCGTTTACGAAACACCCGCCGAGTTCCTCGTTTCCGGCGATTTCAATGGTGACGGCCTCATCGACGCGCTCGTGCTGGACAAACTCACTGGCAACGCGCGGGTCGGTTACCAGGATCTCAATGGCGCGTTGGTTTGGTCACCGCCCCGCTCGACCGGTGCCGATGCAGTCAGCGCACTCGCCGTCGGACGTTTTTCGCAGACGAACTCCGAGGCTATCGCCGTCACAACGGCGGATTTGAACCGTATCCTTATCCTGGACCTTTCCAATCCATCGAACGCGCCGGCCCCGGTCATAGTCAATCCCGCTCACGCCGGAATTAGTCTGCTGGTTGGGTTGGATGCACCCACCGGCGCGGGCGCGAGCCGGAGCTGGTTGGCGACGGGGGCGCATGATCCCGGCATCATGCTGCTCGATCTGTTCGCCTTCGTCGGTGACAGCCTGGTGAGTTTTCAGGATCAGATCGCCGCCGAAGGCTTTCTGAGCAGCGGTAATTCGTTCCGCCGTTTTGCCGGGGACGCGACGTTGCTCGCGGCTGTGCGGCGCGGCAGTAACGACACCTTCGTCGTTTATTCATACACGAACACAGCCGCGCCGGTGTTGGTGCGCTCCAATCTGCCGCCGGGCTCGGAGTATGCTTTCGGCTCTTTCAACAACGAGCCGTATCCGCGCCTGCTCTTCTACGTCCCGGGCCAATCGAACGTCATTGTGCAGCCGCTGATTTACAATGGCTCGGATTTCGATTTCGGCGCGGCGACCGTCAACCCCTTCCCCTCTGCCGTCCAGCGGGTGTATTACTTGGCCGAACCAACCAACGGCCTCGCAGTGATCCAATTTGGTGATGGCGTAGTCGGTCTGCGTCCTCCAGCCGGCGGCGGTAGCGAACTGAGCGTCAACGTCCGCCTTGGCCAGGGAGCGGCGGGTAATGTCGTCACCGGGTTCGTGCCGCTGGGGATGGGGAAACTCGCGCTGCTTTCGGCGGGGTCGAATTCGCTCACCTCCACGTATGCGCAGGTTTTCACGCAGAACGGCAGCAACTACGTTCAGTCCAGCGGCAGCCCCCTGCCGGCCGTGACGAGTGCGGCGACGCGTGGCAACGTCTGGCTGTTCCAGCTCGAACCGTTCGTGAACAGCGGGGCGTCGCTCGTTGGCTCATTGAGCGCGCCCGCCTGGAGCAGCTCCATCATTGGTTTGCCGGGAACGCTGTCGGTGCGGGTGGAAAGCGATGGCGGTGCTGCCTCCGGGTTGGGCAGTCCCGGCACGAACAACTTTGGGACGCCCCCGACCGGCACCGCTTACGTGCTGCCCAACCAGTACCGCGAGGACGTCTCGTTCTTCAGCTACGGGCCGGTTCGCGCGCCCGAGCCCTCGGTCATCACGATTACGCCGCCGCCCGGAGCTTACGGCGGGCCAATCCAGATTTCCTTCGCCACCCAGAACGCTGGCGATCTCGTACATTACCGCCTGGCCCAGGATGCGCTATGGCAGGCATATGCGGCGCCCTTCGCGCTTACGAACGATGGGACCATTCAATACTACGGCGAGGCGGCGGGTGGAGGCCGCGGGCGAACACAAATCGCGAGTTACACCTTGGGCAACATCGTGGTGGCACCCGAACCGCTGGTGACGTTGCCGGGCAGCGACACGAATCCGCCGCCGGTCGTGAATCCGACCGTTCCACAAATCTCGGCCAACGGCACAGCGTTTTATGGCCGCCGCGCGAACAATACGGTGCCGACGATTTGGGCGATCAATCTGGATGGCAGTGGCGAAACCTTGATCACTACCGGCCGGGAGCCACGGGTGTCGCGCGACGGACGCTGGCTGGCGTTCTGGCGCGAGAACGATCCGCTGCCGAATCAATTCAGCCTGTGGCTACGCGATCTGCCGGCCGGCCAGGAAAGTCGCTGGCACACCCGCAGCAACCGGTTTGTTGGTTGTGACTGGCAGATCGACAACACAAACCTGGTCTTCGCGGCGGACGGCTTGTTCTGGAGGATTGGCGTGAACACCTCCCCCGTGGCGTTTCCGTTGAATAGCGATACCCGGCAGGGCGCGCCGGCTGTAAATCCGGTGGACGGCAGCGTGGCGTTCCAGGTCATTTACCCCGGCAGCGTTGGCCTTTACCTCGCCCCGTCCAACCTGGTAGCAAGGCAAAATCTCGGCCTGAACATCCTAAGCCCACGCTGGCCCGCGTGGTCGCCGGACGGCGGCAGCATCGTCGTCGCAGATGATCCGAACATCAGCTCTGTGCTGGATGCCGGTCGCAATCTCTGGGTGGTGAAACCCGGTGCGCAAGCGAACGTTTATCAAATCACCGCGCTGGCCGGCACCACGAACGGTTTTCCGAACGGGGCGGTGTGGTCGCCGGGCGGAAACAAGCTGGTGACTGCGGGAAGGATTGGGGGTGTGAATGGGCTGTGGGTCATTCCGGTCTCGACCGACGGCTCGGAGTGCCATTGTCAGCCACAGCTACTGCCGACATCTCCGGGCGACCCGGTTGATTTCGCCGGCTCGGTCCTGAGTTCGACCACGGGGGCGAGTGTGAGCTACACCAATCTCGGCTTGTTCATTCGTCTCGATCCTGCCGTGCTGGTAGTTTATTGGAGCACCAACTACGACGGGTTCGCGCTGGAATCGGGGGCGAGAATGGCGGCGGGTCTCTCGTGGACTCCCGTGACCGGGCCGTATTTCCGCGCCGGGCCGTATTTCGAATACCACGAATCGCGCGCCACGCTGGCCACCCAACGATACTTCCGGCTGCGGTATCCCAGCGTGCTTGTGCTCACGCCGCCTCAACCGCAAATGGAGTTTCATCTCGAACCCAACGCCGCCGTGATGAACTGGCCGATCAATTACGTCGGCTACACTCTGGAAGCCGCGACGAATCTCTCGCCGCCCATTCTTTGGACACCGCTCGACGGTGCGTATGTGAACACCAATGGCGCATTCGAGTATCGCCGAGCCCTACCCGGTCCGCCGCAGGAATTCTACCGCCTGCGCTGGCCTTAATCGCCGGGACCCCCGGTAGGGCTTGCCGAAACCTGCCCCAGGCAAGGCGGATTGTTAGTTTGCGCTCTAGCAGCCTGTCGGACTCTCCCGTCCAGCATGTCCAGCGAGAGGCCCCGGTCAGGCTCGTTCGATGAGGCAGGCAACCCCCGTCTGAGCGAACACACTAAGGCGTATAGAACAGTTGGTAAAAGCCCTTCTGCCCCGCAGGAATGGGCCAGGTTTGGCTTGTGGCAGTCGCCTGAATCGTGGTCGTGGTCCACTGGGAGAAATCCGCCGTCTGCCTGAGTGTGTAAGTAGTGCCGGGGATGAGGTCGCTCATGCGAAGCTGTAGGGCACTCCCCTGTCGAACGACGGCCAACACCGGCGGAACGGTGATCATGATATCATCAACGGCAAACGTGCCAGACATGGGCTGGGAATCGGTCGTTCCCTGCCAGCCTTCCACCAGGACTCGCCATTGGATGAGGTTGCCAGTATCCACGACCGCGCTGCTCCAGAACTGGCCGAAGCTGGCCTGCACCTTGGTCCACTGGGAGGAGGTCACCGGCGCAGAGGTGGTGAAATTAATAGGGTTCCCGCCCTGATCGTAAAAGGAGAGGTAAAAGACCGTGCCACCGTCCGCGACCGGGGCCAGGGTGGGATCACCTTTGAACCAGAGCGAGACCACGGCGTTGGTCGGCAACGAGAATGGGGCCACGTTGGCGGAGTAAACAGCGCCCCACGGCCATTGGCCGGTGCCGAAATCAATGGCGAGCTTCAAGGCGTTGGTGCCTTGAGGGGCCGGCGTTACAAGCGAGGCGGTGGTAGTCGTAGGCCCGCCATTCACGTAATGGTAAAAACCGAGGAGGGCCGTGGAATCCGCATAGCCTTCGAAATTATCAATCTTGGCCCGCATGGGGGCGGGCGGCGGGAATTCGATCAATGCCGTGTCACGGATCTGCAGCTCATCAACATAAATGGTGCCAGTAAAAGCAGTCCCCGCTGGGTCGCCTTGGCCGTAGAGGTAAACTTTGAACTGCACGATGTTGGACAAGTCGGGCATTCCAAGAGTGTCCCAGGTTAGGCCGATGGTGCTCGCCTGAAAATTGAACACCTGCCAGTTAGTGGTGGTTGTGGGGACGGCCCCTCCCCAGCGGCCGAACTTGCCGCTCCCATCCCAGACGTAGATGAAGAGTTGCTGGTAACTGGCATTCGTGAACGCGGGGTCGCCGGCAACCCTGAGAGTGACGTATTGAGTGGGCGCGATTGAGATCGGAGTCTGCAATGGCGTTGCGGTGAGCACGGTGGTCTGCCAGGCATTGGCAGGCATGCTGACATCCACGCGCATGGAGTTCGTGCCTGTCGAGCGATAGGCCACGTAGGACGAAAGAGTCAACGTCGTGCCCTGGTCACCGGACCACACGGCCTGCAGATCGCCATCACTTGCGTATTCTTCGAAATTTTCGACCATCATCTGCGCGTTAGCTGTAAGGCCAAACAGGCCGGCGCATAACATACTGACATAAAGGGACTTTCTTGCAGTCTTCATAAGGACAAAAGGCGTTCGAGGTTTTACTAAGGACAGGACGAGTCTAGAGGACAATCCCATGCTGTCAACCCCCCGGTCCGAGGCTCCAGGCGGGCTCGGGCGGGGTATGGCAGAATGAGGATGCGATAGAATCGTTGCAGGGCGGAGCATGCGCAGCCGGTTTTTCGTCTAAGAAACAGAGCCGCCCGGTGTCATACTGAGTGATGCACGATGTCCTCTTGCGAACAAAACGCCGGTACGGTTCTATGAGCTGACCCAAAGCGAAACAATTCGCCAAGCATGGCCCTAATGCCACCAGACCAAGCCAGCGCGGAACCGCCCAGGTGGGAATCGATCGAAGAGCTGTTTACGGCCCTCGAATCGCCCCTCCTAAGCTATTCCCTGCGCTTGGCGGGCGACTCCGGCGTTGCGGAGGACATAGTCCAGGAAGCGTTCATGAAACTACAGGCACAGTTTAACGAGGTGCGCGAGCCACGGCGGTGGCTCTATCGCACCGTGCATAATCTGGCCCTGAACCATCGACGGCAGGCCGGGAAGATCGTGCCGCTCAATCTGCCGGGGGAGGACGGCGCTCCCTATAACAACGACACCGCCGATCCCCAGCCGCTGCCGGATGAGCAAATCGCCCGCTGGGAAAGCATCGGCCTGGTGCGGCTGAGCCTGGAA
>Ga0118677_10006802_pt1 | contig 19199 bp, 12 predicted proteins | sample AliMusrvi5mmetaG_FD_86154 | JGI IMG/M metagenome (GOLD analysis project Ga0118677, IMG submission 86154) | reverse complement strand
GTCAGAAACTCTTCACCCTGGCCGCCACTGTTGGATCGCCGATGCCGCTTACACCTTCCGACCGGCTTCCTGCACTCCAGCAGGAGCGTGTTGCGGACTTGTTGCGTCAGGCGGAGACACGGAATACAGCCTTCTTCGATGAGGAGGTTAACAAACTTGACCTCTGGGCTGAGGATTTGAAGGCTGGCCTGGAACGTGAGTTGAAGGAATTGGACCGCGAGATTCGTGAAGCGCGTAAGCGCTCTACGACAGCCCCCACCCTGGCCGAGAAGGTTGAGGCGCAGAAAGAGATCCGCGAGTTGGAAAGTAAGCGGAGCCGGAAGCGGCGAGAATTGTATGACGCACAAGATGCAATTGACCGGCAACGTGATGATCTGATAATACGCATTGAACAGCAATTGCGCCAGGAGTATAAAGTTGAGTTGCTCTTTTCTATAAAATGGGGCATTCGCTGATGTTATCGCAGGTTTTCGCACGTCAAGACGGAGGATAAGAATGACTACTACGGCCACTCTTCCCGTAGAGACTACACCAGTAATAGAGAGCGGTATCTTAATAACAGACGTACGCATTACGAACTTCCGGTGCCTTCGGAGTATTGAAGTTACGTTAGACAAACTAACCGTGTTGATCGGAGAAAACAATTCGGGGAAAACCAGTTTTCTCGATGCACTCTATGCTGCAATCGGTGTCTCACGCCGGACTTTGATCGCGGAAGATATCTACTTATCACCTGGTGAAAAGTCGGCGCCGAAAAGTAGGCAAGTACTCATTGACATCCGCTTACGTCCAACAAATGATACAGGTAACAGTATTGTCAGCTTTCCAGCCGGGAGCTTCTGGTTGAAGCATTGGGGAAACGCAATTGGGCAAGACGACACTGATTGTGAATTCGTTGCGATACGGACTATTCTTGGTTGGAATGCACCGAAAGGTGAATATGTAGTTGACAGGTGCTATCTCGCCGATTGGCCATTGACACTTGAAGAGATGGGGGCAGCGAAGATTAATGCTCAGGCCGGTAAACCAAGTTCCGCATCAATCGAGCCTTTAGCAATGTATTACATGGATGCTAAGCGAGATATGCAGGAGGATATGCAGAACAGGGGGTCTTTTTGGTATAAGATGATCTCAGATCCAGGCTTGACCGAAGAAAAGATCGCCGAATTGGAGCAATCACTTTCAGAACTCAACAAGGAGATCATCACAAACAGCAAAGTGCTCGATCACATCCAAGGTCATCTTGATAGCCTATATCAGACTGTGGCATGTACCCCTGGAAGTGTCTGTATCTCCCCTTTAGCACGTCATTTGCGGGATATAAGCAAAGGCATTGATGTTTCTTTTGCAACAAAAGGTGCACAGTCATTTCCACTCGCAAGACATGGGATGGGCACGCGGAGTCTTGCCGCAGTACTAACTTTTCGCGCATATACAACATGGCGTCAGCAATCATCGGAGAATGTCGGGGTCCATCCTGTTCTAGCCCTTGAGGAACCAGAGGCACATCTCCACCCGCACGCGCAACGTGCATTATTCCGACAGATTGAACATATCCCTGGGCAACGGATTGTGAGCACACATTCCCCATACATTGCCAGTCAATCCCCTATTGCACTATTTAGGCACTTCCGTAAGGATGGGCCAGAAACAAGAATTACGGCAATCGATACAACAATCATGGGTGACGACGATATTCGGTCGATCAACACGATGGTCATGGCAACGCGGGGTGATCTGCTTTACGCAAACGCACTAGTTTTCTTTGAAGGTATCACGGAAGAGCACGCCTTGACAGAGTTCGCAAAAGCCTATTTTGGTCTTCATCCCAATGATTTAGGGATCTCAATGATCTATGTCGGTGGGGCTGGAAACTATTGGCCTTTTCTGCGGATGGCCGAAAGCTTTAGTATACCATGGTATGTCTTCTCTGATGGAGAAACTGATCCAGTGTCAAAGCTACAAGCAGCGTTAACACGGATAGGAATTACTAATGTAGCTACCAAAGCAAACATCATTATCATACCTGACGGAAAGAGCTTTGAGGAAGACATCGTCGGGGGGAGCTATGAAGATGCCGTCTGCCTTATGTTGGATATGTTCCATGAGCAAGAGAACTTTTTAGATGACTATATTACCTTATATGATGGACAGCGTAAGAAGGGTGGCGCCCCCCGTGATTATCACTCTATAGGCGGTCGTGACCGCGCAATGATAGACTGTCTCTGCAGTGGAAAAACAATGTATGGTGAGCCACTCGCAAAAGCGATTACTAGTCTCACTGATCCAGAGCGTCGTTTCCCTGCGCAGGTAAAAAAACTGCTACAAAGAATCGCTGAAGACATAGCCATTGATCGGAGATAGGAGACACGATGACTGTTCGTCTTACCGAAGTACAGAGAAAAGTTGTGGAGCATGGCGATGGCCCGCTTCTTGTTGTAGCCGGTCCAGGTTCAGGAAAGACACGAGTATTGACTGAGCGAGTAAGACACTTGCTTCAGATTGATGCAGGGCATTATCGAATACTAGCTGTCACCTTTACAAATAAGGCAGCTAATGAGATGAGAGAACGTCTTCAGGATGTCTCCGATATAACTCAAAGAGCATTCATTGGTACCCTCCATAGCTTCTGTATTGAGGTGTTGGCAAACCGAGGAAAATCTGTCGGAATAGACCATCTGCCAACTGTATTTGAGTCATATGAGGACCGTAAACGCATATTACTCAGAGCAATCATCGGTGACCATGCTTTACGGCAACAACTTAATCCGCCTCAAAACCAGAAGGAACTAAACAAATGGCTATCAGGAATGCTCGATGTAATTGATGATGCTAAGATTCAGCTCATCATGCCCGAGATGATGGATGATGACCTCACTAGAATAACCTATCAGGCATATAACGATGAGCTTCGCGCATGCGATGCTCTGGATTTCGGCGACTTACTTTTTCTCACATACCGTGTTTTCCAAGAACGTCCTTTGATAGCTGACTTTTACAGACGCCAGTATCGATACACGTGTGTGGATGAAGCACAAGACTTGAATGAGGCACAATACCAGGTAATACGCGCGCTATGCGGCCAGGAATACCGAAACGTCATGATGGTTGGTGACCCGCGTCAGGCGATTTTCGTTTGGAATGGAGCTGATCCTAAATACTTAGATATGTTCAGGGATAACTTTGACGCACAAGTAATCGAACTTCATGAGAACTTCCGATGCTCGAAAGCGGTATTGGCAGCGGCACAGCTCCTCGATGATACCTATACTATGAGTGGTGTCCTTCCTCTCGAAGGGGAAGTGAAACTAATTGTGGCCGAAGATGAAACGGATGAAGCAGTAAGGGTATTAGACTACTTTGCTTATCTGTTTGCGAATGGGCATGAGGACATTGAAGGAAACATCTCGTTTGAGCAATGTGCAATCCTGGCTAGGAACAGGTATGTATTATCAGCCATCGAAAAGGAACTGAAAGAAAGGAAGTGGCCGTATTACAAGCATTTATCCGTTCAGCGTGATTGCGAATCAGGTTTGATCGATGACTTCATCCTTCTTCTTCGGATACTAGCTAACCCACGTGACGCACTGCATCGTAGCATAATAGCGCATCGCTGGCGATGTGAGTTACCACAAGTCTCCGATGATACACAGCAGTTTCTCACCGATCTTCAGGATAGTCAACTTGGTGATGCTACAACAGCAGTTGTCATAGCTGCGAAGGCAATGGGGTATTCTGAGAATGACTTCGATATAGGCCCCGCGTTAACGTCTCTGGAGAAATATGCATCCGGTGTAGAAAGCGAAGAGGAGCGTCTACTTATTATGGAGGACATCGGTGTATGGCGTAGGCATTGGGAGTCCTTCCTACGATCACAGCCTGGTGGCCAGCATCACCTGCCATTGTTTCTCAGCCAAGTGGCAATGGGGACCACACTGCAACCTAAGCAGGAGGGGATCGTGCTTCTTACAGTACATTCGGCCAAGGGATTGGAATTCGATGTCGTCGCCATCATTGGGATGGTTGAGGGTACATTCCCTGATTACCGCGCTACAGGCGCAGCCTTGCAGGAAGAAAAGCGTAATGCCTTTGTTGCCGTGACAAGGTCGCGCCGACTGCTATTACTTTCGTATCCCAAACAGAAGCGCATGCCATGGGGAGATATAAAAGCACAATTACCATCTCGCTTCTTGCAGGTTATGGAGTTAGCTTATAGTACTGTCCATCAGTATCGTTAGGATTTTTGATCGAGTATAGGAATCTATGCAATATGGGAAATCACAACCGTCTCGAACTCACCTGGATCGGCAAAGATATCGTGCCACGGCTGGAGCCGCGGATTCTGCTGGAGGACCCGGAACTGTCCTACCACGCATCGCACCGCGTCTCTGAGGATGACATCTTCGATAACCGGCTCATCTTCGGCGATAACCTGCTGGCGCTTAAGGCGCTGGAGCAGGAGTTTACCGGGAAAGTGAAGTGTATCTTTATAGATCCACCTTATAATACTGGGTCAGCATTTGAACATTACGATGATGGGATTGAACACTCGCTTTGGTTGACTATGATGCGTGATCGACTCGAAATGTTGAAGCGATTGCTCTCCCCAGATGGATCACTGTGGATCACGATTGATGATAATGAGGCACATTACCTCAAGGTGTTATGTGATGAGATCTTCGGAAGAGTGAATTTTGTAGCGAATGTTATCTGGGAAAAAGCCGATTCTCCACGCAACTCCGCTCGGCAGTTCTCTACTGACCATGACCATGTATTCGTTTTCTCACGAAATCCTGAATGGGTACCTAACCGCTTGGCGCGTACTGATGAAGCTAACGCCATCTATTTGAATCCTGATAATGATCCGCGTGGTCCTTGGTTACCGGGTGATCCTTACGCAAATAAACCCTATTCTAAAGGGAAGTATTCGGTTACGGGACCATCAGGTAGAGTGTTTTCACCACCACCGGGTAGATTTTGGCGAATTGCTGAAGAGAAATTACGCGAACTGGATGAAGATGGGCGAATATGGTGGGGGCCAACCGGAGCAGCGCGACCAAGCATAAAACGTTATCTATCGGAAGTCGGTGATCTTGTTCCGCGTACATTGTGGTCGAAGGAGGATGTGGGTAGCAATCGAACTTCGAAGAATGAAATGCGAGCACTATTTCCTGGGGATACTTCTTTTGCCACACCAAAACCGGAAAGACTAATTGAGCGGGTACTTAGTATTGCTACCTGTCCTGGTGATATTGTTCTCGATTCATTTGCTGGCTCTGGTACGACTGGTGCTGTCGCACACAAAATGGGTAGACGATGGATAATGGTTGAACTTGGCGAGCATTGCCAGACGTTAATCATCCCTCGATTGCAAAAAGTAATAACCGGAGAAGATCCTGGCGGAATCACAAGAGCTGTTGAATGGAAAGGTGGTGGAGGCTTTCGCTATTACCGGCTGGCACCTTCGCTGCTGGAGCAGGACAAGTACGGCATGTGGGTCATCAATCGCGCGTATAATGCTGAGATGCTGGCGGAAGCGATGTGCAAGCATGAGGGTTTCACCTATGCACCGAGCGAGACGGTATACTGGCAGCATGGTTTCTCCACCGAGCGTGACTTTATCTATGTGACGGCACAGACGCTTTGCTTTGAGCGGCTGGCGCAGTTATGTGAAGAGGTTGGTGACGACCGCACGCTACTGGTCTGTTGCACAGCCTGGCAGGGCAATGTTGCTGAATTCACCAACTTGACGCTAAAGAAGATTCCGAATGCCGTGTTGAGCCGCTGCGAGTTCGCGCATGACGATTACAGCTTGCAGGTCAGCAATCTGCCAATGGCACCGAAAAAATCGCCTGTCGCGGATGAACCACCCGGAAAGCAAGGTAGCAAGCCAATATCACCCGGAGATTCAGGATCGCTGTTGCTGTTCGTGGAAGGGGGCAAGGCATGAATCACTATGTTAATACCATTTGTGGCCGCTTGAGCCTACGTCCGCCTCAGCGTGAATCGCTGGAGATCCTCGACCGGGTGATCGAGATTCTTCCGCCGCAAAAGGAAAGGGATCTGGCGCAGGCGCAAGCCGTGCTCCAGTCTGAATTCCCGACCGTCACCGACTTCGAGCGCGATTTCCCCTCGCTGTGTTTCGCGTTGGCGACCGGCGTCGGCAAGACACGGCTGATGGGCGCCTTCGTCTCCTATCTCTATCTGGCGCATAACATCCGGCATTTCTTCGTGTTGGCGCCGAATCTGACCATCTACACCAAGCTCAAAACCGATTTCACCCCTGGTACCCCGAAGTATGTGCTGCAGGGGATCGCCGAGTTTGCCACCACCCCACCGGAGATTATCACTGGCGATGACTACACGGATGGACGCACACTCTTCCGCAATCTGGAGGAGGGAGTGCATATTAACATCTTCAACATCTCCAAGATCAACGCAGAGGTGCGCGGTGGCAGTATGCCGCGCATAAAACGGCTCTCCGAATATATCGGCCAGAGCTACTTCGACTACCTCGCCAGTCTCGACGACCTGGTGATGATCATGGATGAATCGCACCGCTACCGCGCCAGCGCCGGTGTGCGCGCCATCAATGAGCTACGACCTATCCTCGGGTTGGAACTCACCGCCACGCCGCAGGTGGAAACCGCCGGTGCATCGACTCCGTTCCGCAACGTCATCTACAGCTACCCGCTCGCCAGCGCACTGGATGATGGCTTTGTCAAAGAGCCAGCAGTCGCCACTCGTGAGAATTTCATTGCCAGCGCCTACACCCCCGAGCAGCTTGAGCGCCTGAAGCTGGAAGACGGTATTCGCGTCCACGAGGATACGAAAGTCGAACTTGAAGTGTATGCCCGTCAGCATGACTTGCCGGTAGTGAAGCCGTTCATGCTGATCGTCGCCCAGGATACTGAGCATGCCGGTAGCCTGCTGGCAACGATTCAAGGCGATGATTTCTTTGACGGGCGTTATCGTGATCGAGTCATCACCGTGCATTCCAATCAGCGCGGCGAAGAGCGGGATGAAACAGTGGAACGCCTTTTAACCGTAGAGCGCGCGGATAACCCGACCGAGATCGTGATTCACGTCAATATGCTGAAAGAGGGATGGGACGTCACAAACCTGTATACTATCGTGCCGTTGCGCGCGGCCAACTCCCGTACGCTGGTCGAACAGTCCATCGGTCGCGGGTTGCGCCTTCCTTATGGCAAGCGCGTCGGCGTGCCAGCGGTTGATCGTCTCACCATCATCGCCCATGACCGCTTCCAGGAAATCGTTGACGAAGCCCATAACCCGAACTCCATCATCCGTATCGGCGTGGTGATCGGACGGGACATTGCCATTGAGCGTCGGCAAACCGTGGTGGTGCCCCCGCTCATTGAGGCCCAGATTAACACACCGATTATCCCAGGAGGCGGACAGGCTACTATCGCGTTCCCAACCCCCGCCGAGCAGGAAGTCGCCAGGGTCGCGCTTCAAGTGATCAAGCGTTATGAGTTTTTGCCGTCATCAGTTTCGCTGCGAGGTGAAGCCCGGCAGGCCGAACTGGTACGGGAAGTAGAGGCATTGTATACCCCGGAGCAAGGCGAGCTTGAAGGCACCACTGTGCAGCCGGACATTCGCCAGGTTGTGACTAAAGTCGTGGATCTGTTGATCGAGCGCTCTATTGACATCCCGCGAATCGTCATCGTCCCGAAAGGCACAGTGACCATCGGCTACCGAAATTTCGACCTGGACGTTTCCGGCATTCGCTTACTGCCCGTTGACCACGCCATCCTTATCCAGCATCTACATGACGACACGCGGGAGCGCCTGGTTAGCGACGGCGGCATCACGGAAGAGCCGCGCCCGGAGAACTATGTGGTCCGGTGCTTGATGGACTACTCAGATATTTCCTATGACGACCATGCTGAACTATTGTTTTCGCTGGCTGGTCAGGTTGTTGCCCACCTGCGCACATACCTCACGGGCGAGGACGACGTACTCAACGTACTGCAGTTCTACCAACGAAAGCTTGCCAGCCTGGTGCATACGCAACTGGCAGCCCACCGAGAAGAACGCGCAACGGAATACGTCGCCCAGGTGAACCGAGGATTCACAACACTGCGCTCAAATAACTATTCGATCTCGGCCAATGAAGCCGTCCGCAACTTCCGCTCCCCGGTGAGTGAGACACAGCTTATCCGCGGTATGCTCTTCGGGGGTTTCCGGCACTGCCTATACCCCACGCAGAAATTTGACTCGGATACTGAACGCCGCTTCGCCATGATCCTGGAGGATGAGAAGGATGTACTCAAATGGTTCAAGCCAGCGCCTGGCCAGTTCCGTATCTTCTACCACAGCGACCAGGCATATGAGCCGGACTTCGTTGTTGAAACCAGAACCACCAAGTTTATCTGCGAGCCCAAACGCGCCGACCAGATTGATACCAATGATGTCCAAGCCAAAGCCCGCGCCGCCACCGCCTGGTGCAAACACGCCACCGAACATGAACTGCAAAACGGCGGTAAACCCTGGAAGTACATACTCATCCCGCACGATGCAATCACCGCAAGCGCAACGCTGCAGGGGTTGGTGGTGCGGTTTGCGCAGTAATGCCTGATTTTGCGCAGTAATGCCTGATATAGAGAATACGAACAGAGGCAATAGGGGCAACGTAATATCGCCGCAGGAGATTGGCGAACTGTGAATTAGCTAGCGGTGACTAGCGATGGAGTTTAGTTATCGGCAATTCAGCCGATGATCGAGAGGTAACAATGGCAGAAGAACAGATGAGCTTCTATGTGCTCATAGCAAGTGAACAGATGAGCAATGATGGTGAAGTTATACCTGCCTCTACGGTTTTATCGGCGCTCGTCGCAAGAGGTAAGTGGTTTCTAACCTCATACGCACCTTATCGCCAAGTTTATCACGAAGGTGATCGAGTCATATTCTACTTAGCCGGTCGGAAACACCGCTACTTCGCTGGTACGGCAATCATTGCAGACAAAGCAAAGCCCATCACAGCATCGGAAGAAGCCCTCCTTGCAAAACTAGGCTTATATGGATTCGAGTATGAGCTTCAGCTTGATGAGATTGTGGTGTGGGATGTACCAGTACCAATTCTTCAACTTGTCGAAAGGCTTGATTTTATCAAGGACAAGAAGAACTACGGACTTAACCTACGGCAGGCGGCAGCACGTATTAGCTCAAAGGATTACAACGTTATAATATATTGCCACTCTTCATAGTACTACTACCGCGTTTGGCGAAAGTCGACTCGGACCTATGCTCATCGCAACTCGGTATCCTGGAGAGCGCTTTACGACTGATTCGAGTTCAGTTTTCATCGCTCTCAGACAGATGCAAGTTCAACGTAACTTAGTACCCGAGAGAGCGATATACAGGCGTTTCGTGTTCATAATACGTCTCTCTCGGATACCAATGCCCGCATCCACACTTTTCTAGATCGGTCTTCGGAGTAGAGGTCCGGTAGCGGGTTAACAATAATATTCAGGCCAGACAGGAGCCAGGTATGGATTCAACATCCCCAGAGCGACAGAGAGACTTTCTATCCCAATGCTATTTCGATACGGAGAAGCCGGATATTGACAGCTTTCTCTCTCGTGCCTATCTGGATATGTGTAGGACGTTTCGTGGTATCGCCGCGCTCGATACGGGCAGGGAGATTACAGATAATGCGCGCGGATTGCTAAAGAATCACTTCCAATGTCTCCAGAAACGCGATGCATCGGGTAATCTCTTTGATACGTTTGATGGCTGGCATCGGGATACTGTGTCGGCGCTGAAAGCCCATTACGAGGACACGCTGAAAGATCATCCTGATGTCTGTATGACTGTCGGCCAGGCGCAGAAGTGGATCAACATGACGATGAAGTATTGCTGGGTGTGCGGCGGAACTGACCTGCAGCAAAAGCTGTTGCCATGGTTTGCGGTTGCACATATCCCGGTTGACAGCATTGTCCTTGATATCGCAAAGCAACACGATATAACTTACCCACAGGCACCGTGGTCGAAGTGGAATGACTACGATCAGTACCTGGTATTCCAACAAGACGTACGCACTGTCGCTACTGGACAGCCGGTGTCCCCTCTCGAACTTGAGTATATCTGGTGGTCCAATAACCGGCAACAGGCGCCGGGTGCTCGCGTTCATGTAGCATGGTTCGCGAAGACAATTTAGTGTCAGTCAAATAAAGCCAATACTCAGGCATGTTATAGAGTTACACAATTCGCTATTCTGGAGGGCAAACATGGACAACAATAAGATGATTCCTTTACAGGAAGCTGCTGACTACCTTGGCTACACCAATAGAATACTGGTAGCCGCTATCGCGGAGCAAATACTTACTGGTATGATGAGACCCGGCAATCAAGAGATCTGCTTTGATGCAGACGAAATTAAGCGTTTCAAACTTAGCGGTGCTAACCTGCTAGATTTGTTGGAAGCAAAAGGGGTTATAGTCCGATCCGCAAATATGGCTGAAAAGGTATTGTCTCTGGAGAAAGCAGCGGTTTACCTGGACTGTAATCCAATTATGTTGACTCGCGCTGTTGAGTCAAAACTCCTCGTTCGGGTGACCTGTGAATGTGAAGGGATCTATCTTGATATTGACGAAGTGGAACAACTTAAAATCGATGGAGTAACAAAACTATATAGTAAGATGATAAAAATGGGGGCGATAGTCCAGGCAGAACCGCCTGAAGGATCTCGGGTGTTGCAGAAGTCACAATTAATGCCCGGAAAACCATATCCCCTATTATATGATAAGGATATTAATACTGTACAGGTTAATGACTTCATGCGTCTTTTCAATGCAGCCTTTGACCGTATTCCGCAGAAGGCGAGAGAAGTGCTGCTGACTCATTTTGATGCAGAATGTGAGGTTAAACTCCTCTCACGACATTGTGGAGGCTTTAAGATCTCGAAACAGGACTATTACTTCGCCTTCTCGTCAGGAGGACATACCTTCTGTTTTCATAATGAAATCATAAAAGTTCTCTCCGACGCGGAGTACCTATCCAAGGGAATCCTTTTCCCCAGCGAACCATATCCAGCGGAATTGGTAATAAGTCACGAGCTAGCCCATGCTTACCGCAATGCGATGTGTTTACATGAAACGACCGGTGAGGCAGAAGAGAAAGCTATCTATGCTCTACTAAAACGATGGTATAGCCCAATGGCGTTCCAACGCTACCAGCAAGCCTTGATCTATTTCGACAAAGATCTGGTAGATATCATCGACAGAACGGCCGTATCTACTTCTAAGAAGTGATGGAACTTCTCGAAAGACTAGAAGATCTTATCAGGAGTCTGAAAGGAGGCGTACGATATGGAACCACGAAAGAAGGACCTGCTGGAAACTTGGGCTGACTGGGCAAACTTGCAACCTCAGTCAGGGCCGTTTATCCTCGACGCTGATCGAGAGGTGCTGCTGGACAGACAAGCAAATAGTGTCACGTATCATAGCTGGTGCGAGGCCTCGAACGCCCACGATCTTTGCGCGCCGGACGACAGCAGGCTGCATCTCGGTCTTCTGCCGGAGCCGTTCGTTGGCGACATCCGCAACGCGTCGATCTACATTCTGCTGTTGAATCCCGGTGTGGACCCGAGCGCCTACTTCGGCGAGTACGAGGTGACTGAGTTCCGCGAAGCCCTGATCGTCAATCTGCAACAGCGCTCACAGAGGAATCCCTTTATCGGGCTCGACCCGCAGTTCGCCTGGCACGGCATCTTCCGCTGGTGGCAGCAGAAGTTGGCCGGGGTGACACAGTGCTTGGCCAATGAGCGCGGCTTGTCTATCGCTGAGGCTCGATCGTGCCTGTGTTCTGCCATCGCCAGCATCGAACTTTTCCCCTATCCCAGTCCGTCTTTCCGCGACGGGGGCGGATTTCTCGAAATTCCCTCGGTGAAACTCGCCCGCGACTTTGTCTTGGAGAGCGAGTTCATCCTCCCACGTGTTGAACGCGGTGAGGCCATCGTCATCGTGATGCGCAAAGTGGACTTGTGGAACCTTCCAGACATGCCCGGCGTGATCAAGTACGATAGAAAGGAGGCTCGCGGGGCGCACCTTTCGCCCAACAGCCGTGGCGGGAAGGCGATTCTCGATCATCTTCGTGACAGAATCTGCCCCAGTTGCACGGCTTCGTGAGGGTGAGCAATGCCGCATGCTTGCGTTGTTCCATTAACGGATAGAGGGTGAGATTATGACACAGTTTCCTAAAGATCTACTTGAGGAAGCAAAACGGATCTTTGAACCTCAATATGGGCATGCTCTCACGGACGAAGATGCCAGAGAGATTCTCGAAAACTTGGTCGGTTATTTTGATATACTCATAGAGTGGGATGCCAAACGGCGTAAGGAAAGGTCTGAAGCTGATTCATCATCAGCGATGTGATAACCGCCCAGGAAAGGAGTCTGCTCATGACGAACGGACGTCAATCGGTAATGGTCACACAGTATGTAACCGGATCGCCTGTTAATACCTCAACGCTACGAAGGTTGGCGTATGAGATACAATACGCTATGTCCGGCTTCATAACCCAAGACTGGTTAAAACTGCTGGGGAGCACCGCAGCTCTAGCAGCCAGAGCTACAGCCATCTCGAAAATTAATACTCTAAAGACTGTAGGTAAAGCAGTTTCAACTACAGTGAAGCGCTACTCACAGCAAGGCGTGGCAACTGCAGCACAGGATGATTTGAATGCTTTCAAACAGTCGGTGAGCAATTTACCTGCTCAAATTCAGAGAAGCATCCAGGCATTCCAAATGATGTCCCCAAAAGCGCAGCGAGAACAGGTTTCCTCGCTCTTATTAACGATGATCCTGTTTTGGGCTGCTGCAGGTGGGAGTGATCTCGAAGGCGGGTTACCGGATACAGATTTACTCCTTGGACCTGGTTTTCATCGCAATGTCTTCTCCCATACGATCTTTCTCGGTCTGGGCATGGAGTTTGCAATGCGGATGGGGATCGCAATACTATCAGAGATTCATAGCCATCTTCCCAGCAGGCATGCCTTGGTGTGGGATACTGTTCATGACTTCGTAGAAAAGAACAAGACTTTAGCCGTCAGTGCCGTATGGGCAGGAATAGGATTGCATTTCCTTAAGGATGCCAATCTTTTTGCTCACGCCACCAAGCCTTATGTAGGTTTGCCAGGAACTCATCCAATGAAGGTGCATCAAACCTTGTTTGCAGCAAACGGTGCCGCCTGCGAAGCTATTGCCGCGACAACTAAGCCATGAGCGATTTGAATTGTCATAACCGAAAGCCGGAACGTCTCCCGCGGAGGTTGTAACGATGGCAAAGAATGATTGGCTTTGGATTCCGAGACCTGTACCCTGCGCCTGGATGCTGGCGATGCTCCCGGTGTACTTTCTGCTCTGGTGGATCATCAACGGTATTATCAAGCCTTCTTATCCTGCGTTCGCGCGAAACTATCTGCTCACGAAGCCAGGGGAGTTTTTCGGACCCGATACGCCGGGGAAGATTTTGTGGCAGTCGTTCATCGCAATCGCAGTTATCGCAGGCATTGTATCGATCATCTACTATTGCACGAAATAGCCAGTCCATGTTGTGCGACGAATATCTCGGAGTGGCGGTAGACGCTACTTGCGCGTGCCTGATAGTAGGCTAAAATTCACCCTAATTTCAATGAAAGGAGATGCTGCACTCCAGTGAGGGTGCCCGACCTGTCCGTCACCGCAGCAGGAATGCAAATGCTGGCGGGCGAATGTACTTAAACTGGACCTGGCAAAACAGGCCAGGAAATGACGCATAACGCGCCAATCAAACACGAAAGGAGAATGCGTAGTAGTAATCCCTTGCGGTATTCGTCGGTCATGGGCTAATGTGGTAGGGAAAAAGAGCCGTTTCACGCTCAAATCGAGGTTGGAAGATCGATTCTGTATAGCAAACAGATGATGGGCTGACTCTTAATCCCAAGGTCGTAGGTTCGAATCCTACACGATCCACCACCCTCTTTACGTTCAAATCCCTCCCTCTAAGCCCATATTTTCACCCGATGTTTGCCTCAATCCCTTGGTGCTACGCGACCGAACATGCCAAGAGAATCTAAGTCACACGTTGTTTCTGATCGTAAATCCCCCTCTGTAGGGGATTCTCGATCCCCTGGTGTTTCTGAAGCTGGAATGACTGTTAAGCAGATGTCCGTGTTATTTTTAGCACGATGCCGGGCTGAACGGTTATCCGCTTTGAAGATGACGAGAAAGCAACAGCATTCGAGCGATATCTGAAAACCGGATCCGGTTGGGCGTTCGCCAACCACCATTTATGGTAAAATGCCCTCCATGGCGCGAAGGCAGGCGTTTTCGTATATGGGCTAATGCGCAGAGCTACGCCTGGCAGGCTGATGCGATGTATGACACTACCTCCTACACAGCGCCATCAAGCTGAATCGCATCAACGTCCGTTTCCCCGCGCTACACCCCCACCGTAATGTCCCCCAACACATGGGCAAACGCCAACAGCCTTCCCTACCGCTTGACGTACCGGGGAAAGCAATGCTACAGTGTTGACACAGATTCAACCATATTCCTTGGTTTGAAATGTCCGACAGCGCTTTGAACACGACCCCGCACGACTGGTAACGGAATGAGTAATAACCGTGCCCGAATCACCGGGCACGGTACATCGGTTCGTCTCTGCAAAAAGGAGGTCCACCGTGTTCACCGTACGTTTGCGCATGGTCAACAAAATCGCGCAATGCATCTTCCTGGCAGGCATTTGCTGCTTGCCGTCCTGTCTCCTCCCCTCGCGGGCATCCGCTGAGGACGTCGATCCGCTTGCGGTCCTGGCAAAGCAACCGGCCAGCCTGGCCGACGCACCCCTGACGTTCACCGTGATCACGCAACGAAGAATGATCAACGGCAACTATAAATACGTGGGGTGGACGCCGGTGATCGAAGGGCGCATCCTTGGCCGGAATCGGAAAGGCGATGCGGTCATCGTCGAACTGTCGCAGAATGGCAAATTGCTGCGCACCCTGCGGTTTGGGCTTTCCGGCACGAACCCGGCCAGGAATGAATGGTACGAGGACTGGGCCATTCGCGGCGATGACGTGAAAGACATGCTGACGGCGGTGGGGAAAATAACCGCGACCTTCAAATACTACGATGATGCCGACGAGAAGACTCGCGCACTGTCCACCCGGCAGTTTACCGTGGTACGCACGGTGACCTATGAAGACGGAGCGAATGCCTGGAAGTACGGCTCGCTGAACGATGATCTGCTGGGATTCAGCTATATCGTCCAACGCACGCCGGAAGTCCTCGCTCCGGGGTATGTCTGGCTGTACGCCTGGATGCAGTTGCAGCACGATTCCGACGTGAAGGATGTCAGTTACCGCATCGAAGTGGATGGCGCGCGCGTCGATTTACCGGATGGTTTTGATGCCAATGGCAATCACGAGACCATTACGACGCTCGATCAGTTGGAGTATATCTACCGGAAAGACCGCAAGGATACCTTCACCAATCGGTATAATATGTATCTCGTGGCCTTCCACCCGTACCTGTCCTGGGGTAAGAAAGAGGCACGAGACAACACGCTGTATTTCATCGATCATCCGGGGAAATGGGTAATCAAGATCCGCCTGAAAGGGCAGGTCGCCCGCGAGTTACACTTCACCGTGCTCCCGGACGGCACGATTGCCCCGCACCCCGAGCAAGACGCGACCAAGCCGGGCTTCCTGAACCTTGGCCCGAACCGTTTCTTCGCGGAGACATATTTCGCAAACCCCAACGTGACGGATGTCCGCTTCAACCCGGATGCCATCCGCGCCGGCATGCTCTACGGGCGACCGTGGATCAGCGATGATGTCAAAAAGAATATGCTCCCCGTCTTGCCGCCGAAAAAAACCGGCAACCCTGTCTTCCCGCAACCCACGCTGCCGCCCACGAAATAGCAAACTAGACGCCGGCGTCCTCTGCAACGAGGGCGCCGGCGATCTCCTCTGATCCGTTCTCCCACCACAGCACTAATCTCCCACAAGCTCACATCGTGATGGCAAGATTACTATTCAATGAATTTTCATTCGTATGATTGACTATGCTTCTTTTTATCGATATTATCTAGCAGTAAAGCAATCGCCTTATATAGTTAACCCCGAAGTCATCATGCCGGCGCTCGCTGGCTGATGCAGCAAGGCTTTTACGATTCTCATCCCCCGGGACGGTATCCCGGAGCGCTTGTCATCGATCAAAAGGAGCCTGTCATGTTGTCGCATCGTTCTTCCGGTCTTTTCCACCTGTTGTTCGCGCTGTTGGTGTGCATGCTGTGTACGGTCGTGCCGGCGCAGAAGTTGCAGCCGATACCAGCGAGTCCCGTACTCCTGTCAGCGCCACCAATGCTGCCTTTCTGTGGTACGACACCATGGGTCATGCAGTCTCTTTTGCTTGGGACCCCAGGGAGCAGTTATGACCTGCGCGCGCAGGGGAAACTATCGCCTGTAAGCACGCAAAGCTCGTTGAACGTCGGTTGGGCCTTCGCCACCATGACCTCACTTGAGTCCGGCCTGCTACCTGGCGAAATGAACGATTTCTCGGAAGAGAATCTGTTGCGTTGCCACGGGTTTGATTTAGGGCCGAATGCCGGCGGCAATATCTTCATGTCAGCCGCCTACCTCACACGCTGGGGCGGTCCGGTAAACGAGGCGGATGACCCGTTTGATGGATCGTCGCCGGCAGCGGGGACACTGCCCCCGCGCAAGCATGTCCAGGAGGTTGTCATGCTCCCCTGGCGTAACAATGCGCTGGATAATGATGGGATCAAGCAGGCTTTGATGGACTACGGCGCCGTGCAAATCTCCATGCATTGGGAGGATGAATGGTTTAATAATGCCACCAATGCCTACTACTACACAGGAACCGCGATGCGGAATTATGACGTGGCGATCGTCGGGTGGGATGATTACTACAGCCGGGAGCATTTCCTGACTCAACCGGCAGGGGATGGAGCGTTCATTGCCAGAAATAGTAAGGCTGGCGGATATTTTTACCTGTCGTATTACGACACCAAGGCAGCCCGTGAGACTTTTAATGCTGTCTTTCCCAATGCAGAGGCAACGTCCAATTACACCAATATTTACCAGTATGACCCATACGGCTGGGTGAATCCGTTCGGGTATGATCCGGTGAATTTCCAGGGCAGCCCTTCTATCTGGGCGTCGAATGTTTTTACCGCCCAGGGGGCAGAAATGCTCAAGGCGGTGGGCTTCTACACCACCGCACAAACGGCGACGGTCGAGGTGCGCATTTACCTGAATCCCGCTGCATCCCCCACCTCCGGTACGCTAGCCTTGACGATGACGGATATCCCGCTTTCGTTTATGGGCTACCATACCGTGCCATTGGCGACGCCGGTGGCCTTGGCGGCGGGACAACGCTTTTCGGTCGTGCTGAAGATCCTCAACACCGATGCCAACTCCTGGTATTACGGCAATCCGCTGGCTATCGAGAATCCATCAGCTAACTACAGCAGCCAAGCACGGGCATCCGCCGGCCAGAGCTTCTTTAGCGCAAACGGCAGTGCCTGGCTCGATCTGACATCCTCCATTGCGAATACCAATGCCTGTATTAAAGCCTATTCCGCGGGTGATGCCGCCCCAACGGCGGTGAATGATAGCTACGCCGCCGTACAGGAGGCGCAATTGGCAATCAACGCTGCGAATGGCGTGTTGGTGAACGATTCCGACCCGGATGCCGGTGATACATTGGTCGCGGAACTCGTCTCGGGCCCGGTCAATGCCGCAAACTTTACCCTGAACAGTGATGGGTCATTCACTTATACCGGCAAGGACGGTTTCTCCGGCGACGACACGTTTACCTATAAGGCGAAAGACCCGTCCGGCGTTGGCTCCAATGTGGCGACGGTCACCCTCCACGTCTCGCATGTGAATCATGCGCCTGTGGCGAACGACGACAGCTACAATACCACACAGGAGACGGCACTGAGCGTGACCGCTGCTGATGGCGTGCTGAAGAACGATACCAATGCCGATGTCGGCGATACCAGAATCGTTCAACTGGTCACCAGTCCCAGTAATGCGTTAAATTTCAGCCTGAATAACGATGGATCGTTCAGTTATACCGGGAAAATCGACTATTTCGGTGACGACACCTTTACCTACAAAGCCAGAGATGCGGCCGGTTTGTACTCCAATATCGCGACCGTGACGATCCATGTCGCGCACCTGAACCATGCACCCGAGGCAATTATTGATAGTTTCGACGTCATGCAGGCGAGGACGCTCACGGTCGCTGCCGTCAATGGCGTGTTGAGCAACGATATCGACAGTGATGCCGACGATACCCTGATCGCTGTACTTGTGACTGCACCCGGGAACGCCGCCAGTTTTACCCTCAACAGCGACGGGTCGTTTAGCTACATCGGGACACACGACTTCTTCGGCAATGACACCTTCACCTACAAGGCGAAAGATGCCGCCGGCGCCTATTCCAATGTAGTCACGGTCACCCTTCGGGTGGCGATGAACCATGCCCCGGTGAGCGTTAACGATCAATATTCCGTTCGGCAGGAACGGGCACTTACGGTGAATGCCGCTAATGGCGTGCTGCATAACGATTACGATAACGATGCCGATGACACGCTGACGGTCGAACTGGTCGATGCTCCGCTGAACGCAGGGCACTTCATATTACAGAACAATGGGGCGTTCACCTATACCGGAAAAGAGGGTTTTTACGGCGATGATACGTTCACATATAAAGTGAAAGATATCATCGGTACCTATTCCAATGTGGCAACAGTCACCATTCATGTGCTGATGAACCAAGCCCCGGTGGCTATTCCTGACAGTTATTCCATCATGCAGGAGCGGACGTTGACAGTCAATACTGCTGATGGTGTGTTGTCGAACGACACGGATGCCGACGCCGGCGATACCAGGACGGTCGAACTGGTCGATGCTCCGGAACATGCCGCGACCTTTCTGCTGAGTAGCGAAGGGTCGTTTGTCTATGCCGGCAATATCGGTTTCGTCGGCGATGACACGTTTACTTATAAAGCGAAAGATGCGCTCGGCGCCTACTCGAACGTGGTCACGGTCTATATCCGCATCCCAAATTCGCTGCACCCGAAGAGCTATTACAATGACACGAGCAAGGACGCCGGCAGCCAGGCGAACCTGCTCATTCGCGATGCGGTGGGCATTATGA
>Ga0118677_10006800_pt1 | contig 19202 bp, 7 predicted proteins | sample AliMusrvi5mmetaG_FD_86154 | JGI IMG/M metagenome (GOLD analysis project Ga0118677, IMG submission 86154) | reverse complement strand
CTTCAACCCAAACGCAAGTTTCTAGCAGTAGTAATGAAAAACCTGTTGCGTCTTGCGATGGTGTCCGTCTTGTTTACCGGGCCGCTTTGCGCTGCGGAAAGTGACTCCAAGACAGCTCAAGAGATCGAGTATGTCCAGCAGCTAATCAAGAGTGCTGGTGAACTGCGCGAAAAGTGCCAGCAGGATCCGCAGCGGCCCACGTATCACTTTATGGGGCCGGAGAACTACAACTGTCCGTTCGATCCCCATGGCTGCATTTACTGGAAAGGTAGATACCACATCTTCTACCCCCGTTTTCCAGACGGTGTCTCTTCCTGGGGCCATGCATCCAGCATGGACCTCGTGCATTGGACCTACCACCCGATGGCCTTGGGCATTTCTCGCGGCGATCCGGAAGAACAAGTGTACGCCGGAGGATCGCTGGTGAACAAGGATGGCGTTCCTACCCTGATCTATCGCGGAGGCGGTGCCGGCACCTGCATCGCCACAAGCCGTGATGACGGACTTATCCATTGGACCAAACATCCCGCAAACCCGGTCATTCCCATGCTCAAAAAGGGAGATCCCGAGTACGGAAAGTATTTCTTATATGATACATGCGGCTGGGTGGACGGGGATTTCCACTATTCCCTGAGCGGCAACATCATTGATGCGCCACCGAAGGCAAACGGTGACATCGCGTGGCTCTTCCGATCCCGCGACATGATTCACTGGGAGTACGTGCATCCCTTCTACAAGTCTGAACGGCGATGGACAGGTGTCGAGGAGGACTGTTCCTGTCCGGATTTCTTCCCCCTGGGTGATAAGCACGTGCTGATGTTCATCAGTCACCACCGAGGCACCCAGTACTACATCGGTCGGTATGAGAAGGAAACATTCTATCCGGAGCAACACGCCCGAATGAACTGGCCTGGAGGATCCTGTTTTGCTCAGGAGAGCCTGTTGGACGGAAACGGCCGGCGCATCTTCTGGGCCTGGGTGGCTGACCAGCGGACACGCAAGGCGGCATTGCTCAGCGGTTGGGCGGGCGTGTTGACCCTGCCGCGTGTGCTTTCCCTGGCCGGGGACGGCGGGATGCGGATCGAGCCTGCCGAGGAACTGGAGATGCTGCGGTCCGATCACCGCCGCCACGAAAAGTTGCAGATCGCCGCCGATTCGGAATTGGTGCTGGACGATGTATCGGGGGATTGCTTGGAACTCTCGCTAGAGGTGGACCTGACGGGGGCGAGGCAGTTCGGGGTGAAGGTCCGGTGTTCTCCGGATGGTGAAGAACAGACATCCATAGTGTATGACCCGGCCGCGAAGTCCCTAACGGTGGACACCACACGCTCCACGCTCAGCAAAGACGTTGTGCAACCGTGGCCGCTCCCGATTATGGCGTTCTTTACAGATGAACCCCTTGCCTTCGGCAGAAAGGACGTTCGCATCCAGGTAGCCCCCTTCGAATTGCCCGCGGGCGAACCGTTGCGATTGCGCATATTTCTGGACCGGTCGATGCTCGAGGTTTTCGCCAATCAGCGGCAGTGCGTCACGCAAAGAATTTATCCTGCCCGGAACGACAGCATGCAGGTGGTGCTCTTCAGTCGGGGAGGTGACGCCATGGTGCGCAGGGTCGACGCATGGAAGATGTCCGCCTCCAACCCCTGGTGATGCAGAGACTTTGTGGTTCTCTCACCATTACTCGCAGTCAACAAATGTCATGAAAATCAAATCTCTGTTAGCCGGTATGCGTGTAGGACTCATGTTGCTAGCCCTATGCGGGCTGACTGGCCCCGGTCACGGCGAATCCCAGAGCGACGAGCGCATGGCGGGTTTGCGCGAGCATGTTTCCGCCGTGCCGGGACCGAAGCAGAAACTGACCGTGGATCTCGGCGGCGGCGTGACAATGGAGTTCATACTCATCCGCCCCGGATTGTTCACCATGGGCGCGGACAAGGCGGCCTACAAGGTCACCCTCACCAAGCCGTTTTACCTCGGCAAATACGAGGTCACTCAGGAGCAATGGGAAAAAGTCATGGGCAACAATCCCAGCGACTTCAAGGGCGCGAAGAATCCGGTCGAGCAGGTGAGTTATACTGATTGCCAGAGCTTCGTGGCGAAGTTGAAGGAGAAAGTGCCGGGCCAGACGTTCCGGTTGCCGACGGAAGCCGAGTGGGAATACTCATGCCGTGGCGGCACTGCCGGCAACTATTGTTACGGCGACGGCGAGGGTTCCCTGGCCGAATACGCATGGTACTCTAGCAACTCCAATAACACGACCCATCCGGTTGGCGAAAAGAAGCCGAACGCCTGGGGTTTATATGACATGCATGGCAACGTGTGGGAATGGTGCGCCGACTGGTATGGGGAATATCCGGCCCCCGCCGCGGTCGATCCACAGGGTCCATCTTCGGGCTCAGGCTGGGTAAACCGGGGCGGCAGTTGGAGCAGCGAGGCAGATGGTTGCTGCTCCGCGTTCCGCGGCACCGACGGCCCGTCCGCCAAGTACAGCTGCATCGGCTTGCGTCTTGCCTGCAGTTCAGTCCCATGAAACGAGGATTACCGCAAGTCCACCGGGTTGACCAGGATTTCATCCATCATCATGTGGTCCGGCACGCCTGGGTATTCATGCCAGGCGGGCAGCACGCCGTTGTTCTTGCAGAACACCTTGACGTAGCGACCGCTGCCTTTGGCGGCCACGGCGAGTTCCTTCATGGTCAGGCCGCGGCTGGTCCGGTTATCCGGAATCTCGAACGAGGTGGTTCCGGCCGGCGTGAATGTCGTGCCATCATCCGAGACCGCCACATCCACCCGCACGGCGGGCAGGATGCCGCCCTCCTGCAGATAAACAAAGCGCGCCACCACTTGGGTGATCGCGGTGCTCTTGCCCAGATCGATCAGGATTTCCAGATCCTTGGGCCCCAGCGTCATCACTTCGGGGGCGCCCCATTCGCTGCCGCGGATCAGGATCCCGTCGGTCAGCAGCTTGGCGGCGACCTCGGCATTGGCCAGGTCGGCGGGCACCAGAATTTTGGCCGGCTTGCCGACCGCGGCGTGCTTCGCAGTGGCCAATTTCTGATAGGAAGCGGCGCTCACGCCGCCGCGACCGGTGTTGGTGGCGTCGAACCAGCGGGCCTTGACCGTCGCGGTGTTGGTGAGGGCGATGGCCTTGGTATAGGCTGGCGAGGCGGGCAGGGGATCCAAGCCGTCCACCGTGTAGCGCACCACGCCGTCCTTGAGGCTGCAGGCCACATTGACGGTTAGATTATCGGCGAACCAGGCGGTGTCCTTGCCCGCGGCGTCCTTGATCAGGCCCTGGGCGGTGATCGCCAGCGGCTCGAACAGATACATCTGTCGCCACGACGGCCTGCACGGTTTTCCGCTAGAGTCGAACAGGCGCGCGACCAGCGTGAAACTGTCGGCGATGCGGATCGGCTTGTCGGCCGCAGGCGATTTTTCCGTGGGTTCGGTGCCGTCCAGCGTGTAGCGCACCGTGCCAATGGCGGGGAAGGTATCGAGTGTCAGCAGGGTCGGTTGGGTCGCCCGGATGCGGAACATGTCACTCTCGATCGGGTGGTCGTGGCAAATGGCAAAACCGTAAAGGATCCGGTCCAACACGCGGTCGGTCGCTTCGATGCGCCGTGCCAGGTTGGCGGGGGTGAAGGCATTGTCGGGACCCCAGGTGCGCTCCTGTCGGTTAGGGACGGCCCTGAGCCATTTGACGCTGACCTCGCCCTTTTGTTCCCAAACCGGCAGCGAGGCGCCCAGCACCGGGTCGCCCTTCTTGAGCACGCTGCCATTGCTGTGATACATCGTCCAATCCTGCGGTTCCACGCCCGCGAAATTCCAAGGCACGGTGATGGTGGTGAAGCCCCCGGCAATCATGCGTTCCGCAGTGCGGGCGCCGCCGTCCCAGGTCATGTTGATAATGTCCTTGGCCGCGCCGTTGGCCGCGCCCTCCCAGATGATGGTTTTCTTGCCGCGCTTCTTGACCATCTCATTGACCTGCGCCGCGAAGTATCCTAACAACGCGCCGGTGTCGGACAGGCCCTTTGCCTTGGCAAAGGCGGCGGCCTGCGGGGTGGCCGCCACATTGGCCGCTCCCGACACCTCGTCGAAGCCGATGTGGAAATACGGCGACGATTGGAACACATCGCACATCTCGCCGATGATGGTGTCGAGTGTCTCGTAGAGTTTGGGGCTGGCGATGTTCATCATCCCCTGCCCCACCGCCTTGCCGGCGGCCGGATCGATGAATCCGAAGCATTCCGGCAAGGTGGCGCAGGCATTGCCCGAATGGCCGGGAGTCTCCAACTCGGGCACCAGCGTCACGCCCCGCTCGTCGGCGTATTTCACCAGCGCCTTGAGCTCGTCTAACTTATACAGTTCGCACTTCGGACCGCCGTGGGCCGAACCGTTGAGCGTGCCCAGTTTGGGAAAAGCGGTGGAGGGAAAGGTCCACGCCTGGTCATCGGTCATGTGGAGTTGCAGGTAGCGCACCTTGTAGGCGCGGCAGGTGTCGATCATCTGTTTGAGAGCAACGATCGGGTTGTCCTGGCGGGCGGTGTCGACCATCGCCCCGGTGTAATCGGCGTGCGGCCAGTCGTCGATGGTCATGACCGGCAGCGCAAACCCGTTAGACTGGCGGACGATGGCCTGCAGCAAGGTGGTGGTGCCTTCGGCCACCGCGCGGTAGTCGGAGCCCTCGAGCTTCACCTGGGTGGCGGTGATGGTCAGGCGGTGTGCTCCCTCGCGGGTGCGCACCACTTCGCGGGCCTTGACCCGCAGTATCTCCTCGCCGGCTTGCAGCGCCGGGTTGATCGCCAACCCGATGTCGCCAGCAGCTAACGGACCGGCGGCGATCTTGATGTCCAGACCGGTCACGGCTAACAACTCCGCCTTCAGAATCCCAGCCAGCGGCAATAGCCGGGCATCTGCGGTCACGATCCGGGCGGACGGATTGAGTGCCATCCCGCCGCTGCCCATCTGCACCGACTTGGGCCAGGGAATCAGGTTCAAGGGCGAGTTGCCCGAAGTGACCGGCGCGGCCTGGGCCAGCGCGGCACAGGCGAGGCCCGCTGCCAGCGCCAGGGTAGTTAGATTTTTGAGTTGAGACATGTGAAGCATACTTGTTTTCATAGTTGGGTTTCTGGTGCGGGTTCGTCCGGCAGGGTCATCGTCCACGCCTTGAGTTCGCTGATGCCACGCGAGTGGTTCAGGAATCCGACTCGGCCGGTGGCGGCTTTGGGCAGCGCAAGGACATTGAAGAGCACGTCGTCGAGGTAGAGTTCGACCAGGCTATGGCGGAGCAGCAGGCGCCAGCGGCTGGTCGGCTGCGTGGGCAGGCTGCGGTTGATGCTCTGCTGGGGCAGAACGGTGACCTTCGTGCCATCGGCCTGGAGGGTGCCGGCTTCGGTGGCGGTGGCGGAGAGCAACCGGATAGCGGTCAGCGAGCCATCTTCGCTCTCGAACACGAGGCCGGCCACTTGCTCAAAGTTCACACTGCCTTCGAGGATGCTGCCGCAGCGCACATTGATGCGCGTGGCGCTGAATACCGGCTCCGTGCCGTCCTTCCCGGCTGGCGGTGGCACAGTGACCTTTTGCACAGCACCTTTCAACGCGTCATTGCCCTGCCACCAACCCAAGCGCATCACCCCTTCCGCATCCACCCGCGCGCGCTTCATCGGCGCGGTATAGACGACGGACTGATTGCCGCGTCGGGCCTTGCTGATAGAGTGATGGGTCACCAGCAGGCCGTCGGGCGAAGGGAAAAAGCGCGCGAAATAACAATCTCCGCCCAGCAGACAGAAGTTTTTCGGCAAAGCGACAAAGGGTCCTTGGGGCCGGTCGGCGACGAAGGTGCACATGCCCCCGGGCAAGACGCCGACCATGGCATAATATTTGCCGTCGATTCGTTCCACCGCCCCGATCTCGCAGCCGGCGGGAACCGCATGGGCGCCCCAATCCAGCACTGGCGCCTCCAACGCCCGCCAGTTCACACCATCCTCGGACTCGCCAAAGCCGAATCCCACGCGTCCCTTCGGCGTGGCGGTCCAGTAACCGTAGAGCCCGCCGGCGGGCCGGGAAATCGGATAGATACAATCCCAGCGGCCCTTCTCTTCATACCACCTCGAGTCCTGCCGAAACTGCACGGGGAGACGATCCCATTTCACCAGGTCACGCGATTCGGCGAAGTAGATGTGCTGGGGCTCGCCTTTCAGTTGTTCAGAGAAATTGACGATGAAACGCCGGTCTTTTTCGAACTGCGGGGATTTCCACGTCGAGCCGGTGCCGAGCCAGTCGACCCCGTCGCGCTTGAGCACGGGCGTGCCGCGCTCCTCCCAATGCACACCGTCCTTGGACGTGGCGACGCCGAAGCCGTCCCAGTTCTGCCACTGACTGGCGATGAGGTAATAAAGATAGTAGGTCTGGTCTTGATAGAAGACCCAAGTGTCCCACTGATGAACGTCGCGCGGCTTAAAAGTCATGGCCTGTACGCTGCCGGGCAGCCATGCGAGCCATGCGCTGAGATAAATGAGGATCGTTTTGGTGTGGTTTTTCATATGGCTTGCCAAGAATTAGCTTTTGTGGTGAAGGCCGTGGAAAGGGCCGGTGGCGGGGTTTCGCTGACAGTTAGGATTGGGCGGCTCTAAACGCTCTACGGGTTGACCAGGATTTCATCCATCATCATGTGGTCCGGGTCAGGAACAAAAGCTCATAGCGCCGATAACACCCGGATCTCATTGAGACCGAGCCACTCTCTCTTGCTTGTGAAGTTCAGGTGAAGGACCGATCCTTGCATTCCGGCAAGTGCCACATCCTGACTGAAGACGCCGTTGCTTGACTGCGGCGTGAAGGTTGTCGTCGTGCTGTGCCCGAACTCATCGCTCACGGTCACCGAGGCGGGCTCGGCAATGCCGGCGTCAATGGCTCGCGTATACCACACGGTCAGTTTACCCAGCCCGTCATTGGCGGCAAGGGTCAGCTTCACATAGGGTATCTTGGAGATCGGATAGGCATAGGGCGGCAATGAGTATAACTGGGTCGCCGCGTTCCATCCGATGCCAATCAGGCCGTCATTGAGCATATACGGCGCATCCCACTCCGCTTGGACGTTGGGGTGGGCGCTGTCGGCCTCATAGACGTAGGTGTATGGGATGGGCCTCGTGGTGAGTGTCCAGGTCGCGGCGGTCAGGTTGCCACAGCCGGTGTTAGTCGCGTCGAACCAGCGGGCCTTGACGGTCGCGGTTTGGGTGAGCGTGATCATCTCCGGAGTGTAGGCAGGTGAGGTGGGCTGGGGGTCCGAACCGTCCACCGTGTAACGCACCACGCCATCCGTTTGGGTGCACGCCACGCTCACGGACATGGTGCCCACAAACCATGACGTCTCGTGGCCCGCCGCGTCCTTGAGCGTGCCCTGGCCGGAGAGGGTCACGGGGGCGAAGTCGAAGAGGTAAACCTGCCTCCAAGACGGCATGGTTGCTTGTCCGTTAGAATCAAAGAGCCGGGCCCGCAGGGTGAAGTTGCTGGCGATGTGGATGGGCGCGGTGGCCGCCGGCGAGTCAGCCGTAGGCTCCGAACCGTCCACCGTGTAGCGGACGGCGCCCAAAGCCGGGGGGGCCTCGAGCGTCAGCATCGTCTGATTGTTAGTCACCCTGGCGTTCACCATGCTGCTCACATCGACCGGATGATCGTATTGGATGGCAAAGCCGTAAAGCATGCGGTCGAGCACGCGGTCGCTGCCCGCAAGGCGGAGGTAGAAGCCTGCCTCGGTGAAGATGTTGTCGGGGCCCCAGGTCCGTTCCTGGCGGGTGGGCAGTCCCTTGAGCCACTGCACATGGACTTCGCCCGTCTGTTCCCAGGCTGGAAACATGGCGCCGAGCACCGAGTCGCCCTTTTTGAGCACGCTGCCGTTGCAGTGATACATGGTCCAGTCGGTCCATGGCACGCCGGCGAATCCCCAGGGCACGGTGATGGTGGTGAAGCCCTGGGCCACCAACGGCGCCGCGGTGTTGGCGTTGTATTCCCAGGTCATGTGAATGATCTCCTTGGACACGCCGGTGACGGCACCTTCCCAGATGAGGGTCTTTTTGCCGTGGTTCTTGACCATCTCATTGACCTGCAAGGCGAAGTAGGCCAGCAGCTCACTGCTGTTAGCCAGGCCCTTTTCAGTCATGAACGCGGCGGCCTGCGCGGTGGCGGCCACATTGCCCAGCCCCGACACTTCATCAAAGCCGATGTGGAAATACGGCGATGACTGGAACACATCGCACATCTCGCCGATGATCGTGTCCAGTGCCAGATAGAGATTGGGGTTGGCGATGTTCATCATGCCCTGCCCCACCGCGTTGCCGGTGGCCGGATCGATATAACCGAAGATTGCCGGCAGCGTGGCGCAGGCATTGCTCGAATGGCCGGGCGTTTCCATGTCGGGCACCAAGGTCACGCCGCGATCATCGGCGTATTTAACCAGCGCCTTGAGCTCGTCCAGATTGTATAACTCACACCTCGGGCCGCCGTGGGCCGAATTATTGAGCGTGCCCAGCGCGGGATAAGCCGTGGACGGGAAGGTCCAGGCCTGGTCCTCGGTCATGTGCAGTTGCAGGTAGCGCGTCTTGTATGCGCGGCAGGTGTCGATCATCTGTTTGAGATAGACGATCGGGTTGTCCTGGCGAGCCACATCGACCATCGCCCCGGCGTAATCGGCGTGCGGCCAGTCGTGGATGGTGAGCTTGGGCACCGTCACCTGGCTGCCTTGGCGGCGGATCGCCTGGAGCAGGGTGGCGGTGCCCTCGGCCACCGCGCGATAGTCGAAGCCCTCCACCACCGCCTGCTCGCCGATGGTGAGGGTGTGGGCGCCGTCGGTGGTGCGCACCAGCGCCGGCGGGCGCGCCACCAGGATGAGTTCGCCGGCCGTGATGGCAGGATTGATATTGAGGACGATGTCGCCGGTGTTAGGCGTGCCGCTCGCCACCGGCAGGCTCAGGCCCGTGAGCAACCGGATCTCGTTGGAGAACAGGGCTGCCAGCCCGGTGAGGCTCGCGTCGCCCGTCACAATGCGGCTGGCGGATGTTAGCTCGAGCTGCCCCGCCTGCACGGCCAGCACTTTGGGCCAGGGGATCAGGTTCAATCCGGGGTAGGTGTCCGACGGGTCCAGCGTCGGGATGGAAGCCGCGGTGACGGTGATGTGCCGCGTGCCGCTGGTGGTACTGCCCTGTGCGGTGGTGACGACGACCTGATAGTCGCCCTGGTGCGAGCCGTTCGCGCCGAGCACCGTATAACTGCTGCCGGTGGCGCCGGTGATGGCGACGCCATTGAAATACCACTGCAAGGTGAAGGGCGGCGTTCCCGCATCCGCCGCCGTGAGGGTGAAGTTCCCGCCGGCCGCCACCGTGTCTCCTTCTAACGATGAGGTGATGCTCGGCGGGGTTGCGGGGGTCACAACCGCAGGCTTTTCAACTTTGAGCCGGGCGAACAACCGGCTGTGGGAGCCTTTCGGAATGGTGACCGTGACGGTGGCGGCAGGCGTGCCGTTCACAACCGCAATGATGGCGTTGGCACCATCAACCGCGGTGGTCCACGGACCCTGCAGGTCGGGGCTGAACTCGACGACCGGGTTGAGATAGGCCGCCTCATTCATGCGGGTGAAGGTGAAGACCAGGTTGTCACCGGACGCCGCCACGGTGGGCAGCCGGGCGCTGGAGTTGGAGCCGGGATGGGCGGGATTGGGGTCGCCGCCGATCACATACTCAACTCCGTTAGGGATGCCGTCGAGATCGGGATCCGCGTCAAACGCGGCGGCGGCACCACTCAGCCCCTTGTTGCCTGACCCGCTCCCGGCCCAGGTGACATAACCCGGCTCGGCCAGGCCTGGCAGCACCTTGATCTCATTGAGACCGATCCATGAAACGGCCAGCGAGCTGGCAAAATCCAGGTGCAGGACGGACCCCTGCATTCCGGTCAGTGGCACCTCCTGATAGAGAACACCGTCGCTTGATTGGGATGCGAAAGCCGTCGTCGTGCTGTGCCCTGAGTCATCGGTCACGGTCACCGAGGCAGGCACATAGATGCCAGCCGCATAGGCCCGTGTGAACCAGATGGCGAGCTTTCCTAACATTCCGGCGTCGGGCGAAAGTGTCAGCGTGATGTGGGGAGTTTTTGTCAACGAGGTGCCGCTCTCAAACAAACAAGCGGTGCTGATTTGTCCGTCATTGAGGATATAGGGATCCGCCACCTCAGGCGCGAAACTGGAATCGACGCTATCCGCCTCGTAGGCGTAAGTGAACGGCAGAAGATTGGTGGTGAAAGTCCACACGGCACCAGTGGACGATCCATAGGTGTTATTAGACACGACCTGCCAATGGTAGTTCGCCTCGGACGCGCTGATGAGGCCGGCGGCGGGCGCCCAACTGTTAGTGGTCACCGTGGCCGTTGGGATGAGCGGTTTGGTTGCCGTGGAATTCCAGAAATAAACGTCATAACTGGTGGCACCGACGCTGGCATTCCAGACCAGTCCGGTGGTGAATGGCACTGCGATATTGCCGTCCGACGGGTTCGGTCCGGCAGGTGTTTCAGGGGCCACCGGAGCGGGTTCGAACACCTTGATCTCATTGAGACTGATCCATGAAACGGCCTGAGTGCTGGCAAAATTCAGGTGCAGGACCGTCCCTACCAAGCCGGAAAGCGCCACATCCTGACTGAAGACGCCGTTGCTTGTGCGCGGCGTGAAGGCGGTCGTCGTGCTGTGACCAATCTCATCAGTCACGGTGAGCGAGGCAGGCACATAAATGCCCGCTTCAGTGCCTCGTGTATACCAGACGGTCAACTTTCCCAGCAACCCGGCGCCGGGCGCAAGGGTCAACTTGATGTGGGGAGTCTTGGGCAACGTGGCCCCGGTGCTATACAACATTCCCCAATCGGTGCCGATCACGCCGTCGTTGAGAAAATACGGTGCCGACAACTCTGCCGGGGTGCTGGGCGAGACGCTATCCGTCTCATAGACATAGATGAAAGGAATGACCCCCGGAAGCGTGGCATCGACAGTCAACGTCACGAGCGCCGATTGACCGCTCGCCACACCGTCATTGACCGTGTAGGTAAAAGTGTCGGTTCCCACATAGCCCGCCGTCGGGGTGTAGGTAAAACCGCCGTTAGAATTGAGCACCAGTTCGCCGTGCTGGACGTTGGTGGCCACGGCCGCGATGAGCGTGCGGGTGCCCGGGTTGAGGTCGTTGGCAAGCACGCCGGGCGCGGCGATGGCGAGCGAGCCGCCCTGCACCGTATAACCGTCGGCCACCGGCACCGTGCCGGAACAGGTGCGGTAGTTCATGTTGCCTTCGGTGTCCACCGCCATCAGGTTGAACAGCGTGCCACCCAGTTCCGCCCGCGCGGCGGCGGCATTCTTGCTGTAACTCGTGACATTGGAGGCGGCCAGCTTGACGTGCTGGTCGGCGACGGCGTTGGGAATGTAGTATTGGAACACGGCCAGCGGAGAGGCCGCGCTGGCAGTTAGATCCGCGGCGCCTTCGGCCACGGTCACGGTGGTGTTGTTATAGGTGTGCGGATCGGCGTTCATCAGGTAGCGGTTCCAGGCGGCCAGGTCGCGCTGGTTGCCCAGAGTGCCGGCACCCGACTCGTTGTGCGGCGTGTTGTTGGCCGCGCTGTAGGTGAGGGTGAAATACCGCGAGATGTCATAGCCGCCGCCACCCATGATGTTGTTAGGCGAGGTGTCGTGCCAGATGCTGTGGAGGCAGTGGATCGTCTCGTGAAGCGTGACGCCGCAGTAGGTGGAATAGGTCAGCGCGTTGTCGTCACCCAGCATCGTGGACAACAGCTTGCCCATCATTTCGGTGGCGTTGGCGGGATGGAAGCCGGTCTTGGAGTAGGCGCCGACATAACACAGGTCGCCGCTGCCCAGGGCGTTGAAGGCCACCGAGGAAAACGCCAGGTTCTTGTGGCGGCCGTCCTTGTATTGGGCGGGAATCTGGTTCCACACCTCGCCGAACATGCCGGTGTTGAGTGCCTCGGCCTGAGCGCGGGTCTGGGAGACCACCAGCTTTCCGACGTCGATATTGTTAGATATGTCCAATTCCGGATAGAACGTAAGCCGGCCGTTGCCGGCGCGCTGCTGGTCCTCGGCCATCCAACTCTGCATGAGCTTGGCCTGCAGGCTGAAATGGGCCAGCCAGTCCGGGTCCACCGGGGCACCCGCCTCGTCGGAAGGCACCACATACCAGACCTTGAACCGGTAGTCGGTGGCGGTGGGCGGGGTGAACACCAGATTGAGCGAAACCGAGCCATGGCTGTCGGTGAAGGTCAGTGTGTTAGTGCCGGGCTTGAGGTCCACCAGGCAGCGGAAGCGGGTGCCATTCCTGGTGAGCGAAACCGCCGCGTCAACAGGCGTCGCCGTGACCGTTAGAGCCGGGCCGCCGTCAAACGTGCCGTCCACCAGCACCATCGAATAGCGCAGGACCTCCCCATTGGTGAGGTTGGTGACCTGCAACGAGGAGGCGGGCGCCGCAACGTTGAGTTTGCCGGATGTCGGCGCGAAGTAGGTGGGATTGATAGTGGCTGCCCCGGAGCCGGTGCCGCCCCAAGTGCCGCCGGCCGGGCTCGCGGCCGCCCCGCCAAGAGTGAGACTGCCCACGTCCAGGGTCAGACCGGCCCCCACGCTGGCGGTGGCGCTGCCGGTGGGGGCGATGCTCAGATTGCCGGCGACCGAGGTGCCTGCGGCCATGGTCTTCGCACCGCCGCCGGAAAAGACCAGATTATGGTAAGCGCCCGCCTTCACCGTCTGCGCGCCACCGTTGTAATTGACCGTGTTAGGGATGGCCGAGGCTGTCAGGCTGGTGATCGTGGAAGTTCCTCCGATGTTCAGCGTGGCACCCGCGCCTTGCGTCAGCGTGCCGGTGCCGGCCAGCGTGGCGCCCACCGTCAGGGTGCCGTTGTTAGTATAACTGCCGGTGAACGTGGCTTGCGGCAACGAAGTCGTTCCGCCGAGCGTCTTGCCCGTGGCGGCAAAGGTGTGTGTGGTGTTTTGGGCGGTGAACGTGGTGGCGTTGTTCACGAGATTGCCGCCGAAGGAAAAAGTCGCGGCGGCGCCGGTCGTCGTTTCATCCCAAACCGCAGCGCCATTGAGCGTGACGTCGCCGGCGAAGGTGATGAGGCGCGCACTCGAGCCATTGGAGCCGAAGTGGATCGTGCCGCTGATGGAGGCGGCGCCACTGACGGTCAAGGGCCGCTGCACGGTGAGAACGGCGCCGCTGTTGATGGTGAGCGATGCGCACACGAATGAGGCGGAGGAACCGGTGGACGAAACCGGGGAACCCGCGGCGACGATCACATCATCCGCCGCAGTGGGCACACCCGATGGGCTCCATGTCGCCGCGCTTGACCAAACCCCACCGGTCCCCGTGCTGGTTTTGGTCGCGCCAATGGCCGCCGATGCGCCAATGCACAAAACCGCGAGGGCAAGGAACGGAATTTCAATGAAGGAGTGGATGGATTTCAATGGGATGTGAGCTGTCAAAGCCGGGTGGGTGGTGGAGTGGATTTTACAGAGACGAAAATGCGGGTTCTCATGGGCACTGGCGTTGTGAAAAAATGCCGACCCGCCCATGGACGGCCCGGCATTCCGAAGCAACAGCCCCCCCGCTTACGGCGTGATCGCCAATCGGCAGAATTTCTTCGCCGCGCCTATTGGCAAGGTGTAGATCACTTGGCTCGGGTCGGACAAGTCGACATCCTCGACGTTGGCGGGCGACCAGTCGGTGAGGTTGTCGGAGACCTGGACCATGAAGGAGGCGACCGGATTCACCCGCGACCAGGTGACCTTGCCGTTGACGACGCCCGGGTTGTCGGTGAAGCCGTCCGGCGCGTCCATGAAGTATTCCACGCCGTTGGGAACGCCGTCATGGTCGAAATCCTTTTCCGCCGTCTGGCCACCCGCGTGGACGCTCGCCCAACTGCCATAGCCGGAGCCACCGCCGGCCGTGCCGAACACCTTGATCTCATCCAGGCCGACCCAATACTGCGTGCAGGTAAAACTCAAATGCAGAACCGACCCTTGCATTCCGGTGAGCGGCACATCCTGACTGAATACGGCGTTGACGCCGGCAGGCGGTGCGAAAGGTGTTGTCGTGCTGTGCCCGAAGTTATCGCTCACCGTAAGCGAGTCAGGTACAAAGACGCCCGCCGCCGTCCAACTCAAATACCACACGGTCAGCTTGTTCAGACTGCCATAGGGGCTGAGGGTCAGCGCCATAGACGGTTTATCGAGGGTCGCGGTCCCCGACCCGTATAACTGGGTCGTGCTGTCCCAGGTGGTGCCGACCACGCCGTCGTTGAGAATCGATGGCGTCGCCAACTCCGCGTGGACGTTGGGGGGCACGCTGCCGGCCTCATAAACATAGGTGTAGGTGATGACGCTCGTCGCGAAGGTCCACACGGGCCCTGGTGCATCGCCGTGGACATTCTTCGCCACCACCTTCCATTGGTAGGTCGCCTCGGCCGCGCCGATCAGGCCGGGAGTGGGTGTCCAGGTGTTGGTCGTCACCGTGGCCGTGGCCGTGGACGGCTCGGCATCCAACGAATTCCAGAAGTAAACATCGTAGCTGGTGGCACCCACGCTGGCGTTCCACCCCAGGCTGGTGGTGACAGGCACATTGACATTGCCATTCGGCGGAATCGGCCCGGTCGGGGTTTCAGGCGGCAGCGGGGCCGGGGCGAACACCCGGATCTCACCAAGACCGACCCACTCTCTGGTGCTTGTGAAATTCACATGCAGGACCGTTCCCTCCATTCCGGCAAGCGACACATTCTGACTGAAGACGCCGTTGCTTGACTGAGGCGTGAAGAGGACCGTGATGCTGTGAGCGAACTCATCGGTCACGGTCACCGAGGCGGGCTCGGCAATGCCGGCTTCAATCGCCCGCGTATACCAGACGGTGAGTTTTTGCATGCCGGAATTGGGGGCAAGGGTCAGCGTCACGTAGGGGATCTTGGGGACCGGATACGCATAGGGCGGCAATGAGTATAACTGGGTCATTGCGTCCCATCCGGTGCCGATCAGACCGTCATTGAGCATGTACGGCGCCGCCAACTCCGCCGGGACATTGGGGGGGGCGCTATCGGGCTCATAAACGTAGGTGAAGGGGATGACGCCCGTGGTGAAGGTCCACACAGGCCCCGGCGTCGAGCCGTTGGCATTCACCGCCACCACCTGCCACTGGTAGGTCACGCCTGACAGCAGCGCGCCCGGAGGGGTCCAGGTGGGGTCGTTGACCTCGACCGCTGCCGGCAGCGCCTCGCCAACCGGACCCAGTGCCACTTGATAGGTGATTGCCAGCGGATCGCTCGCCCAAGTCAGGGTCGGGGACACGCCCGCGACCCCGGCACCGTTGGCGGGCGAGGGAGCACTTGGCACGGCCGGTGGCTCCGGTTGCCCGTCCAGCCGGGCGCGATCGATGCCGCCGCGCGAGTAGCCCTGAGTCTGGGGCACGGACTCCAGCCAGATATAAAGCACCCGACCGTCATCAGCACTCTGGGCCGTGTAGGATAAAATGAAGCCGCCGGTAGCTCCTTGTGCAACACTGACCGTCTGGGTGGCATAGGTCGTGGTCGGGGCCACGGTGCCCTCGTTGACAAAGGCGGCCGTCGCACCATAGGGGCCATAAGTAGTGGAAGCGATGACATCGGCTCTGAAGGTATAGGTCTCTCCGGCGACCATGGCGCCCAGATTCTGGGCGACCCGCGCAATATAGCCATTTCCCTCGGTCTGCAGGCGCAGGAAGCGCGACCCGGCAGTGGCGGGAATGTTCTCCGTTCCTGTGGGCAGGCTGTAGGCGGCATCCAAGCCGCTCACCTCGGTCCATGACGCCGCAGCCACCCAGACCCCGGGTGTCGTGGTTTGCTCGAAGCTGCCGTTGACGACGCCGGAAACCGGGGCCGGGCGGGCTTGCGCGGGGAGGGCGAAGAGCGCTAGACTTGCCGCGCCAGCGAGGGCAAGGGCGCGAAGGGCATTCATTCCGGGCTGCATGAGCCCTGTGGATTGCGGCGTGGTCATGGTATGGCAGGTGCTGGGGTTGTGGGTTGGGGACAGACTGCGACGGTCGATCCCATAGGCGAATGCGGGAATGCGGGAATTAAGACGGCAGGTGGATTGTTGAAGCGGGTTATGGGCGCATGGCCGGTGGCCACGGACTAGGAAAACAAATCAATACGCGTACCAATGTCAACCCCAAAAAAAACCGAAGCAAGAACCTACCTTTCTTCCTGTGCGGCCGGCAGCATTCTACCGTTGTGTCCAGACCTTGATGTGACTCACAGGTTGGCGGGTCATGGTGCCGATCACGCCCAGGCGGCCATTCCAGCGAACCCGCTTGAGGGTCATGAGGTGATCGTTCATGTAGGTTTCCAGCAGGTCCTTCTTGAGTACCAGACGCACCTTCACGTCGGGCCCGAAATCCAGATCCCGGCTGAGGAGTGGCAGGGCGTTGGGGTCGGCGCCATCCAGCCGGGCCGGCCCGAAGCGTGTCCCCTGTCGTGTGAACAGCACGGCCTGTCCGGCACCCCCGCCGCCGTCGAAAAAGAATCCGCTGGGAGTTTCCTTCTCAGGCAAGGTCAATGACCCTTCAACGACATAGGTGGCCTCCAGGTTGAAAACCGGATCTAACAATCTGACAAAATCAGCCTCGCCGGAGTTCGCCGCCCAGGCAACTGTCACCTCCCGTTCCTTGAGTTTGTCATTTCCCGGCCACCATTTCAGCCGCATGGTTCCCTCCGGATCCACCTCGATCGCCTTGAACGGCGCCGCGTAGGCCGTGCCTTTGGTATAAAAATGATTGACCAGGGGACCGCCGGGAGCGCTGTGGAAAAACCGCGGAAAATACACATCACCATCATTGCCTAGCAGATTCGGGTTTTTCTTCTGGGCCAGAAACGGCCCTTCCGGATGCTCGGCGCAGTGGATCAGACCGGGGCCTATCATCAGGTAATACTTCTGCCCGATCCTCTCGATGCCGCCAACCTCACCTGCGGTATCTCCCTGAATGGGAGGCAAGACCTGCCAGTTCAGCCCGTCCTTGCTTGCGGCACAACCCACGGCCCAGCAGGTCTTGTAATCGACTTTCCCCGGGGTCGGGTAGGCCGTGAAATAGGCCAGGAGCGAACCGTCGTCACGCGGAAGGACATCCATGCTATCCCAACGTCCCTTGGCGTCATACCACCGGACATCCACATTGAAGCGCATCGACTCATCGACTTTGGTCCAATGCAAGAGATCGGTGGAAGTGAGGAAAATGATGTTCTGGCCGGTGTAGTTGGGGACGTGGCGCCAGTAATCCTCACCTTCCCCGAAGAACTCGGAGTAATTCATGATCCAGGTGCCGTCTTTGGAAAAGTTAGGGGATTTCCAGATGTGACCCGAGCCCATCTGGGTTTTCTCCCGGCATTTGGCGATCGTGCCGTACTCTTTCCAATGCACGCCATCGTCCGAGGTTGCCAGTTCGAAACTGTTCCAATCCTTCAGATACCCCGGCGGGATCCGTGGATCATCCTTGCCCGGCGGACCGGCCACATAATACAGATAGAATTTCCCTTCATGATAACAGGCCCAATTGTCCCAAATGCCGCCCGTTCTGGCCGGCGTATAGAACCCGGCCTGCACCTTGTCGGCCAAGGGCTCGGCGCGGCCCGCCGCACCCGCCATGGCGAACAATACCAACCCGAGCAGCCACATGCTACGGTTCACCTGCGGGGTGCGGCTTGCCGGATCCGTCATGCGGCGTTCCTTTCAGACCCGGTACTTTGAAACCCGCGAGGGTGCCGGCCAAGAACACGGCGACTCAGTGCGCGCGGTGGTTTTTCAGGAAAATTCTCCATTCGTGCGAGTGGGTTGGCTCACTTGGGCGCCGGATTCGTTAGAACCGGCGTGGGACGAATCATCGGCTTGGCCCGCTCCGCCACCGGCGGGAGCGGCTGGTGTTTGTAACCGCCGGGTACGCTCTGATACCAGTAGTATACCGTGGCGTAATCGACCCAGCCGCCGCCCTTGGCCACCGCCGCCGCCCACTCGGGATTACTGGTAAACAATTTTTCCTGACTCCAATTGATATGCCACTTGAGCGACTTGTTGAAGCGGATCGGTTGATGGTCGTGGAAGCGATAGATCGAAAGCATGATGGGCGGGTCCTTCTTGATCAGTGTCATGCCGGCGTGCAGGCCGGCAAACGTCTCCTTAAACCCCCAACTGAAACCAAAGGAGTCTTCCGTGCCGAGGTAGTCGATCCTGCGGGGCTGGCCATCGATGTCGATCTCGTTGTTGCCCTCCATGACGATGTTAAACGTGGTGAAACAGGGCTCGTCGGTCACGATGCTGAACTGACGGCCGAGCACATGGCCCGTGCCCTCGACCTCGAACAACATCTCGTCCGTGGTGGGGGTGAGTTGAAAACTCTTGCGGTTGTAGGTGGCATGGAAGTAACCGAACTGGTCGTTCCACTCGGGCAGGTTTTCCCACTCGACATAGCTGTAGTCCATGATGTCCTGGCCGGTGTCGTTGCGGAGCACGACTTTGGCACTGCTCTTGAAGGGCATGGGAATGTAGCTGTTATAACTCCATGGGGCGCATTCGATCATCTTGGAGGAGAAGTTCATGGCGTTGCCGTTGCAGCCATCGCCGAAAAAATCGGCCAGCGGGCACCGGACAGCCGGTTCGGCAGAACCTTCGAAGTAAATTTCCAACACGATGCCCCGAGCGCAAACCTCCTTGGGATTGTGCCGGCAAAGGTGAATGTGACGGATGACCCCCGGCCCCTTCAACTCGGCCACCGTCATGCTCTTGTCCCGGTCGAGCGAGGGCATGTCGCTGTAGCGGTCATACTTCCAGCCCGCCTGGGCAAACCCGCTGTGCAAATCAGGACGTATCACCGCAATGTCCGGCGACTCGGCCAGCGCCACACTGGCGAGGACCGCCGTCAGCGCGATGAAAGTGAGAGTTCTGAGTTCAATCATGCGCAGGATACCGGCTTTTCTTGTGGATTCTTACAGGTGTCCCGGGCATCTTGCCCAATACTGTTTACTTGGGACGTTTTGCCGGGAAACGGGCGTCCCGCCTGTTAGGGAAGACAGCGCGTCCCGCCTGTCCGCCCATGAAGCGACAGGCTGGAAGCCCGTCGGCCCAGACAGGCGGGGACGCCTGTCCTCCTGCTAAGTAAACAGTATTG
>Ga0118677_10006799_pt1 | contig 19202 bp, 16 predicted proteins | sample AliMusrvi5mmetaG_FD_86154 | JGI IMG/M metagenome (GOLD analysis project Ga0118677, IMG submission 86154) | reverse complement strand
GGTTTAATGAAGTTCCATTCCTATCAAGTATTTAAAAGCGACAAATGAAACACACAACCGAAAACCTGATAAAAATTGCTCTTTCCACCCTGCTGCTGATATGCCTGTTCGAGATGCCCTATGGTTATTATCAACTCGTCAGGTTCATAGCCGTTGTAGGATTTTCGATCCTGGCCTACTACGAATATGAGCGGAAAAACATGCCAATGGTTATCGTTTTTCTGGGATTGGCGATACTGTTTCAGCCTCTGGCAACTATTCCGCTGGGTAAACAGGTATGGAACATCGTTGATGTATTCCTGGCAGTGGGGTTGATCATAAGCATTTTTTTACAGAAGCATAAATCTGACAAGGTCAGATAATGAAAACAGAATTGATTGGTATTGTGTTTATTGAATAAACTATTATATGAATGTAAAAACATTATTAAAAAACTCGTTCATGGGAATTCTCGGTCTTATATTCGGCTCATGTTCTACCATTCCAGAAGGAGTGCATGCAATAAAACCATTCAACAAGGCGAAATACCTGGGCAAGTGGTATGAGATTGCCCGCTTCGATTTTAGATTTGAGCGAAACCTGAATAACACCACGGCTCAATATTCTGTTAACGATAATGGCTCCGTTAAAGTCGTTAACCGTGGCTATGACTATGAGAAAAAGCAGTGGAAGGAAGCCATTGGCATTGCAAAATTTGTCGGAAATGAAGATGTTGCCATGCTGAAGGTTTCGTTTTTCCGTCCGTTTTACGGAGGATATAACGTGATAGCCATTGACAATGAATACAAGTATGCACTTGTTTGCGGTAATAATTTCAGTTACTTATGGATACTCTCACGCGAGACCACGATACCAGAAGATATAAAGCAAAACTACCTGACTATTGCTAAAAATCTGGGATTTAACACTTCTGAACTCATATGGGTTGAGCATAACAAGAAATAGAACTGGTGCAAATTTATTCATAGTCAAATTTAATTGACGATTCATTAAATTTGAGGTGCAATAAAGGCTATGAAAAAAGAGCCATGCGACATACAAACACCCGTTGTGGAAAAAAGGGCTGTAAGGGCAAGATCGGATTGCCCTTATAGTCATTTCTTACGGTGCCTTGCATTTTGGTTATATCAAACCGTCAGAGTCCAGCCTCATTCCTGGTATAAAATCATGGCTGAGCAGGGTGCAATGACAACCTTATCTGAACAGGCTTTTCCATCATTTTTAAACTGATAGTTTTGAAGTGCGGTCTTCCACATTCCCTTGGGTAAAACGATGTTTTTTTCAACATCCGCACCATTAAAAATAACGATGATCTGCTGCCAACTGTCATTGTTGGCATGATCTTTTAACTGGTAGGCGATAAGTTGGGGATCATTTGTCGGTAAAAACAACAGGTTTTTCTGAACCATTTTATTATTTGGCATTCTAAAGGCAGGATGTGTTTTCCTGAGGGCAATTGCATCTTTATAATATGCAAACAAATCCCTGTTCACATATTTCCAATCCCAGTTGATCCGGTTAACCGAATCCGGTTTGTTGAACGAATTACTTTCGCCACCCTTGGTTCTTTTCATCTCGACGCCCGCATGCAAAAAAGGGATCCCCTGCGAAGTAAGCACGATGGTATTAGCCAGCTTATCCATTTTGACGAGCTCTTCTTCCGAAGCATCCGGACGTGATATCTTTAACTTGTCATACAAGGTATGATTGTCATGACATGAAACATAGTTAATAACCTCATCCGGGTTTTTCGCATAGGGCTTTTTAGAATAGTTTACCGCGGAATAATCAATTTGCGGGTGTTCCCCGGCTGCAACAATGCCAAATTTCACCGATTCGGCCATTATTTTGGCACCGCTGGCAAAACCCGTACTCTTATCGTCAAACACGCTTCCTTTGACCGCATCACGCAGGTCATCACAGAAAACAGCCACCCCGTTCATCTTCCCTGCATTCATCTTCGAAGCACGGTAGTTTTCAGGCAGCGGTGAATCACCTCCTGTCCAACCCTCTCCGTAAATAATGATCGAAGGATCGATTGCCCGGAGAACGGCAGCGGCCTGGTTCATGGTTTCCATATCATGGAGGGCCATCAGGTCAAAACGGAAACCATCAACATGGTATTCCCTGGCCCAGTAAGTCAAAGACTCAAGGATGAACTTCCTGACCATCGCGCGGTCGGAGGCAGTCTCATTGCCGCAACCGGAACCATTACTGTATTTTCCATCTTTTTCCCATTGCCGGTAATAATACCCCGGAACCAACTGATCAAAATTCGAGTTGTGCGTTTGACCTGTATGGTTGTATACCACATCCATGACCACCCTGAGCCCTTTCTGATGGAGCGATTGAACCATTTCCTTGAATTCACGGATACGGACCCTGCCATCTTCCGGATCCGTTGAATAGGATCCCTCCGGCGTGTTAAAGTTCTGAGGATTATATCCCCAATTGAACTGGGGAACATTTAACTTTGATTCATCCACCCCCGAAAAATCAAAGGAAGGCAACAGGTGAACATGCGTGACACCCAGTTCGGCAATATGATCAATCCCCGTGCTTTGCCCATGGCTATTTTTCGTTCCCGATTCGGTAAGCCCCAGGAACTTTCCCTTGTTTTTGATCCCTGAATTGGCCGCAACTGACAAATCACGGATATGAAGTTCGTAGAGGATCGCATCCGTATGGTTTTTCAAAAGAGGTGGTTTGTCGTTTTCCCAACCTGTGGGATTGGTCTCATTCAAATCAATGATCTCTCCCCGTTTTCCATTAACACCAACCGCTTTGGCATAAGGGTCGGGGTTTTCATCATTCCATTTCCCGTTAATTTTTGCCTGAAAAGTATAATAGAGGTTTTTCCTGTCCCCCGGCAATTCAGCTTTCCATACGCCAAATTCATCCTTGCGGCAGCCAATCTCTTCTGTCATGTCGTTGCCCGTTGAAGTTTTGTACAACCTCAGCTTCATTTCCTGCGCAGGAGGAGACCATATTTTCAGGACGGTTAATGATTTGGAATAATTCACTCCCAGATCACCCCCATGATACAACGGATAACTTTCATATGGATCATATGCCAAAGATTTTGAGGTAACCGATCCTGCTGCCGGCATCTTCTGGGCAAGCAGGTAGGATCCGGCCATCAGCAGGATCCCTGAAAGGGAAATAAAAAAGATGATGATGGTTTTCATAAAGCGTTGTTTGTTTATCCGGGAGCAAAGTTATCATTAACCTTCATTCAACCGGCACTTCCGGCAGGTTTTCAGGCAATGACCGGTATGGAGGCATGATTCAGTCAGCTTGTGCCATTGCACAAAATACTATATTTAAACAGACTCTAAACATATAAATCAGGACAACCGAAAGAATTGAGCGTGCAAAATAAAGTTTCTCTATCTTTGAATTCTCCAAAGCGATTAAGAAATTATGAAGAACTGCCGTCAATTCTTTCTCCTGCTGATATTTTTAATCCCGTTAATTACTTCATCGCAGAATAATTACTTCGTCAGCGACACAGCGACTAACGTAGGAGTTGTCCTTGTGGATGGAGATGTTTTAACCAATCAAATGGTTTGCAAAGTTAAAAAAGGAAAAACGATTGTGGAATATACACCCTGGCAGGTGAGGGAGTATGGATTTGAGGATGGTACAACCTACCTTGCAAAGAACATCCCGGTTCCCGATTCGACTCGCAGGGTATTCCTGGAAAGGCTTGTAAAAGGAAAATACTCGTTGTACTATTACGAGGGCGAAGCCGGAACAACCTTCTTCCTGGAACAGGACAGCACCCTGTTTGTTGAATTGACAAAACACGGAGAGGATTACGGACACAGGAATTTCAGGGATGACCTGAGGCACTACACCGCCGATTGCCCCCAAATGGCCGATGCCATTAAACTGGTTCGTTACAATCGTGCAGGGTATAAAAAATTGATGAAACAGTATGAAAAGTGTAAAAAAAGGCCCTTCCCGTTTTTAAAGTTTGGGATCAGCGCGGGATACAGTGCCTGCAAGCTTGTTCCGAAATCAACCATTCCAATCCCGGAATTAAGCCAAATGGAATACAGGTATGAAGGAGGCTTCGTGGCCGGCATTTTCATGGAATGTCCGGTTTTACTGAGTGATATTTCGGTGGTCGCGGAGTTGCTTTATACACATCATGATTTTGCTGCCAGTACTTCTGTCAGATCCCAGGAGTTTGATTATTTCGGGAAGATGTCTTCACTTCAATTGCCCGTTCTGGTCCGGTATGCATTCCCTTCGAACAGAATACGTCCGTTTTTGAATGTGGGAGCAGTTTTTCTATTCAACTTCAACAATGAGGAGATGCTTTACAGTGCCACCATAGGCCAGAATGTTATTGAAATCAATGACATGCCTGAAATAACGCTGATTCCGAACTCCATGATCGGGTACTCTATCGGCGGGGGATTTGCCGTTCAGATCCTGCCAAGAAACTGGTTTTCCGTGGATATCCGTTACAATTCCTATTACGCACTCACGTCATCCCGGGCCATGGACATTTCTGAATTCCAGATAAAATCGGGCATATCTTTTTAACGATGAAGCATCTTTTCAGTTTTGCAATTATAACCCTGTTGCTCCTTGCGGCAGGGTGTAAAAAGGATTCAAAGATCCTGTCAAAAGAATATCCTTATGTAATCCAGGAAGATGTTTCTGAGATCAGTGAAACAGGGATCACGGTTAAGTCGGTGATCATCAGTTCGGGTGATTATGCAATAGAGGATTTTGGTTTTGTAATCAGCGAGGAGTCGAAACCAGTTGTTACCGACCGGAAGATATCACTTAAGGCTGTAGAGGCCAGCCCCGATAAAATAACTTTCAGAATAGACAATGCCCTCGGAAAAGACCAGAAATATTATATCAGGGCCTTCATAAAGACACCCGGTTACCTGGTTTACAGCAATGAGAAGGCATTCTACAGCAAAGGCAGCATCATGCCCCGTATCGGCCATCTGTCAAAAACCTCAGCCATCCCCGGAGATGTGGTCACCATTGCCGGCGATTATTTTAATGAATCCCCGGGCAATAATGTCGTCCGTTTCGGGGATGTGCGTGCACGGATCATTTACGAGAAGAGGGACACCATCATTGTTCAATGCCCTGAAACCAAAGCTACCAAAGAGGTTGCCGTCTCCGTCCAGACTGCCGGCCAAACCGGCTATGCAGACGCCATGTTCACGCTGGTAAATCCCTGGACACCGCTGGCCGATTTTCCAGGGGGTGCAAGGTTCTGGAGCAGCAGCTTCACTGTTGGAACAAAAGGTTATGTCGCATTGGGCATGACTAATGACGGAAACTATGCAAGCAGGGAATTATGGGAATTCAACAGCGGAACGAATCTATGGCAGGAACTGCCTCCGTTCCCGGGAAATGCCCGCAGCAATGCGATCGATTTCAGTATCGGAAATTACGGATATATCGGGCTGGGTGTCGGGAACCTGGTCGAAACATATTCCGACTTATGGGAATATGATCCCCAGGCCAATGGCTGGACAAAAAAGGCAGATTATCCCGGAGCTACATTCAATGACCATACATATCCCCATTTTGTGATCAATAACACATTATACCTTTACAGCGGGTTCAACCAATATGAATTCTGGACTTATAACCCCGTACAGGACCAATGGACTCAACTTCAGTCCGATGCACAGATGAAAAATCATAATATAACCGAAGGATTCTCGGCAAGAAACACCGGTTACTTTATCGAAATATCCGGCACCGGCTGGGATCCGAAAACACTTGTTCTCTGGCAATATGACCCTTTGCAGAATACGATTTTCAAAACAGATTCTGTCCCGTTAGGATCCTATTGGGCTGAACCGTGCAGTTTTAATATCGGCAGGAAACTATTCATCTCGGTAAGGGATCGGTTACTGATCGAATACGACATGGACAGCAAGCTGGCATTCACTCTTGCGCATCCTTCGGACCATGAAATGTTCAACTTCAGGATGGTTTTTAACAGCAAAGCCGTGCTCAATAACTCCGAGACGCCGGTTGTCAATGAATTTAATTCTGCTGCTGCACTGCACCGAAAATAAATTTATTACGTTTCCGGCGAATTCCTGCATAAACGGATATTCTATTTATTCCCGGTCGCTGAGTTCCATCCAGCGGTTGGTCATCTGCTCAATTTCCGGCAAAATCGCCGCCCAACGCTCGGAACGCTGGGTCAGCACATCGGGCTTAAGGGTCCCCGACTGAAGATCGGCTTCAATCGCCGACTTTTCCGCCTCCAGCCTGGCAATCTCTTTTTCAAGGGACTCGAGTTCACGTTTTTCCTTGAACGACAACTTATTGGAGACCGGAGGCGCAGGCTTTTGGGCTTCAATATTCCGCACGGTGATGCGTTTCTGCAGTTGCTCCTTTTTCTTCCGTTCGTCGCTCCATGCCTTGTACTGGGTATAGTTTCCGGGGAAATCCCTGATAACCCCGTCTCCTTCGAATACAAAAAGATGATCCACAATCTTGTCAAGAAAGTAGCGGTCGTGGGTTACCACAACCACGCATCCGTTGAACGAGGCGAGATACTCTTCAAGCACATTCAGGGTCAGGATGTCGAGATCGTTGGTAGGCTCATCCAGGATCAGGAAATTCGGGCTCCGCATCAGGACCGTTATCAGGTAAAGCCTCCGTTTCTCCCCGCCACTCAGTTTGTAAACAGACTGAAAATGTGAGGGGTATGGAAACATGAAATAGTTGAGGAAAGCAGCCGCCGTGATGGTGTCGCCATTGCCAAGTTTGACCACTTCGGCAATTTCCTTTACGACATCGATCACCTTGGTATCTTCATTGAAAACCAGTCCCTGTTGCTTGTAGTAACCGTATTGAATGGTCTCCCCTGTCTGGATATGGCCTTTTTGGGGCCTGATCCGGCCTGTGATAACATCAAGAAACGTGGATTTGCCCGAGCCGTTTTTCCCAACGATGCCAACCTTTTCGCGGCGTTTGAAGGTATAGGTGAATCCCTTCAGGATGGCAAGGTCACCCCAGTTGAAATAGACATCGTTGATTTCGAGAATTTTATTCCCCATGCGGGCACCTTCGATGTTGAGGTTCATCCGCTCTTCATAAACTTTACTTGAGGCTTTCTCCTGCAAGTCGTAGAAGCTGTCAATACGGGCTTTTGACTTTGTTGTGCGCGCTTTGGGCATGCGCCGCATCCACTCCTGCTCCGTCCGCATGAGGTTTTGCGCCCGTTCAACCTCTTTATTCTGAATATCAAGACGTTCAGCCTGCTTTTCCAGGAAATAGGAATAATTCCCCTTGTATTTGTACACCGCTGCGTTTTCCATTTCAAGCACCTCGTCGCATACCCGGTCGAGAAAATAGCGGTCATGGGTGACCATCAGCAGCGTGATGCTGGTTTTCGAGAGGTACTCTTCCAGCCATTCGATCATTTCAACATCAAGGTGGTTGGTAGGCTCATCGAGGATCAGGAAGGTGGGTTCGGTGATCAGCGCTTTCGCCAGTGCGACACGTTTGCGCTGACCGCCCGAGAGTTCCCTGATGCGCTGGTCGAGATCGGGCAACTTGAGCTGGGTAAGTATTTGCTTTACCCGTGTTTCGTACTCCCAGCCCTGAATGGCATCCATCTGTTCAATGGCATGCTGTATCTCATTTTTATCCTCCCCTTTGATGACATGTTCATAATTCAGGATGGTTTTCTGAATATCATTGGAATGAGAATAGACCTCTTCAAAAACAGTTTTCCCGGGATCAAGGTCTGGCTCCTGCCTGAGATATTCAAACGAATCGCGGTTAAACATGGTTACCGTTCCGTTGTCGCAAGGTTCAAGCCCGGCGATGATATTGAGCAGGCTGGTTTTCCCGGCGCCGTTTCGTGCGATAAGCGCGACTTTCTGAGACTGGCTCAGAACAAATGAAATATTTTCAAACAGGTTCTTTTCACCATAGGACCGGGCCAGGTTCTCAACTTGAAGGATTGTAGACATGCATGATGTAAATGATTGGCAAAGGTAGTCAATATCACCATAAAAAATTTGACCGTACTGGTTCCGGGAAAACAGAAAATTACTTAAATTTACAAAAAAAAAATGCCGGTCCACAGCTATTTTGTATTGACAGCATTTACTGTTCTTCTAATGGTTTTCGCCCTGCAGTTCATCAGGATAAGAACTTCCGCTGCAGGATTGTTTGGAACTCCTACCATAGAAAAACTGCAATTTTATTCGGCCAAAATAGCCCTTTTTACCACCTGGTTTTTATTCATGCTGAAGGCTATCTACCCCGGGAGCGGATATCTCAACGTCCCCATCGGTCTTTCGTGGACAGCAGTCGTACTGCTTTATATCGGCACGTTCATTGTTTCAGTCTCCCTTTTTAATCTTGGGAAATCGTTATTTGTCGGTCTGCCCGTGCAGGAAACCATGTTGCAGACTCATGGCCTTTACCGGATGAGCCGCAATCCTTTGTATGTTGGAGTTCATATTATTGCGATCGCATCCTGCCTCTATTTCCCCGATCTGATCAATGTTTCATTTACGATTTTCGGCATTTACGTTCACCATAAAATCATCAAACAGGAAGAGTGCTTTCTGGCGGATCAATTTGGAAAAGATTGGGTGGTATACAGTGCAAGAGTCAGCAGGTATGTATAAAAAATTCGGATATGCCCTTAACGGGTTGAAAATTGTGTTAACCACCCAGCAAAATTTCAGGATCCACATGGTTGCGGCGTGCATCGTTGTTACTGCGGGTTTTGTTTCAGGGCTTTCTGCCACTGAATGGTGCATCATCACTACGACCATTTTCCTGGTTCTGGCCATGGAAGCAGTGAATACTGCCATTGAAAAACTGGTCGATTTCGTCTCCCCGGCTTTTCATGCCCAGGCCGGTGCGGTGAAAGACATTTCCGCCGGGGCGGTTCTCTTAACGGCTGTAGGAGCTGTGATAACAGGAATCGTCATATTTTTACCAAGAATATGGCCGGGGGGATGAGACCGGTCAACAGATCGAACAATAATAAAACCTTAATAATCAAATCATGAGAAAACTATCTTTACTCCTTTTGCTTGCCCTGCTTTCAGGGCTTTATTCATGCAAACCACAAGAGAAAAAAACGGCAGAGGCTCCGCTGATTGAAAAACAAGCTGTTGAGCTGAAAAGTGACCTGATGACCCCCGAGGTTTTGTGGAGTCTGGGCAGGTTAAGTGAACCCGAACTTTCCCCGGACAAACACACACTCTTATACGGAGTCACCTATTACGACATTGCACAGAATAAAGGAAACCGTGAATTGTATACGATTGGAACCGACGGGCAGAATCTCAAGCGGGTTACCACTACGAAATTCAGCGAATACCAGGCGATGTGGACCCCCGACGGTAAAAAAATCGTTTTCATGTCGTCGGAGACGGGTTCCATGCAGGTTTGGGAGATGGCCCCTGACGGGAACAACCGCAAACAGGTTACCAACATTGAAAATGGGATCAACGGGTTCAAATATTCCCCGGATATGAAGAACCTCCTGTATACTGCCGATGTCGTTCCGGAAAAACAATTCCAGGATCTCTATGCAAATCTTCCCAAGGCCAGCGGCAGGATTTACAATGACCTGATGTACCGCCACTGGGATACCTGGGTGCAGGCTTACAGCCATATTTTTGTTGCCGGTTTAACCAGCGATAAGATCACAAAAGGGACCGACATCATGCTGAACGAACCCTTCGAAACCCCGCTGATGCCATTTGGCGGGATGGAGCAGATCAACTGGAGTCCCGACAGCAAAGTGATTGCCTATACCTGCCGCAAAAAAAAGGGCGTTGAATATGCAAAATCCACTAATTCCGACATCTATCTTTATGAACTGGCAGGTGGAAAAACCACCAATATCAGCGAGGGCATGATGGGCTATGATGTTGCGCCCGGATTTTCGCCGGATGGGAAAAAGATCGCCTGGCAAAGTATGGAACGGGATGGCTATGAGTCGGATAAAAACCGGCTGATTGTTTACGATGTTGATTCGAAAACAAAGGTTGATTTTACCAAAGATTTTGATCAGAATGCAGAAAGCCTTGCCTGGACCGACGACAGCAAGTCAATCTATTTCATCAGCGACTACCATGCTACAGATGAAATTTACCGGCTTGACCTTGCCGATGGCAGGATTTCCAAAATCACTGCAGGAATTCACGACTATACCGGTGTAATCCCTGCAGGCGACAAGTTGATTGCATCACGGATGTCGATGTCGATGCCGGTAGAACTTTATTCGGTAAACCCGGCTACAGGCAAAGACACACCCCTCACGACGACCAACAAGGATGTACTCGATAAACTTGCCCTGGCACGCATCGAACAACGGTGGATAAAAACGACCGACAACCAGGAGATGCACACATGGATTATTTATCCACCCCATTTTGATTCTACAAAGAAATACCCGACCCTGCTATATTGTGAAGGGGGGCCTCAGAGTACTGTGAGCCAGTTCTGGTCGTTTCGGTGGAATTTCCAGATGATGGCGGCCAACGGCTACATCATCGTAGCGCCAAACCGCAGGGGGCTGCCCGGTTTCGGGCATGCCTGGAACGAACAAATCAGTGGCGATTATGGCGGCCAGAATATGAAAGACTATTTAAGCGCCATCGACGCCCTGACCAAAGAACCTTATGTAAACAAGGATAAGCTTGGCTGCATTGGCGCCAGCTACGGAGGATTTTCGGTCTACTGGCTGGCCGGCAATCACAATAAACGTTTCAAGGCTTTTATTGCCCACGATGGCATGTTCAATCTTGAAGCACAGTACCTTGAAACTGAAGAGATGTGGTTTGTAAACTGGGATCTCGGGGGGCCATACTGGGACAAAAACAATAAAATTGCGCAACGGTCATTTGCAAATTCTCCTCACCGGTTTGTCCAGAACTGGGATACCCCTATCCTCTGCATCCACGGCGAACTTGACTACCGGATCGTGGCCACACAGGGCATGCAGGCATTCAATGCCGCTATCCTGCGCGGAATTCCTGCCGAATTTCTCTATTTCCCGGATGAAAACCATTGGGTGTTGAAACCACAAAATGGCATATTATGGCAACGGACATTCTATAACTGGCTTGATAAATGGCTGAAATAACGGCAGCATGAAGGAGCTGATCAAAGAGGCCGCCCTTATCCTGAAACGTTCACGATTCACAACAGCCTTTACGGGAGCGGGAATCTCGGTTGAAAGCGGGATTCCCTCCTTCCGGGGCAGCGGGGGATTGTGGGAAAAGTACGACCCGGGTGTGCTTGACCTGCAGCATTTCATGCATGACCCTGCCGGTTCATGGGTGGTCATCAAGGAGATTTTTTATGACTTTTTTGGCATGGCAAAGCCCAACAAGGCTCACCTGGTCCTTGCCCGGATGGAGAAGGAAGGGCTGCTGGGGAGAATCGTCACCCAGAATATTGACAACCTTCACCAGGAAGCGGGATCGTTACTTCTCTCAGAGTTCCATGGGAATTCAAAAAAACTGAAATGTCTTCAATGTCATCGCGAGTATCACCCCGGGCAGATCAGCCTCGACCATTTCCCGCCGACCTGCGTGGAATGCGGCGGAATCCTGAAACCCGGTTTTGTTTTCTTCGGGGAGGGAATTCCGCAGGTACCGCTTGCGGAGGCGTATGAAGCAGCATCCATCTCGGATGTATTTCTGATTATCGGTACAACAGGTGAGGTAATGCCAGCCAACCAGATACCATTTATGGCAAAAGAGTACGGGGCTGTCATCATAGAAGTGAACCCCGAACCATCAAATTACACGGATAAAATCACGGATATTTTCCTGCAGGGCAAAGCAACCGTTGTGATGGAACAACTGGAGAGGCAACTATTTCCCGCGGCCCTGGATGATGATCAGGATGGTATAAATTAATATCTTGAAATCCATTGCCAGCGACATGTTCTCGATGTATAGGATGTCAAATTTCAGGCGTTCGACCATCTGGTCCAGGTTTTCCGCATAGCCGTATTTAACCTGGCCCCATGAAGTAATTCCGGGTTTGACTTTATGCAGCAACCTGTAATGGGGCGCCCGCTGGGTAATGAGATCGATGTAAAACTGGCGCTCAGGCCGTGGCCCTACCAGGCTCATATCGCCTTTAAGCACTGTGTAAAACTGGGGTATCTCGTCCACCCTGAATTGCCTGAGAAATTTGCCGAACCGGGTGATCCGGGGATCATTTCTGGACGACAACTGAGGGCCACTCTCTTCGGCATCCTTGTACATCGTCCTGAATTTATGCATTTTAAATGGTTTGCCTTTGATCCCGACACGTTCCTGCGAGAAGAAAACCGGGCCAGATGAGGTCACTTTGATGATAATTGCGGTAATGATCATCATTGGGGTGAGCACGATCAGGCAGATGATTGAAATGACGAGGTCGAGGATGCGTTTGAGCGACATCTGCCAGTCGGGCATGAGGTCGGGGTAAATCTGAATGAGTGGGGCGTGGAAAATGGAAGTTGTTTTAACCGAGCCCATGAGAATGTCCTGCATTGCCGGAATGATTTTAATCACCACATCTGTGTCTTCGAGCTGTGTGATGATATTTTCGATGGTGTGGTTTTCTGAGTGTTCAATTGCAATGATCACCTCCTCGATATTCAGCTCCTTCACAAACCTGTTCAGGTCCTGAAGTCCGCCGAGATGGGGGATCGACTCTGCTAATTTATATTTGCTGTATCCTTCAACATTGATGAAGCCTACAAATTTGTTTCCTGACGACTTTTCCTGGTTTTCAATCTCTTCGTAAATCGAAACAGCATTCCCGTTGCTCCCGATGATAATGGTGTTGAACCCGATGAGTTTGGAGTGGATTTTATAGGCTGTGCGTGAAGTAAGGAGAAACCGGAAAGATGCTGTAAAAAACAGATGAAACATCAGGAGGATAAAAAAGAACTCAATGTAGGTGTGCTGATTGATGATGACATCATCAAGGATCAGTGTGAAAAACAGGATCGTAACCCCGATAAAGGTTATGAGGATTGTCTGGGCAAATTCACGGAGCCTGGCTTTTCTGAAAATTTTACGGTAGGTTCCGATCAGCGTATAAAGCATCAACCAGAAAAACGGGATGATGGTAACGCCGTAATATAGTTTCCTGTCGAGAAGGATGTCATCGAGATGTCTGAATATCTGGTGATCTACCGCGTATTTCCGGTAAACAAAGAACAACGTCCAGGCGATAAAAGCCGCCAGAAAATCTGCGGCAATATATTTAATAACCTGTAACCGTTTATTCATAATTCAGCTATTCTGATTCTTAATTTGACCGCATGCTAATTCGATTTGCGGGTTACTGTTTTGAAATTATCAAAAAGGATAAGGGATTTTGCCAATCCAGTCTCTTTCAGGGCACTCATATACACGCGATAGGTGGTCATCCCCGTATATGCATACAGGGTGGTGGAGAGATCGATGTAAATTTTCTTCCACAACCCATTGGTCGGCCGAAGGTAGAGTACCGGGGTTTGGTAAAGTGTAGTGCTCCCATAAGTAAAAACGCCGATTGCAAGGGTGTTGGTGGTGTTAAAATTCATCTCCAGAAACACGGGAGCAGAGGGAATAACATATTCCTGGTGTGTCTCACATTCAAAAAAATCGTGTGCTGAATCCAGGACAACCATGCCTGAGTGACCGCCTTCAAAAGTAAGCGGTGAACCAGGTGAACTTCGTTGTATGAAGGCGCTGCTTCCACTGGTCGTATCAAGGGTAAGAGATACATTCTCGAAATCCTCTTTCCATACGAACAGGGCGGTAGACTGGTAGGTTGTTTTTAAAACGCCGGCTTTGGTCGTGCTGTCAGGTGTAAGGGTGATCTGCCTGGTGACCGGCTTGTAAAATTCATACGTCTGGCGGGTAGCTGCAATTCCATCCTTCTTGATGCCCGGCCATACCTTCAATGTATGCTTCCCTGATTTTAATACCGGGAACCTGGCCGGAAGTTCAAAAGCTCCCAGGAATTCATCATCCACGTATACCCATGCATCGGTAATGTGTTGTGATGCTGTGCCCTCGGAGACATAATCGGTGGTGATGTAAATGGAATCGACAGTAAGGTAAGCAGGGATGCTCTGATCGCCGGAAAATTTTTCACAGGAAGATGCGACAATGAACAGGATGCTTAAAAGACAGAAATAGCGAAAAAATTTCCTGTAAATCATATTGTCATAAAAGTTGAAATCACGGCTTCCTCTTATAGATAACGGCCGGTTATTGCTGATATTGTTCACAAAAACATAAAAGTAATGAACAGGAACCAACAAGGAATCAGACCATGTTCGCTGCGTTCAGATTTATCTTTTCAATGATTTTGTAAGCAACTTCCAGCGCACTGTAACCGTCGTTTATTGTGACCATGGGAATGGTATTGTTGGTGATTGCCGCATTGAAACTTTCCAGTTCAGCTTTGATGGCATTCAGTGGTTTGATTTCAGGCTTTTCGAAATTAATCTGTTTTGAACCGCGACCGGGTCCCAGTTCAAGGATAAATCCCAAAGGGGGGGAGTCGGTACTCACATCATTGATCTTTACAACCTCAAGTTCCTTTTTCAGAAAATCAACTGAAATATAAGCATCTCTCTGGAAGAACCTGGATTTCCGCATGTTTTTCAAGGAGATTCGGCTTGCGGTCAGGTTTGCCACACACCCGTTGTCGAATTCGATCCTGGCATTGGCGATATCAGGCGTATCACTTACAACCGCCACCCCGCTGGCACTGATTTTTTTAATATTGCTTTTAACAACACTAAGTACGATATCGATGTCGTGGATCATCAGGTCAAGAATGACAGGGACATCTGTTCCCCGCGGATTGAACTGGGCAAGACGGTGACTTTCGATGAACATGGGTCGGTCGAATGCAGCTTCGGCAGCAAGAAAAGCGGGGTTGAAACGTTCGACATGGCCAACCTGCACTTTAACATTTGCTTCCCGCGCAATCTTGATCAATTCGCGGGCCTCTTCCAGGGTTGTAACGATCGGTTTTTCAATAAAGACGTGCCGGCATTTTTTCAAAGCCCTTGAGGCACATTCAAAATGTGAAATCGTAGGTGTGACAATGTCAACAACATCAACAGCATTCAATCGGCAACAGGCGGCGAGTTGAATTCGTACATCCCTGATCCGGACGCACAGAACACGTTGATGAACCTAGTATACATCACGTGTGCCTACCTGTACGGCATAGCTCAGAATGCGCAGACCGCAGTAACCATAACACTTAAAGAAGATACTCAGCTCATACCCTTTGTTTACAGCCTATACGGACCCGATCCGGACGACAGCTATAAGTTGTCCTTCATAGCCAACAATGATCTGGTACTTGACGAATTATTCATGTTGCCGACAGGCAGGAGCATAACTTATTACACATGACCATAACCATAGCGGGATGCAATATTAGATGCTACAACGAAATTCGCGTCACACTGAAATACAACAGCGTGGCCAGTGAATTCGCGTTTGTGGTCTTGTTCAACCCTACGGATCCGGTTCACAGAAAAGTACTTAAGCCACTCACCTATCCCGAAGTGAAGATTTACAACCAGGGGGTGCTGGTATTGACGGGTGTGGTGGTGGTGGCGCGGCAGGTGGTGGATCCGAATTTCACACCAGGATTTGTCGGGCGTTTCGCGTTTCCGTCGGGATTCTTCGGGCATTACAATTATTGCGCCAATTTTCTGATAGGTTCGTCGTGTGTGATCGGCGGTGCGGCCTTGGTTGGCCGCCATGCCAGGATCGAGCGTTTGCTATGGGGATTGATCGCGGTGGCGGGAATGATTGCGGTTTACCTCACCCGCTCTCGCGGAGGCATCGGCGGGGCGGCAGGCGCGTTGGGTGTGTTCCTGGTGGTGGCATTGATTATAGGAAAGCACCGGAGCGCGCGGTGGTTTGCGCCCGGAATCGTGGCAGTACCGGTGCTTGGCTTTCTGGTGGTTGGTTTCTTGGTCAGGGGCTGGTCGGAGGCCCAGCAGGTGAGGCAACAAGCGGCGGGGATTGACACCATGATGGACAATACTACCAGGCTTTATCTGATAGACATCGCGGGCTCGTGTGTCGGCCTGCATCCATGGCAAGGGGGTGGCAGCCGGAGCTTCAGTTGGGAATGCAATCGTTTTTGGGATGTTGAGATGCATGGTCAGGGTGCCAACCGTCCGGAGCAGGTGCACAATGAGATTCTCCAAACGGCGTCGGACTATGGGATCATCGGAGCGGGGCTGTTGTGTCTAACGATCGGGGGCATGGTGGTGATTGCGGTTGTTCGGACACTGTTTGCAGAGCCCGCCGGAAACCGTTCGAATGATGATTCATGGCGCCTCGGCGGGCTGGCTGGCCTCGCGGGAATTCTGATTCAGTCCAACTTCAGTTTTGTCTTTCACATGGTGCCGGGGGTGCTGCTGCTCGGCGTGTGTCTTGGCAGAGCCGCGCATACCGGCGAAGTGGGGAAAGCCGGGACTGCCAAATCCCTCGTCCCGGCGATCCTGAGTTCGACATTGGGTCTGGCCTGCGCCGCATTGCTGGTGCCGATGGGGTGGATCGGCACGCGGGTGACGTCGGCCCGGTGGGCGCTTAGGCATGCGACACGTTCGGAGATTTCCCCGGAGTCTAGAATCACGAGCGTTACTGAGTCGATCCGCCTGTGGCCGACGGCGGGGTTTTATCAGGAGCGAGCCGGGATATTCCAACAACAAGCGGCGCAAGCCCCGCCGGGGATCTTGGATGCGGTCGCGCTGAATCGCGCCGCGGAAGACTACCGGGAGGCGTCGGCGTTGAATCCGTTCGCTCCCGGGCCGGTGGTGAACCGGGCCAATCTGTTAGGAACGTTGGGCAAAGACGCCGAGGCCCTGCAACTGTTCGACCGTGCGATCAAGCTCCAGGGTGAAATGGAAGCGGGGTTCAAGGGGTCTTATTCGAAGGCGGCATATCTGCGCCTCAAGGCGGAGCGGTTGTTAGCCGCGAATCGCAATGAGGAGGCGTTGGCGGCATTGTTGAGCGCACGCGACACGCTGGTGAACTCAAGCAGTCTGTCGGTATGGGGCGTGCAGGGGCGGGCGGCGCTGGTCTTGCGCGTCTGGATCGGGGAACGCCTGGGGGTTCTGTTGAGTCTGGCAGGCAGGGACCAGGCGGCGGAGGAAGAGTTTGAGACCATCGATGCGCTGGGGACCACGAGCTGCGTTCGCTATCTTTATGCATGGCATCTTTGGACCAAGGGGAAGCGGATTTGGGGTGAGCGCAAGCCGGCAGAGGCGCTCGCCTTGTTTCTCAAAGCCCGTGTTTTGTTGGATCGCGCCGCGGGATATCTGCCCGCCGGAGCCACGCCGGAAGACTATGCCAAGTTGGGCCGCGAGGTGGACGAGTGCATCCGGTTTCTCAAGACCGCGAAAGTCGAACCTGCCGCGCCTCCCGGCAAATGACTCAGCGGATTCGCTTCCAGTCGATCTGCACTTCCGCAAAGTTGGCGAGCAGGTTCAGGAGTTTCTGATCCGCCTCCTGTTCGGTGACGGGGGTTTCGATCCATGGCATTTTGCCGAACCACATCGAAATGCTGACATAGGCCCAGCGTTGGTCGATGCCACGCACGATGCGGTCGGTTATATCCGATAGGGTCCGGTGCAGGTGATCGTGTTCGATCCGATCATGGCCGACAAAGAAATAATAGTTGACGCAATCGAAATGGACGTATTGCTTGCGGTTGCTCGGATTGGTTAGGGTTTGGATCGAGCGGAGGCGGCGCACGGTGATGGTTTTGCCGTTGGCGAGCTTGAGGGTGACGTTCCTGGATGAGACGATGTCGTGCCCTTGTGCGGGCATGCAGCGTTCCGGGCGGTGGATCGAGCTGTTCAGGTCGTGGCCGGAAAGAACGACCGACAAGTCCGCTTGGTCAAAGACAGGTTGGCCGTCGGATGAATACTCACCCCGGCGGGGATTCCGGCAGAGTGCCTTCGCAAACTCGGTGTCCTCGGCCAGGATACTGATTTCCGATTCACTGGCCGGAATTTTTGTCAAGTCCCAATTGGCGACCGCGGCAGGCAGAGTCATGTTGATCGCTGACTCGGCGACAGCTCCTCGCTGCGGCAACAAATAAATCGAACTGAGGGTGGCGGCCAGCAGCGGTGGCAATATCAGAGCCCTGAGATTCATGCTTCTGGAGAAAGGGGTTGGGCTGGATCAGTGCGGTTGACCACGACCCGCCTGAGTTGCTTGCGCCGGGCGTGTTTCCACGGCAGTCCGCCTTCGAAGAGCGAGTGCAAACACAATAACAGGACCAGCGAAAACGGATAGAACAGCAACAGGCCGGACCAGTCGTGCCAGGTTCCTCGGGCCCACTTCGCGTCGCCGTATTCGGCAATCACAAAGATCGAGGTCAAGCGCAACGCGTTGCCCAAAATCGCCAGCGGTACGGCTGAGAGGCACAGGACGAGCTTTTTCCACAGCGCGATCTTGGCAACGTAAGCCCAGGCGGTCGAAATCATCAGCAGCGCCATGAGTGAATTGATACCGCTGCACCCGCCGGCGATGCTCAGGGGCGGCCAGTCGCCCTTGACCGGCAGAATGTCGGTGCCTTGGGTGTAGGTCTCCACCCCACACCAACCGGCACCATGATGTGCCAGCGAAGTGGCCAGCAACTGCAATTGGGTGGTGGCTTGCTGGAGGCCCGGCACCGGAATGGCCATCCAGAAGAAAAACAGCGGGAAGGTCAGGATTCTAGCAACTTTCCAGCCCCACAGATACAAGGCTGCCCCCCACATCAGGAAGGGCAGACCGCCCACGGCGACGCGGGGTTGCAGGGTCCGGTAGGCGGCCGCATAACACAGGGCGCCGATGCCAATGGCCACCAAACCCCAGCCGCTGCCTTGGCCCGCAGCAGCGCGAAGATCCTTGAAGCGGTAGAGAACCAAGCCAGCGATCAAGAATGGAAACAGCCGCCCGTGCTCATACCCCCCCCATTCGTTCCAGGTGCTGTTAAGCCAGACCAGAGCGGACATGTTCCGCCCGGCACCAAACAGCGGTAGCATCCAGAAAAACCAAACCAGCACCCCCGCGGAAAGTGCCGCGGCGAGCCAGCTATCCCAACTGCTGCCACGGTTCCCGCAGGCGGGGGCCGCGGCGTCGGCGAGTTCGGCTTGATTCACGTGGGCTGGGGGCGAAGGGGAGGGGATCACGGGC
>Ga0118677_10006797_pt1 | contig 19202 bp, 18 predicted proteins | sample AliMusrvi5mmetaG_FD_86154 | JGI IMG/M metagenome (GOLD analysis project Ga0118677, IMG submission 86154) | reverse complement strand
TGAATTTTAATGAAGAAGTTTAACTTTAAAGTATATTTATTGGTTATAGTACCCTATATTATAAATATTATTGTGATTGGTGTTATAAACCATCATTTAATCAAAAAATATAATTTAAATTATAATGTTTCTGATGCGATTACCCTTATAGGGAATATAGCATATCCATTAGGCGTGCTGTCCGGTTTGCTCATTTATAAGATCTTAAAGATATTAGATAAAAAAGCTGCCGCTGATTGAATTTAACATAGAGTCAGTTTCGGTATTTGAGGTGATTATCATGCTTAGAAAATCAAACAGAGACAAAGAAATCCCGGAGAACAAAGAAAGCAGAGAGGGCTGGTTTGTAGAAACTTCCGATATTGATATAAATGAAAGAGAAAATAAACGGTTCCTCAACAAAGCAGTAGTTGGCATAATTGGCTTGATTATATTTGCAGCTTTAATTGTTTTAGAGGGGATATATACACATTGGCAATTTTAAATTAATTAAAATAGGAATAGAATTATTAGCTTGTCGCCCCCGTTAGTATTAACGGGGGTGATTCAATTAAAGATATTTCTCTGATTTAATCAGCAAGATTAAAATCAGTGAGATATTAATAAAATTACAAATAATTTCATATAATGTACATTTTGAGGAAAAGTTTTTAAATTATAATATATTTATTATTATTTATTGAAAGCTTTTTTCATCTCTTGGCGAAGCTTCACACGTAGCAGCAGCGGCATTTCAGCCTGCGCAAATTTCGAAAAAACGACAAAATAGCACCTTCAAAGGTTGACTGGGGTGCCTGCATGCGTTATAATAATAAGCTAAGGGAATAGGCCAATATTTTAATTCCCTCCGGAGATGATGTTATGAAGAAAATCGAAACAAAGGCACCCGCTATGCCGATTGTGGCGCTGCGGGGCTTGGTAATTTTTCCCGAAATGCGTTTGCATTTCGATGTCGGCAGGAGCAAATCCGTAGCCGCTTTAAGGGCTGCCATGGCCGGCAATCAGGAAGTTTTCCTTGTTACGCAAAAAGATATTATTGATGATGACCCGGATACAAACGAACTTTATAAAATAGGCGTTGTCGCCTCCGTCAAGCAGGTTTTAAAGCTGCAAGGCACCGACAATGTCCGTGTGGCCGTCGAAGGCATTTACAGGGCGAAAATTTCCGAAATCGTTACAGACAAGCCCTATCTGCAGGGCACTATCAGGCGCTGCCCGGATATTAAAATCAAATCGCAGGACGGTGAGTATACCGAGGCGCTTGTCCGCCACGCCAAGGATATTTTCAACGATTATTCGGTGGCGGCTCCCCAGCTCCCGCCCGATTTAATTTTGGCTGTTATCGCGGAAAAAAGGCCGGGCGAGCTTGCCGATTTTATTGCGGGCAACATCGTGCTTGAATATTCCGACAGGCAGATGATTTTGGAACAGCTGAATCCGATTAAAAGGCTTGAGATGCTCTGCGTGCTGCTGGAAAGGGAAGGCAAACTGCTGAAGCTTGAGGAGGATATCCATACCCATGTGCAGGAGCAAATCGACCAAAACCAGCGCGAATATTACCTGCGCGAGCAGTTAAAGGCCATCACCGGCGAACTCAACGAAGGCTCCTCGGCGGAAAGCGATGTGCAGAATTACAGGGAGCAGATTGAAAAGCTGGAGCTCGAGGAAGAATCCCGCACAAAGCTTTTGCGCGAGTGCGACCGGTTGGAGCGCATCTCTTCGCAGTCGCCGGAATCAGGCGTTATCCGCAGCTATCTCGAAACGTGCCTTTCTCTGCCATGGAATAAACTGACGACCGACAAACTGGATTTGGCAAATGCCCGCAAGGTGCTTGACAACGACCATTACGGTTTGAACAAGGTGAAGGACAGAATTATTGAAATGCTGGCCGTGCGCAAGCTTTCTCCGAATATTAAAGGGCAGATAATCTGCCTGGTGGGGCCTCCCGGTGTCGGCAAAACCTCTGTCGCGCGCTCAATCGCGCGGGCAATGGGGCGCAAATATATCAGGATTTCTTTAGGCGGCATCCATGACGAAGCGGAGATCAGAGGCCATCGCAAAACCTATATCGGCTCCATGCCCGGGCGTATCATCAACGCCATGCAGCAGGCCGGCACGAGCAACCCGCTGATTCTTTTGGATGAAGTGGATAAACTCAGCAGCAGCTATAACGGCGACCCTTCCTCGGCACTTTTGGAGGTCCTGGATCCGGAGCAGAACTTCTCCTTCCGCGACCATTACATTGAACTGCCGTTCGATTTAAGCCGCGTGCTGTTCATTACAACCGCCAACATGCGGGATAATATCCCGGACCCGCTGCTGGACAGAATGGAAATTATCGAGCTCGGCAGCTATACCCATGAGGAAAAATTCAACATCGCCAAAAAGCACCTTGTCCCCAAACAGGCAAAGCGCCACGGACTTTCCGGCAGGAGCTTTAAGATAACCGACGACGCGCTGCATCTGCTTATTGACGGCTACACCAAAGAAGCCGGTGTCCGCAAGCTGGAGCAGGCGATAGCCGCCATTTTCCGCAAAGCGGCCGTTAAGGTTGCGAATGGCGAGAAGAAGGTGACTTTCAAAGCGGAGGATTTGGACGAGCTTTTGGGCGCGGTCAAATACAAAAACGAAAAGCTTGAAGCCATGAACGAACCCGGTGTGGTAAACGGGCTTGCCTGGACTTCCGTCGGCGGCGAAATGCTTCAGATTGAGGTGGCTGTGCTTGACGGCACCGGCAAACTGGAACTGACAGGCTCCTTGGGCGAAGTGATGAAAGAATCCGCAAGGGCGGCGCTCAGCTATATCCGTTCCAGAGCTGACGAACTGAGGCTGGATAAACTGTTTTACAAAGATAAAGATATTCATATCCATGTTCCGGAAGGCGCAGTGCCGAAGGACGGGCCTTCCGCCGGCGTAACGATAGCGACCGCGCTTGTGTCGGCGCTGACAGGGATTCCCGCGCGCGGCGATGTCGCCATGACGGGCGAGATAACCCTCCGGGGCAGGGTTCTGCCAATCGGCGGGCTGAAGGAAAAGACGATGGCAGCTTATAGAGCGGGTATCAAAACAGTAATCATCCCGGAGGAAAATGTTCCCGACCTGCGAGAGGTTGATGACGCCGTTAAGGCCTGCGTCGCTTTCATTCCGGTGAGCAGCATTGACGAAGTTTTCGCCCAAGCTTTGGTGCAGAGCATTGACGCCCAAAGAGGCGGCGAGATACCCCTGCCGAAGATTGATAACCTGCCGCTGTCAAGGAGCATTATAGCCCAGTAGGGGCGAACTGTGTTCGTCCGGAATCTACCTCTCCGTCAGGCTATCGCCTGCCACCTCGCCTATATAGGCGAGGCTTAAATGGGAGTTCCTCGTTCTTGGCTCGCCTGTGTAGGCGAACTGGCACGAAGTGACTGAGAGGTAGAATTATAGAAAGGGATTGAAAATCAATTGCAATTCAACAACATCGAATTTGAGGCTTCCTACGGCACGCAGGCGCAGCTGCCGGCATCCGTTGTTCCGGAAATTGCGTTTGCGGGACGTTCCAACGTCGGCAAGTCCTCGCTTTTGAATAAAATTCTGAACCGCAAAGGCCTCGCGAGAACTAGCTCTATGCCCGGCAAAACAATTACCGTCAACTTTTTCAAGGGCGACGGCGTAAAGTTGGTTGACCTGCCCGGTTACGGCTACGCGAAGGTTTCGCAGGGCGAAAAAAAGCGCTGGGCGGAGATGATGGAGGGCTATTTCACCACGGACAGACGCATCAACCTTGTCGTTCAGCTTATTGACATGCGCCACAAGCCTTCGGCGGAAGATTACGAGATGATGACTTTCTTGAAGGAAAGCGGCTATAATTTTGTAATCGCCATGACAAAATGCGACAAGCTCAGCAAAACCGAACGCCTGAAGCGCATGGAAGAGCTTGAAAAAGAACTTGCCGGATTCGCGAAAAATAAAAAGATACCCTTTTCGTCCGAAACGGGCGAGGGCGTTGAGGAAATTCAAAAAATAATCAGCGACGCGCTGATTTTATATTAATTTGGGAGTGTTTTTTATGTATGTTTCGGACTGTATTCAGATGAACGGCGAGGGCCATCTAACAATAGGCGGCTGCGATACGGTGGAATTGGCTCAAAAATTCGGTACGCCCGCTTATATTTATGACGAAGCGCAAATCAGAAAAAACTGCCGTGATTTTACCGGCTCAATCGAATCAAACTACGGCGGCAACGGTATGGTCATTTATGCCAGCAAAGCGTTTTGCTGCAAAGAGATTTGCCGCATTTGCGCCGAAGAGGGCATGGGGCTTGATGTTGTTTCCGGCGGCGAGCTGTTCACGGCGCTGACGGCTGACTTCCCCGCTGAAAAAATATATTTTCACGGCAACAACAAAACCGCTGCAGAATTAAAGATGGCTGTCGATAACAATGTAGGCAGAATAGTCGTCGATAATATTTTCGAGCTGGAGTCCCTTGATAAAATCGCCCGCGATGCCGGAAAAACCGTGGAAATCCTTTTCCGCTGCAAGCCCGGTATCAACGCCCATACGCACGATTTTATGCGGACCGGGCAGATAGATTCAAAGTTCGGCTTTGCTATTGAAACGGGCGAAGCGATGCTGGCCGTTAAAAAGGCGCTCGCCATGGCCAATGTCAGGCTTGTCGGCGTCCATTGCCACATCGGTTCTCAGATTTTCGATATTGACCCGTTTGAGCTTGCCGCAAGGGTGATGCTTGATTTTATTGCTCAGGTCAAAACCGAAACCGGTGTCGAACTCGGCGTGCTGAACTTAGGCGGCGGCTTCGGCATAAAATATGTGGAATCGGATAATCCCCGTCCTTTCAAAGATTATATGAAAAATGTATCGATCATCGTTAAAGAGCATTCCGAGGTGCTGGGGCTTAAAACGCCGTTTATTGTCATCGAGCCGGGCCGCTCCATTGTCGGCGCGGCAGGGCTGACGCTTTATACCGTCGGCGCCGTTAAAACAATCCCCGGCATACGCACATATATCTCCATAGACGGCGGCATGGGGGATAATCCCCGCTATGCCCTTTACCAGGCGCATTATGAAATCATCTGCGCCAACAAAGCAAACGAGCCGAGGGATTTTATTGCCACAATCGCGGGCAAATGCTGCGAGAGCGGCGATTTAATTCAGGAAAACGCCCCGGTTCAAAAGGTTGTGCCCGGCGACATCATCGCGGTGCTTTCAACCGGTGCTTACAATTATTCCATGGCTTCAAACTATAACCGCATCCCGCGCCTGCCGGTCATCTTCGTGAAAGGCGGCGAAGCAAGGGTGGTTATCAAGCGCGAAAGTTACGAGGATTTGGCAAGGAACGACGTATAAACGATAGTTGGATAGATGCGGGTTTACTAAAACCGTGTCATCCTGAGCAAAGCGAAGGATCTTAAAAGTCTCAAAGATTCTTCGTCGCTTGCTCCTCAGAATGACATTCAATGGCTACTAACCACTAAAATATTGGAGGTTAAAATGGAAAACACACCCTTCATCAAAACCATTGCCCCAGGCGTCCGCCTTTGCGCGGTGCAGACAGACCGCTTCAAAACGGGCTGTATTTCCTTTTCTATGGCGCTGCCGATGGACGGCAACCTTGCCGCGAAAGCGATTTTGCCGTATATTCTTCACCGCTCCTGCAAAAAATATCCCGATTTTTCGTTTTTGAACGGCCGCCTTGCGGAGCTTTATGGCGCCGCGCTTTCGGCGGGCGTTTCAAAGCTTGGCGAAGCGCAGCTTTTGTCGATTAATCTTACCTCCATTGACGACCGTTTTGCCTTAACGGGCGAGAGCATCGCGCAAAGCAGCACGGAACTGCTGCTGGAATTGATCTTTGACCCCGACCTTGTTGACGGCTGTTTTGGCGAAGCTGCCGTACAAAGAGAAAAACGGCTTTTGATTGAAAAAATGGAAAGTGAGCTGAACGATAAAAAGGCATACGCGCTGCGCCGCTGCGAAGCCATTATGTGCAAGGGCGAACGGTATGGCTTGAGCAAATACGGCACCAAAGAAGAAATTGAGGCGCTGACAGGCGAGACAATTTTTGATGCCTGGCAAAACATGATGAAAACCGGTATCATTCAAATTGATATTGTCGGCAGCGGAGCGAATGAAAGTGTTGCCGATGCCTTGATTGCCCGGTTCGCGAAAATAGAGCGCATCCCCGCGGAAATTCAAACTCTTTTTGTAACAATGGCAGCCGGAACACGCAGGGAAGAAGAAAAACTTCCTGTTAAGCAGGGTAAGCTGGTTTTGGGCTTTAGGGCCGGCATGGAAGATGCGCTGGATGAGGTTACCGCAGCGAAGGTGATGACGGATATTTTTGGCGGCGGCACTTACTCAAAGCTTTTCAAAAATGTGCGCGAAAAAATGAGCCTTTGCTACTATTGTTCCGCAAGGCTTAACCATTTAAAGGGTGTAATCTTTGTTCAAAGCGGTATTGAGAGCGATAAAGCCCAGCTTGCCACCGATGAAATTCTGCGCCAGTTTGAATCGGTTAAGGCCGGAGAAATTGAAGATGATGACTTAAAATCCTCTATACTGTCGCTTTGCGACCACCTGCGAGGCATTGAGGATTCGCCGGAGGACCTGGCCATGTGGTATACCTCCCAAATAATCAAGCCGGATATAACCACCCCGGAGCAGGAAACGGAAAAGATTAAGCTCGTAACAATGGAACAGGTTATCGCAGCCGCCAACCGTGTTACGCTGGATACAATTTATATGCTTTCAGGCACAGCGGAGGAGGCGGAAACCGATGAAAATTAACGAAATTCACAACGAAAAGCTGAACGAAAGCTATTTTGAAATAAAGCACCCCTCCGGTTTGACAATCCTTGTTTTGCCGAAGGCGGGCTATTCCTCCGCTTATGCGGTCTTTTCGACAAAATACGGCTCAATAGATACGCGGTTAGCGTTGGCGGACGGCTCATATACCGATATCCCCGAAGGCACCGCGCATTTTTTGGAGCACAAGCTTTTCGAAAGCGAGGAACTGGACGCATTCGAGCGTTTTGCCAAAACCGGTGCCAACGCCAATGCATACACAAGCTTTGACCGTACCGGCTATTTATTCTCCTGCACAGGCAATTTCAAGGAATCCCTTGAGATTTTGCTGGATTTTGTTCAAAAACCGTATTTTACACAGGAAACGGTTGAAAAAGAGCAGGGGATCATCGGGCAGGAAATCCGGATGTACAAGGACGTGGCGGATTGGGAAGTGCTGTTTAATCTTTTACGCTCGCTTTATCAAACTCATCCCGTCCGCATAGACATCGCGGGCACGGAAGAATCCATTGCGCAAATTTCCGCCGAAACGCTTTATAGCTGCTACAGCAGTTTTTATAATTTAAACAATATGGTGCTGGCTGTTTCCGGCAACGCAAGCGTGGAGGAAGTTTTAGAAGTGGCCGACCGGCTGCTGAAACCCTCGAAGGGCGTGATGGCAAAAAGGGAATTTGTGAAAGAACCTGCGGAGCCGGTAACCGGCTATTGCGAGGAAAAACTTTCGGTGAATGCGCCGCAGTTTATGCTTGGCTTTAAAGAAAACATCAAAACACCCGAACGCACAGCCGAAGAAAGGCTTTGCACCCGGATTTTGCTTGATATTATCGCCGGTAAGGCGTCGCCGCTCTATAAAAAACTGCTGGAATCTGAACTGATCAACACGACCTTCTCCTTTGAATATTTTGAGGGCTACGGATATGCATCCTCCATCTTCGGCGGCGAAACAAAGGACCCGCAGGCAGTCGCCAAGGAAATCAAAGATGAAATCAAACGCCTGAAGACCGAAAAGGTTGATAAACAAAGCTTTGAGCGCACCAGAAGAAAACTTTACGGCAGGCTTATCATGATGTATAATGATGTGGACGAACTTGCCAACGAGCTGGCATCAACATTTTTCACGGGCAATGGGCTGTTTGATGAAATAGAGGTCTGTAAAGCTGTAACCCTTGACAGCGTAAATGACAGGCTGAAAGACATTCTTGAGGAATCCGGCTCGGCGCTTTCGGTAATTTTACCGGTATAACCGGCCTTGACCTGCAAAAATCAAATAAGACGGGAGATTTTTTATGAGCGACTTTACCGTGGTGTATTTTAAGGGTCTTGCGCACGGCTTCAGCGTGCCGCGCATTCTTGCGGAATTTTCAATTTTCGGCATTCCTTTTTCCATTAAATTTTACGGCGCGATTATTGCCTTCGGTTTTCTGCTTGCCGTGCTTTTTGGCGGGCGCGGGGCGTATAAATGGAAAATGAGCCTGGATAAAATGATTGATGTGCTGATTTACGGCACTATCCTTGCGATTATCGGCGCAAGGCTTTATTATGTCCTGTCTCAATGGTCTTATTATAGGGTTCACCTTTCGGAAATTTACAGAGTTTGGGAAGGCGGACTTTCCATTTACGGCGGCCTGATCGGCGGTTTAATTGCCGCTTTCATTGTATGCAAGGTCAGAAAGCTCAACTTTTATAACCTGCTGGATTTGTGCGCGATGAGTTTCCTCATCGGGCAGGGCATCGGGCGGTGGGGAAATTTTACAAACCAGGAGATATTCGGGCCCAACACCAATCTTCCTTGGGGTATGTGGAGCGAAAAGACGGCGGCATTTATCAACTCGAATCAAGCCGAATTTATTAAACACGGTCTTACAATAAAAGCAGGCACGATGGCGGAAAAAGCATTTGTACACCCGACCTTTCTTTATGAATCTCTTTGGTGTTTGCTGGGTTTCGCTGTGCTCTATATCATATGCCGCAAATTCCGTAAATTCAGCGGCCAGATTTTTCTTTGCTACGGTGTTTGGTACGGCGCCGGCCGCGCGGTCATCGAGAGCTTCCGTCTGGACGGCACTGCCATTGGCAGCATCGGGATAACGCTTAATCAGGTGCGCTCGATAACTGTGGCTGTTGTTTGCGCTGTTCTGCTTGTCATTCTGCTGATAAAATATACAAAGCATCCGAAACCTATCGACGGCGTTGATTATTTCTCCGATAAAGAGTTTGTAAAAATAAAGAAGAAAAACGCAAAAGGCAAAGCGGAAGAAGCGGCTGAAAATAATATTGAAAACGAAGACAAAATCGAAATGCCCGAAGTTGTTCAAAACGGTGGAAGCAGGAATGATAAATAGTACGCTTGCGGTCAAATAATATCACTCTGCGTTTGGATATATTTTGCCGCTGAAAGGCGGCTCCGGCGGTTCATCAATATTTTAACAGGAGGAATATAAATGGGCGACTTTACCGTAGTGTATTTCAAGGGTATCGAGCGAGGTTTCAGTGTTCCGTCTATTCTTTCGGATTTTTCATTTTTCGGCCTTCAGCTCTCGGTTAAATGGTACGGAGTTTTGATTGCCTTCGGGTTTTTGGCTGCCGTGCTTTTCGGCGGACGGCTGGCGTATAAATGGAAAATGAACATGGATAAAATGATTGATGTCCTTATTTACGGCACTATCTTGGGGATTATCGGTGCCAGGCTCTTTTATGTAATCTCCCAGTGGAGCCTTTATAAAAATAATATTTCGGGTATCTTCCATATTTGGGAAGGCGGGCTCTCAATTTACGGCGGGCTGATAGGCGGGCTGATAGCCGCGTTTATTGTCTGCAGGGTCAGAAAACTTAATTTTTACAACCTTCTGGATGTCTGCGCCTTGGGTCTTCTTTTGGGGCAGGGTATCGGGCGCTGGGGCAACTACGCCAACCAGGATTCTTTCGGCACCAACACGAACATGCCATGGGGTATGTGGAGCAGCAAGATTGCCGACTATATTGCCATTCATCATACCGAATTATTGAAAAAAGGGTATTCGATGAATGCGGGAACACCTGCCGATATGGCGTTTGTCCATCCGGTGTTTCTATATGAATCAATTTGGTGCCTGATAGGTTTCGGTTTGCTTTGGCTTGTCTGCAAAAAATACCGCAAATTCAGCGGCCAGCTCATTCTTTGCTACGGCATTTGGTATGGCGTGGGGCGCATCATTATCGATGGTTTCCGCACAGACAGCGCCTTAATTGCGAACACGAGCATCAGAGTCTCCCAGCTGATTTTGGGCGTGTTTGTTTTGGCTTTCGCCGCCGCTCTCATCGTGCTGCTGAAAAAATACAAAAAGAACCCGAAGCCGGTTGAAGGCGTTGATTTCTTCCCCGTTGAAGAAGAAAAGGTGCCGGCCGGCAAAAAAGCAAAGGTTACCGAAAAGGCAGTGAAAGCCAAAGAAACGATAAATTCCGGCGAAGACACCTACGTCGAAGAGAATATTGAAGACACAATAGGCGAAGGAACGGCTAAGGACGAAGAAGCGGACGAGGATACGCCGGCGGAGGAATAATAAAGGACTGATGTGTGATGAGTATAATTATTGACGGTAAAAAAATAGCCGCGCAGGTGCTTGACAGGGTTGCGCAGGATGTCAAGCAGATGAAAGAACAGGGGAGACAGGTTTCCCTTGCGGTCATTATTGTAGGCGGCGACCCCGCCTCCCGCGTATATGTAGATAACAAAAAGAAGGACTGCGCACTCGTTGGCATCAACTCCTATGAGTTTGCGCTGCCTGCCGAAACCTCGCAGGAAGAGCTGATGGGGCTGATAAGCGAGCTCAATTTCCGCGATGATATCAACGGTATCCTTTGCCAGCTTCCCATCCCGAAGCAACTGGACGAAAAGGCCGTTTTAATGGAAATCTCCCCCGCGAAAGATGTTGATGCTTTTCATCCTGTTAATGTCGGGCATATTATGATCGGGGACTGCCTGCTTTTGCCGTGCACCCCGGCGGGCGTTATGGAAATGCTGCGTTCGCAGAATGTCCAGATAGTGGGCAAGCACTGTGTGGTTATCGGGCGCAGCAACATTGTCGGCAAACCGATGGCGATGCTGATGCTCAAAGAAAACGCGACAGTCACCATCTGCCATTCAAAAACCGTGGACTTGCCCCAAATAACCAGGCAGGCGGATATACTAATAGCCGCGGTGGGTATTTCAAAATTTGTCACAGGGGATATGGTGAAGGACGGCGCGATTGTCATCGATGTCGGCATGAACAGGGATGAAAACGGCAAGCTCTGCGGCGATGTCGATTTCGCGTCGGTCGAACCGAAAGCGTCGCTGATTACCCCGGTGCCCGGCGGAGTCGGGCCGATGACACGGGCGATGCTCCTGCAAAACACCGTTACGGCGGCAAAAACCCAATACGGAATTGAGAAGTGAGTAATATAGCCAGACTTTAAAAAATATTTGACAACCCTTTCCTATTATGATACAATCTTTCACGCCGCATATTTCGGGCGGTATCCGGAAGGGTGCCAAAAGCGGGTTTTTGCCCCGCCCTCGATAGCGAGTCTTAAGAAAAAGGCAGGTTTTACCCCTAATGTATGCAATTATCGAAACCGGCGGCAAGCAGTATAAGGTAGAAGCGGGAGATTCCGTCTATATCGAAAAGCTTGATGTCACAGAAGCCGATGAAATAACCTTTGATAAGGTTATAGCGGTTGGCAAAGACGACGGGATGACCGTCGGGACACCTTTCGTTGCAGGCGCGACAGTCACGGCGAAAGTAATCAAAAACGGCAAAGCAAAGAAGATTATCGTTTTCACCTACAAATCCAAGAAAAACGAAAAACGCAAAAAAGGCCACAGGCAGCCATATACAAAGGTTGAAATTTCCGCGATAAACGCGTAAACCGATGGTTAGAGTTACAATTTTCAGCAGTGAGGGTCTTATCAGAGGGTTTAAAATGAGCGGCCATGCGGGCACAGGCAAAGCAGGCAGCGACATCGTTTGCGCGGCGGCTTCCTCGGCGGCTTATCTGGTTGCTAACACCGTCACAGAGGTTATCGGCATCAACACGGAACCCGAGGTTGACGAAGCGCTGATGAAACTGATGCTCACAAAAGAGCAGGCAGAAAAGGCGCAGGACATTTTAAAGGGCTTTGAACTTCATATGCGGGCACTTGAAAAAGAACACCCCAAAAACATTAAAGTAATATACGGAGGCGTCAATAATGCTTAGAATAAACATTCAGCTTTTCGCACATAAAAAGGGAATGGGTTCCACCCGTAACGGCCGCGATTCCGAGTCCAAAAGGCTTGGCGTTAAGAGGGCTGACGGTCAGTTTGTGCTTGCCGGCAACGTTCTTGTCAGGCAGCGCGGCACACATTTCCATCCGGGCAACAATGTCGGCAAAGGTTCGGACGATACCCTTTTCGCCCTTGTGGACGGCAAGGTAAAGTTTGAGCGCAAAGACAAGGACCGTAAAAAGGTCAGCGTCTACGCAGTAGAGCAGTAACAGTAAGCGGGCGGGGATAAAACCCCGCCCGATAATTTTCATGCCGCCGATGCTTTTGTGCAGGCGGTGTTTGTTTTAAATGCCTATTTTCTATCAATAATTTCTTTTCTTTTTACGGCGAATTCCTTGCCGGTTATCTTGCCTTCCGACTGCAATTTGGCAAGCTGCTTCAGTTCATCTTTTTTATCCCTGTATTTCTTATTTTGCCTGATGACCGCAAAATAAATGACAGAAAATATTATGAATACAATTATACCCAGTATCAGAAATAAAGAAAAATAACTTCTGCCGGTAGAAGCTGTATTTATCGGTTGACTTCCCCAGAGCGGATAATACTTCATAAATAACCACCTCGAGTATTGATTTTAATGCCTCACATTATCCTTCACAAGCTGCACAAGCTCCTCCGCGGTTACAAGCACAACATTGCTGCCCAGCAGCGAAACAAGGTAATTGACGTTTTCCATGTTTGTTGACCAGGGGTGCACATTCAGGTAGGTGTAGCCGTCTTCGTTATTTATGTCCGCCGGCAGGCTGTTCACTTTGGCGGCGAACTGCTCAATCCATGCCTTCGGGGCATTCCCGCCGTCATCTCCGCTGTACCAGAACGAAAGCCCGCAACTGATAAACGGCTTGCCGCAGCTCCAATAAATCTTGCCGCCGAGCCCTGCGTAAGCATTGCCGCTTTGAATAAGCCCGCCTTCAATGTTTTCGTTCTTGGCGTAATAGGCGATAGCGGGTTTAAACGCCGTTTGCTCCCAAATCCATTGGTTGCCCGAAACACTGTCAAGCAGGGTGACAATTTTCATGTCGGACTTTTTCATCTCATAGCCAGTGTAATTTACGAAGTTGTTGAGAAACTTCGCCGGGTAGCGGGAAGGGTTGATGTAGCCGATGCCGGAAACGCCGCAGACAAAGTTGTCATTCACGCTCGCTGTCGCGTAAACTCTTGCCATCATGGTCGGCTCCAATTCGGCGGAAATCGGCGGTGCGGTCCAGCTCATTTTGTAAGAAGTGTCAAGCGCCTGCCGCCTGCCGAAATGGCTGTTGGCAAACGAAAATCCGCCTTCAAACCATTGCAGGTTGTCGCCGTCGCTCATCACAATCGCCACATAATGCTTTGTTTTGTCGGCGGTTATTTTTTGGGCGGTATTTTTTTGCTTTATCGACTCAGCGTTTTTGAGGCTTGCCATAAAGCTGATATTCATGCAGAAGTCCGAAGCGATAACATTCAGCCCGTAGGCTGATGCTCTTGCAACATAGGTGCCCTCGTCCGTTGTCCAGCCGAACAGCATCGAATTGCCCTTTGCCCAGGCGAAAACCTCATCTCTGAAAGCTACGCCGGCTTTATCGTTTTCATCCACAAAGATGCAGGGCGCTTTTATTGCGATGCTGTAATCCCTCGTAAAAATGAGCGTCGGGCGCTGGTGCAGAATGAAGGTGTTGTTCAACCGGTCTTTGTATCCGTTGAATATCCCTTCCTGTGTCGCCGTGAATTCACCGTTCACCTTGGTTGTCAGGTCGCGCTTCAGAATGAACCCATGCGCGGTTGCCTCGCCTTCAATGCTTTTTTCAACCATAAGCCAGCGCTCAACGCCTGCAATGGTAGCCGCCATGTTAATCGTCGGATTGTCTCCGCCCTCATAAAGGATATAGCCGTTATCCGCTATAGAATCCCTGCATTTTTCCAAAAGCTGCCACGGGTCGGTAAAATAGACCGGCGTAATAGTTGGGTTGGCCTTTAAAAAGTCCTTGGCGAATACGATTCTGTTTGAATCGTAAATGTATATCTTCGCCTGCGTCTGCGCCGTTATGCCCTGCAGCGAGGTTATCATGACGAACTCGGCATCATTCATGTTGCCCCGGTCTATCAGGTATATCTCATCCTGAGGCGGCGCGATGGTTTGCGGCAGAAAGTTCACCACATCGTCCCCCTTGGCGAAAATGTATTTCTCAAAATTGTAAAAGTTTTGGGTTATGCTCGAAACGCTTACAAAAAAAGCCATAATCCACGGGATAATAACCTTTGTTATGTAATCGGTCACAATATTCATCGTTTTGCTCCTTTGTTTTACTTGCCTGACTATGAAGAAATTATACCTTGCTGTCTCATAAAATGCAACAGACTCTTAGGGAACCACAATAGGGGTTACCACCTGCTTTGCCTCGCCTGAAAGGAGAGGTGGCAGGCGTAGCCTGACGGAGAGGTTTTACTTTGACCTTTTACAAATTAAGAAGCGCCGGAAATCAAACGATTTCCGGCGCTTTAAGCTGAGTGAAAATGCCGCTACTTCGCGGTGGTGGTTGCGGTAACTTCTTTGATATAGGTAGCCGCGTCGCCGGAACTGACATCCGTTAAGGTTAATGAACTGTCTTTTATCAGGTATTTGTAGGTTTTGCTGACACTTTTTACCAAAATTGTACCGGTCATGGTGATGGTCCCCGCCTTCGTATCCATTGTGTAGGTGCCGGTAACCGGCAAGGTTAAAAGTGTAAACTTAACGGTGCCGTTATCAAGGAATTCATAACCGACCGCGCCCGTTGAATCTTTCCAAGTGCCCAAAATCTGCTTTTGCGGGCTTGCCATGCAACCCGAGAAGGCTGTTAAAAATATTACGCATGCAATAACGATTGCCGTGATTCCGGTGAGCTTTTTCATTATTTATATCCTCTTTTCTGTTTTATACTTTATATTATTATATAGCAAAAATGGGGTTTTGTCCAGCGTTATTTTGGAAACAAAAAGCACCTTGCCGACCGGCATGGTGCTTTCAACTATCAAAACCAACTAACCTATTTCCAACCCGCGTTGGACCGGTTCGCAAACATAAACATCTTTCACAAGCCTTTTTAGTTCCTCCGCGCAGGCTTCTGCGATATGTTTTTCCTCAAATATCCCGAAAACGGTCGGGCCGCTGCCGCTCATCTGGCTGCAAAGGGCGCCGTGTTTCCGCATAACCGATTTTATATCGACCCTTTCGGGGACTTCAATGCATTCCTCAAATACATTGCCGCAGGCTTCGCAAATGCTTTTCAAATCCGCGGAGGCGGCCTTGTGCAGCATATTGACCGTATCAAGGTGGTGAATGTAGCCGAACTCGTCATAGGTTTTATACGCGCCCTTGGTGGAGACACCGCTTTCCGGTTTGGCAAGCACGATATAGCAGAGCGGGAGAGCGGGCAGGGGGGAGAGCACACCGCCGACATCCTGCACAAGCATCGTGCCACCGGTAATGCAAAACGGCACATCGGAGCCGACGGATAAACCGATTTCCCGCAGCTGCTTTTTTTCAAGCCCCGTGTCATAGAGTTTGTTCAGCCCGGCGATAACCGCCGCGGCGTCCGCGCTGCCCCCGGCAAGGCCTGCCGCGAAGGGGATGCGCTTTTCAATATGTATCTTCAGCCCTTTGTTTTCAACTCCGGCTGCTTTGAAAAAGGCCATCGCCGCCTTGTGAGCGATATTTGTTTCATCCGTGGGCAACGCATTTTCGGAGCAGGTTAATGTAATTTTATTGCCTTTGGCCTGTTCCAGTTCAACGGTATCATAAAACCCGACGGACTGCATAACCATAAAAAGGCTGTGGTAGCCGTTCGGAAGCAGCGCCAGGATATCAAGAAAAAGATTGATTTTCGCCGCGGCGTTTATTTTGATTTTCATGTACTATCGCCCCCTATCAAAACTGTTGAAAAGCAATGAAAACAGATAATCACCCGTCAGGCAGAGCCTGACACCCTCCTTGAAAAGGAGGACTTTATAAAGTGGCTCCTTTTCCAAAGGGAATTCCCCTGGCAGGGAAATGTCACAAAGTGACAAAAGGGTTCCCGTTTTCGGAGAAAACTGTCGCCGAACGGCGACTGAGGATTTAGTTCCTCAACTTCTTCTCTAAATCTCCGCTGCTTCAGTTTCTTCTCTGATTCTTTCTTCCTCCGAAAGCTGAATTTCACTGTCTTTTGCCAGCCTTCTCTCCTTCAGCTCGCCAAGCACTTTCGTTTGGAACGCGCCTTCAAACTTATAGAAAAGCATCGGCAGCAGCTGCAAAATAAACGCGACGGTCATGGTCAGCGTCATCAGGATAAAAAGCATATGCAGCACTTTCGGATATGTCGCGGAGATGCTTATTCCGGCATCTTTGGTTGCCTGCATGGCTTTGGAATTATAATGTACTGCAGAAAGCATGAACATGGTCAGGGCGGAAGTCCCCGCGGCGCTTATTTTGCCGACAAACTTGACCACTGCGTAAGTGACACCTTCGGTCCGCACGCCTGTTTTCCACTCGGCATATTCAATGGAATCCGCCAGAAGCAGCGCGGTTATTGTTGCGGTTATACCGCTCGGGAAATTGGCAAAAAACCTGAAAATCATGTATAACGGAATATTGTGATAACCGATAAAATAGAGAAGGACATTAAACCCGGCGCCGGCAATCGCCATGATAATAAACATCTTTTTCTTGGATGCTATTTTCAGAAGATACGGAACACATAGAACCGAAATCATCCAGGAAAGTCCGGATGTAATCTGCAGCGCGGGGAACAGAAATGCTGTGCTTAATCCTGTATCCGCGTAGTTCCATGTTGTGAAGTAAACCAGCGCGTTGCCCATCATGCCCATCGGCGCGCCGAAAAGGCTTACCAGCAGAACGATAAGCATCGGTTTGTTTTTGAAAATGGGTTTTATTGTTTTAAGAATACTTTCTTTTTTATAAGGTATAACGATTTTTTCTTTCAAAAATCTTGATGAAGTCATGATGCACAGGCATCCGATGCCGATGATTAAGGTTGCCGTAATAAAGTTTCCCTTAGGGCTTTTTTCCGACCCGCCGATCAGTAAAACGACAGCGAAATAAAGGCCTTGCGGCAGGATGGAACCTGTGGAACCGATTGTGGAGCTTATTGAAACAGACTTATTTCTTTCTGCCTGATCCAAGAACAGAAGCGGCGACAATCCGCTGATAGGAACATCCACCGCGGTAAATGTCATATAATAAAGAATATAGAAAGCACCCGCGTAAATTGACTTGAATGTCGAGCTTGCGTTTTGAATGGGTAAAAACATGAACACACTGGCAATAAACAGCGGAATCGGAGCATATCGCAAATAGGGGATGCACTTGCCCCATTTCGTGTGGGTTCTGTCAACAACAAAGCCCATGAACGGGTCGTTGACCGCCTCCCATATTCTTGCAACCAGAAATATGGTGCCGACAACGCCCACGGCAATATGCAAAACCTCCGTGTAGAAAAACGAGAGCGCGGAACCCATCAGCGCGCTAACCATGCTTGAGCCGAATATCGTTAAGCTGAAAGCTAAAACTTCATTCCCGCCGACGGATTTGCTTATTTTTCTGATGATGCTTCCTTTTCCCATGTTTCACATCCGTTTGCATTTATTTACCTGATTAACCTTCTTTTCCAAAAGATGAGTGAAAGGCGAAGTTTATTCGCCTAAGCTCAGCCAGACGGGTGATTAATCCAGCTTCTTCTCTAAATCTCCGCTTCTTCTGCTTCTTCCCTGATTCTTTCTTCCTCAATCAGCTGAACCTCACTGCCTTTTGCCAGCCTTCTCTCCTTCAGCTCATCAAGTACTCTCTTTTGGAACGCGCCCTCAAACTTATAGAAAAGCATCGGTATAAGCTGCAAAATAAACGCGACGGTCATGGTCAGCGTCATCAGAATAAACAGCATATGCAATACTTTTGGATATGTCGCGGCGATACTAATCCCGGCTTTCTGGGTTGCCTCCATAGCTTTGGGATTATAATGTACCATCGAAAGCATAAGCATAGTCAGGGCGGAAGTCAGCGCGGCGCTTATTTTTCCGACAAATTTAACAACAGCGTAAGTGATGCCTTCGGTTCTCACGCCCGTTTTCCACTCAACATATTCGATGGAATCCGCCAGAAGCAGCGCGGTTATCGTTGCGGTTACGCCGCTCGGGAAGTTGGCGAAAAACCTGAAAACCATATACAGCAAAATACTTTTGTATCCAATGAAATAAAGCGCGGCATTGAAAACGGCACCGATTAACGCCATAACAATAAAAACTTTTTTCTTGGAAGCGAGCTTCAGCAAATACGGAACACAAAGAATCGAAATCATCCAAGCGAGCCCGGATGTTATCTGCAGAGCGGGAAACAAAAATGCCATATTGATTTTTGTATCCGCATAGTTCCATGTGGTGAAGTAAACAAGCGCATTGCCCATCATGCCCATCGGCGCGCCGAAAAGGCTGACCAATAATATGATAAGCATCGGTTTGTTTTTAAAAATGGGTTTTATTGTTTTAAGAACACTCTCTTTTTTATAAGGGATAACAATTTTTTCTTTCAGAAACCTTGATGACGTCATGATGCACAGGCACCCGATGCCGATGATTAAGGTTGCCGTTATAAAGTTGCCCTTAGGGCTGTTATCCGAACCGCCGATAAGCAAAACCAGCGCGAAATAAAGCCCGGACGGCAGAATAGTCCCCAGTGAACCCAATGTGGAGCTTATCGAAACAGCCTTGTTTCTTTCCTCCTGCCCCAAAAAAAGCAGCGGCGACAATCCGCTGATAGGGACATCCACCGCGGTAAACGACATATAGTAAAGGATATAGAAAGCGCCCGCGTAAATTGTCTTAAAAGACCCGCCTGCGTTTTGAATGGGTAAAAACATAAAAACGCTCACAATAAAAAGCGGAATCGGAGCAATTCGCAGGAAAGGGATACATTTTCCCCATTTTGTGTGGGTTCTGTCAACAACAAAGCCCATGAACGGGTCATTTACAGCTTCCCAGATTCTGGCAACCAAGAATATGGTTCCGACGGCACTTGCGGAAATAAACAAAACGTCCGTATAGAAAAACGAGAGCGCGGAACCCATGAGCGAGCTAACCATGCTTGAACCGAATATCGTTAAGCTGAAAGC
>Ga0118677_10006796_pt1 | contig 19203 bp, 17 predicted proteins | sample AliMusrvi5mmetaG_FD_86154 | JGI IMG/M metagenome (GOLD analysis project Ga0118677, IMG submission 86154) | reverse complement strand
GGATCACCTGCTGATTACAAGTCAGCTGCTCTACCAGTATGAGCTAACGGGGCAAAGCCCTATTCTTCATAATGACATTAAAACGGAACTTATTTTTCTAAAGAAATTAATCCTCAAAGTCAAGTAGTTTTTAAAAATAAAAAGACGCTTCTCGATTTTAAGTCGGATGCGTCTTTAGTAAATAACAGCTAAAACGGCCTGAATCAGGCTGCAATGTGGGGGAGGAGAGCCAGCTTTGTTTTTTTCAGGGCTCCTTCTTCTATCTGTCTAACGCGTTCACGGGAAATTGAAAAATGGCTGGCAATTTCCTGCAGAGTCATCGGCTCATCAGCAGTTATCCGTTGCTCAATAATATAGCGCTCTTTTTCATTCAGCCGACTGACAACTTCGGCAACTTTTTGCTGCAGGTTCTGGTTTTCCTGGAATTCAATCAGGAGCTCTTCCTGATTTAAACGACCGTCTGCAAGCGATTCAAGAGCTGTTGCCCCATCACTTCCGGGAATTTCAGCATTTAGCGAACAATCACCCCGCATGCGTTGTTCCATCTCGGAAAATTCTTGCTCCGAAACATGCAGCGACTGTGCCGCAGTCAGTATTTCTTCTTCATTATCGTCCGTCCCACCCAAAGCACTTTTTGCCTGACGCAGTTTAAAAAACAACTTTCGCTGTGCCTGAGTTGTTCCTATCTTGAGTAGGCTCCAGGATGAGATGATATAATTTTGTATGTATGCCCTGATCCACCAAACAGCGTATGAAATGAGACGTACACCTTTATACGGATTGAACTTCTTGACCGCCATCATCAGGCCGATGTTGCCTTCCTGAATCATGTCCAGGATCTTGAGACCGTAGTGGCGGAATTCGTACGCAATCTTAACAACAAATCTAAGATTTGACGTGATCAGGGTATGTGCGGATGTTAGATCCTTCTCTTCAAAAAAAGCGATGGTATGCCGCCGTTCCTCCTCTTCTTTCAGCAAAGGGAACTTGCGAATTTCGCTCATATAGAGCCGAAGACTATCTGTTGTGACCGGAAGTTGAGTAACCATGACAAATTACCTCGTCAGCGATATAATTAGCACTCTATGTGCCTGACTGCCAAAATATAGCAGCAGGATTATAAAAAATCAAGAGGTTGTTTTTTTGAGCCTACTGCAAACCATTATGTGGATGTTGATATGCGATGCGAAAGCGCGCGAGGAAGCTGGGCGCATAGATATGTACATTGAACTCCCGAGCGAACGGCAATACAGCAGATCGGACCCCTAGCGGATTTGAAAAATGCTCGTTTGTGTTCTGGTTATGGCTGGAGAGGTGTTATTATTGGGACTTCTGGTCGTATATGAGTATCGTCATATCGGGGCGTTTTGGGACGTAGGCAAGGGTGATTCTGGTGTCTTCATTCTCCCAGATGCAATTGAGCATATATGGCGCCTGCGTGGTGTCCATCGCACATTCCCCGAAAAGTTTTATTTTATCTGACAGAATGTTTTCCACGCCTTTTTTCTGTACGTACGATTTCCTGAATGTTGTGCTGACGACGTTGAGCTTTCCGTTTTTGAATCCGAACAAACGTTGGCTGAGGTACACGGTAGGATTCTTCTGCCGGTAAATCAAATCACTATCCCCGGTTTTTGAAATCAACCCTTTTGGAAATTTTTTTACGATAGTCCCAAGTTCAGTTCCCCAGGGTATTTTTTCATACCCGGCCGGCACATTGGCGGCTATAACGGTTGCAGAGAGCGCAAAGACGAGAAATAGTTGCGTACATAACTTGCGCATATTTTGTTGCCCCTTGAAAAATTGAATATTTAATAGTAGCTATGCCGACAGACTCTTGTCAAAACAATTTCCCTTTTTTGATGTCTTTCGCTATAACCAGAATCATGAAACCGTCCGTCCTCCGCATTGGCCTACTGGCACTCTCGATCCTCGGCATCAGCCTGCTGCACTACCTTACGCCCCTCCACCTGCACTACCTGCACGACATCTTCCAGCGTCTCTACTATCTGCCTGTTATACTGGCTGCAATCTGGTTCGGTTTGCGCGGTGGACTGGCCTGTTCCCTTGCGGTCAGTTTTGTATATGCTCCGCATATCTTGTTTCAGTGGGGTGGGCATCTGACACTGGATATGGAAAAATACCTGGAAATACTGCTTTACAACGTGGTAGGCGGAGTCACTGGCCTGCTGGCCCAGCGCGAGCACGAGCGGAGCGTCGAGCTGCAGCGGACCGCCGCAGGGTTGGAGGAGTCCTACAGGAAACTGCAGATCCAGTCGCAGCGGATCATCGCCTTCGAAGAACAGCTGCGGCGAGCCGAGAAACTCTCCACTCTGGGGGAGATGGCGGCGGTACTGGCCCACGAGATCAGGAATCCGCTCGGTTCCATTCGTGGAACCGCTGAAATTCTCAGAGACGACTACCAACCGGGAGATCCCAAACATGAATTTATCGAGATCCAGATCAAGGAGACTGAACGTCTAAACCGGGTGGTCGAGGATTTTCTCCGCATGGCCCGCCCACAGCCGACTGAGATGCATAGCTGTTTGCTCTGGGAGGAGCTGGAGACCATTGTCGCTCTGGTGTCAAGGGATGCCCACAATCGGGGGATTTCTCTGCGACTTGAGCCAACCGCGGAGCAGGCTTTTGTCAAGGGTGACGGCGAGAAGCTGCGCCAAGCATTTCTCAATATAGCAATCAACGCCCTGCAGTCGACACCAGCGTCCGGCAGTGTCGATATTGTTCTCGCTAAGGTTGCTGGAGGGTTCGAGATCAGCTTCCGCGACAGTGGACCCGGCATTGATCCAGAGACCATGGGGCGGATCTTCGAACCGTTCTTTACTACCAGACCGGATGGCACCGGCCTTGGTCTTTCGATTACCAAAAAGATAATCGAGGTGCATGGCGGAACGCTGCTGGTAAGCAGCGAACCAGGCAAGGGAACGACGGTCGTAATCTTTCTGCCGGCACTGGAGGGGGGAGACCATGAAACCTAAAATCCTTGTCATAGATGATGATGCATCACTGCGGCGGGTGCTTGAGTACAATCTGCAGGAGGCGGAGTATCAAGTATACGCCGCCGCCAGTGGTGAAGAGGGACTCCGTTTGTTCTCCGAAGAGGCCCCGGCACTGGTTATCAGCGACATGAAAATGCCCGGTATGGACGGCATGCAACTGCTGAAAGCGATCAAAAAGCTCTCGCCTGAGACGCTGGTTATTATCATCACCGCTTTCGGAACTGTCGATATTGCAGTGGAAGCGATGAAAGCCGGAGCTTACGATTATATCACCAAACCATTCAACCGTGACGAACTCCGGCTTACAGTCGGGAAAGCGCTTGCGTTCACCGGCCTGATTGCAGAGAACAAGCGCTTGAAAAGCGAGCTATCCGACCGCAGCGATTTCCGCAGCATCATCGGCAGTTCCCCCAAAATGGACAATGTCTTCAGGATCGTCCGCAGAGTGGCGGACACGGAGGCCTCGGTTCTGATCACAGGTGAATCGGGCACCGGCAAAGAGCTGGTGGCCCGATCGATCCACGCTGGGAGCGGTCGTGCTGCCGGGCCGTTCCTGGCCATAAACTGTGCCGCCATCCCGCGCGAGCTTCTGGAGAGCGAACTGTTCGGCCACGTCAAGGGCGCCTTCACGGGAGCTATCAAAGACAAGGCCGGCAAGTTCCAGTCGGCCGACGGCGGCACCATTTTCCTGGACGAGGTGGGAGAGCTGTCGCTGGAACTGCAGCCCAAGCTGCTGCGGGCCCTGCAGGAACGGGTGATCGAACCGGTGGGTGGCACTAAAGAACAACGGTTGGACGTGCGGGTGGTTGCCGCCACTAACCTGGATATTGAAAAGGCTATAGCCGACGGCAGGTTCCGAGAAGATCTGTATTATCGTCTGGCTGTTATCCCGATTCACCTGCCGCCATTACGCGAAAGGCGTGAGGATATCCCGCTTCTGCTCCGCCATTTCTGCATCAAACACGGGGCAGGGCAGGTGACCTTCGACAAGCAGAGTCTGGGCGCATTAAGCATCCACGGCTGGCCCGGCAACGTTCGCGAACTGGAGAACCTGGTAGAGCGCCTTTTGATCATGCGGAACAACGATATCATAATTTGTAACGACCTGCCGGACAAGATTCGTACCGGCGGCGTAATCTCCAGGGGCGGTTCCGCCAGTGTGATCAACCTGCCGGATGAGGGCTATTCGCTGGAACAGCTCGAGCGTGAGGTGGTGGTCGAGGCTCTTGAACGCAGTGGCTGGAATCAGACCGTCGCGGCAAAATTTCTGCGTATCCCCCGGCATACTCTTATCTACCGCTTGGAGAAGTATGGGATTGTTCCGCCGCAGAAATAGCATATTAGGTTAATTGGGGGTCATCGTTGATTCAATATTATTCTGAGAAGAGGCGCCAAAATAAATAAATGGGGGCTCCGATATACGGAGCCCCCATTTATTTTACAACCAGCTGAAATTAATAGGATACTGCTGCTATGGCGGCAATCTGATCTACCGTCAACGGGGTTGATCCTGTTGAACTGTATTTAGTTTTCATCGTGCCGACACTTGCAATTGCCGCCGTGATCTGATCGGCGGTCCTGACACCAAGCGAACCGTGGCAACCGAGGCACTTGGTCGTATAGTACGATAATGCATCAAAGGCCGGGGCAGGGGTGGCGGTGGTTGCGGCTGCCTGTGCCGATGCGGCGCTTTCGCCGGCGCTGTTCACCGCCGTAACGATGAAGTAGTAGGCGGTGCTGTCAAGAAGACCGGTCTGGACGTAGGAGCTGGTGGCGCCGGTTATCTTGGTGCCGGTGGCGGTGGTGACTCCGGCAGTGGTCGAATAGTAGACGTTGTACGAGGTTGCGCCGCTGACTGCCGACCATGAGATGGTAACCTGCTTGGCGCCGCCTGTGGCGGTAACACCGGCCGGAGCGGCCGGGATGACGACTGGCGGAGCGTTGGTGGTTGCGGCTGCCTGTGCCGATGCAGGACTTTCACCGGCGCTGTTCACCGCCGTGACGATGTAGTAGTAGGCGGTGCTGGCAAGAAGGCCGTTCTGGACATAGGGGCTGGTAGCTCCGGTTATCTTGGTGCCGGTCGCCGCAGTTAGGCCCGAGGTCGTGGACCAGTACAGGTTATAGGAGGTTGCGCCGGAAACTGCCGACCAGGAAACAGACGCCTGGTTGGCGCCGCCGGAGGCGCTCACGCTGGTCGGAGCGGCCGGTACAGACGGAAGCGGAGCATTGGTGGTTGCCGAAGCTTGGGCCGAGGCCATGCTCTCGCCGACGCTGTTTACCGCGGTGACGACGTAGTAGTAGGTGGCGCCTGCGGAAAGCCCAGTATTGACATAGGGGCTTGTTACACCGGCAATTTTGGTGCCTGTTGAGGTCGTTACTCCGGATGTGGTCGAACGATACAGGTTATAGGAAGTTGCGCCGGAAACTGTCGACCAGGAAACAGACACCTGGTTGGCGCCGCCAGAGGCGCTCACGCCGGTCGGAGCTGCGGGAGCGGTCGGTACCGGGACGGGTGTCAGGGTTGTCGCTGCGACCTGGACTGATGCGGCGCTTTCGCCTACGCCGTTGACTGCGGTAACGATGTAGTAGTAGGTGGTGCTGTCGGAAAGGCCGGTTTGGACCGCTGGGCTTGTGGCCCCGGCGATCTTTGTTCCGGTAGCCGTTGTTATGCCTGCGGTTTTCGACCAGTACAGGTTATAGGATGTTGCGCCGGAAACGGCCGACCAGGAGACGGTTGCCTGTTGGGTGCCGCCGACAGCGCTCATACCGGTTGGTGCGGCCGTAACGGTCGGAACCGGTGGTGCCGAGGCGGTAGCCGCAGAAACCTGGGTTGAGGCAACGCTTTCGCCGGCGCTGTTGAGAGCGGTAACGACGTAGTAGCAGGTGGTGGCTGCAGGGAGCCCGGTCTGGACGTAGCTATTGGTTGTTGCCGGGAACTTTGTCCCGTTGGCGGTGGTTACGCCGGATGCGGTGGCATAATACACATTGTACGACGTGGCATTGCTGACAGCGGCCCAGGCGAGGGTCACCTGGCCGGTAGCACCGGTTGCGGTAAGTCCGGTCGGGGCAGACGGGACAGCGGGGGGAGGGGGCAGAGTGCCGCCGGTGAAGACGCCGTTGGCTATATCAGTCAGACTGCCGGTAAAGATTGTCGCACCAGTCTTGTTGTAGATGATTGAGAGGATCCCGTTGTTCACCTTGATTTTCACGTTGTCGAACATGTCGTCCATGCCGAGATGATTGGAAATGTAGTGCGAAGTGATCGGGTTGGTATTTTGCGCGTTGTACTGCACGAGGAGCGGCTGAAGCTTGGCCAGCAGGGTGGCGACGGTAGCCTGTATGTTGGTCCTGATCTTGTGGAGTTTGTCATGGTCGGAGTTAGCATAGGATTCTGATGCGTCGTTATCTCCCGCAGCACTGGCCACGATCACGTCAGAAAGGGGGTTGATGTTGGCTATGCCTGACCCATCGGCAAAGGAGTGCAGCTTATAGTTGCTTCCGGCGGCATTCCCTGATGCTTCCAGAATGAAGGGCGCCTGCATACCGGTTACGTCAATGGCGAATGAGCCATCACTGGAGATAACGGTTGATCTCACCTGCGGGGTGCTTGCAGAATCTTTCAGGCTTACCTGGCCGGACATGGGCGCCCCCACAGAAGCATTGCCGCTTACGACCTGGGACGATAGCCCTCCGCCGCTGCTGCCGCAACCGGACAGCATCAGGCCAAGCATCATCACGGAAAGAGCACTTATGGCTGTAATGGATTTTTTCACGAGTTTTTTCATTTCATCTCCTTTCAAAGTCAATCTAGTTAAGTTGTGGTAATCATTTTTTGTTGTAAATTCTTTCATTGCGTCTCCTGAATGCGCCGGCTTGATTTAAATAGTCCATCTGCCGGTTGATGTCGCTGCGACCAAATTCCATGGCCCATCATGGGATGATTCGCGGTTTGTTCACGTTGAGTGGACTTCAGTGATTTCCGGAAGTGGGCGCAAAAAAACCGGGTCACCGAAATCGCGTGATATTTCGGCAACCCGGCTGTCTCGTGGAGACCCTATAGGCTTTCCGCCCCATCCTCGCGGATGGTTTAGTATTATCGTGTACCACTACCTTGTTTTATACCGTATTTCGGTACAAAAAGCCGGTCGGTAAAATTTCGCCTTACCAGAGGCGCTACAACTTGACCGTGACGGTTCACCTCCCTTTTCCTAGATTGGACACAAAAAAGCCGGGGCCAACTATCGTTTATGCGATATTTCGGCGACCCGGCTGTCTCGTGGAGACCCTATAGGCTTTCCGTCCTATCCTCGCGGATAGTTTAGTATTAGCGTGTATCTGTAACTGCCGTATTGATTATAAATTGAGTCGATAATACATATGTCGAAAATAAAAATCAAGAAAAAAAACTCTGTCTGATTGTAGCGATAATATTTATCCTTCAGAACCTGTTGCCTTCACCAGAGAAAATGCTACACTTGCTGTTGAATATTCTTCAGCAGCTTGCCCTTGATTCGTAAAACAGTACATAATGTTAGTATGTTATGGTTTGGCATGATGAATGCGTTATAGCTGCATTAGATCCACACCAACAAAAAGGAGACGAAATGATGAAAAAAATGACAGTATTGATAGCAGTTCTTGCACTCTCAGCCCCACTAGCCTCATTCTCAGCAATGGACCACGGTAATCATGGTTCGATGGACATGGGACAGGGCGGACATTCCATGATGGAGATGGGTGACATGGCGCACCAGGAAGTGATCGACGGCGTCAAGGCCACCTTCATGGTCATGAGTATGAAGGAGAGCATGAAGGGGATGGAAATGCCCAAGGGTATGAAAGAGACCCACCACATTGCGGTTGATTTTAAGGATGCTAAGACCGGCAAGGCCCTGACTGAGGGTGATGTGAAAGTGAAAGTGCAGAACCCGGACAAAAGTGACCAGTCCAAGGAGTTGATGGGGATGCAGGGGCACTTTGGTGCCGATTTTGATCTTTCAAAAAAAGGAAAATACGGGGTAATGTGCAAGTTCCAGTTGAAGGATGGGAAAGTGCGCAGTGCCAAATTCTGGTACACTGTCAAGTAAATCAAACCGATCATCTTGAATAAAACGGAGGTGGTTCAAAGTGATGAACTGTCTCCGTTTGCGTTTGGAGGAACCATGAAAACAAGGAGTACAATAATATTTTGTTTTTGTGAGGAATAATCTCGGCATATTGTGGAATAGTCCTCAATTGTTGCTTGTTATCACCTCGGTCTGTATATATCTATTGTAATTTTAGCTGGTTGCATTTTGGCACATTCCATGAATAGTCCTTAAATAGTGCAAACAAATTTGATCAGGGGTACACAAATGAAAGCCATAATCGGCCTGCTGGCCTTGATAATCATATCCGCTTTGGAGCCGTCTCCTGGCCTGGCCGGGGAGCAACCCGCGTCGGAGAGCCTTCCGGCGCTTGTTTCAACTGCTATCACCAACAACCCGGAGTTGAAATCATCGGATGCCCGCTGGCAGATGTTCAGGAGTCGTATTATCCAGGCCGGCTCTCTGGATGATCCGATGTTGATGCTTAAAATCCAGAACGGGATCGTGTCGGACCCCCTCAACTTCCGCAAAGACTCCATGACCCAAAAGGTAATCGGCATCTCCCAGCAACTCCCGTTCTGGGGTAAGCGTGGACTTAAGGAAGAGATAGCCGCGAAGAATGCCGAGTCATTCCGCTGGCAGGTTGAGGAGCGGAAACTCGAACTTGTCAGGATGGTAAAGGAGACCTACTACCAGATTTACTTTGCCGACAAATCCCTGGAGATCGTTGACAAGAATATCAGGATTCTGGACGATTTTATTACCCTTGCCGAGACCAAGTACTCCGTCGGGCAGGGCGCGCAGCAGGATCTCTTCAAATCCCAGGTGGAGCGCTCCAAGCTGCTTGACATGAAGATCTCTCTGGAGCAGAGACGGAAGAGTCTTGGAATCGCCCTGAATGCCCTGCTCTTTCGTTCGCCGGAAACGGTGGCGGGCAGGGTTCCAGACTTTGAGATCAAACCGCTGCATCTGTCATCCGGGGATCTGAGGGCGACGGCATTTGATAGGCGTCCGATCATAAAGAGTCTTCAGGCCCTGATCGAAAAAGGTGAAGCTGGGCACAAGCTGGCCAGAAAGGATTTTTATCCCGATTTTAATGTATCCCTTGAGTATATGCAGCGTGATCCGGCCATGGGTGGGGAAGGGCTCGATATGTACAGCCTGGGTGTCACCTTTAACCTGCCGCTGCAACGGGAACGTCGTCATGCCATGGTAGCCGAATCGGATTCGGAAATCCGCATGGCCGCCGAAGAACTGAACAGCCTTAGAAACGGTATAGGTTCCGGCATCTCTGATCTGCTTGCCACGCTGGAAAGAAGGGAAAAACTGGTATCGCTCTACAGTACCGGCATCATTCCCCAGGCAGAACAGTCTCTTGAATCTGCGGTCATCGGTTACCGGGTAAACAAGGTGGATTTTCTGACCCTGCTCGACAGCCGGATAACCCTGTTCAACTACGAGCGGGAACTGTACGAGTCGCAGGCAGAATATATGATGAAGCTGGCGCAACTCGAAGCAGCGGTAGGCGAGGAGCTGCGATAAAAAGCAAATTATGAGTTTTGAATTGTGGATTTGAATTTAATCAAAAATCCACAATTCAAAAAGAAAATTCAATTTCGAGGTACGGCCATGGCCCTGAACAAGAAAATCGCAATTCCCCTGCTAATCCTCATTCTCATCGCGCTGGCCGGTGGCGGCTGGTATGCCTTGCTGCATAAAGGTCACGATCATGCCGCCGAGGGCAAGGGGACCCAGGGCAAGCAGCTTTACACCTGCTCCATGCATCCCTTCATCATCAGGGACAAGCCGGGTTCCTGTCCGATCTGCGGTATGGAACTTATCAAAAAGATTGACAGTGCCCCTGTCGATGGCGCTGCCCAGACTCCGGAACAAAAACAGCAGGCCGATATGCTCGGTCACGTCTCGATGTCCACGACCCAGCGTGTAATGGCTAATGTCGCCACGGTTGTGGCTAAACAGGGCACCCTGAACAAGGAGATCAACGCAGTTGGCATCGTGCAGTACGACCAGTCGCGCCAGGCCAAGGTCACTGCCTGGATCGCCGGGCGTATCGACAAGCTCAACGTAAGCACCGTGGGCGCCTTCGTCAGCAAGGACAAGCCGGTGGCCGAAGTCTACTCGCCCGACCTGGTGGCTACCCAGCAGGAGTATCTACTGGCGGTCAAGAGTCGTGACCGGTTGAAAAACTCCCCGATCCCCTCCATCTCCCAGAACGGCGACGGCCTGGTGACGTCGGCCAAACAGCGACTGATGCTGTTTGGAGTCAAGGAGAGCCAGATCGCCGAACTGGAAAAGTCCGGCAAGCCGAATATCCGTCTGCCGATCTACACGCCGCTTTCCGGAATCGTTATCGAAAAAATGGTCCAGCAGGGACAGTACGTCAACACGGGCGAGGTGCTCTTCAATATTGCCGATCTTTCCAAAGTCTGGGTGGAGATCGACATCTTTGAAAACGAGGTCCCCTATGTGCGGGTCGGCCAGCAGGTAGAAATCCGCTCTGCCATGGAACATGGCGCGGCTTTCAACGGCAGGATCAGCTTCATCTACCCGTTCCATGATCCCAAGACCCATACGGTCAAGGCCCGCGTGGAAATGCCCAACCCCAAATACCTGTTGAAGCCGGACATGTTCGTCAACGCTATAATCAGGGTGCCGCTGGTCAAGGGCATCATCCTGCCGGTGACGGCGGTTATCGATACCGGCAAGCGCCAGGTGGTCTGGGTTGAAACCTCGGCCGGCATGTTCGAACCTCGTGATGTGCAGGCCGGCGAGCGGATCGAGGACAAGATCCAGATACTGTCGGGCGTCAAACCTGGGGACAAGGTGGCGGTGTCGGGTGGCTACCTGATCGATTCCGAGTCGCAGTTGAAAGGGGGCGGCGGACAGGATCACAGCCAGCATACCGGCGGAGCCAAACCTGTAGCAAAGGGGCAAGCGCCGGCAGCTGAACCGCAGCCTGCACAGATAGGTCATGAAGGTCATGAAGGTCATGGCGCCCCGCCGGCCCAGCTGCAGCCGGCAAAAAAAGGGGAATTGAAGATGGATGATATGAAAATGTAATGACAGACTACCGAACTGTTTCGCAAGGATTGCTGCCATGATTGAAAAGATTATTGAATATTCAGCCCGCAACCGGGTGATTGTGGTTATGCTCTTCGGGCTGATCATTGGCTGGGGTGTCTGGTCGGTGTACAAGACCCCGGTGGATGCCATCCCGGACCTGTCGGACAACCAGGTGATCGTTTTCACCGACTACCCCGGCCGTTCACCCCAGGTGGTAGAGGACCAGGTCACCTATCCCCTGGCGGTCAACCTGCAGGGTCTGCCCCAGGTGCGCGCAGTGCGGGCCTCCTCGGCCTTCGGTTTCTCCATGATCTACGTCATCTTTGAGGATAAGGCCGATATCTACTGGGCCCGGACCCGTGTCCTGGAACGGCTGAACTACGCCGCTTCGCTGCTGCCGCCCGGTGTGGTACCGACCCTGGGACCGGATGGCACCGGCGTGGGGCATGTCTTCTGGTACACCATCGAAGGTAAGGGGTACGACCTGGAGCAGCTGCGCACCCTGCAGGACTGGTTCGTGCGCTACCAGCTCAACACCGTGCAGGGGGTGGCCGAGGTTGCCTCCATCGGCGGCTACGTCCGGGAATACCAGATCGACTTGGACCCGAACAAGCTCTTCGCCTACAAAATCAAGTTGAGCAAGGTTCTGGATGCGGTAAAGGCCTCCAACAAGGATGTGGGCGGCAAACTGATCGAACAGGCCGACGCCGAGTATTTGATCCGTGGTCGGGGCTATGTCAAGTCCAAGGAGGATCTGGAGAACATTGTCATCGGCGCCGACATGCGCGGCACGCCGGTCTACATTAAAAACCTTGGAACCGTACAGATGGGGGGCGCCATCCGGCGTGGTCTGCTGGAGATGAACGGCGAAGGGGAGGCCGTGGGCGGCATCGTGGTCATGCGCTACGGTGAGAACGCCAAGGATGTCATCGACCGGGTCAAAGTCAAGATCAAGGAGCTGGAAAAAGGCCTTCCGCCGGGCGTTAAAATCATGGTCTCCTACGACCGCTCCGACCTGATCGAACGTGCCATCGATACCTTGAAGCATAACCTGATCGAAGAATCAGTGGTCGTCTCCCTGGTGATCCTGATTTTCCTGCTGCACTTCCAGAGCGCCCTGGTGATCGTTCTGACCCTGCCGATCTCGGTCCTGATCGCCTTTATCACCATGAAGCTGATGGGAGTTTCGTCCAATATCATGTCCCTGGGGGGCATCGCCATCGCCATCGGCGTGCTGGTGGATGCCGGGGTGATCATGGTCGAGAACTGCTACCGCCACCTGTCCGAGATGCCACCCGAAGAACGGGCCGAAAAGCGGCTGGACGTGGTTATCACTTCAGCCAAGCAAGTGGGGCGGGCGATCTTCTTCTCCCTGGCGATTATCGTGCTCTCCTTCGTGCCGGTCTTCATGCTGGAAGGGCAGGAGGGCAAGCTGTTCCATCCTCTGGCCTTCACCAAGACATTCTCCATGATGGGCTCGGCCCTGATCGCCATCACCCTGGTGCCGGTGCTGATGTACTGGTTCATGCGCGGCAAGATGCCGCCGGAGAGCTCCAACCCAGTATCTACCTTCTTCATAAAACTCTACTCACCGATTATCCGCTGGGTGCTGAAATGGAAGAAGACTACCATCGCCCTCAATCTACTGGCATTGGGGATTGCCATTCCGATGTTCATGAACCTGGGCAGCGAATTCATGCCACCCCTGGATGAAGGCTCACTGCTCTACATGCCGGTCACGCTTCCTAACGTATCCATTACGGAAGCCAAACGGATCATCCAGGTGCAGGACACGATCATCAAGAGCGTGCCGGAAGTGGAGCACGTCCTGGGCAAGGTGGGCCGGGCCGAAACCTCCACCGACCCGGCACCGGTCTCCATGTTCGAGAGCATCATCATCCTCAAGCCCAAGAACAAGTGGCGGCCGGGAATCAAAAAAGCCGATATCGTCTCCGAACTGGACGCCAGACTGCAGCAGATCGGCGTGCGCAACGGCTGGACCCAGCCGATCATCAACCGCATCAACATGCTCTCCACCGGTGTACGCACCGATCTGGGAGTCAAGATCTTCGGCAATGATCTGAACGTGCTAAAAGACCTGGCGATACAGGCCGAAGCGATCCTGAAACCGATCAACGGTGCTGCAGACGTGGTGGCCGAACGGGTCACCGGCGGCAACTATATCGATATCGATATCGACCGCGAGGCGGCTGCGCGCTATGGCGTGAATGTGACCGATATCCAGGATGTCATCGAAACTGCCCTGGGCGGGGAAATGCTTACAACGACTGTGTAGGGGCGCAACCGCTTCCCAATCCGCATCCGCTATTTACGAGACTACCGCGATAACATCCCGGCCATCCGCCGCATCCTTGTAGCAGGCATGGAAGGCGCCCAGGTGCCGCTCTCGCTGGTAACCAAACTCAAGGTATCCACCGGCGCGCCGGAGATCAACAGTGAGGGGGGACTGCTGCGTTCGCTGGTTTTCCTCAACGTTCGCGGCCGCGACATGGGCGGTTTTGTGACCGAAGCCAAGCAGGTGCTGGAGAAGAACCTCAAGCTGCCTCCCGGCTATTACGTGGCCTGGTCCGGGCAATGGGAGAACCAGATCCGCGCCAAGGCTCGTCTGCAGATCCTGATTCCGCTGGGAATGGTGATCATCTTCATTCTGCTCTACTTCACCTTCCACTCGGCCCTGGAAGCCAGCATGGTCATGCTCTCGGTTCCCTTCGCCCTTGTCGGTGGGGTCTACCTGGTCTCTGCCCTTGGGTACAACCTCTCTGTCGCGGTCTGGGTCGGTTTTATCGCCCTGTACGGCATCGCCGTGGAGACCGGTGTGGTGATGGTAATCTACCTGCACGAGGCGCTGGACAAGAAGCTGATCAATGGGCCTTGTACCGAACAGGATATATACGACGCCACATTTGAAGGAGCTGTGCTGCGTCTGCGGCCCAAACTGATGACCGTGGCCGTTGCTCTCCTCGGCCTGATTCCTATAATGTGGTCAACTGGCACCGGGGCTGATGTGATGAAGCCGATCGCCGCCCCAATGATCGGCGGGATGATCTCATCGGCGGTCCATGTGCTGATCATGACACCGGTGATATTCGTACTGATGAAGAAACGGGATTTGAAGAAGGGAAGGCTGAAGTATTCGGGGATGAAGCATTAGGCTGATGAAGCTGGTGCGACTTTGAACGGCATTGCGGATGACCTGAGAGCGAAGCGAAACAGGTCTGTTCGCGTTTTGGATGTGATAGACTTCATAATTCTTAATACCGCTTAGTATCCATCCTTAGTCGGGTATAGTCGAACATAAAAAAGCTGACCCCAAGATGCTTACTAAGATGCTCTTCTGAAACGCGTTCCAAACACTATATCCCACAGTGGCGTTGTAACACCAAAGTTGGTATTGGCGTGGTAGTGATGAATGTGATGATTGGCGGCCCAGTTTCGAGCAAGAACATAATGAAAACGATGGTGGTGGATGGTGAAATGACTCAGCCCATAGATAACGTAGCTTAGAGTAATGATCCCCGTCAGCAGAAAGGCATACTTCGCAGGCATAAGCAATACAAGCACGCCTGTGAGCGCCAGCAGTATCAACGCCGGCAAGAAGAACGGTAAAGAATTGTAGCCCAATGGATTCTCGTGATGTGCGCGGTGACCCTGTGCCATGATCTGCATTGATCCGTGGAACAGCCAGCGGTGAAATGAGTATTCAATAATACTGAAGAGAAAAAGGCCAAGCAAGATGGTTAGAGCAACTGCGATGGGACCAAGTTCATTACTCCTTAGGCCTGCAAAGATCATCACAACACCAAACGGGATATCGAAAGCGAACTCAGCCCAGTAATTCAGTGGCGTCTTAGACAGCATAGATATAGCGTTTAGCAAAGTATCAAGCAACAGCATGCTTTTGGACTGCATAGTTAAGCTTCCCCAGGTGGTCGTATTTTCTCGTTTAATTCAAGTAACTGTGACCCAGGCCTCGCCAGCTTCAGGCATGTCCTAACGAGACGACCGCCAATATAACAGATACCTTTGCAGCTTCTTGATGTGGCCATGTTCCTATTCTTGCATCCGCCGCCCCGTTCGTTCGACGCGGAGCGTCGGACGAACGTTCATAAGGCTGACCCGTCCGACCGGTTCCTCGGGCGGTCGGGTCGTGCCGCTAGTTGGAAGTCGGTATTCATTACACTCTGTTTCATTTTCTTTAGAACTTGACCTATGTAAACAAATTGTTTATATTGAGTTCATGATTTCGTCATTCGCGAACAAAGAAACTGAAAAACTCTTTACAACAGGGAAGTCCAAAAAACTTCCTCCGGAAATCATCACCCGTTCGATCATGCGTTTGACGCAACTGGACAGTGCATGCGAGGTTACGGATTTGCTGTTACCTCCGTCAAACCGCCTTGAAACTCTCTCTGGCGATAGGGTGGGGCAATGGAGCATCAGGATTAATGACCAGTGGCGAATATGTTTTCGATTTGTTAACGGTGAAGCAACCGATGTCGAAATAACCGATTACCATTAGTAAGTTAGAAATTTTTTTCTGTGTTTTTAAACAGAAAAGGATTTCGTTAACTCACTTATCCAGTTTATCTGGGCCAGGAGAAACTTTATGACTATCAAAAACGGGCTTCCCCCCATTCATCCAGGAATATTCCTGAAAGAAATACTTGATGAACTTGGCTTGTCACAGAACGCTTTTGCTCATGCAATTGGCGTTTCACCAATGCGAATATCTCATGTTATCAAAGGCTCACGGCCTGTTACAGCAGAACTGGCTGTTCTTTTCGGCAAAGTATTCGGCCAGACACCTACCTACTGGATGAACTTGCAAACCAGCTATGACCTTAAGACTGCTCAAAAAGCAATGATACAGAGAGTGCAACAAGTACAGCCACTTTTGATGGCTGCGTAGGACTGTTTACCAAGAAAGCTTCTTGTTTTCGAGGTCAATTACTAATCTGGCTGATTTGTCGATTGTTCCATCTGGTTTAATTTGTTTTTCACAAATGCATGCTGCGGGGCTGAACCTGTATTTAGGAATGAAATTCCCTTCAAGATATCCCTGCCTTTTTGCTTCTCTATCTCATTTCCATTGATTAATTTGTACATCCAGAAATATTAGTAAAGCACCGCTAGCAAACAGTGGTAAAAAAATCCATTTGAGCAGCCAAGGGGTCACACGGTCATCTGGATTCGGTATTTCTGGGGTCATTATTATTAATCCTTCCAACGGTGCCGCCCTTGACCTGCGCGGCGGTGTATTCCGCGCCAGTGTCCAAGGGCGTGTTAGACATTGCCTTGCCTCGTTTTCCTGTCGAAAATGGAAAATGGAGAGTGACCCTCAATATTCCTTATCACTCGAAGTCCCATGGAATATTCAGGCCCTGCCTAATTGCCATGTCAATCTGCTGGTAAATATTTACCGGGTCCGTCATAGGAAACTTGGGGTGCTCTGCCACCATTCCCTGTACCCAGAATTGATTGCGTAGCGGTTCGTTGACGTTGTAGTGCGACGGGTCATTGATGAAGAATATTATATTAGCCGGAAATGGCTTATGTTCTGCCTCCAGCTTATTGCAAGTGCCAACAATTTCTTTAGGCCACTTACTGTCCATCAAGTTTTCAGTGTATGGCAGGTTCGCTTCAATAAACACCACGAATGGCATGCGTGGATTCTTTTTCAGCGCTTCATTCGCTTTTGAGTGCAGTCTTAGCGACTCCTTTTGTCGCCGTTCCTTTGTACAGCCAAGAACTCCAGGCCGGCACTTGGTCTTTGCTTCCACCGCTATCCGTTGCCCAGTTTCTTTGTGAATCGCGAAAAACTCGATGTGTGGAAAAACTTTCTCGTTATGGTGTTCGATATCGAAGCCGGCACGCAGAATGGTTGCTGCAACTGCCAACTCAAAACGTGCTCCTGGGTACGAATCGACTATCATCCGATGCACTATCTCATTTTTGTAGCGATCCAGGTGCTTCAGCACGTATATGTCGAAAGCAAGGCCAAGCCACTCAGCAACAGCACCGTCGGGTATCGGATTCTTGGGAGAATAGTCATGGGAATCGCGCCAATCAAAAAAACGGCTTCCCCAATCAATTAGAAAATGCTGCTGGTCTTTGGGTTTCTGGAACTCTGCATTCCACCATTCCCTGCCCAGTACCTCGACAAGATGGATTGAGATAAACTCTGGGAAGGTTTTACAGTCATTTTCTCCAACATTGTATGTTCTGCCACATACAACGACTAATCGCCCCCACGGTGTCACAACGTGCGAACCGAGCGTGATATTCCCGAAGTGAGCCTTATTGAATGCCTGCTTCTGCTTCTTTTCTGCAAGCATTCGCTGGAATTCACGAATGGCATGCATCGGAGGCGGTCTCTTTGTCGGTTTCATAAGACAACACCTCTTGTGTTTCTTGCCGTTTTCGCAAGGGTACGGGCATAATGGGCGACTTTCGACATAAACTGTCAGTCCCCTTATAGCCTTCCATATGATCCTTATTTATCCAACGGGCATAAAAACCACCCGCCAGGTTTTTGGGCGGGTGTATTTTTTTTGTTGGGAATCATCTTGTCAAATTTTCTCATTCTAGATTTGACTCCCAAGGTTCTTCTTCAAGTTATTTGCGGCTTCCGACACCTCTCCCAGATCCGGTATTTTTACCGTACATTACCTTAATGGGGCCATCGCAATTACCATTTCTATCTGTAGTGCAGGTCACAAATAACACATTGTCGCCTGGAAGTTTTTTAGATCCAATTGTTATTGCTTTTCCCACGGGAGTATCGAAACCTTTATCTTTCTTCCATAATTTTTCTGCTGCTGCCTTGTATTTGACGGCATAATCCCAATCTACTGCGACGACCTTTCCGTCTTCGACCTGTACTTCAGTAGATGCAGCTTCACCAAGAGGCCCCTTGAGAATGTTCAAGTCACCGCGAAGCCTGTTGTATGATAATTCATAGGCTGGAAATCCAATTTTGCCATCTGATTCCCTTGCTTTCTTTAAGTTTTCGTAACTTGACTGGATATTCACAATGTCTGGAGCACCAAAAACTGCAATCACAGACTCTTCCGTCGTCTCATTCAATTTGAAGAATTTCCAAGAGTCATCTACAGCTAACGCGTTACCGGGCAACAAAATGGTGATTAACAAAATTACAGTCAAAATGTTTTGCATAGTGTAACTCCTTATTTCACTCAACTCGTAGATCACCGGTTAGGACCGGGTTTATATATTCATAAACATGTTTATATAAACTTTCTGATTCTTTGACGTCCGCTGTTGTTTCTACTACTATAAGCTTTTCAAGCTTCGTTCCGGCAATGCATCCATAAGGTACAAACCAGACACGCTGGTCCTTATCCCATCGCCCGCCGGCAGCTCTTGCCTGTGTCTGTAAAACAGTTTCATTGATGCCGATTTTCAGGGGAACCAATGCGCCATCAGGGTACTTGGCAGGCGGCGGTGTCCATTCACTTTCGCTGACGATAATTTCAACGGTTTTATACTGCTTGTGATTTTTTGCATCATAGCGATAGCGGACACAAACCAGGGCATCACCGTACTGCTCCAGCAATCTCTTTGTCACTTTTTGCCCCGGTTTCAAATTCACCCGTGTTTTCATTAAGACTCCGAAAAACCTACATAATTTATGGCAATTTCATTAGCATAGTTGCAGTGAATTAGAAACTAATTTATTGGTTTTCCTCTGTTGACGTAGGTGAATTTCGCGGTATGGATGTCTTCGGGTAATTTGATAGTCTGGCATTAAGGGAGATGAGGCAAATCTATAAAATCTACCATGGTTCCATATAGTTGAAAAACAGGCAGGCCGGGGGGGGGGGGGGCAAAGCACCCAGATGCTATCAGATTCTCCCCGATTTCTGCGAGTTGGTACGATATTTTGCAACTTCTTTTGCGGATCACTCAAACCACCCCACCCCACCTCCTCCCGTTTGATTTTTTGTTGCAGGTTGGTTGCCCATCTCTTGCAC
>Ga0118677_10006795_pt1 | contig 19204 bp, 21 predicted proteins | sample AliMusrvi5mmetaG_FD_86154 | JGI IMG/M metagenome (GOLD analysis project Ga0118677, IMG submission 86154) | reverse complement strand
CCATCGACTCGGTTCAACCACCATTTGTTCTTCCCACCATTATGACAAATGTTCCCGAAGATAGCCTCGCGGTCGCTGAAGAAACTTTTGGACCTACGCTCACGATTCGCAGCGTCACATCGATGGGTGAAGCAATTGCCCTATCTAATGCATCGCAATATGGATTGGCGGCATCGGTTTGGTCGAAGAAGCAAGGCAAGGCGATCGCCAGCCAATTGCACTGTGGAATGGTCTCGGTCAATTCGGTCATTGCATTTACCGCAACACCATCAATGCCATTCGGTGGAGTAAAGCAGAGTGGTTCCGGTCGTATACATGGACCCGAGGGCTTGCGAGAATTTACTTACACACGCGCAGTTGTGGCGACACGGTTTAGAATCCCGCTAAACTTCGCTACCTTTAAACGCACCGCGGCTGTTGACGCATTTATCAAGCGCTTCATCCGCCTGCTCAACCGCTAGAAGCGAGGGGCGTTGCGCGAGCGCTCGGTACGAGGCTTACGTTGATCTTTCTTGGTCCAACAAGCGGTGTGCCAATGTCGCCTGCTATCAAGATCATCATCGATCCAGGCCACGAGATGAGGCGTTGCCGTTGGTATTAGCTGGTCACATCCGGGACAGCGATATGGTTTCGAAGAGCTCGATCCTGTGATCTTTCGCACCGTGTAGATGCCCTCGGCGTGCTCCTCCACGGTATGAAAGGAGGCTGTAATGTCACGATCTTCGGGTTTTGGCCCAGCACCGCGTTTTCCCTTGGGGTGGTTTCGGCGCGGGCTCATGACCGTATTCTTTCGTATTCCCAGCAAAACTTCGCCATCGAAATTAGCGCCTAGGTATGCAAATACGGCAAGATAAAACCATGAGCACCGCCATCGAAGTACTCGACTTACGAAAGAGTTACGGCGACCAAGAGGCAGTTGCGGGAATCTCCCTGACTATTGAGCGCGGCGAGATCTATGCCATCCTCGGCCCCAATGGTGCGGGCAAGACCACGACGGTAGAAATCTTGGAGGGCTTCCGCTCCCGAGATAGCGGAAGCGTCTCAGTGCTCGGAGCCGATCCGGGCGCTCTCGGAATTCATGGCTCTGCCTGGCGCAACCGCATTGGAATTGTTCTGCAATCCACCAGTGATGCTGCTGAACTCACGGTGGCTGAAACTGTCCACCACTTCTCGCATTATTACTCCAATCCCAAGGATCCAGACTCAGTCATCGAACTCGTTGGATTAACCGATAAGAGAGATGCAAAGATCCGGACCCTTTCGGGTGGGCAGCGCCGCCGCCTTGATGTCGCTCTTGGCATCATTGGATCACCGGAAATTCTCTTCCTCGACGAACCAACGACCGGCTTTGACCCAGAGGCGCGTCGCGCATTCTGGGAGTTGATCCTTACTCTTAAGGCCGAAGGCACGACCATTCTTTTAACAACGCATTACCTTGATGAGGCAGAGGCGCTTGCTGATCGGGTCGCTGTCATTAACGCGGGAAAGATCGTGGAAATTGCGACTCCTGAAACTCTAGGCGGGCGTCATCTGGCGAAGGCGACTATTAGCTGGAGTGAAAGTGGAGCAACCCAGAAGAAAATTTCGGAGAATCCGACGCAGGATGTCATTGAAATCGCGGCTCGCTTTAAGGGTGATATTCCAGAACTAACCGTTACCCGTCCATCGCTGGAAGATATTTATCTGACGATGATCGGGGGCAAAGAATGATGACCTTCAGACTCGGCCTACTTCGTGGCAACATTGAAATCAAACAGTTCTTGCGTCAACGCGAATCCGTAATATTCACACTCTTCTTCCCAGTTCTCCTCCTCTTTATCTTTGGTAGTGTCTTTAAAGACACCATCGCCCCTGGCGTCACCTTCAGTCAATATTTCGTTGCTGGAATGATCGCCTCCGGATTGGTCAATAGCGGATTTCAACAACTCGCGATCAATATTCCTATTGAACGAGACAACGGTGCTCTCAAGCGTTTACGCGGAACTCCCATGTCGCCCATCTCGTTCTTCATAGGAAAGGCCATCCTGGTCTTTCTGTCGATGATCATTCAAGTAATAATGCTTTTGGTATTTGGAGCGCTCTTCTTCCACCTCCATCTTCCGCACAGCGGCGCGCTCTGGCTGCGCTTTACCTGGCTCGTCTTGCTGGGATCGGCCTGCTCAACGGTCCTTGGAATCGCACTGGCCGGTGCAATCAAGAGTGGACGCGGCGCACCTGCCGTCGTCTCTCCCTTTGTCATCGTTCTACAATTTATTAGCGGCGTCTTCTTCATATTTTCCAGTCTGCCTACTTGGATGCAGCAATTCTCGGCAATATTTCCCTTGAAGTGGCTTACGCAAGGCATGCGCTCGGTCTTTCTTCCCGCTAACTTTGCCTCACAAGAAGTGGCTCACTCATGGGAGATAGGCAAGATCGCTCTCATTCTCACCGCATGGCTCGTAGCTGGAACGTTCTTAGCGGTGCGTTCCTTTAAATGGTCGCGTCAGTGAATGTGCGCAGGGTCGCGATTGCCCTGATAGCACTGCAATGTTTGGGAGCTCCAACATCTTTCGCTGTAACAACAAAGCCAACCCCTAAAGCAACGGTAAAAAAGGCTACAACGCCGACAAAGACCCCGGTCGTTAAGAAGAGCGTCACGCCTAAAAAACCAGTTGTCACAAAAAAGCCCGTGGTGAGCAAGAAGAAGGTTCTGGTAACGAAGAAGAAGGTTGCCGTCCGTAAATATGTTTATCGCAAGCCAGTTCGTAAGCCCGTACCCCCTTCACCCGCGCCCAACTGGCCGCCGAAGGGATTTAGAGTTGTAGGTTCGGCTTATGCCCGCATTCCTACTGGTGCAGAACTGGTGGGAATCCTCTCTGCCCTGAAGAACTCCTCGGCTGCGATCAATTCCTGTTCTGTGGATCCAATGAAGCCTGGTTCACAAGCTTTATCGTGTGCAGCCATTCTCGTCGCGGCAGGTCAACGATGCACCTGGTGGAAAGTGGCCTCGACGATTACAGGTATAGATCCGGCAAATCCTGCCAATCGAATTACCTTAGGTGGTATCACGGTCTTCCAAGCCGGAGCAGTCGCAAAGAGCATTCAGACGATCTTCTTGGTTAGTCCTATCCCATTGCAAACTGGTGTGAAGTTCTCTGATATCCAAGCCACCTGCGGAATTGGTCCAACTACTGACACCGTGCCAAGTAGCACATTCGTACCGGATCCAAGTTATACGCCAGTTCCGACAGTAACTCCAAGCCCAACGGCTTCGCCAACTCCATCACCGACAGCCCCGTAATTAATATTTAGCGATTAGCTCCAGGAACCCAGAGAACATCTCCGACCTCGCGATTTTCAAAACGAGCAAGCACAAAGAAGAGATCAGACAAGCGATTGAGATATTTTGCAGCGAGTGGATTGACTCCACCACCGAAGGAATGAATGGCATGCCAGGTAGATCGCTCTGCGCGGCGAGTAACTGTACGTGCGACATGCAAGAGTGAAGCGGCTGGCGTGCCAGATGGCAGAACAAAGGATCGAAGTTCTGCAAGATTTTTATTGTATGAATCTATCTGGCTCTCAAGATAGGTAATCTGCTCTTCGGTAACTCGAAGCGGCTCTACCTTGGGATCATCAATGACCGGGGTGCAAAGATCTGCGCCTACGTCGAAGAGATCATTTTGTACTCGAATGAGAAGTGTTTTAACGGATTCATCTGAAATAGCACCCAACGCGAGAACAACCCCAATCGCGGAATTGGCCTCATCGACATCGGCATAGGCCTCAAGGCGTGGATCGTTCTTAGAGGTACGGCTCATATCCCCTAGTGAGGTAGTTCCGTCATCACCGGTTTTCGTGTAAATACGCGTCAAATTAACCATGGGATGAGCCTATTGGAGCAAGTAGAATGAGACCACTCAAATTTAGTTCTTACTCGGCGTGGAGGTGATGTGTGGCGGAGAATTCGTCTGCGCTTCGCATCCAAGGCCCGGTTCGTCTATCTGGCGAAGTGACGGTTATGGGCGCCAAGAACTCGGCGCTGAAGTTAATGGCTGCATCGCTCCTAGCTCCCGGCAAGAACACCCTCCATAATGTTCCGCAGATCGCAGATGTCGACATCATGTCCGACCTGCTCACCCGCATGGGATGCACAATTACCTTTGATCGTGAGAACCACATTCTGGTTATTAATGTGCCACAAACCCCCGCACATAAAGCAGAGTACGAACTGGTACGCAAAATGCGGGCATCGATCAATGTCCTCGGACCATTGCTCACGCGAGTTGGAATCGCCGAAATTTCACTCCCTGGTGGCGATGCCATCGGTTCGCGCGGTTTGGATTTTCATATCGCGGGCTTAGAAGCGCTCGGGGCTGCAATCACATTTGAACATGGTTACATCATTGCCACGGCGCCTAACGGGCTCGTTGGCGCGACTTTCGAACTTACCTTCCCTAGCGTTGGTGCAACCGAAAATCTGATGACTGCGGCCGTAATGGCTAAGGGAACGACCACATTGCACAACGTTGCTCGTGAACCAGACATCATTGATCTCGGTGAATACCTGATTGCGATGGGTGCCAAAATTGAAGGACTGGGATCGCCGATCCTTGTTATTGAAGGTGTCGACCAGTTGCACCCGGCGACCCATTCGACGCTGCCCGACCGCATCGTCACCGGAACGTGGGCCTTTGCTGCTGTTATGACTCAGGGCGATATCACTATCAAGGGCGGCCGGGCCGACCATTTGGAAATTCCCCTAGATAAATTGGTCGCCGCTGGCGCGGTAGTTACATCGACCCCCGATGGTTTTAGAGTGAAGATGGATCAGCGTCCCATCGCATTTGATGTTGCCACACTCCCCTATCCGGGATTTCCCACCGACTTACAACCTATGGCGATCTCTCTCAATTCGATTGCACAGGGCAGCGCAATAGTCACTGAAAATGTCTTTGAGGCTCGTTTTATGTTCGTCAACGAGTTACGCCGACTCGGTGCAAATATCACCGTAGATGGCCATCACGCCGCAATTTCAGGTATTCCACTGCTCTCCGGTGCACCTGTTTTGGCGACCGATATCAGAGCGGGAGCTGGATTAGTTTTGGCCGCTCTCGTCGCCGATGGGATAACTACTGTGGAAGATGCGTTCCATATCGAACGCGGATATCCGAATTTTGCCGCCGATCTGCGCGCACTCGGCGCAGATGTCACAATTATTTAACGGTTTCTTGCCCTAAAATCGCAACCTGATTCTTATTTACCGAAAGAAATCCACCAGCCATATCAAACTCAACGACAGATCCATCTGCTGTCTTAATGCTTACAACGCCTGGAACCAGCACACCGAGCAATGAGATGTGATCGGCCAGAATTCCGAGATCTCCATCCAAGGTGCGAGCCGATACCAAAGTTGCCTCACCCGACCAGATACGTCTTTCGGGTGAGACTACTTCGACGGTTAGTTTTGAGTTAGCCATGAATTAGCCTTGAGCCAACTCAGCTGCACGACGCTCTACATCGGCAAGTCCACCGCACATGAAGAAGGCCTGCTCTGGAACGTGGTCGTACTTTCCATCAGCAAGTGCTTCAAAAGCTTCGATGGTCTCTGAAAGCGGAACGAATGATCCATCAAGTCCAGTGAAGACCTTCGCAACGAAGGTGTTCTGTGACAAGAAGCGCTGGATACGACGGGCGCGTCCAACCAAGATGCGATCTTCTTCAGAGAGTTCATCAATACCAAGGATGGCGATGATGTCCTGTAGATCCTTGTAACGCTGCAAGATCTGCTTTACGCGGTTTGCAACACGGAAGTGGTGCTCACCGATATAACGCGGATCCAAGATGCGCGATGTTGAGTCCAGAGGATCCACTGCTGGGTAAATACCAAGCTCAGAGATCGGACGGGAGAGAACTGTTGTTGCATCTAGGTGCGCGAACGTTGTGTGCGGAGCCGGGTCGGTGATGTCATCGGCAGGAACGTAAATAGCCTGCATCGATGTGATCGAGTGACCACGGGTTGATGTGATTCGCTCTTGGAGCTGACCCATCTCATCGGCCAGTGTTGGCTGATATCCCACGGCTGATGGCATACGGCCGAGCAGCGTTGATACTTCAGAACCAGCTTGGGTAAAGCGGAAGATATTGTCGATGAACAGCAGCACATCTTGGTTCTGTACATCGCGGAAATATTCCGCCATGGTCAGCGCTGAAAGTGCAACGCGCAGACGCGTCCCAGGTGGTTCATCCATCTGGCCGAAGACCAATGCAGTCTTATTGATAACGCCAGTTTCGGTCATTTCAAGGAAGAGATCGTTACCTTCACGAGTACGCTCGCCAACACCGGCGAATACCGATACTCCACCGAAGTTTTCAGCTACGCGATAGATCATCTCTTGAATCAAAACGGTCTTGCCCACTCCGGCGCCGCCGAAGAGGCCAATCTTTCCGCCCTTTACATATGGGGTCAGGAGATCAATAACTTTAATACCGGTCTCGAACATCTCGGTCTTTGACTCAAGTTGATCGAAGGCAGGCGCGGTACGGTGAATAGGCCAACGCTCTTTGATATCAAGAGAAGAAGTTGGAACATCGAGTGACTCTCCAAGAGTATTGAATACGTGACCCTTGGTTACATCACCGACTGGAACCATGATTGGGGAACCTGAATCTGTGACTTCAGCGCCACGGACCATTCCATCCGTTGGCTGCATCGAAATAGCACGGATGACGTTGTCGCCAATGTGTTGAGCTACTTCCATGGTCAACATGCGCTTCTCGCCAGAGAGGGTGACATCAACCGTCAATGCGTTGAAAATCGATGGCATGGCATCTGCTGGAAACTCAATGTCTACGACTGGACCGATTACTCGGACCACGCGACCTTGCTTTCCTGCCAACTGAGTTGTCTCTGACATCATTCGCTCCCTGCGCTAGCTGAGGCAAGCGCATCTGCGCCGCCGACAATTTCACTGATCTCTTGGGTAATTTCGGCTTGACGGGCCGCGTTCGCAAGTCGGGTGAGCGACTTGATTAACTCATCAGCATTGTCAGTTGCTGACTTCATGGCGCGACGGCGAGCTGCATGCTCAGAGGCAGCAGATTGCAACATCGCGTTGAAGACTCGAGCTTCTACATAGCGAGGAAGAAGAGCGTTCAGAACACTCTCTGCGCTAGCTTCAAATTCATAGGTTGAACCGCTGTGTTCAATCGCAGATTCCGAGGTGTTAGCCAAAGGCAATAGGACATCGGCTACCGGCTCTTGCAAGATCATCGACTTGAAACGTGTGTAGATGATGTGTAGTTCATCGACCCCAGCAGCTGTAGCTGTATCGGTCAAGAAACTTGTGATCAAAGCCGCTGAGACTTCACGGGCATTTTCAAAGGTTGGGTTATCGGAAAAACCCGTCCACGATGAGGCAATTGCTCGATCACGGAAACGGTAGAAGTTAACCGCCTTGCGTCCAACGAGATAGGCATCAACATCAAGTCCACGTGCCTTCAAAGTAGCGATCAAGAGGTCTCCCTCTTTAATTGCGGCATTTGAATATGCACCAGCCATACCGCGATCGGCGGTGATGATCAATACCGCTGCACGCTTTGGATGTTCTGCAGCAGAGGTGAGCGGGTGGGAGGTATTTGAAGAGAGCGCAACAGCTCGCACAGCATTAGTGAGTTCAGTTGAATATGGAGAAGAGGCCTGAACTCGCTGCTGTGCCTTCACGATACGCGAAGCCGAAATAAGCTCCATCGCACGTGTAATCTTTTTAGTCGCCTTAACCGAACGCATTCGGCGGCGATAGATTCGAAGTTGAGCACCCATGGTTTAGTTAGTTTCCTACCGCGAATTCCAACTTGAATTCATCGACAACCTTGGTGAGAGCTGCGACGGTGTCATCAGAGAGCTCACGAGTTTCGGCGATTACTTCGAAGATATTTGGATGACGGGTTGCAATGAACTCGAGGAGTTCTGACTCAAAGCGGCGAATATCTGAGACCGCAACTGAATCCATCTTTCCGGTTGTTCCGGCCCAAATTGAAACCGCTTCACGCTCAACTGAGTAAGGTGAGTACTGCCCTTGCTTCAAGAGTTCCACCATGCGCGCACCGCGCTCAAGTTGCGCTTTAGAAGCAGCATCGAGATCAGAACCGAAAGCAGCGAATGCTTCTAGTTCACGATACTGGGCTAGATCAAGGCGCAAGCGACCAGCAACCTTCTTGACAGCCTTTGTCTGTGCAGATCCACCAACGCGAGATACCGAGATACCTACGTTGATAGCTGGGCGAACGCCGGCGTTGAAGAGGTCGGTCTCAAGGAAGCACTGACCATCGGTAATAGAAATTACGTTGGTAGGAATGAAGGCGGAGACGTCATTGCCCTTTGTCTCAATGATTGGAAGACCAGTCATTGATCCGCCACCGAGCTCATCAGAGAGCTTGGCACAACGCTCTAGCAAACGTGAGTGTAAATAGAAGACATCGCCTGGGTAAGCCTCGCGACCTGGTGGACGACGAAGCAACAAGGAGACCGAACGGTAGGCCTCAGCCTGCTTAGAGAGATCATCGAAGACGATCAAAACGTGTTGTCCTGAGTACATCCAGTGCTGACCAATTGCGGAACCGGTGTATGGAGCGAGGTATTTGAAACCTGCTGGATCAGATGCAGGCGAAGCAACGATGGTTGTGTATTCCATTGCGCCAGCTTCTTCCAAAGCACCGCGAACAGATGCGATGGTGGAACCCTTCTGGCCAATAGCCACATAGATGCACTTAACCTGCTTCTTTGGATCGCCTGACTTCCAGTTATCGCGTTGGTTAATAATTGTGTCGATCGCAATTGCTGTCTTACCGGTCTGACGGTCACCGATGATTAACTGACGCTGTCCACGACCAATAGCCGTCATTGCATCAATAGCCTTGATACCTGTTTGCATTGGCTCTTTTACAGGTTGGCGCTGAACAACTGATGGGGCCTGGAGCTCCAAGGCGCGCATGGCCTCTGCCTTGATCTCGCCCTTGCCATCGATTGGACGACCGAGTGGGTCAACGACACGACCAAGGAATCCATCTCCGACCGGTACCGAGAGAATTTCGCCGGTACGACGGACAGATGTACCTTCTTCAATGCCAGTGAATTCACCGAGGATAACCACACCGATCTCGCGAATATCTAGATTCAGCGCCAATCCAAGGGTGCCATTTTCAAACTTTAGAAGTTCATTGGTCATCGTGGACGGTAAGCCTTCTACGCGTGCGATGCCATCTCCTGCCTCAGTAACTGTTCCGACCTCATCGCGGGCGGCGGTACCTGGGTTGTATGCCTCAACATACTTCGCCAGCGCATCGCGAATCTCTTCGGGACGGATCGTGAGTTCGGCCATCTTCTTCTCCTCTTACTAAACCCCACCCCAGACATTTGCCGAGGTGAGAAACTTAAATTGCTAGTGCTCGTCCTGCTTCCTGCAAACGAGTACTGATGGTTCCATCAACAAGCTCATCAGCAAATCGAACAGAGACGCCACCAATAACAGATGGATCAAGTTCAAAGTTGAGATGTACTGGTTGTCCAACTTGCTCGATCATGAGCGCACTTAACTTCTCTGCTTGCCCAGGTGTGAGTGCAGAACGAGAACGAACGAGAACAATCAAACGATTGCGCCTTGCAGCGACCGCTTGGGCGTAGACCTCAAGCACTTGATCAATAACGCGGCCAGCCAAATCGTTCACCATGTAGGTGAGCAGCCGCAGCGTTGAAGGTGCGACTTTCTCTGCCAACAAGGTACGAATAATTTCTGCCTTGCCTTCTGGTGAACCAGAGAGGCTGCCAAGAATTCGACGCAGATCCTGGTTGTCGCTGAGGACGGAGGCAAACTCAAAGAGTTCATCTTGCACGCGATCGATTGTGCCGTCGTTATTTGCTGCCGTTGCCTCGGCCTCAATGGCTAATTGCTCGAAGGCGCTAGCGAAATCGACTGAGGAAGCCCAACGAAGCGAAACGGCTTCGATCAAGATATCCAAAACTTTCCTAGAAACGTTCTTCCCAAAGAGATCGTTTATTAGGACCGCCTTAGATGCGCTATCTCGGGACGGATCGGTGCATGCTCTGCGTAATCCAACCGATGAGTTGAGAGAGAAGACAACAGCGAATAGCTCAGCGGAGATGGCAGTGCAATCTTGCGATGAGAGGCCGTGAAGCTTCCCATCAAGTTCACCGCGCAAAGCGGCGAAAGATTGGCGACTGTTTCCTCCGAGGTCAATCACTTTTTGCTCTGCTCCAAATCATTGAGGAATCTATCGACGATGCCGGATTGGCGAACTTGGTCATCAAGTGCCTCTCCCACAATCTTCGATGCTAGTTCGGTTGCAAGCGCACCAACCTCATGACGAAGTGATGCAACTGCTTGCTGACGTTCAGCCTCGATGGATGCATGCGCTGCTGCGGTAATGCGCGCCGCCTCTTCTTGTGCCTTGGCACGAAGATCTTCAATGATTGCAGCTCCTTGAACGCGAGCCTCCTCACGAATCGCCTGTGCCTCACCACGTGCATCACTAAGTTGCGCGGTATAGGCGACAAGAGCGGCTTGCGCCTCTCGTTGCGCGTTCTCCGCTTTAGCGATACCCCCTTCGATTGCCTCAGTTCGAGCGGCGAATGCCTTTTCGAACATCGGGACGACCCGACTCTTGAGGACAATAAAGAGAAGAGAGAAGGCGACTAAACCAACGACTATCTCCGCGATATTCGGAACTAGCGGGTTGGCAGTTGCAGCCTCTAAATGAATTCTCATAGCTGTTGTGTCTTAGTTCTTACTTAAGGACGAATGCGAGAACGAGACCAAACAGCGCCAAAGCTTCAGCGAGCGCGAAGCCAAGGAATGCGATTGGTTGTAGGACATTGCGTGACTCAGGCTGACGTGCGACGCCGTTGATATAGGCGGCGAAGATCAAGCCAGTTGCGATTGCAGGTCCGATTGCAGATAGGCCATAACCGACCAGGTTGAGTGTGCCGTGCATCTTTGTTGCCTTTCCATAGTTTGGGATTCATCGGACGGGAGTCCGTTGAACTGTGGGAAAAATTAGTGCTCGTCTACCAGGGCTCCCGCAATAAAGAGGGCTGAGAGAAGAGTGATGATGTAAGCCTGCAGGCATTGGACCATGAACTCAAAGAAGGTCATGACGATGCCGAAACTAAATGAGAACGGTGACAAGATCTTCATAAAGAGGTGGGTGTCATGAAGCATGTAGTCCCCACCGCCAATGAATACCAACAACAAGAGGTGACCCGCGAACATGTTGGCGAATAACCGGAGTGAGAGCGTCACAGGGCGAATCAAAAAGTATGTTGCAATCTCAATTGGCGTAAGCAAGATGTAAGCGAACTTAGGAACACCTGGCAAGAAAGCGATCCCTTTGAGGTACTTAACTAATCCTTGACGCTTGATTCCTACCGCATGGAAGATCACGAAGGTGAAGATCGCAAGCACATATGGGAATGAGACGTGCGACATCGTTGGGAATTGAATAAATGGAATGATTCCAAATAAATTGTTTACCAGAACAAAGACAAAGAGAGTGAATAAGAAAGGTACGTAATCTAGAAAGCCCGCACCAATGATCTCTTGACCCAAATCCTTGCGAACGAAGCTATAGATCGACTCGCCAGCGAACTGCAATTTGCTTGGAACTACCGCAGCTTTGCGGGAGGCGAGGATGAAGAAGAGTGAGATTGCGATTACTGAGAAAAAGACGAGAAAAACAGGCTTGGTTGTGTACTCGCTGTGGCCAATTATTGAAGGTAATTTAAAGTCGGATGTGCTCGGGGGAACGAATCCCGGGCCGCTGGCAAGATGGCCAGTTATATGCACTTCTCGCACTCACCTTTCGCCGACGCTGGCTGATATTGGGTCAAACATTGGGTACGGATTAAGACGTCTGAACCTTATTAGGAAGCGGGGAAAAACCAAAACTAAAAATCGGACAACTCAGGTTAATAAAGTGTGTTATTCGCGACCAAATCTGAGCCAGACTAGGTAAATCGAGGCGCCGGCGCCGAGGAGAAGGCCGCCGAGGAAGAAGTAGTGGTGGGTGTGGAGCCAGTGGTCAAGGGCAAATCCAATACCGCCCCAAATCAAAAGACCTGAAATCAGGTACCCCATAATCGACCAGAGGGCGCCCTCTTCATTATTTGATGCCATCAACGCAGACTCTCCCTTGAGTGGGCCGTGGGGGTTATTCGCCCCCAGGCGCAGGGGGTAATGGTAACCCGATTTTCAGCTTGAAAAAGGCACGGATCTCCCCGCCCAGCCAGGCGGCGGTTATAGAGAGGGCAGAGATAGCGAAGGTGGTCCGATCCACAGTCGCCGGCGCGGTAGCCCGGGAGACGATCAGAAGCAGAGCCCCCATGACCAGAACCTTGGCAAAGTAGGAAAACATGGCCATTCCCATTACAGCGATAGGGTCCAAATTCTTTGAGATGGCAGATATGAGCAGGTGAATCCCCAAGAAGATGATGACGGTCGCACTGCCAATCAAAGCCCCCAAGAAGCCGGACTTGTGGCGGATGAGGGTTGAAGCGACCATGGCAACGACCGCAACTGCCGTAGAGGGAATGATCGCCCCGCGCCACATCAAAGTTGTTGAATCTTCACTCATGGGAAACCAACTCTCCATTTTTAGTGGCCAGTCGCAATTTCAGATAACTGCGACGAATCAAAACTACAGATGTAAGTGCAATAACTAATCCAACGACAACAGATATCCAGAGTGGGTAAAAGGCAGCTATCACAGTTGGAAAGGCGAACATCGCGGTCCACAAATACATAATGATCGCCACTTCGCGTTGCGAGTTTCCCATGCGCAGAAGTCTGTGATGTAAATGTTCCCGGTCAGCTGCGAAAGGAGAGCGTCCGGCGCGCAATCTACGAACTATTGCCATTCCAAGATCAAGCAATGGAATTGCAAGGACAGTGAAGGGAAGAATTAAAGGAACAAAAGTTGATCTGGAATTTTGATCGGCGATAGCGTTGACATCAATCTGCCCTGTCAAGGTGATTGCCGATGCAGATAACAAGAGCCCAAGGAACATTGCTCCGGAATCTCCCATGAAGATCTTTGCCGGGTGATAGTTGTGCGGCAAGAAGCCAATGCAGAGTCCGACGACCACGGCCATTACAAGTGAGGGTGCGCCAGCGCGACTAAATCCATTGTTAACCGCTAACACATAAGAGAAGGCGAAGAATGCGATCGCACAAACCGCGACGATTCCGGATGCAAGACCGTCGAGTCCATCGACGAAATTAACTGCGTTGATAACCAGCATCACAAAGATGACTGTAAGCACCGCGCCAATATTGGATGGAAGTGTGAGGATTCCATTTATAGGCAGCCAGAGAATTTGAACTCCGTGAAGTAATAAAATTCCAGCGGCTAAGGCTTGTCCCGCGAATTTTGTCAGTGAGTCAAGATCAAAACGATCATCCAGCGCACCGAGCAACATAATGAAAGTACCTGCTAAAAAGATCCCAGTTAACTCTCTCCCGAATGCATTGCCAACGAGGTGGAGATGGCTAACGATGAGAAATGTGACCGACATCGACCCCCACATCGCCAAACCACCCCATCTAGGAGTGATCTCGGTGTGCATATCGCGCGAGCGCAGTTCAATGAAAGCGCCTGAGTTCATCGCCAACTTGCGCACCAGGGGCGTCAACATAAAACAAAATACCGCCGAGAGCGCTGCCGTCAGTAAATACTCGCGCATGATGTATCAGTAAGTTAGCGTGGATAAACGGGGAACTGCGCGGTCAATGCGTGAACATCGCTACGAATCTGGGCAGCCTTTGTAGGGTCATCTCCATCTTTAATTGCGCGGGCGATCAAAGATGCGACTTCTTGCATCTGTGGTGCACCCATCCCCTGAGTGGTAGTTGCCGCAGAACCAACTCGGATTCCGCTTGTCACAGCGGGTGACTCTGGGTCGTATGGAATCGCATTCTTATTAAGAGTGATTCCAGAGTTTCCGCAACGCTCATCCGCTACTTTGCCTGTAACACCAGTTGATCGAATATCGATTAAAGCAAGGTGGGTTTGAGTTCCACCCGAAACGGCACGCATGCCATGCTCTTCCAAGCTCTTGGCCAGAACTTGGCAGTTTGAAATTACATCCTTGGCATACTTTTGATATTCCGGAGTTGCACACTCTTTAAGCGCTACAGCTTTACCAGCGACTGCGCTCATGATTGGTCCGCCCTGCATACCTGGGAAGACTGCCTTATCAATCGCGGCAGCATGCTCGGCTTTAGAGACGATCATTCCGCCACGTGGGCCGCGCAAAACTTTATGTGTTGTAAATGAAACAACGTCAGCATATGGAACTGGACTTGGAATTGCCTTACCGGCAACCAATCCGATGAAGTGAGCCGCATCTACCCACATAATCGCGCCGACCTCATCACAGATCTGACGTACCTTTTCGAAATCGATCAAACTTGGATATGCAGTTGCTCCAGTACAGATCATTCGTGGCGCATTCTTGAGTGCCAAGTCGCGTAACTCGTCGTAATCGATAAGTTCATCTTCGGCGCGAACACCATACGAAACAATGTTGAACCACTTGCCAGAGAAGTTCACCTTTGAACCATGAGTTAGATGGCCACCGTGAGGCAGCGACATGGCAAGGACGGTATCTCCTGGTTTTGTAAATGCTTGATAGACAGCGACGTTGGCACTAGCTCCGGAATGTGGTTGCAGGTTGGCATGTTCGGCACCGAAGAGCGTCTTGGCGCGTTCGATTCCGATGAGTTCAACCTTGTCGACCTCTTCACAACCTCCGTAATAACGCTTGCCTGGATAGCCTTCTGCATATTTATTGGAGAGCGTGGAGCCGAGGGCGGAAAGAACTGCAGGCGAGGTGAAGTTCTCGCTGGCGATTAGTTGCAGATTGTGACGTTGGCGCTCGAGTTCGCTAAGTACAACCGCGGCGATATCTGGATCTTGCGCCGTCAGAGCATCGAAATCTGGTCCATAAAAGGTATCTGTAGACATACCCGAACCCTATGGCTTAGGCGCAGAAATAGCCGTAATCGAAGGCACGACCTCCTGCAGTGCCTCCAGTGAGATTGCTCCTATGCGGGCAGCCTCAATTCCCCCACCCGCTTTGCGGCGAAGAACTGTCGATGCTGGCCCCTCGGGCAAGATCCCCTCATCAACCTGAACTGCAATCTCCTCGGGAGAGGAGGGCAGGTAGGTGAGGTCGAGAAGAGGAGGCTGGCCGGCCACCGAGGCGCTAGCCGCTGCCAGGGGGCCGCTTCGGCCAAGGAGGGAGAGCAGAAATTCTCTTTGTGGAATCCGGACCGCGAACTCTCCTAAAGCTCGGCCATCCCCAAGATCCCAACTCAAGGCTGATTGAGGGGCAAGTTGAACCGTGAGAAGACCAGGCCAGAAGGCGTTAACCACCTTCTGCCAATCTGAGTCGAAATCTGTCGCGAGCCCGCTCACCGCCGTCACTTTTCCAATCAAGACCTGAGCTGCGGTACCGGGTTGATCCCCACGTAGAGCGTGCAGTTTGTATACCGCTCCATGGCTAAATGCATCGCAGACATATAAGTAGCCATGTTCTGCAGCAACAACTACGACATCGCCTTGTAGCAGGGCGACCAATGCACGATCTCGTACCGCGTTCTTATTTCGAGTATTTAGCTTCACTACATTGCTCATGCCTGAAGGGCTCCCTGTTCGATCATCTCTTCAATCCGTTTCGCGATATGGGAATCCACCATGGCGTGAATCCGCGTTCCATCCTCCGAGTAGGTTTCAGAGAGTACCTCTCCGCGTTCATGAATTACCGAGACCAACTCACCACGATTAAATGGGATTACTGCGGTGATCTCCACACGAGGACGTGGAAGCGAAGTTTCTATCGCCTTGAGCAGCGTTTCAAGACCGAATCCAGTTCGGGCAGAGAATGCGTAACTGTTGGACTCTTCGCGCAGAATTTGCATGATGACTTCTGGCGCAGCAATATCGGCCTTGTTGATTGCGATGATCTCTGGAATATCGCCGCCACCAACATCTTTAATGACCTCACGGACCGCGCGAATCTGCTCCTGTGGATCTGGGTGAGATCCATCGACAACATGCACGATCAGATCTGCCGCGGCAACTTCTTCAAGGGTCGATTTAAAAGCTTCGACGAGCTGATGTGGGAGATGACGTACAAAGCCAACCGTGTCAGCCAGCGTGTAGATGCGACCATCTGAACTCTTGGTCTGACGAACGGTTGGGTCCAACGTTGCGAAGAGCGCGTTCTCAACTAGGACGCCGGCATTTGTTAGGCGGTTCATCAAAGAAGATTTTCCAGCATTGGTGTAGCCAGCGATCGCTACAGATGGGACGCTGTACTTCGTTCGCTCTTGTCGCTTGGTATCACGAGCGACCTTCATCTCTTTTATCTCTTTACGAAGTTTGGCCATCTTGTCATTGATACGGCGACGATCGGTTTCGATCTTGGTCTCACCTGGACCACGTCCACCGATACCACCAGCCTGACGCGAGAGAGAGTCACCCCAACCACGCAGACGCGGCAACATATAACTCATCTGGGCTAGCTCGACCTGCGCCTTTCCTTCACGAGATTTCGCATGTTGCGCAAAAATATCCAAGATCAGCGCGGTTCGATCAATCACTTTTACTTTAAGTTTTGATTCCAAAGTCCGAAGTTGTGCGGGAGACAATTCACCATCGCAGACAACTGTATCGGCGCCGGTAGCAATGACAGATTGTTTTACCTCTGCAACTTTTCCTGAACCGATAAAGGTTGAAGCATCTGGCTTATCGCGCCGCTGCACAAAACCTTCCATCACTTCAGATCCTGCGGTTTCCGCTAGCGCCGCAAGTTCCTTCATGGAATTCTCTGCATCCTGCGCGGTGCCTTCGGTCCATACGCCAACAAGGACAACTTTCTCCAGACGCAATTGACGGTATTCGGCATCGTTAACATCCTGAAGTTCAGTAGAAAGTCCAGAGACGCGTCGCAGCGCCTGTCGATCTTGTAGATCCTGTTGGTTGCTCTCGTCACTCTCAGAGGAGTCGTACTCAGCCGCAGCGCGAGCGCTCTCGCGCAGGAGTTGGTCGATATCGATATCAAGAGGTTCTTCGCCGTGGCTCACAGATATGTATCCAGTTCGACATCTTTCACGAGTACTGCAGGACCGATCAAAGTTGAATTGCTATGTGCATCTGTATCTACAACTAATCGTCCGCCAGGAGGATTGATCACCCAGCGAGAAGGTAGGCGACCACCTTTATGGAGGGTCGCAGCTAGCGCTACAGCGCAGGTACCGGTTCCGCATGATTGTGTTTCGCCGACACCGCGCTCGTAAACTCGCATTGCAAGTTCACCATTAGGAAGAAAAGTTACAAACTCAACATTAACTCCATCGGGATAATCGCCATCGACCTCAGGGGCAACCTTGAGGTCACCGATTGCAGCCAAATCGTCTACAAAGACCACCGCATGAGGATTTCCGACATCTACATGGGTTGCGTTCCAAGATTGATCTCCGATGCGAACAGTGACATCGTCATACACCTCTTCGACGTGACCCATATTGACTGAGATGTCATCCACCGCCGGGACAGCCAGGTACTTCATACCTGCCCGAGTATTGATTGGAAAGATTCCTTCACCTTGATGACCACGTTCCACCAAGTAACGCGCCATCACCCGGATCCCATTGCCGCACATCTCCGCGATTGATCCATCTTGGTTGCGGTAATCCATGAACCACTTGCCATCGCGCTTGGTGATGCGGATAAGGCCATCGCTGCCAATCCCGGTGGCGCGGTTACAGATTCGAGCCACTTGCTCGGGAGTAATTTCAAGCGCACCGTCAGGATCAAAGAGCAGCACAAAGTCATTGTGCGTTCCATGTCCATATGTTGCGATCATGAAGTCAGAATAGCCTTTTCAATGGTGGCGAGGCGGTCTGAGTCTGGCTCCAGCCAGGTGATCCGCTGATCCCTTCGAAACCAGGTCTCTTGCCTTCGAATATATTGTCGGGTCGCAAGCTTTGTCTGAGAGATTGCCTCATCCATAGTTATATCGCTACCCAAAGCCGATATGACTTGGGCATATCCGAGGGCAGCTCGTGCAGTCTTTCCCTCCAACAACCCCTTGTTGATCAAATCTTCTACCTCACTTACCAAACCGGTTTGAAACATTCGCTCTACGCGGAGATCAACGCGAGCATCCAATAGTTCGCGATCCATACTTAGACCAAATTGCAGAGCCTGCGGATATTTGGTGGAATTTTCGCGCGGTAAGTTGGCGGTGAAGGGTTTTCCGGTGATCTCGATAACTTCTAGCGCTCGAATCACGCGGCGCACATTCTCCCGAGGAATTGCTGCTGCGGCAGCAGGATCAAGTTTGCCCAACCTTTGATGAAGTGCATCTCCCCCAATCTTCTCCGCCTCTTGTGTCAATTTTTCGCGGACTTCAGGATCAGTATCGGGAAAATTTAAGTCATCCAGAATTGCCTTGATGTAGAAACCAGTTCCTCCTACAACAACTACAGGGACTCCACCGGAGAGTAATTGATCAATGATTGCACGTGCGCGCTCTTGGTACCACGCCACATTTACATCGGTCGAAACCTCAACCAGATCAAGCATGTGGTGCAAGATTCCTTGGCGTTCGGCTAAAGAGAGTTTGGCGGTCCCTATATCCATGCCGCGATATAGTTGCATGGAATCGGCGTTCACAACCTGCCCGCCTATACGTTCTGCAAGCGCCACCGCTAAATCGCTCTTTCCAGTCGCGGTTGCGCCACCGATTACAACTAGGGTCACAGAGATTTAAGTTTCTGCAAGGTCGGCATTCCGATCATGATTGAGTTATTGCCGATTTCAGCACGCCTCGCGTCTTGCGCATCTCCACCACGTGTTTTACGGACAGAGTTAACGGTGCCTACCATAAAGTTGGGAGTGCCTTCAGTAATCGTTACATCGGCGATATCACCAGAACGAGCTTGCGTAGATTCAAGATGAACTAATCGAAAATCGGGAGTTCGGCCGTTTACCCGCGCCCTATCGGCATCATGACGACCCTCGTGATCTGATATCAACACTTCATAGCTCTTGCCGATTGACGAGCGATTGATCTCTCCGGAAATTTCCTGTTGTAATTTATGCAACCGGGTGTACCGCTCGGCCATCACATCATCGGGGATTT
>Ga0118677_10006794_pt1 | contig 19204 bp, 11 predicted proteins | sample AliMusrvi5mmetaG_FD_86154 | JGI IMG/M metagenome (GOLD analysis project Ga0118677, IMG submission 86154) | reverse complement strand
GTTTCGGCATCGGCGTCGCTGTGAATGGTTTTCCAGGTGCTGCGGAACACCTTGCCGCCATCGGTGGTGGCAGGCGGCAGCGTGGTGAGGCGCTGCAATTCCGAATCAGCCAGGCCGAGGTCCTCATCCATCGATGCCTTGTGCTTCGCATTCGGCGTGACCCAGGTCTGCTGGGCGCTTTTTTCCTGCTGATAGAGTTGCTCCAAAGCCTTGACTTCCTGCTCGATGGCGCGCTTGGTGTCCTCGCGGTTGGCCGGGGACATGGCTTCCAGCTCCGCAGTTTGCTTTTCCATGCGGGCGTCAAAGGTATCCACGCTGTTCTTGAGCTGGGCGCGCAACGTTTGCAGGACTTTGACCACCGCCGGCAACACCTCGCGATAGCAGGTGGCGGTCTGGAATTCCTTGTCGAGCTCGGCAAACGCCCGCAGCGCCACGATCAATTGCCCGTTCTTGGCGGCGTTGCGGATTTTCGTCTCCAGCGCGCGGGCATCCAGGTCGAAGGCATTGGCGCGGTACTCCGCGGCCTTGATCATGATGCCCTGGAATTTGCGGCCACCGGCCTCCACCTCCGCGCTTTCGTCGCTGAGGGTCTTGAGAATGTCGTTGGCCTCCTTGAGCTTGGAGCTCTTGGGGTATTTGGCGATGTAGGCCTTCACGGCCGCCAGGCGTTGTTTGTACTCCTCAGCTGTCAAAAAGTCGGGCGTGGGGACCAGCTTGGCGATCGGCTCAAAGGCCTTTTCGTCGAGTTTCTCGGTGACGATTTTCACCACGTCGGCCTTGGGCACGGTCTTGATATCCTTGATGCCGGGGCGCAGTTGGTACTCGATGGTGTAGACATCCGCCCGCAGCGGGGGGACGATTTTGCCTTCCAGCACGGTGCCATTCTTGAGGGTGAAGGTGTCCGCAACGGCCATTAGAGAGGTGCCGCCGAGGAGTGGGATGAGGTAGGATATAACGGATGGGAATTTCATGAAGCTTAGGCGATTGGCGCCGACGAAGTATTCACTGGATTGCAGCCGATGGCAAGAGAGCATCTCGCAAAGCTTCGGCAGTTGCCGCCAATTTGTTGGTGCCATCGGGGAGGAGGATTTTCACCGAACCGTTGGGTACCGCATCCGCAGCTGTGGCCACCCGGCGTTTGACCAGGCGCAGCGGCAGGCGCGCCACCGCCGTCTGCAGCGCTGGCGCGAGCTCATTGCCGGCGACCACCAGCGGCGCGAAATGCCGCACCAGCGTGGCTTGGAGCAAATCGGTGTGCAACACCGGTTGCTCCTGGGCGACGGTGGGCAGCGGGATGGCCAGGCGGCTGAACGATTCCACCAGGGGTCTGCCGCGCGCCGCCAGCCGGCACTCCGCGATCGAAAAGAGACCGGCGGTGGACTCATCAAACAGCATCGCCAAATCGGTGATCGGAAGGTCGATGATTTTGGCATTGTCGGGGCATTCCTTGAGGAAATCCGCCGCGGTGAAGCGTTCGGCGGAGGTGCTTGCCAGATCATCCGCCCAGGCCAAGTGCTTTTCCTCACCCGTGACATCCGCCACATCCAGCGTCGCCTGCATCGCCAGGCCGTAGAGAAACGCCCGCCCGGCGGAAATCGACGGCAGTGTCTTGGCCCCGTACATCCAGATTTCCGGGCCGTCGACAAACACTTTGCGGGCACGCTCGAGCAAGCCGACCGCCTTGTCGCGAAACACCGGGTTGCCGGTCGACCCAAAGGCCACCGCATAGGCCGACACCATCCGAAAGGTGGTTGCCGCATGCTCGGACTCATCGCGCCCGCCAGTCCCCAGCCGCTCGTCGCGGGCTTTGAGCAAAATCTTGCGCGCCGCTTCAAAGCGCGGCTTGAAAGCCTCCGGCGCGAGTCCCAGGCCGGCGGCTATTTCCGCCATCGACTTGGTCAATGCCAGCGTGTTGGCGCGGAAAAATTCGCGGGTCGGATCCGCTTCGGACGGCAGATTGCCCAGGCCGCGCATGCCGGTGGCCGCGATGAACCACTCGGCATCCTCGGCCGGCAATGACTTTTTGATTTCCTCAATGGTCCACAGCCACGACTTGGTGTGCTCGCCGGTGGATTCCCCGAGGGCAAACACGCCACCACGGGCGGCAAACGTTTACTCGGCATAGGCGAGCACCCCGAGCGCGCGCTCGAGCACCAGCGGGTCCTGCGTCGCCTGATAGGCCCGGAACAAGGCAGTGATCGCCCGTGCCTGGCCGCTGCCTTCCCGATCGAACACCGGAAACGCCCAGGTGCCGGACCGCCGCGACGAGAACAATCCGCCGTCGAGCGGGTCAAACATCGCGCTGGGCAGCACATCCTTGAGCAATTCCTTGAGGGTGACCAAGCTGCGGGTGCGCAGGTCCTTTGGCACCGAGGCATTGATCACCACACTCGCCAGCAAATCGATGGCACCGGAGGGAAACAGCCCGCCGGCTTCATCGAACGAACGCGACACCGGATCGTAGAGCGAGGTGAGTTGCCGGATGGCTTTGAGCACATCCGTCGCCGGCTCCTTGCTGGCCTGGTCCTCGTTGCGGCGGCGCGAAATGCGCTCCCGCCGCGCCGAATTGTCGGCGATGCTGTTTTTCTCGACATACTCGGGATCGCCGACCCACGTGCGCATGAGCAAGGAATGGGACTTGTCGAATAGATCGCGGACCGCGCCCGGCGTCGTCGCGGTGACCGGAATCCAGGCCACCGGATTGGCTTGCGGGGTCAGCCAGACAAACATCGGCAATTGCACCGCAACTTTGATTTCGACCGCCAGGTCCGCCGCCAACAAGGCAAGTTCGCGTGCCGCATCGGCATCGACGAGAATCGGCACGTAGTTGTCGTTGATTTGCGCCACCAAGCCCGGATCGGCCGCCATCTCGTTCAACACCTTGTGGAAGGCGGTATGCTGCGGCATCGCAATGACCAGAAAAACCATGCGTTTGGCCGCCTTGGCACGGTCAAACGTCTCGCTGCTCCACGGCTGCCACCGGATCGGCGACTTGGCCTGGCTTTGGTAGACCTGGCCCGGCAATCCCGCCACTCCGTTTGTGTGCAATTCAGTCGCCACCACCGCTGCAACTTCCGTCGTGGCTGGGGCCGCGCGCTTGCCGCAGGACGCCCCACCCAACAGCACCATGCCGCCGATGGCCGCCGCACAAATCAGCCGGTAAATGAACGTGGATTTCATGATAGGTTGGAAAAAAACGATGATGGTCGCGCCTACGGCGTCGCAACCCCACGCTAAAGAAAAAACTTCCTCTGTGGCAAGCACAAGCTAGGCTGGCGCGACAATTTCCTCCAAAGCGTGACCAGTATTGCAGTTTCCAGTCAGAAGGGCGGAGTGGGTAAAACCACTCTATCGATCAATTTGGCCCATGCCTTCGCGCGGGTCGGCGTCAAGACCCTGTTGGTGGATGCCGACCCCCAAGGTTCCGTCGGCCATTCGCTGACCCGCCAATCGCGGCTGTTGAGCGGGTTTTACGATCTGCTGGCCGACCCGAGCCTGGCGTTGGAGCGCCTGGTGGTGGCGACCCGGCTGCCCACTTTTTCGCTGGTGGCCAGCGGGCGGGCGAGTGAATACGATGCTGGCGGCGGTGGGACGGGCAGCCATTTGGTGCGGGTGCGGGGTTTTTTGCGCGCGGTTGCGGCGCAGGGTTTCCAGCTGTGCCTGATCGATACGGCCGCCGGGCTGTTCGGGATCAGCGGGGATGTGGTCGCCTCGTGCGACGCCATCCTCATTCCGCAGCAAGCCGAACCGCTGGGCATTCGCTCGGTACCCAAGCTGTTGGAGGAACTCAACCGCCTGCGCATCATGAATCCGCGCCTCAACGTGCTGGGCGTGTGCCTGTCGATGGTCCAATCCGACTTGGCGGAAAGCCGCGAGGCCGGGGCGACCCTGCGCCGGTTGCTGCCTCCGGAATGGGTGTGCCAAACCCAAATCCCGCGCGATTCCCTGTTCGTGCGTGCCAGTGCCCGCGGGCTGCCGGTTGGCGCGCTGGCAGATGGCGCCGGTGTGCAGGCCGTGTTTGACGCCTTGCGCGCCGAAATCGTGGCCAAGCTCGAACACCCCGCCAACCGCGCCGCCACCGTCGGCTGACAAGAAGCCGCCGCCCGCCGGCTTGGGAGCGCCACTTCAGCCGGCGTGTCAATGAATCGACAGGCCATGGCCGTCGGGCACGTCGTTGTTCGCTTTACCAAATCGGAATGCCGCAATCCCCGTTGCGCTTCGCCCCGTCACCTTCTCCGCCCACGCCGACACACGCCGGGTTTAAAGAGATTTGAATCGAAAACGGGCCACTTTTTTCGACCAACGAGAACAAAAGGGAAAATCAATCGATCCGCCGGGCCCACCCTATCTGGTCCGGCGGTTCTGATGGGCCAGAATGAGGCTGGCCAGGATCCAACAGGCGAACACCAACCCCACCAGGATCAAGCCGCAATATTTCTTGGTCTCGATCTCCCATTTTGAATGGTCGAGTCGGGCGGCCTTGCCTGCCTCGCCGCTGGGTTCCACCGGCTTGGCACCGGCAAACGGCAGGGGCTTCTCGAGAGCCAGGAAAATATTGCGATAGCCCTTGTTGCGGTAATCGTTGCGGAATGTCTCGGCCTCCCGCACGAGCAAGTCGATCCGCTCGTTGACAAAGAATTCGGACGCCGGGCTGACCTTGGGCTTGTCCGGCCATACCTTCATGGTTTCCACCTCGAGCTTGGTGCCGTTGCGCGCAATGCGGGCGATCCGCTCCACCAAGTCCCCGGCCTCCTCGGGCGACACCGCGCCTGCCGCCAGCAAGCGCCGCAACCCCTCCTTGAGCAACTCGAAGCGCTCGCTCTGCGCGGCGTCCATCTCGCCGCGGCCGTCGCGCATCGCATCGATGCGTCGCTGCAACCGGATGCGCTCAAGCTCAAACGGGTTGCGTGTCGCCTGCGCCACCACCATCCCCTCGTAGGCGTAGCGCAACGGCATGAACGCGGATGGCACCGGCGCCCCGCCCCGTTCGCGGTTGAGTGGGACGTCTTCGAACAAGGCGCGGTTCATTTCCCGATAAGGCACCAGCGCGCCGGCCAACAACATTTGCGGTACCAACAGCAACGGCACCGCGGTGAGCGCCGCCCGCTCGGTCTTGACCACCGCGGAAACCACCAGTGCCAGAGCGGTGCCGGTCCACGCGGTGAGCGTCATCCACAGCCAGTGCTCCATCACCATGCCGTAAATATCCAGGTAGTAATTGCCCACCAGCACATAGATGAAGCATTGGCCCGAGGCCACCAAGCCAAGCGCCACAAACTTTGCCGCCACGTAGGACGCCGCACCCGACTGGCAGTTGCGCTCGCGCCGCAGCATCGGCCGGTCCCGCAAGACTTCCGTCGCCGAGTTGGTCAACCCCAGAAACATCGCCACCGTCACACTCAAGAACAGGTACGCCGGAATGTGCAGGGCGGTGGCAAATTGGTACTCGCCGCTCGGCGACGAGCGCAGGGTGAGCGAAATCAATGCCGCGAGCACCGGGGCCTCAATGAACATGCTGTAAATCGTCCCGCGATTCCTCAGCTTAGACAGCAACGAACGCAGGAAATGCGTCGCAAATACCGCCAGCACCGTGCGCAAGCGCCGCTCCGGTTTGAGCGGCACCGGCAACCCGGCGACTGCTCCCACATCGCTCAGGCGCGACACCGGGCCGGCGCCCGGCAACAACGAGCGGACCAGCGCCGCGCTTTCAAACCGCTCCTGCCAGAATGCCGGCGGGAAGCGCCGCGCCGCGCCGGTGTTGGAGCCGCCGCCGATGGCGCTCAGCGGGGTTTCGAGCACATCGAACACAAAGTCCGCGCCCAACGGCGCCCCCCCGACCATCGAGGGATGGGAAATGCCCAGCTCCTCGCAGGCGTCGCGGTAATACTCCACCATGCCCGTCGGGGTTCCGAAGAACGCCAGACAGCCCCCGCTGTCGAGCAACAGCACCTTGTCAAACAAGCGCAGCACCAATGCCCCCGGCCGGTGCAACGAGGCAATCACGATTTTCTCGCGCGCCAACGAGCGCAGCGTTTCGGCCACATGTTCGGAGTCCTTCGACGACAACCCGGAGATCGGCTCGTCAAACAGGAATACCTCGGCCCGGCTGCCCAGGTCCAAGCCCAAATTCAAGCGGCTGCGCTCGCCTCCGGACAGCGTCTTTTCCCCGGGCGAGCCGACCCGTCGGCGGGCGATGGATTGCAACCCCAACTCCGCCAGCACGCTATCGACGCGCCGCTCATGCTCCGCCAGCGACAACCCCGGCCGGCGGATCGTCACCGCATGGCGCAAATGCTCGCGCACGGTCAATTGCGGATTGAGCGCCTCCTCCTGCGGCATGTACGCGATGAACGGCACCAGCCGCTCGCGATGCTCGTAGAGCCGAATCCCGTTGAGCTCCACTTTGCCCCGGCTCGGCTGCAATTGCCCCGACAACACCGACAGCAAGGTGCTCTTGCCACTGCCGCTCGGGCCGATGATGCACAGCATTTCGCCGCGCCGCACCTCGAAGTTGATGTGATCCAAGGCCGGCGTGCCAGGCCCGAACTCGTGCACCAAGTCCTCCACTTGCAGAGACTCAATCTGCGTCCGCTCCTCATCCAGAAACCCTTCCCGGAAACGGCAGCGCACCGCCTGACTACCCGACAGGCGAATCAACGACCCGTCCACCAGCACCGCCGTCCCGCGCACCAACTGGCCGTCCACCAGGATTGGCCCCTCGCTCGACCTGACTTCCAACGCCCCTTCCGCCCGCTCCGCATCATAGCGGATGAACAACTCGGTCCGCGGCGCCAGTTTTGCCCCCAACAACAAGTCACCCCGCGTCAACGCCGCGGCATCGTTGGACACCAAGTACTCCTGCCGATCCCCCGCCAGGCGGAACCTACGCCCGGATTGGGTGGCGCGCCGGCGCAATTCATTGATCGAAAAACTCACACCCGCCGCATCCCCCAGCCGTTCATGATTGAGGCATTTCACCCGTTCGCCCCGCCGCAGGGGGCCGCGACTGCCGGCGTGCAGATTGGTATTGCGCAATGCCTCGACCTCGGCCTCCAACCCGAAACTCACCCGCACCGCACTCATGCGCCCGCGCATCCGCTCCGCGGTCAACCCGCCCTCGCCGGTCTCCAGATAAATCGAGGGCGTGTTGCCGGTGCGCTTCACATTGAGGAAAAACATCAGGTCCTCATGGCTCAGCGTCCAGCCCGGCACCACCAGCGGCTGGCGCTCGCGCATCCGCAGGAACGACCCGGTTTCCAGCGAGCGGCCGCGAATCCACAACGGCGCCACCCCGGTATTGCGCACCAACACCAGATCCCCGGTGCGATACACCCGGAATTCCTGCCCCTGCGCCACCGCCAGCGGCGGCAACACCACATCCGCTCCATCCCCACCGAAAATCACCCGCTCAAACGGTAGTCCCTCATCGCCAGCCTCCCCCAGCATCTCCCGCAAAATCGCCGCCCCGTAATCCGGCCGCCCCAAGCGCCGCATGAACACATCAAAGCTCGCACGCCCACGCTCCGAGCGGCCAGAGGCATCCACCAGGGTGAACAATTCCAATCCCACCGCCAGCTTGCCCGCATCGTTCAATGTCTCCTTCAACTCCGCCGACACCCCCTGCAAGGGCCGCGGATTCTTCACCGCCCGTTGCAAGCGCCGGCGCAACCACCCGTGATCCACCTCCGGAAACGCGCTGCGCAGCAAATCCAGAATCATGTCCGCCTCGGCCGGGCTCAACTGGTCATCCAGCGTCGCAAACGCCGCAAACGCGTCCACCAACATCCCCACATGCGCGTCGGTGCCCGGCCGCAACGCCCGCAGCCGCCCAATCCCCGGAATCGTCCGCAACCAAGCCCAGCGCATCCACCGCGGCGGAATGAACTTCAGATCCTTGCCGTGAAAATGCCAGGCCACGCCCCCATCCATGGCAGAGCTTGCACCCGCCCGCAAGACCTCCGCAAAAAAGGGGTTTTCTTTTTGCATCCCTCGCTTACCATCCCTCACCCCCATCAGGGCAGATTGACCCGTCCACCATGTCCGACCAACCGACCCCCCCTCCGAACAACACCCCCAACCGCAGCGCAGGCGATGCTGGCGGCTTCAACTGGCGTCTGTTGATTTTGCTTTCCGTGGCCAGCCTCATCCTCGGGCTTGCCTTCTTCAACAACCCGCTGTCGGGCAATCCCGTGAAATCCCTCAGCTACTCGGAGTTTCGCGCCTTTTGGGACGAAGGTCGCGTCCTCGTGGATGACCCCAAACACCACCCGCTCAAGGTCATCACCACCGACACCTCCTACGATGCCGAAATCAACGGCTGGCTCGCCCCGGATGTCCAGAAATCCGAGAGTTCCGAGGAAAAAACCTCCAGCTTCCGCGTCCCGATCAACCTCAGCCTCCAAAAGGACGAAATCAATTCCATCCTCGGAGACAAGATCCGCATCGAGGCCAAACCGGTTGCCGGCCAACCCGCCGCCAAGCCCGGCCCCGAAGTTCCGGTCGAAGAGGCGGCCGCCGGCGAAACGCTCTCGCTGCCCGAGTTTCGCAAGGCCCTCGCCCTCGGCCAAGTCCAAATCAAGGACGCCTCCAATCCGCTGCGCATCCTCACCGCCGCGGACAACTCCCAAGCCGTCATCGTCGGCATCCGCAAGGTCACCACCAACCTCATTCCCAAGAAAAACGCTGACGGCAAGGAACTTCCCCCCACGGCCTTCACCGTCCCCGTGTCGGTGCCCATCCTCAACGACGACCTCAAGCAACTCCTCAAGGACAAGGCGATCTATGAACGCCACAAGGACTATCTCGGCGGGGCCATCGTCACTTTCCTGCCCGTCCTGCTCATCTTGCTGCTGCTGTTCTTCCTGTTCCGCCAGCAAATGAAATCCGCCGGACGCGGGGCCATGTCGTTTGGTAAAAGCAAGGCCCGCCTGCTGGCGCTGGACCGCGTCAAGGTGACCTTCAAGGATGTCGCCGGCATTCAGGAAGCCAAGGAAGAACTCTGCGAAATCGTCGAGTTCCTGCGCGACCCCCGCAAGTTCCAGAAACTCGGCGGCTCCATCCCCAAAGGCGTCCTCATGGTCGGCGCTCCCGGCACCGGCAAGACCCTGCTGGCCCGCGCCATCGCCGGCGAGGCCGACGTCCCGTTTTTCTCCATCTCCGGCTCGGATTTCGTCGAAATGTTCGTCGGCGTCGGCGCGTCGCGCGTCCGCGACATGTTCGAACAAGGCAAAAAACACGCCCCCTGCCTCATCTTCATCGATGAAATCGACGCCGTCGGCCGCCACCGCGGCCATGGCATGGGTGGCGGTCACGACGAACGCGAGCAAACCCTCAACCAATTGCTCGTTGAAATGGACGGTTTCGACACTCAGGAAGGCGTCATTATCATCGCCGCCACCAACCGCCCGGATGTCCTCGACCCCGCGCTGCTGCGCCCCGGCCGCTTCGACCGCCAGGTGACCATCTCGCTGCCCGACGTCAACGGCCGCGAGGAAATCCTGCGCGTCCACGTCAAGAAAATCAAACTCGCCGCCGGGGTCGATCTGTCCAAGATCGCCCGCGGCACCCCTGGATTTTCCGGTGCCGAACTCGCCAATCTGGTCAATGAAAGCGCCCTGCTGGCCGCCCGCCGCGGTCTCAGTGCCGTGACCCTCGACGAAATGGAGGAGGCCCGCGACAAAGTCCGCTGGGGCCGCGAACGCCGCTCGCTTGCCATGTCCGAAAAGGAACGCATCGGCACCGCCTGGCACGAGGCCGGCCACGCCTACCTCAACATGGTGCTGCCCCACACCAGCCCGCTGCACAAGGTCACCATCATCCCCCGCGGCCCCTACCTCGGTGCCACCATGTATTTGCCCGATGGCGACAAGTACTCGATTCAAAAGAAGGAGGCCCTGTCCAGCCTCGTGGTCACCATGGGCGGTCGCATTGCCGAAGGCTTCCACAGTGATGACGTGTCCAACGGCGCCTCCGGCGACATCCGCCAGGCCACCGCGCTGGCCCGCAACATGGTCTGCGAATGGGGCATGAGCGAAAAACTCGGCATGATCGAATACGGCGAGGGCGACGCCCCCATCTTCATCGGCCGCGGCGATACCGGACGCCATCCCAACTACAGCGGCCACACCGCCAAGCTCATCGACGAGGAAATCAAGTTCTTCATCGACGACGCCTTCCGCCAAGCCAGCGAGATCCTCACCGGCGCTCGCGACAAGATCGAAGTCATCGCCCTCGCGCTCCTCGAGTATGAGACCCTCGACGCCTCCCACCTGAGCGACCTCATCGACTTCGGCGTCATGCGCAACCCGCCCAACGTGCCCAAGCCGCCGCCCGTCCCCGACGAACTGCGCAAAAAGCCAACCAAGAAAACCGCCGAGGAAAACCAACCCGAAGACCACGGCCCCATTCCCGGAGTCATCGGAGCCCCGGCCTGATCACGAACCGGCCCGTAGCCGCGTTGGTCACAACGCGCCGCCGCTCAAGAGCACGCCCATGACCCCCGCCATTGCCACCAGTCTCCTCGCCCTCACCACCGGTCTGTCCGCGTTGCCTGTTTTCATTGGCACCGACACCGGCGCCAACACCAGCAGCAAGGGCATCTACGTTAGCGAATTTGTTCCTCTCACCGGCAAGCTGGATCCACCGCGCCTGGCCGCAGCCTACCCAGGTCCGGGGTTTCTGGTGCTGCATCCCTCCAAACCGGTCCTGCTCGCGGTCGGCGGCCCGCGCCAACCGTCTGCGGACGGCACCAGTGCCGTGGCCGCATTTGCCATCGCCGCGGATCACAGCCTGCGCTTTCTCGGCGAAGCGTCCAGCGGCGGCAAAGGCGCCTGCCATCTTGCGGTGGATCCGTCCGGGCACACGGTGGCGGTGGCGAATTATGGCGACGGCCACATCGCGACGCTCCGCCTTGACGATGACGGCGTGCCCGAGAAATTGGTATCGATCATTGTCAGCCAAGGAACCGGCCCCGATCCCAAGCGGCAAGAGGGGCCCCACGCCCATGGTGTGTATTTCGACAAGGCGGCAACCCGCTTGTTAGTGCCCGATCTTGGTCGTGACCGGGTGCTGGTCTATCCCTTCGATCCGGCGTCATCGAAACTTGGCGAAGCATTGCCCCCTCTGCTGACCGCGCCGGGCGCGGGCCCCCGGCACCTGGCATTTTCGCCGGATGAACGCTTTGTGTATTCGATCAACGAGTTGAACAACACGGTACTCGCCGCCACATTTGACAAGGGGAATTTGCAAGCGCTAGGCGCGACCCCCACCCTGCCGGGCGGCTTCTCGGAGGCGAACTTCCCGTCTGAAATCGAGGTCAGCCCCGACGGACGATTCTTGTATGCTTCCAACCGCGGCCATGACTCGATCGCGGTGTTTCGCCGGGACGAGACATCCGGCGCCCTCACGATCGTGCAACATGCACCCTGCGGTGGCAGGAACCCGCGCCATTTCAAGATTGCGCCCGGCGGCAAGTGGTTGCTCTGCGCCCATCAGGATTCTAACACGATCAGCGTGCTACCGATCGATCCGCAAAGCGGCCAACTCGGGGCACCTGCCTCCACGGTTTCCACTCCGCGTCCGATCTGCCTGCTATTCCAGCCTTGACAAGGCCCAGAACACTGATAATTAGCAAGCCATGACAGAGTTGCCGCAAGACGCATGGTATTTCTCACACGAGGGAGAGCGCCTCGGACCCGTGAGTCTGGCCGAATTGCGCGTGAGGGCCCAGGAAGGCGGACTCAATCCCAGGCTGGACTTGGTTTGGACGCAGGGCATGACGGACTGGAAACCCGCCGGAGAAGTCGATGCTCTGTTTGAACGGCGCGTGACTGATAGTCCGTCCGCCGCCAATCCTTACACGCCGCCTCAGACGGAATCGGTCGGAGATGTGATGCGTCGGGAAGGCGACTGGCCGGGCGCGCGACGCCGCGCCTATCTGACCGCCACCATTTTGCTGCCCATCGCTTGGAATATGGCGCTCGGTTCCGTTCCGGCGCTCCTGGGCATGCCGCTGGATCCTGCCTTGTTGCAACAAATCATGCTCGGTGGCATCTTGGTGATTGCCGCCATCGGCCTGTACTACAGCCTCCAACGCTTTACCAACCTCGGCATGAGCCGTTGGTGGTATTTAGGTCATCTGGTGCCGTTCCTCAACCTGTGGGTCGGTTACCGGTGTTTCGCCTGCCCGGCCGGCTACGCCTATCACAAGCAAATGGACGGCATCGGCATCGCCCTGGCGATCATTTACTGGCTTGTAGTCGCGCTGGTCCTGCTGGCGATCATCGCCGTGATTATCGTGATGGTCCGCTTTGCCAATGACCCTCGGATGGCGGACCTGTTGCGACCACTGCGCGAGGCCATCGAGCATGCCCGTGCCAACTCGCCGACTCACTGAGGCTCAACGCACCCGGTAATAGCCGTCCGGATTGTAGAGGAAATAGACGTCCTTGGGATTGAGGCGGGGCAGCCAGGTGAAGGGACGGCCGTCGGCGTCGACTTCCTCGGACATCGGGGGTTTGGCCGGGGCCGGGGCCGCCGACTGTGGCTTTGCATCCGGATCCTTGGTGAGGGACGTTTCCTCCACCCCGCTGATGATGTGGTTCACCCACTTGAGTTCTTTGGCCTTGTCGCCGAACTCGCTCCAATCCCCGCTGGAGGAATGCGCGTACATCCGCTTGATCAACTCGTCGGTGCTGATGGCCATTTTCTGGGCAATCGGCGCGGCCAGGCGATCCCACCAACGGCTGCTTTCCTCGAAAAATTCGCGTTGTTGGGTGAGATTGAGCCGGGCCCCCGCGATTTGTGTGCTGATCTGGTGATGGAGAATGATCGCGTTGGGATAGGCGTACGACTCATGTGCCAGGGTGGTGATGCAGGCGGCCATCGAGGCGGCGAAGGACTTGACCAGCACATGAATCGGCGCGCTGCTGGCTTCCATCGCCTTGAGAATCTGATAGCCGGCCATCACCGAGCCGCCCGGACAATCGTCGATGACGATGAAGATCGGCAGCTTGCGATCCTTGTTGTTCCAGTAATCAATGCGGTTGGAGACGTTATCGGCAGTGGCCGCAGTGATCAAGCCATTGAGGCTGATGCGCCGGTCCGAAATGACCAGCGTGCCGTTTTCCTTCAGGGGGTTTTGCAGATATACCGGTTTGGAATCGGCAAATTGCGCCCGCTTTTCGGTCACCTCAATCAAGGCGATGTCATTTTGCAACCGCGTCACGTCGAGGGTTGCCGCCGCCTGGGCGCTCTTGAGATCATTGGTGAGTTTTTCGGCACGCACCTTGGCCAACTCGCCTTCGCGAACGAGTTTTTCCTTCTCGTTCTCAAGCTTGGCAGTCTCATCCTTTGCCGCGTTCTGGCGCTTGGTGGCCTCAAGCGCCAGCGTTTCGCTGATCAATTCGCGCTCCATCTTGAGGCGGGTGATTTCGGCACGCAGGGCGTTGGTTTCCTTGGTGAGGCGCTCGGCTTGCAGTTTGTTCTCGACTGCGAGCGCCTCCTGCTCCTTTTGCAGGGATTGGGCCGCAGTGTCTTTGGGTTCAGCTTGAGCCGGAGCTTCGGCAGTGGCTTTGGGCGCGGCATTCTCAGGGGCAGCCGCCGCGAAAAGCCATGACGTCATGGCGATGCCAACAAGGACAAATCGGGAAGTAAGTTTCATGGGAGGTGTCCCATGCAGCGCCACAACGAAACGGATTTGTGCCGAAACTTGAGCTCCGCTAGTGTCCGGTGCCGCGGCCTTTGGCACGCAATCCCACAAGGATCAGGATGCCCACCACCACCAGGAAACCACAGGCGACCACGCCTAACACGCTGAACAAGCGCGAACTGGCGGAATCCACCTGCGCGTCGCTGATCCGGTCTCCGGGAATCTCTCCCGGCTTGCGACGTAGAACCACGCGACCTTCACTCACCTCCACCGCGGTCAATTTCCCCATCGCCGGCCCGATGAGCGGGTCGGCGATGTAGCGTTCGGTGATCCGGTAGGGCGACATTTGGCCCATGAACTCGGCAGGCACTGTGGAGTTGGGAACTTCAATGGAATCCAATTTGAGGACCACCTCACGGCCCAAGAGCCGGGGCTTGGCAAGCAAGGTGGCATTCAAATACCGCGGATCCGAGGCAATCCATCCGCTCTCCCCGTTGCGGGCAAAGCGGGGCTTGCCATTGAGTTTGAACGAAATGCCGATCCTCAAGGTTTGCCCTTGCACCGCGAGCACGCGGAAGGTGCCGCGCAACTCCGCGAATGGCTCATAAGCGGCTATGGCCAGATTGATCTCTTCCGGTGTCAGCGCCAGCGTCGCCTCACCCTCGCCGGCTAGATCCTGGCGGAATTTTTCCAACTTTTCGGCCAGCGGATTGATCTTCCCGTCGAGGCCATCCAGTGAGGAAACTTCCACAGCCAACGGCGTCGCCGCAGTGAACTTCACAATCTCATGGTATTGCCGGAACAATCCCCAGGTGGAAAAAACCACCAGGAAAATCATCACCGCCAGTGCCGCGATCAAAATCGCGCAACCGGCAAACGGCGAATGCGCGTTGGCACCGATAGGCTTGTTAGATACAGGCATGACGGTTCTGGAATGACTCCCGCGCTTGAACGTGCAGGCAAACGCCTCAGCCATCCGCGCCATCCGGTGACTTGGGTGGCTTGGGTGGCTTGGGCGTCCTGGGTTTCCTAGGTGCCTTGGGCTTCTTTGGCACGTCAGGCACGTCAGGCGTTGGCGGGTTATCGGAAGGAGGGTCGGCAGTGGTCGCCAGCCCGGTCAAATCAGGATAGTCTTTGCGCCAACCTGCGTCACCGGTTTCCTCACTGGCCTGAGGTACCACGGTCGGCGGTGTCCCCAGCAGGGCGCCGTTGTCCTCCCTCGCTTGCTGCTCTTCCGCCCGGCGCTGCTTGCGGGCATCCCACCACGCCAGCCAAATGCAGATCTCATAAAGCACAATCATCGGCGACGCCATCAATGTCATCGTCAGCGCATCCGGCGTCGGCGTCAGAATCGCCGCCGCCACGAAAATCGCCACGATGGCGTAGGAGCGCGTGCGCGACATCGTCGCGTAGGATAACAAGCCGAGCTTGACGAGCACCATCACCACCACCGGCAACTCGAAGGACAAGCCGAACAGCAGCGTGAACTGCGTGGCAAAGGTGATGTACTCGCCAATCCGCCAATCGTTGGACACCCCAAGCTTGCCGCCCCACTCATAAAAGAACCCCAGCGCCCTTGGCAGCACGGCGAAATAGGCAAACAACACCCCGCCCAGGAACAACCCGAAGCCCACCGCCAGCGATGGCCACAGCACGCGCTTTTCGTTGCTGTGCATGCCGGGCAACACAAATTGCAGCACAAACAGCAGCAACAATGGAAACGCCAACACAATGCCCGCGAAAAACGACAGTTTCATCGAAAGCATGAAGGTTTCCGTAGGCCGCAACGCCGACATCAAGCGCAAGTTGCCCCGGTTGTCGCTCTCCGGACTCGGTGCGGTCTTGAGCAAGGCACGCACCTGCGCTTTCAAGTCATCCGGCCCGGCCAGCCCACCTACAAACTCATCGCGCTTGTCCTTGGGCAAGGCCAAGCCCGCCCGCAGCAACTCAATGGACTGCGCGTGAAAGCGCAAATTCTCATCCCCCAGCACCCGGAAAAACTCCTCCCGCGATTTGGCATCCAGGCCTAACACCGCATGCTCCACCGCCTTGGCCCGCTCCCAAGTGTCCACATCCACCGCCCGCGACGAGCCATCCTTGCCCTGCGGCAGCTTTTCTAACAATTGACCCATCCACACCCTCTCCACCGGGCGCCGCAACACCTCCATCAACTTCTCCTGGAAACTGAAACAGATCACCATCCCGAGGATCAACGTGATGGCGATCCGCGTGATCATCGTCCGCAGGTCCTCCAGGTGTTCAAGGAATGGTTTCTCGTGATCGGGATTCACATGATCCCTGAGTTGGAAAATCTTTTTGAGTAAATACATGCCGGCGGGACGCGATTCAAGCCGCGCAATGCCCACACCGCAAGGGCAGATGCAAGTTTCCATCATTTCTACCGGTCCGCATTCTGGCGTTGCAGCCCGGCCCGGCCTATTGCATGCTGTGGCGCGCCCATGAAATCGCTGCCGCCCCTTCTCCTATTAGCCAGTCTCGCCGGCGCTGCCACCATCGAACCCAAGTGGCCGGGAGACATCTCCCGACCCTGGCCCGGCGCCGATCTCTGGGCCAACCCCGCCGAAGACTGGACCCTCAAGGCCGGACGCATCGAAAACACCTTCTCCGGCGGCAATCGCAATCTCGTCCTCCTCACCGCGGAACTCACCCCGGCGGCGGCCCCATTCACCGTCCGCTGCCGCATCGATCAGGTTTCCGCTGGCTCCGCGTTCCAAGCGTTCACTGGCATCCAGATCGGCCTAAGCACGCCCTCCGGCGACTATCGGGAAGCTGCCATCTGTGGCAGCGGCCTCTGCGCCGGTCTTCGCGCCGACGGCAGCCTTTTCATCGGCGACACCCTGAATACGGACTCCAAAGTCCCTGCGCCCTTCCGCCTCGTCACCCTCGAACTCCAAGGCGAACCAACGTCCCAAGACCACGTCAAACTCTCTCTCACCGCGACCGATCCCGCCAGGCGTCTCCTCGGCACCATCGCCACCGAGGTCGATGCCTCGTGGCTTCCCGGCCTCGTCGCATTCACCGTTTCGTCGAAACTCCCCCCTGCGGTCGATCTCACGAAAAAGCGCCCGCCCGCTCCGCCCGCCATCCCACAAGACCGCGGCGGCGATGTCCGCATGGCCTTTGACCGCCTCCTTGTCACCGGGGAAAAAGCCGCCCACCACCCGGACCGTAGCTTCGGTCCCATCCTTTGGGTCACCCAAACCCCATCCAACGACGGCAGTGTCCGTCTGCTCGTCCAAGCCGCTTCCTACTCCCGTGAGGAACGACATGATGTCGCCCTCATCCTCGACGGCAAACCCAACTCCTCCACCGCCCTGGACACCGCCACCCGCACCGCCAAGTTCACCCTTCGCCGCCTCAACCTAACCGAACCCCATACCTACGAGGTCACCCTCGACGGCGGTTCCTTCAAGGGCACTGTCCATCCGCTGCCCAAGGGCCGGACCGTCACTCTCGCGGCACTCGCCTGCAACAACTCCACGGGTTTTCCCCACGCCGATTTGGTCGCCAATGTCGCGGCCCACAAGCCCGATGTCATCGCCTTCCTCGGCGATCAAGTCCACGAACTCGGCGGCGGCTACTCTTACGTCGTGGACCAACGCCCCAACGAACGCACCCTCCTCTGTTACCTGCGCAAGTATGCCTTGCACGGCTGGACCTGGCGCGAAATCCTCCGCGATACCCCCTCCGTCACCCTCCCCTCCGACCACGATGTCTTTCACGACAAACTTTGGGGGTGCGGCGGCAAACTCGCTGAAGTGTATAAAGGCTACAGTGCCACCGCCCAAGACTCAGGCGGCTACAAAATGGCCCCGGAATTCGTCAACGTCGTCAACACCACCCAGACCGGCAACCTGCCTTCGCCCATCGACCCCACCATCGCCGACAACCTCATCTCGGTCTATTTCACCCAATGGCAATACGGACCGCTCGACATGGCCATCCTCGCCGACCACCAATTCAAATCCGCTCCCCGCGAGTTGCTTCCCGATCTGAAGATCGAAAACGGCTGGCCGACCAACTCCGACTCCTTCACCGCCACCCCGCCGGATGACCCCAAGGCCGAATTCCTTGGCTCGCGCCAGGAAACGTTCCTCGCCCGCTGGGCCACAAAACCCGATCCCGCCACTCCGATCCGCCTGGTCCTCACCCAAACTGTCTGGGCCGCCCTCCAAACCCTTCCCGCAACCGTCCACTCCGATGCCGAGGCCCACAACCTGAAAATCCTCAAACGCGACGACTATCCGCTCGACGACCAACCCGCCCCCGACTTCAACAGCAATGGTTGGCCCCAAGCCAAACGCAAACTCGCCCTCGAACTCATGAAGAAGGCCGGCGCTCTCCATGTCACCGGCGATCAAGGGCTTGGCTCCAGCGGCCAATATGGTCTCAAATCCCATCGCGATGGTCCATGGTGGATCGCATCCCCCGCCATCGCCAACCTCTGGCCGCGCCGCTGGATGCCTGCCGCCAGTGGTGCCAACCCCCGCCCCGGTGCCCCCCGCGGAACCGGCGATTTCAGCGATGCCTTCGGCAACAAAATCACCGTTGCCGCCGTTGCCAACCCTCTCGATCGAGAACGCCAACCCGCCACCATCTTCAATCATTCCGTCGGCTACACCATCCTCACTTGTGAGCCCGCCTCGGGACGCGTCACCCTCGCCAACTGGCCCTACTGGGCCTCGCCCGCCAAACCCGCCCCGGACAACTCCCCCTTCCCGGGCTGGCCCATCACCATCGATCCGAAAACCGGCCTTAGATACTGAGACGACCGATAGAAATGATCGGGCCGATCCAGTCCCGATAACCGATAACTGATAACTCCTCCACCATGTTCGACCCCGAATCGATCAAACCCGACTTCCCGATCCTTGACCACAAGGTCAACGGCCATCCGCTGGTTTACCTTGACAACGCCGCAACCACCCAGAAGCCCCGCGCGGTGTTGGATGCCTCGCGTTATTACTACGAGGCGCTCAACGCCAACATCCACCGCGGCACCCACTCCCTGGCCCGCGCCGCCACCGAAACCTATGAAAAGGCGCGACAAACCGTGGCCACCCACCTCCAGGCCGCAGCCCCCGAGGAAATCATCTTCACGTCGGGAGCGACCGAGGCCAACAACCTCGCCATCATCGGGTACTGCCTGCGCAATCGGCGCAAGGGCGACCACGTCATCATCAGTGAAGCCGAGCACATCTCTGTTCTCAATATCGCCAAGTATCTCGAGAAGAACGGTTTTCGCGTGACCCGTCTGCCCATCGACCTCAGTGGTCGTGTCTCGCCCAAGAAGCTGCAGGCCCGCATCACCGATAAGACCATACTCGTGTCGATCGGCTGGGCCAGCAGCGAGATCGGCACGATCCAGCCGATCGCGGAGATCGCCACGATGCTTGCGGCTACCGGCGTCGTCTTGCACAGTGACGCCGTCGCCGCCGAGGGACTCGTCGACATCGACTTGAGCGCCGTGCCTATCGGCCTCCTGAGCCTTTCGTCAAACGACATTTACGGGCCGCGCGGGCTGGGCGCTCTCTA
>Ga0118677_10006791_pt1 | contig 19210 bp, 19 predicted proteins | sample AliMusrvi5mmetaG_FD_86154 | JGI IMG/M metagenome (GOLD analysis project Ga0118677, IMG submission 86154) | reverse complement strand
GTATGAACTGATTCTGATGGTAAAGCCGACAGGATCTGAAGTGCTTCGCCGTGAACCAACCGGATATTGCCGAGATTTCCGGCCACTGCTTTGCGATCAATCTTCCGGAGCCGGAGTAAAGACAGGTCAATACCTAGAAAATTAGATTCGGGACACTTGCTGGCCCGTGCCAGCAGAAAGCGTCCCCTGCCGCAACCAACGTCAACCTCTAGAGGTTGAATGGCTTGGTAGAGTGTGCTGACGGGAAGTAACGTGTTCTGCTTGGGTGGGGGAATCAGGAAGGCATCGTGAAAAACCCGATTAGTGATGCGTTCTCTGACCATAAATAATTAAGCAGGGGCCATTGGTGGCATAAGGATCGAATGAGTTCAGGAGCGCCCGAACAGCCTGGCAAAGAATCCCGGGCTATTGACTCGGTTCATGGCCTGTTCAATATAGTTAAAGGCAAACAGCTGAAATTTTGTGCTTGAGGAAGGATTGAAATGTTTAGCGGCTTCGGTCAACCCGATCTTTCCGGCCTCGATGTACCGATTAAGGACGGCGGTCTCCTGCGTGCGCTTTTTGGCCAGCGAAGTGAGAAGAGGCATAAAAGTCTGGATTAACCGGGTTTTGGCTTCCCAGTCGTTTCTCTTGCACCCTTCCACGTCACGTTCGATGCTTTTTTCGCGATTAGCCTCCGGGCTGGCGTAATCGTTTTGATTTAGATTTAATGAAATCTTCACTCCGGAATCTCCTTTATCAGCAGATGATTGATCTGAACATGGGGTAGATAACCATATCAGCCTTCGTGTTACAAGGGGGTAGTGAAGTGTCTTGAGTAAACAAAAATCCCCAGGAGACAAAGGCCGAAAAGGCAAAGATCAACGATCAGGACCAAGTCGGTAAGCAGCGTTTTTTCCGGCCGCCCCCCACCATCCCGCCGGTAAACGAGATCAAGATAGCGGAAGATACCAAACATGACAAAAGGGATGGTGACCGCCAATAACGTCGTTCCAAATTTGTGAGCTGTTTCGGTTGAGAGTGTGTAGATGGAATAGGAAACGATAGTGGTGGCGCTGACAATGGCAATCAACTGATCCAGAAGCTTGGTATCGTAAAACTCAAGGTTGGCTCGATGGCTTCCAGCCGTCGCATCCAAAAGCAGCTTTTCGTGACGGCGTTTGCAAAGTGCTAGAAATAATGCGAGCAGGAATGCACAGACTAGAAGCCATGGAGAAATGGGGATAGGGACGGGTACGGCGAGGCCACCTCCGGCAGCCCGCAATACGAATCCTATGGCAATGATGAAGACATCCACTAAAGCGATTTGCTTCAGCCAGAATGTGTAGAGGAACTGCAGTACGGTATAAATACTCAAGATGAGCGCAAAGGGTTTGGATATCCAGAGTGCTCCACCCAGGGCGATGATAAGCAGAAGAACGGAAACAGCCGAGATAACAGGGATGGAAACTTTGCCTGCCGCGATGGCGCGAAACCTCTTGGTCGGATGAACTTTGTCGGCTTCGACATCTTTGAGATCATTGATGATGTAGATCCCGCTTGAGGCAAAACAGAAACAAATACAAGCCAAAGTAACTTGATAAAATGCGGACAGCGGTATGTTCAGGGTTCTGTCACCCAGTGCGAAGAAGAAGGCGGCAAATACAATGGCGTTTTTTGTCCATTGGTTCGGGCGGAGTGCTTTGAAAATATCTTGCGGGCGGTTCATTTATTTGGCACTGGGCATAGGGGGGGATTTCCGCTTTGGCGAACGACGGAGCCCGCTTCTAACCCAGAGAAGTCCAACCATGGTCAGGGCCTCGCGGAAAATGCCGCCACTCATTTTTGAATATCCGGCCCGCCGGTCTTCAAATGTAATGGGGATTTCCTTGACCCTGAACCCTTCTATCCAGGCAGCATGGGTCATCTCAATCTGGAAGGAATAGCCATTGGATTTTACCTTATCGAGATTGATTGTTTCCAAAACCTGCCGCCGGAAACATTTGAATCCACCAGTGGGGTCTTTAAATGGCATGCCCGTAAGGAGTCGGACATATAGTGCCCCACCCATGCTCAATAATAACCGGCTGAGGGGCCAGTTGGTGATCCGAATTCCATTGATATATCTTGAACCCAGCACCAGGTCAGCCTGTTCTGCGGCTTTCAGGAAATTCGGAATTTCGCGGGGGCTGTGAGAATGATCCGCATCCATCTCGAAAATAAATTCATAAGGTCTTTTAAGTGCCCATTGAAAGCCCTCAATGTAGGCCCGACCCAACCCGCTTTTACCGGGCTGGTGCAGGACGGAGATGCGTGTATCACCTGCCGCCAAAGCATCAAGGATGGTTCCCGTGCCATCGGGGGAGTTGGCATCGACGAACAGAATGTTAACTGATGGGGCGATGTCGAAAATGGATTTTGACAGCGGCCCGACATTATCTTTTTCGTCGTATGTTGGAATAATAATCAGGACATTGCTCATGGCCATCTCCTTAATATACTTATGATCGGTAGTTTGGGGCTTCTTTCATGATCTTTACGTCATGAGGGTGCGCCTCGGTTACGCCTGCCATCGAGACGCGAATAAAGCGGCCACGTTTCTTGAATTCATCAATGGTACGACACCCGCAATACCCCATGGAAGCCCGGAGTCCGCCGCAGTATTGGATCATTACTTTGCGAACTGTTCCCGAGTGCGGAATAATACCTTCAATGCCTTGAGGAACGAGATCATCCTCAAGGATATTGCTTTGGCCGTAACGTTCCCTGCTGGCACTACCTTCCCGCATGGCCGCCAGACTTCCCATACCTCTATAAACGACGTACTGACGTCCCTGATGAATGATTTTCTCTCCTGGACTTTCATCTGTGCCTGCAAACAGTGAGCCGGCCATGATCGTGTCCGCACCTGCAACAAGGGCTTTAGGCACATCACCAGAGTGACGTATGCCTCCATCGGCGATGATGGGAATGGCTCCCTTTAGTGTCTTGGCACAATCGTAAATCGCTGAGATCTGTGGAATACCGACGCCGGCAACCACGCGAGTCGTACAGATGGAGCCCGGGCCGATTCCCACTTTTACGGCATCAGCTCCGGCGTTGAGAAGAGCCTCGGCCGCTTCCCCGGTGGCGATATTTCCTGCGACCACGTCAATGTTTGGATGATTCTGCTTGACCCATTTCACCATGTCGATGACGCCTTTGGTATGGCCATGTGCTGTATCCACGACGACGACATCAACGTCTTCTTTGGCGAGAATGGCGACGCGCTCCTGATCGTTGGGGCCGATGGCGGCTCCAACGCGCAATCGATAACGTGTGTCCCGGTTGTAGAGCGGTTCAACGTTTTCCACCAAGGTCCGAACATCACTGAAACTGTAAAGTCCTGCTAATTTTCCATCCTTATCCACCAGGGGAAGCTTGCCGATACGGTGTTTTTTCATCAGCCTGTAGGCATCCTGAAGCGTCGTTTCCGCGGGGGCTGAGATCACATTGGCAGTCATCACCTCTGTCACACGCGCTTTGTTGTCATTCGCAAATTTAATATCGGCGGCGGTCAATATTCCGACGACCCGATCATTTCCGTCCAGGATGGGAAATCCGCTGAACGTAAACCCCTTTTGCTCCTTGGTCTGATGCACGGTCGCAAGGGTGTCTGTGGCGCGGAAGACGATAGGCGCACGGATCAAACCGTTCAGGTAATGTTTGACGCGGGCAACGTGATCGGCTTGTCGTTTGGGCGAGAGGTTTTTATGAATAATCCCGATGCCGCCCATGAGTGCCATGGCGATGGCCATGGGACTTTCGGTAACGGTATCCATGGCCGCACTGGCGAAAGGGATGTTGAGGGTAATGTTCCGGGTCAGGTGGGTGTGGATATCAGCTTGTTCGGGCAAAAAATCAGCATACTGTGTAATTAAAGAGACGTCATCAAACGTCAGCCCTTCCTGAGGGAACTTCTCCATAAATGATTGCACAAAGGCATTCAGGCTCATGAGGTTATCTCCGTACGTTCGGTTGAATGTGTTGCCGTCTAATTATGGATTTAAGGTGGGAGAGCGTCAAGTGATTTTCACCAAGGAGTCTTACTGCTTTTCATGATATGACAAAGGGTGATATAGTATTAAAAGAAGAGGTGATTTATGGTTCATGTTAAAGTCGCTGGGTTGTCATTATCGAATCTGGGGTTCGTGATTCTGCTCAAGGGAGATCCAGATCCCCGGACGCTCCCGATTTTTATTGGCGGGGCCGAAGCCCAGTCTATTGCCTTGTGGCTCGAAAAGGTTCAGATCCCGCGGCCGCTGACTCATGATTTGTTTAAAAACGTCCTGGATTGCATGGAGTGTCGCCTGATGCGAGTGGTGATCAAGGATGTGGTTGAGAGCACATTTTATGCGGTTCTGGTGCTTGAACGTGACGGGATTGAGACGGAGATTGATGCCCGGCCAAGTGATGCCATCGCCCTCGGCTTGCGTTGTTCAACTCCGTTATATGTAACCGCGCAGGTCATGAATAAAGCCGGTGTCGTGCTTGAGGAGGGAAAAGAAGGGGAGGCCCCGGCGAATGCCTCGGGAAAGGTCCCCGTTACCGAATCCCCTAAATCCGCTGGATCACCTTTGGATCAGTTGAAAATCAAGTTGGAGAAGGCCATTGCGACAGAAGACTATGAAGAGGCCGCCAAATTCCGGGATGAAATCAAGCGGTATGAGCAGGCGCACGGCAAGAATTGATCAGCGGGAAATCGTTTTTAATCTTGCCTGAAGGTTACGGGTTTCTTCATACAAAATACAGTACTCCTCGAAACGCCGTGAATAATGTTCGGCCAGTGATGGGTCAGGCATGATGGGATCCAAGGTCCGAATCCAATGTGGCACCAGCTTCGCAACGGGAATCCCCTCGCATGCGGCATAACCCAGCATGGCCATGCCCAGGCAGCCTGCTTCGGTGACGGCAACCGGTACGATGGGTGTACCCAGGACGCTTGCCTTGAGCCGCAGGAACGCGGGATTGCGGGCGCCTCCGCCCACGGCGCGCAATTCGTGAATGGGAATTCCGACCCTCCGCAAAGTTTCGAGGTTGAGCCGCATTTCCAGAGCTACTCCTTCCATTAGCCCGCGCAAAATGTCGCCCCGTCGCGTGCTTAAGCGCAGTCCGTGAATGACTCCTGGTGTATCGGTGTCAAAGTAGGGCGTTCCAGATGGGGTGAAATAGGGTAGCACCAGGACGGAAGAGGGGCGGTCGCACATTTGCCTGAGAATCAGCTCGTAGACATCACACCCACTGCGGGTTGCTTCAGTTTGTTCCACCGCGCACCATTCGTCCCGAAACCATTTGAGCAGGTTACCGCCAGTGAGGCTGAAGGCGACGGTGGTATACATGCCGGGCACTGTGAAATCATATGTACAGAGGTTGCTGCGCATCAACGCTGGATCAAAGACAGCCCGGTCGAAGGCCGGGGATACACATTCCACGGTGCCGGACGCATACATCGCCACACCGCCCTGAACGACACCGGCCCCGATGGCATTACAGGGTTGATCATGTCCGCCGGCGATCAGGAGTGCTCCCGGGGCCAATCCGAGACGATGCGTCATCTCCGCCGGGATCGTCCCCGAAACACTCCCTGCTGGAATCGGGCGGGCCAACTGCTCCGGTCGAAGTTTCACGGCGTCAAGAATCCGTGTGTCCCAGGCGTGGGTTCTGACGTTGAACAGCATGGTCCGGCCCGCCAACGGATATCCCATGGCCGGAGGCAGACCCAAACGCAAACAGAATAAATCTTCGAAACACAACCAACGGTCTGCGGCGTGCCATACTTCCGGGCGGCGATCACGCATCCAGAGAAGCTTGAACAAACTGAACATCGGATGAGGGGTGTGTCCAGTAATCTCGTAGAGCGTTTCCACGCCAAACTGGCGGCTCCATTCGCCGGTATATTCGGCTGCGCGGCTGTCAGAGGATACCATCGCATATCCCAGGGAACGCCCGTTGCGGTCGATCGGGGTTATAGCTTCTCCCTGGCAGGATACTCCCAGTGCCCGCACCGGGTCATCCGAGCAAGCGGCGGCGGCTTCCGCGATCACTTCCATGGCCATGGCGCATACGTGGTCGGAATCCAATTCTGCCCACCCTGGTTGAGAAAAGATCAGGGGGTATTCACGATAAGCGGATGAGCGTAACCTTCCGTTGACGTCAAAAACAGCAGCTTTGCAGCCCGTGGTGCCGATATCGAGTCCCAGTGTGCTCATTTAGATCATCCACAGTGCGAGGAATCGGCCAACGACCTGCTTCATCTGTTCGAAGACCAGTCCCTGGCGATAGGCGGTGGTGTAGTGCGACAAAGCGGCAGATGAGTGCGTATCGGATTTGGCACCTAATAACCCCTCGTTCTGTAAGGCAAGCGCGACTTTCGGGCCGGCGACTTTTGCCGCATTTCTAACCATATCAGTGAACAAGGCCGGTGAGCTGTCGCGTTCGATTGCCGCCCATACGTTGACTTTGCGTACCCCGTCACGAAAGAGCGACTTGATCTGGTCATGCGAAACCGAGGAACTCCCATGCAGCACGAGCCGACTGCCAACCCGACTGGAAATCTGTCGAGCCAGTTCCCCGTGATAGGTCAACTCCGCGGCGCTGGCCCGGTGCTCTGTCCCGAGATTTGCGACGATAAAATCCACGCCACAACCTTTTACATATTCCACGGCCCGTTCAGGTGTGGTGAGGGCATTACATTCCTGACCTCCGGCGTCTACGATTTCGTCGCAAGCCCCTTCCACGACCAACAGGTGCCCTTGTTCGCGCATGAAACGTCGGGTTCGTTCAATATTCTGCTCGAATGGCAGTGTCGAAGCATCGTACATGATGGAAGAAAATTGTCCCAAATCCCACTCCAGCAGGTCACGGTCCGTGTCCGGCTGAATGTGGTCCAGATGAACAAGAATCCGGAGCGCCCCATAAGGCGATGATGGCTCGGTTAGGACACGCAAATCAGAAAGGAATAGCTTTAGTCCAATATCCCATTTCCCCGTGTGGGAATAGGCCACCGACTGGGATCGGTGCGAGTAAAGATTGGTCATGGCAATGGTCACGGGCAGATCAGGGCATCCAAGGCGTTTACTCGCCTCCAGAGTGGCCTCCAGAATGGCCTCAGTGGAGGTTTGATTCTCAGTGCAGAAGCAAGGCATTACCCAGCCTTTGCGCGCCATGTCCGCATAGACGTCCAAAACTGCCTGTCGACCGGTGATCAGTGGCATGTGCAGTCATTTCCCCGGCGTTTCCCGGATGCGGCGAGGCCGCGATAGTATTTTGCGTAGTCGTTGTACAAGAGATGCAAGGGAGCGACATCCTCTTCAATCTGGGGGAAGCGTCCCACGGGATCGAAGAACCGATTATCCACATGGTCATCATTGACGCGACTCACTTCGCCTACCAGAACCATTCCTTTCCCTGCTTGGCCCCAGAAACGATGGTAGAGCCGCTGGGGAAGACAAACTGATTCACCCGGTTTCAAGGTAATGGTGCCGCCTGCCTTGACTTTGACCTGAACGCCATCCATAGCTACGGTTACAGTTGATTGGGCCAGTTTTTCGCTTGGAGTAGAGTTCCACAGCCGGATCACCAGGTTTCCACCGCCACGGTTAATGATATCTTCCATCTTCTGGTAATGGAAATGGGTTGGTGTGAGTTGGTTTTCCCTCACAATCATGATTTTCTCAGCATAGACCTTCCCGTCTTTCAATTTGAGGTCGGAAAACTTGCCATTGCGGATGGTAAAGAGAAACAGGCCCACTTTATTAAAATCACCGGATCCAAAGTCTGTAATGTCCCAACCGAGTTGCTGGTCGATAATGTCGTGACATTCGGCACCCTTCCGTTTCCAATCGGATGGCGACCAATGTGCAAACGGCGGCATGAGGAAATTCATTCGTTTCAAGAACGCAAGGCCGTCTTTCATGATAGCATTAATTTCTGATCGTTTCATTATATGGTCCTCCTTCAAAATAATTGGAATCGGCATCGTATAACACCCGGTGGCGGGGCGGTCAACTGACAACTTCTGCCTGGCACTCATTGACTGCAAAGTCCCACTGTTATAGGCTACCCTCACACAGGAGGATTACATGAAAAAGTGGTTGAAGATTACGAGCGTAGTTCTGGTTGTCATCATTGCGATTGTATTACTCGGACTGGGATTGGCGGGTGGTGCCATCATCAAGGGTAGCGTTAATTCCTTTGGGCCCATGGTACTGGGTGTCCCGGTGACATTGCAGAAGGCAGTTTTCATGCCATTTCGCGGGAAGGTGCAATTGACCAAACTGCATATTGGGAATCCCGAGGGTTTTAAGACCCCCGGCCTTTTTGAGCTTGGTGATGTTGATATCGAAATCGATGTCCGGTCGTTGATTTCCGATACCATTGTGATCCATAAGATTATTGTGGATTCCCCGGAGATCACTTATGAGCGAGGATTGCTCGACAGCAATTTCGGCAAGCTGCTGGCTAATCTGCAAAGCGAATCCAACAAACCTCAGAAAACCAAGGGGTCTAAAAAAGTCATAATTGAAAAATTGGTTGTTCGAAACCCTAAACTTAAAATGAGTGTTACGGCGGTGGGGGGGCACGCCGTGCCCATTGCCTTGGGGCAGGTTGAGCTTATGGACATAGGAAAAGAGAGCGGTGGGGTAACGGTTGTAGATGCGCTGAAAATATTTCTCAGTGTCATCACCAGCAATATTCAAAACGCCATAAGCGGGGCGGGCGACACGGTTGGATCCGGGGCCAAGGCCATGGGGCACGGTGCCGCAACGGCGGGGGAGGCTGTAGTCGGTGGTGCTGCCTCCGCGATTAAAGGGGTAGGCGGCTTCATTGGTTTGGGTAACAAGGAAAAGTGATTCAGCCTGGCGGGCTGTTGGCGTCCAATGCCCGTTTCGCATTTTGGTGCCAACGCTTCAAATCTGTCTCCGCTATGTACCAGAAAAGTGGATAGATGAGTTTTTGATAGGTATCTATATCCATAGTCGCGAGACTTTCCGGGGTTAGCTTATCCGCCACTGCTTCAATCCAAGGGGCCGGTTCTAGCGGTTCCCATTTCCCGTGATTCAACGGGCAGACATTCTGGCAGTCATCGCAGCCATAGATCCATGGTCCCATTTTGTCCCAGAGATGCTTGGGAATGGGAGAAGGTTCCTCATAGGTCAGATAAGCGATACATCGTTTCATATCCACGACATAGGGCTCGGCCAATGCGCAGGTGCGGCAGGCGTCAAGACATGCCCGGCAGCCGGTCGGGCAAGGGGCTTCCGGCGTAGAAGGTAAGTCAGGCTCCAGTTCGGTATCAATCAGCCAGGCTTCAATGTTGAGCCATGAGCCGCAGCCGTCGGCATAGGCAAACCCATTGCGTCCGATTTTGACAAGTCCAGCCCGTACGGCGGCTTCCCTGCAGGGTATGCCGCCAATTTTGACCCGGTGTCCGAGCGCGATAAGGCCCTGCTTCATACGTTTCGGCAGGGCATTGTCAGGGCATTCCTTGATACGCCGGTCGCAGAGGTAGTTGCGTCCGATATGCCTGGTGATGGCTTCAGGAATGTCATATTTCCCGTAGCGTCGGACAGCCACGACAATCGTCTTTGCCCAGGGGGCAAAAGTGGTGGGGTTGACGCGACGCTCCATGCTCTGGTAGAGCGACGTGGAATCCGGAAAGCGATCAGAACGTTGCTTGAGTGCCGCCTCATAATTTTCGAACGGTTGAATACCCGTGATCCCGCAACTGTGGTATCCGAGTTCTGCTGCAAGCGCCTTGATTTGAGCCTTCATTGTCATGATTTGAGGAATCATAGCGAAATAAGCAGGCAGTGGAAAGAAGTTGGAATTGCATTCGGGATTGTTTTCAACTGCGACACCGCATACACTCTCGCGCCTATGATTGGGTTGGTTAAAGATATTTTCGCGCGCCGTGATCTCCTGTCCATGCTGGTAGTCAGGAACGTCAAGATTCGTTACAAGGAATCTGCGTTGGGCTTTCTCTGGACCCTGTTGGGTCCGGTTTTCCTGATCGCCATCTATGCTGTTTTCATGAAGATCATCATGAAATTTCCCATGCCTATGCCAGTGCTGGTCTCGGGGATTTTTGTCTGGCAGTACCTGGCGATGTGTCTCGGGGATTCCTCCTTTGCCATCATCGGCAATGCCAATCTCGTCAAGAAAGCCTGTTTCCCCAGAGTGTTGTTACCTCTGTCTATTGTATTGGCCAATTTTGTGAACTTCATCCTCTCCCTACTGGTGATGATAGTCTATTTGCTTTGGGATGGGCCACACTTCGGTGGAATCGCCTGGTTGCCGCTGGCGATGGTGATCCATTTAGCCCTTTGTACGGGAATCAGTCTGGCACTGAGCGCCCTGAATGTATTCTTTCGTGACGTTCAGCATTTGACCGGCATTTTTACCATGGCGTGGTTCTTCCTGACCCCGGTGGTCTATGATATTTCCATGATTTCATCCATTACTGATAAACATCCGATTCTGGGCCAAATGTATTTTTTGAATCCTATGGCGGGGATTCTGGCGCTTTATCGGGCGGCCTTATTGGGAAACCCGCTCCCTGATCTTTCCCTGATCGCACTTTCGGTGGGAATGACAGCCGTCGTATTTGTGGCCGGAATCATGATTTTTCAAAAACTCCAACCCGGATTTTCGGACGAGCTGTAACATGAGTGATATTGCCATACAGGTTGAAGGGGTGGGAAAGCGGTTCCGATTACGGAGTTCCGGCGGACGCACTTTGAAGTCCATGGTAATGGATATGATTCATGCGCCCGGAAGCGAGCGGGATCTGTGGGCGTTGAAAAATGTCAATTTCACGGTCAAACGTGGATCTACCTTGGGGCTAATTGGCGCCAATGGGGCCGGCAAGAGCACTCTGCTGTCGGTTCTGGCGGGCAAAATCAGGACCACGGGAGTTATCTCCTCATTGCTGGAACTTGGTGCTGGCTTTCATCCCGATTTAACCGGTCGGGAAAATGTATTTCTGGCGGGTGCCATCATGGGATTGACAAGGGAGCAAATGACCCGCCGGTTCGATGCGATTGTCAACTTTGCGGATATCGGCACCTTTATCGATCAGCCGGTGAAACATTATTCTTCGGGCATGTATGTCCGGTTGGGTTTCGCGGTGGCGGTGGAGGTGGACCCGGATATCCTGCTGGTTGATGAAGTTCTTGCCGTGGGGGATGCTTCGTTTCAGCGCAAATGCCTGCGCCGGATGGCGGAATTCCGCGAGCAGAATAAGACGATGCTGATCATTTCCCATGATCTGGGAACTATTCAAGCTGTGAGTGATCAGATTTTATTTTTAGATCATGGACGGGTCTTGGGTCACGGTGACCCCGGCAAAGTGGTGGGGCAGTATGAGACGTTCTGGCGCAATCAGGCGAGCGCCGAACGGAGTCGTGAGTGGGGCACCCGCGAAGTTGTTCTGACCGGCGCTGAGTTCTCGGATGAGTCAGGAGATGCCACCACAAAGTTCAAGTGGGACCATACCCTGAAAGTCAAGTTGGGTTATGAGGTCAAGACCCCTGTAGGGGCTTCGATTTTCGGCTTTGGCATTAGTGATGAGGCAGGTCGCCTGGTCCATGGTAGCAATACTGAGATCGCGGCTATGTCGATCCCTGGTTTGTCGGGATCAGGTTTTGTCGAACTGGAGATTCCGCGCCTGAATTTGGCGCGCGGCACTTACTTTTTCTCGTTTTCGGTTCATTCCGCTGATCACAAGGTGAACTATCACCGGATGGACAATGCTTTTGCAATTGGCGTGGAATCCGATATGAATTTCGAAGGAATTTGTAACATGCCGAGTAAGTGGAGAATCGTGTGAGCAATATTGCTGACAACCCCATAGTGCAGGATCTCATTCGGCGGGCATTGGTGGAAGACGTTGGCCCGGGGGATGTAACCACGTTGTCTGTGGTGCCTGAGACCAGTCGCGGAAAAGCCGTGATACTTTCCCGCGGAAATTATGTCGTGTCCGGTGGCGATATTGCCCGGGCAGTGTTTGCTCAAGTCGCCCCACTGCTCCAGTGCAGGTGTCTTGTTGAGGATGGGGTGGCCGTGCGACCTGATCAGGCGTTGATGACCATTGAAGGCCCGATTCGTGGTATTCTTACGGGGGAACGGACTGCGCTTAACTTTATGCAAAGAATGACGGGCATTGCCTCACGTACCCGGGAATTTGTGGATAAAGTGAAGCCCTTTGGAACGCGAATCCTTGATACCAGGAAAACGACCCCGACGTTGCGCCTTCTGGAGAAATATGCCGTTAGATGTGGCGGAGGAACCAATCATCGGATGGGGTTGTTCGACATGGTTCTCATCAAGGATAATCATCGCAGGCTCTGGCAGGAGGCGGGTATCAGTAATCTCCAGGGTGCGGTTTCGGCGGCGCGCACCAAATTCCCCGGTGTTCCTGTTGAGGTCGAAGTGGAGACCGAGGAGGAATTACAAGATGCCTTGCGGGCCACTCCTGAGTGGATCATGCTGGACAATATGGATCCTGTTAAGATGAAAGCCTGTGTCGCCCTTTGCGCGAAGCGATGCAGATTGGAAGCCTCCGGCGGGGTTTCCCTTGCCACAGTGGTGGCCATTGCCGCCACCGGCGTCGACGCCATTTCCATTGGCGGACTTACTCATTCAGCACCGGCTGCAGACTTGTCACTGGAATTGGAATAACTCAAAATGGATTATTTTTTCGTCATAGATATTGGCAATACCAGTACCCATATTGGATTGGCGCGTGGACGGCGGATTGTCCGCCAGGGGCGCATGCCGACCCGTGAGGGACGTGAAGAGCGAAAGATCATGACGCTTTTACGTAAAATGGCTGCCGGCAGAACTGTAAAGGATGCCGTTTTGTGTTCGGTGGTACCGGGGCTTAATCCCCTTTGGTCGCAGGTTCTCCATAAACTTTGCGGCAGGGCACCCCTGCCGGTCGGGCATAGTATCAATCTGAACATCAAGGTGGATTATCCTCAGCCTGAAACGATTGGTGCGGATCGGTTGGCGGATACGGCGGCGGCTTGGGAGCGTTATGGATCTGCCGTGATTGTGGCCGATTTCGGCACGGCACTGACTTTTGATGTGGTCACCGGTGATGGCCGATATGTGGGCGGGGTGATTGCTCCGGGACTCCCACTGATGACCGATTATCTTGCGGAGAGAACCGCTTTGTTGCCGGAAATTGAACTGGATGGCCGGTTCAAAAACATCGGGCGTTCTACGAGTGAGGCCATGCGAATAGGTGTTGTGGTCGGTTACCGGGGCATGGTTCGTGAAATTTTGAATCATGTGAAGGCTGGAATGAAAGATCGCAAAATCCAGTTTTGCGCCACGGGCGGTTATGCTGGCCTGGCGTTAAAAGGTCTCAACACTCCCGTCGATATTATACCGGATTTGACGTTGGATGGTTTGGTGTTGATAAGGGAGTTAAATCGCTGATGATGGGACGTATATTAGGTATCGACTACGGAACGAAGCGGGTGGGAATTGCCATTAGCGATCCCACGGCCATGTTGGCAACGCCTTTGTCCGTGGAGACGGTTCAATCGGTTGACGAAGCCATTTCTGCGGTGTGTCGAATTGCCCGTGATCGCGGCGTGGTCAAAATTGTTGTGGGTATCCCCATCAATATGAATGGCTCCAGTGGCCCCATGGCCTTGGAAGCCGGAAAATTTGTTGAATTATTACGGACAGCGAGTGGTTTGACGGTCGATATCACCGATGAGCGTTTAAGTACCAGTTTGGTGGAACGGATGCTGGTCGACGCCGATGTGACTCGTGGGCGACGCAAGGAAGTTCGCGACAAGCTGGCCGCACAGGTTATTTTGCAGGGCTATCTGGATGCCCAGGAGTACAGCAGGCAGCAGGTAGTTGGCAGTGAGCCGACTTGATCGTAGGCGTATTTCATTTGCAGAAAACGGAGACTTGACCCTAATTCCGGTTCCCTATTTCCGGGTTTGATTGGCGCTTGCGACGCAGAATCTGAACGTTGACTGAAGAAAGGATTTGAATGAAGAAGGAAAAACCATCAGGCATCGACTGGTTTAGGAATGCCCGTTTTGGGCTGTTCATGCACTACGGTCTATACAGCCTCGCGGGACGTGCGGAGTGGCTACAGTGGATAGAGAAGATATCGGTCGGCGAGTACGAAAAACTCAAGAGCGAATTCACTGCGGTGGCCTTTGACGCGGACATGCTCACCGATCTGGCGCTCGAATCCGAAATGAAATACGTTAACATCACAACCATGCACCATGATGGTTTCTGTCTTTTTGACACGAGTGAAACCGACTTCAATAGTGTCAATTCTCCAGCCAAACGGGATCTCGTTGCGGAATTGGCCGAACAGTGCCACAAGAAAAGTCTTGGCCTCTGCCTATACTATTCGCACGGCAGGCATTGGCGTCATCCCCACGCCATGACACCTGAAAAGTACGACCATACGGCAAGGCCTGCCTATGACCCGCCAGAGCCCACTTACGCCACAGAAGAGAACCATGAGATCAGCAAGTATGTTGCCTACTGCAAAGCGCAGATCACAGAACTGCTCACTAACTATGGTCCCGTGGCCAACATATGGTTCGATGGGTGGGGTACACCCAAGTCCGGACCATGGGAGACCGAGTTGTGCATACCAGAGCTATACGACCACATCAGGACGCTTCAGCCTGATTGCCTCATTTCCTACAAGCTTGGGATAACCGGAACAGAGGATGTCTATGCTCCGGAGTATCACTGGCCAGAGAGTTTTCCGGCAGAGATGAAAGACGCCGTGGCCAGCGGCAAGCCCATTGAGTTCTGTCACCATATCGCGGGATGGGGATACCAGAAAGAAAACGACGGCAACCACCGCGGGGCTGATTCGGTGATGACAGACCTGGAATACGCTTCTCAGTTCGATGCAAACCTACTGCTCAACACTGGCCCTCTGCCGGATGGGTCTATTGATAAACAGGATGCTGCAACGTTAAGAGAAGTTGGAAGACGTTTACGAGGTGCATAAGGCTGAACCAGCCAGCAAGGCAATGCACGTTATTGCCGCATAGGGAGATCTATTAGTCTGTCCCCGCTGAAAACTTCAACACTTTCCCAATTTAGGTTAGGTAAATTCTGATATGAAACAGAACAAAAAAATCGTCATCATCATGACCGATACCCAGCGTGCTGATATGCTCGGGTGTTATGGCAACAAAGATATGTCTACACCGCATCTTGACCGATTGGCTGAGCAGGGCATCCGGTTTGACCGCGCCTATACCTGCCAGCCAGTTTGTGGTCCGGCGCGTTCGGCGTTGTTCACCGGGTTATACCCGCATAGTAATGGCAGTTGGGGCAACTGTATGCCAATTGGCGATAATGTGAAAACGATCGGACAGCGTCTTCATGACAATGGCTTTAACACCGCGTATATCGGCAAATGGCATCTCGATGGTGGCGATTATTTTGGCAACGGCAAATGTCCAGACGGCTGGAGTGCCGATTACTGGTATGACATGCGTAACTATCTTGAAGAACTGACACTGGATGAACGCCAACTGTCCCGCCATCAGTCGGCAAACCATAACCCGGGTGTCACCGCAGAGTTCACGTTTGGCCATCGGGTATCCAATAAAGCGATTGATTTTCTTAAAAACAATCATCAGGACGATTTTCTGCTGGTGGTTTCTTACGATGAACCCCACGACCCGAATCTTTGTCCGCCACCATATTGCGATATGTATAAAGGTTACCAATGGCCAAAAAATAAAAACATTTGGGATTCTCTGGAAGGAAAACCGGAACATCAGAAAATTTGGGCGGGTGACCAACTGCAGCGAGATAAAGACGCGATTTCCATTCGCGCTGACGATTATCTGGGATGTAATTCATTTGTAGACAACGAAATTGGACGCGTATTGGATGCTATTGATGAATACGCACCTGACACACTGGTAATTTATACATCTGACCACGGTGATTTTCTTGCTTCTCACAGCCTGTCAGGTAAAGGCGCGGCCATGTATGACGAAATCACCCGCATACCTTTATTAATACGCTGGCCGGGAATAACCACCCCGGGGTCGGTCTGTCCTCATCCTGCATCACATATCGATATCGTGCCGACAGTGATGTCAGCGGCTGGTTTGCCATTACCACAGATACTGGAAGGTAAAAATATCGCCGGTACCCTGGTCAACCCGGCAATCAAGGAAAACGATGCTATATTCATCGAATTCGGTAGATACGAGGTAGACCATGATGTCCAAGGAGGTTTCCAGCCAATACGCTGCGCATTTGAAGGACGATACAAACTAACCATCAACCTGCTTACATCCGACGAATTGTATGATATAGAAATAGACCCGGATGAAATAAACAACCTGATAGATTCACCTGACCATATTGCTATTCGTAATGCTTTGCACGACCAATTGCTGCAATGGATGAACAACACCAGAGACCCTTTCCGCGGCTATTACTGGGAACACCGGCCCTGGCGTACAGATACCCAACCCGCCACCTGGAAATACACCAGCATGACTCGCCAACGAATACATGACGAATACGAACCACGCCAACTGGATTATCATACCGGATTAGAAATTACCGAAGCGGTGCGTAAGAAGTAAGTCCTACGGAATAGTAAGAACGATGAAAAGTAGATCAGTTAACAATGGAAAAGTGTCAAACGGAAATCAGGGCGTGACACGGGGCTGGTTGCCGAAAGGTTCAGTCGTTTTCGGACTGGAACCCGATGCGCTTTCGGGGCGGCTGTTGGGGTTCCATAAGATCACGGATGGCCTCGAAGACAGCGCGGAAGCTCGCGTCGTATTTGTTTTCGAGGGCGGCGACCTTGCGGGCAAGTCCTTCCACCGATAATGCCAGGCGGCGCAACCGGACAAAGGCCCGCACTACGGCAACGCTCATTTGAACGGCCTGCGGACTGTTGAGCACCGCGGCGGCCATGATTGCGCCATGCTCGGTGAAGACGTATGGCATGTACTTGCGGTGCTGGCCCCGCTTTAAGGTTGCATTTTGCAACCTTAAAGAACGCCATTCCGGTTCTGTGAGTGGGAAACAGAAATCATCCGGGAAACGGTCCTGGTTTCGTGTGATCTGCTGGTTGAGTCGCTTGACGGTGACGCCGTAAAGTGCGGCGAGATTGGAATCGAGAATGACGGCTTGCCCACGGATGCGGACAATGGCTTCATTCGGGGAACGGATTGATAAGGTATTTGCTCTCATGCCTGACTTCCTTGCGGTTCACTCTCTTCTCTCTAACATCAGGGCTTTTGTCCGGATGGTTCCGTGAAACTTTCCCCTGATTTGCAATTGGATCGCTTTCCCTCCCGTCGGAATCGTGAATGACTGACGAATCTTCATCCACCCATCAGATCGTGCCAGCAGTGGTTCTTTCACGATGAAATTCTGGTTGGTGATGTTTCCCGTTATGTCCTGTCGGATAAGTGTGACCGCCATGATAGTGGTTCCTGAAAAGGAAATCCCTTTGGCGAATAATCCACTTATGCTCCAACCCTGCCCTGGGGAAACCTGGATTGGAGGACCGGAAAGTGTCATTCCATAATCCGGGGTTTCAGATTCAATTTGTATGCCGTATTCATTCCGTTTGAGTGGAATGACTGAAACCTTCTGGTATCGAGAATCCTCGAGTTGAATTTGCCAGCCGGGGATAGCATATCCAAACTGGGTGGGGGCACAAAGGGGAGCTAGTAAATTTGTTTTTGATGGGAGATTGGTGGCAATCAGGCTGGGAACGGTCGATCCGATTGTGGCGCGGTAATCCCTCTGAGCACTCAAAATCCAAATCGTGGCCATTATCGATAGCACAACGATGCTGGCGGCCAACCAGAAAAGCCTTTGCCAGTTACGGATGGAACGCCTTAATTTAGTGATATCCTGTGTTACTACTTTAGGAACGGCCGCTTTTTCCGGTGAGGTGGGCGGGGTGAAATCCAGTCGATCCCTCAGCGGGAGGACCTGTGCGAGAGGATCCTGTTTGAGCAAAGCGGAATGCTGCGGATTGAGTCCTGCGCGGACGATTGTGGTGCGGTAACTATCAAGGTCAAAAGGGATCCGGCGCCAGAATACGGCGTGCACCTCCGTGTCATAAATGCAGTAACTGGCCCTGGGATCACCATCTCTGGAACATCCCACTGATCCGACATTCACGAAATATCGTTTCCCGGATTCAATTTCGAAGTCCTGGGGAGATGTCTGACGGGGAACACCACTTGGCCCGAGCAGAAAGAAAGCCGGCTCATGAGTATGGCCTGCCAGTAGAAGCGGCGAATTGACCGTCGTCCAGGAGGGTAGGGTGTCCTCAGGATTCAGGACATAATCAAAGTTGGCGGGCTTTGAAAATTCTCCATGCACGCATTGAAACCCATTGCCGATGATGGTTAACGGAAATGAGGCTAAAAACGCGGAGGCTTTGCGGTTCAGTTTTGAAGCGGTCCAGCGAATCATCTCTCTGGCGTAGGGATTAAAAGCGGAGTCAGGCATGCGCCCGCTGACGGCTGCGTCATGATTTCCTAGTACAAAGGCATCCACATTGGCATGCACTTCATTAAGAACTTCGGCGGGGGAAGGACCGTAGCCGATGACATCACCCAGGCACAGGATATAATCTATTTTACTGCTGCGGATATCGAGATGGACGGCGCGCCAAGCTTGCAAATTGGCGTGAATATCGGAGATAAATGCATAGCGCATAATTAATAACTAGCACAATATAGATGCTGTGCTCAATTAAATAATCGGCGACGTGATCTGTCAAAGGCCCGGGTAACGACTATAGCGCCCAGTCACGATTGCGGATATCGGGTTCGCTGACTGATGGTACCGCCGGGGCTGGAGCCGCCGCAGGCGAAACTTCCGTTTTAAGCATGATCAATTTCGGGTTGAGCATGAGTAATTTGCCTGCAAAGTTACCTTTAACGACCAGGCGCATCATCGTGCTGGCTTGCGGGATAACCACCTGTTCCTGAATTTTTGAAAGGCCCGAGATCTGGGGTGGAGGGATTTTGAATGACGCAAAATTGGAGACAATGATTCCTTCGCTTTTTTGGATTAACATGGAAATGGCAACCTCGCCGGCGAAGTCCTTTTTCTTCTGAATGGAGGCCTCAAAAACCCATTTCTCGTTTTCTTTCACGCTGACCCAACTTGAGGAAAGGGAGAGGGG